>LKMJ01006520.1_pt1 | contig 11004 bp, 17 predicted proteins | sample 643391 | NCBI WGS metagenome assembly LKMJ01 (sample SAMN04112250, study PRJNA286221) | soda lake metagenome | biome: soda lake; feature: Kulunda Steppe; material: water; isolation source: sample PL-Br10 brine of Picturesque Lake | place: Russia: Kulunda steppe | collected 2010-07
GGGGGGGGGGGGGGGGGGGGCGCGCAAGGTGCGCGCATGTGCACACACCTCATAGGTCTTGTAGCGGATGTCGCCGGGAATGTCGTCGTCCTGGGTGGGCCCAACAGTGGGGTGCACCAGGCACACTGCGCCCTCGCCCACGTTGGGGGCATCCAGGGCGCGGATGAACAGCTCGTAGTGCGCCCTGCAGCGCGCGCGCACAGCTGAATGCGTGTTGGCATGCGTGCGTGCATGTGCAGGGCGCAAGCAAACAGCTCCTAGCGTGACCAGCGGCAGGCAGAGAAGTGCCAACTTCCGGAAGTGCTTGGGCGCACGGGAGAGGTGGTATGCGCAGGTGAGCCCGAGCTGGGCTGGAGGGGGATGCGTACGCACACGGCACAGTCACGGTGGGGGTGCACATGCGTGCCCAGCGCCCGGGTTCCCCCCCTGCACACACACGCAAGGGCACACATGCACTTGCGCACCCTCCCCCTGAAGCCAGTCCCCAACGCACCGCCGTGCAAGCACAAGCAGAAGCATACACACACAACCGCGCACACAGCCCACACACGTGCGTGCGTTTGCACATTCGTCGCACATGCACCCTCACTTGCACACCCTCGCGGAATTGCAAGTTCACCCCCTGAAACGAACCCCCTACAAGGCCACACGAACTCGCGGAGACACACACACAGCACCCGCATGCACAGCCTGCAGAGCCTGCACGCACTTGTGGATGGGGTTGCGGCACTGGAAGGCCAGCACATCGGTGTTCTTGGGCAGGGTGGCGCGCACCTCCGCCGGGGTGGCGCAGGGGAAAACACGCTTTGGCTGCTCAAGGCCCTGCATGCACGGCATGTGTATACGTGTGTGTGCGTACGTGCACGTGTACTATAATCACCCTTGGGCTGCTCAAGGCCCTGCATGCACGGCATGCGTGTACGTGAGTGCGTGTGTGCCTGCTTGCAAGTGTACCATAACCACCCTTGGGCAGCTCAAGATCCTGCATGCACGGCATGTGTATGTGTGAGTGCGTGTGTATGTGCGCCAGTGTGCATCCAAGCGTCCGCCCGAGCTCCTTGACCCATGGGCCTGCACACGCCTGCACCACGTGGGAGAGAAGGGCCACAGGGGAATGCAAACTGCTTGGCTGCCCCTTAGTAAATGCCTCTTGCCTGCACCGCACACCGCTGTGGACACCTTTCACCCCCCCCGGCACCTGCCCCCCTCAGGCACCTGCCCCCCCCAAAGCCTGCCCTGCCCACTGCGCACCTGCACCGCGCCGCCCAGGTAGTACTTGCCGCGCTCCATAGAGATCATCTGCACGGCTGGGTGCTCCAGGGTGGTCACACCGTACACCTTGCTGGCCTCCTTGACCTGCGCACGCACGCACATCATGCGCACGCATGCGCAACAGGCATGGGCATCGAGCTCTCCCAGGCCTGTCACACAGAGGCCGCGCGGACTCCTCTGCTGGGGACAACGGTCCAAATGCTCTGCTCGCGCGGCATACGGTTGCGCGCCATGCGCCATGCGCCATGCGCCTGGCTGCTGCGTTTGACGTCGGTGCTCGGAGCATGTCCCTTGGATCTGGCCCCGCTGCTTCAGCAGCGGCACCAGAGTGTGTGGGCCACTCGATGCGGCTGAGCACTCCAGCAGCAGCTGCTTTTAGCTGGCAAGCGCTTTTTGGGGGGCTCCACAGCGCACCTCTGCTCACAAGGTGACGTCAACGTAGCTCGCGAGCAACTGCGGCAGCGCAGCTCGCACGACAGCCAACAAAATCGCCTTCAAGGTGGCTGCTGCGCGACTGCAGGCACAAAATGCCTGCATGCATCCAGGACTGGATCTGGACACACCGCCCCAGCTCCGGCGCTCAAGGACTTTCTCTGCAAGTTCAAGTCCTTTCTAGGGCTCAACAGGCTTGAGGGTACGCAGCAGGATGCGGCTGCCGCACCTGCAGCCGCACACACCTCACCTTGTCAGGGCACCACTTGGACTCGACCTTCAGGACCTCACCTTGTCAGGGCACCACTTGGACTCGACCGTCAGGACGCCAATGTTCTGGCCCTTGTACGTGATGAGCACCTTGTCACCCACGGCCACGTCCTCGCGGTCGGTGTCAAACACGACTGGGATGCCCAGCAGCAGGCCGTTCTGTGATCGCGGGCACGCAGGCGCAGGGGGCAAGGGGCCGTGATGGTGGGAGCTGCTCCCAGCAGTGCTGTGATGCATCAGCTGCAGCACGCAGGTCTGACCCTGGGGAGGGGATGGCTATGTTGGAGCCGTCGCCAAGTTGGGACCCCCCAGGGGCATCACCGTTGGGTGCCTTGCCCCCTATCAGTTGTCCATGTTGTGTGCATTTATGCCTGGGGCCAGCCCTCCATGTTGGGTGCCTTACCCCACACCAGCCATCCATGTTGGAAAATGTATGAGCCTGGAGCCATACACGTTGGGCACCTGACCCCCCAGAGCCAGGGGAGTGCAGGCATAAAAATGCGCAGGCGAAAAAATGCGCTGGCGGACACCGGCGAGGAGCCCTGACACCCACGAGGAGCCCTGACACTCACTGAGCTGCTGAGTCGTTGAGCGCCTGAGTGCTGAGCTGCCGCCGTGTGCTGGCGTAAACATGCCCCCCCAACAACTGCAGGCACTCAACCCCGGACCCAACATAGACTCCTCCAAGGCGCGTGCGCCCAGGTGCAGACACACACCCCTGCGGGCCTCATGCCCCCATCACGGGACCGGGCCTACCTTCAAGCGCATGTTCTCCACCACGCTGTTGTAGTCCTCCTCATTGAGGAAGCCAGTGAGGGGTGAGAAGCCGCTGCACGCGCACGCAGAAGCGGAATCCCCACAAGCGTTTCCATGCAGGCAAGCGGCTTGATTCCCGTCTGACTCACGCTCACAAACAAACCGTGGTACATTGAGCCACCTGTGCCTTCCATCACACTGCTGAGGCGCGCTGCTCCCACAAGAGTCCATGCGCCCACATTCCGCCCACAACCCCCACAACCAGGGGACACGCCTGTGCCTCCCTTCCACAGCGCAGGCCGCTTCGCGCTCATACAGGCCACACAAACAGAGCACAGGCTGCAGCAGTGTGCAGCAAGCAACACACTCACGGGCTGGCAGCATGCAGCAGTACACAGCCCGCCCACCAGGCACAAGCAGGCAGTCGCACGCACCATATGCCCCTCAGGCACATGCGCGCAGCAGCAGAGCACGCGCCCCTCACCCAATGGACAGCAACTCCACGTCGCAGGCGTTGCGGTCGCTGGCCTCCAGAGTCTTTGTGCACCCCTGCAGGCACGCAGGCACGCCCACCTTAAGCACCCTGCCATCCAGCTCAGCATCACAGCACATGTGTGTGGCTCTGCATGCAACACTGGCATCACCCAACCCACGCCCGCTGCAGTACCACGCACGCATCTTTTATGCGGGCGGCACCAGCTGACTCGCACATGACAGGCCTCTGCCGGCAACCCGGCCACCCGTCCCCACACCCGCACAGGTGTGGGTGCATGCGCGCACCTGCACCCACACACCAGCATGAATGGGCTGCGCCCCACCCAGGGCACGCACAAATCCTCCACAGCTGTGTGGCAGAGGGTTGGGTCTTGCGGCACCACAGGGCCACAGCAGTGCCCAGGGAGCACTGAGCAAGGGGGAGGCATCAGGCACATGTGGTTCACACACGTACGCAGTGCGTGCATGCACAGGGCATGTGCGCGCTGCCCCCTGAGCTCTTAGTGCTGAGGCCACATGTCCACCAATGGCAGCTTGCAGGGCGTGTCCGGCATCCGCCTGCCTGGTCAGCACTGTAGCCAGGATGCACACGCGGCTCTGGGCTGCGCACTGTACCCGCGAGCCTTGTCCCACTCTGGGTGGCAACCATCACACAGGGCCTGTCTGGTAGAGGCGTGACCCCTAATGCTCACTCAGGGGCGGGCCTGGTAGGGAGCCATGCAGACAGAGCTGTGCCCCTGAGACCAGCCAGCTGCAGCTGCATGCATCCCCCTGGCATGCTGCAGCTCAGAAGGGCCCGTGCGCGCACCTGCATCAGGGACTGCCACTCGCTCTGGGGGGCTTGCAGGTTCACCAGCTTGCCGCCGTGCGCGCTCTGCAGTCCGGCAGTGGCTGCCTCACTCACCACCTCTGTGGCAGCGGCCATGGTGCTGCGCGTGCATGTGCACACATTGAGCTCCATGTGTCCCTGGCATGGTACTGCGTGACACACCCGTTGCGCTTGCACTCCCATGCGTGCTCGCATGCGTGCACATGTGTGTGCGCGTGCGCACATGAGGACAACACTGGCAGTGAAGGGAGTGGTAAACAGTGCAACCGCAGGATGTCGCGCGTAGCAGTTTCGAACATGCCCGCCCACGCGCGGACATGTGTGGGCTGCACGCACGCGCAACGTGTATGAGTAGCAAAATGGAAAGCATTAACCGCCCCATTAGCATGAGCATCATTATAAGCTGATGTGTAGGATACAGCTTGGCACACAGATGGCAAGGATATGGAGGGCGCTCAGCTATGTCATGTTGCCCTGTTAGATGAAATACTCGCACCATCGAACTTGTAAATTATTGTTCAATCAGGCATCGCACGCACGGGGAAAGGGACAAGATACATGCTTGCGGCTGAGCAGACGTGATGGCACGCATACACCTCTCCGCAGCAGACCTCACTCACCGTGCAAGATGGCCACGTCGCAGGGCCTTGGCAGCTACGGCGGCAGGCTTGAAGGACGCGCGAGCTAGAGGAACGGGGGCCTGCGTAGGAGCGGGTGCCAGCCTGCAGACGGGGGTTGCCACAGGCTTGGTGCTGCCTGCCTTTAGGGCAGAGTTGGCCTGCTGCTTGGTGGTGAGGGCAGCCATTGCAATTTACTTAAAAGGTGGTGCAAGGAGGTTAAGGGTGGTTGAAACCAGTACTTGAGATCTAGGCTCAGGCCTCTATAAGATTATATTAAGATGTAGCTGTAAAATTGAAAGCAATAAAAACTGTCCCAAACCTGCTGCAGTGCGCGTGAATACCACCCTTACTGCTGGGGAGCACCCAGATACATGCTTCCCGGGAGAGGCCTGGGTGTGCCTGCTCCTGGGGATGGGCCTCTATCCCGTCACAATGGCAGCAGGCACTCTTTCGGCGACCTGTCTGCGCAATGGCGCACCAGGCTGGTGGCAGGCGCGGGGCGCGCAGCCTGGCTTGGAGGGATGGCAGCTGCAGCAGCGGGGGCAACCCCATCATTCCCAGCCGGGGATGGACAAGGCGACAGGGCACAACAGTGAGTGTATTGCTGTCGCTATGTGTGAACAGCATGTTGAGCGCCACACTTGCCCTTCAGCCTTGCCCTTTGTCAGCACTCCGCTGCTGTTTGAGAGTACTCCTAGCAAGCTATCCACGCTGCTATTGCTTCTTATGAAGACGCTGGCTTGCATTACCTTGCCAGTGCGCAGGCCTCTTCAGGCATACCCACTCGATAGAGAGGGTCCATGCAATCACATGCAGTAAGCGTTTTTCGTTGGGTACACACCTAACAACAACAAACAAAACAAAACAAACAAACAAAAAAACTAACATACAAATAAACGTACAAACAAACAAACAAAAAACTAACAGGCAAGCAAGCAAGCAAGCAAGCAATTAAAGAAGCAAGCAACAAGGTTTCACGCATGCTTGTGCCCCCAGGTTTGACTCCTTGCGCACGCGCGCTTCTTCCTGGCGGTTTATGAAAGATGAGAAGCAGCGCGTCACAGACTCCATGCTGCTGCTCAATGTCGCCTGCTTCGCCCTGCAGTGGCTGTCGAAGGACATGCTGACACTGTGGGGAGCCAAGGCACGTGCCTAGACTGTGCTTCCCCATCATGCACAGCACATGGACGGTGTCGCATATGCCACGCTGGTCATACTTGCACCCTGGAGCAGCAGCATCCCTAAGTGGGCGCGCGCAAACACAGCCCTTGCATGTCGGAGTGGCACCCCCCAGCACGCACCATGCAGAGCCTGTTGGTGCAACCCTGGGGGAGTATGCGTGCAGTATGCATCCCAAGGGCATCATGCCAGCCTTGGCCCTGGTGGTCAATGGAGGTCCTTCAATGTTTCGCTTGTGCTGAGTGGGATGCTGCTGTGGCTGCGAGGAACCACGCTCTAGATTCAGGTGGGATCAGTTGCATGAAGGACACGCAGCACGTGTTCTTGCCATTGCAGCGGCGTCGCGCTGCACCGCACGGGCGCGTAGGCTTTGGTGTGCGGCCTGAGCAGACATGCACCCATGCCAACCGGCTGCGACGTGCAGGTCAACATCCTCATCCAGGGAGGCCAGTGGTGGCGGCTCCTCACCGCAAACTTCTTGCACTCCAGCCTCCTGCACCTGGCGGTAAGCAACGCAGGCGACATTATCCTCTAGGTTTATGCCTGTGCGCACACATGCGTGTATGCATACGTGCGAGGGGGGGGGGCTGGGAGGGGGGCAGGTGGGTGGCTTCTGGGGGTTGGTGCGCCCTGCGGGCGGAGTCCTGGGCACAGGCCCTTGAGCTATGCACCTCCTGGCACACGGGGGCCACAGGCTGCCCATGATGTGGAGATACTAGCAGCAAGGGCTGCCACTGGTGCTGTGCAGCCTGAGGCGCATGTTTTGTACTGTGTGTGTCCTGTTCAGGCCATGTGGCAGAGGCATTTTGTGTGACAGGCATCAATACCAGCAATGATGTGCGGGGGAGGGGGCGGGGCAGCGGCGCTGGCGGACACCGACTTAATGCCTCGTGGGATAGTACATAGGCCTGATTGCAGACGGTTGGTACGTGTGCGCGAGCTTACACACGCGCACACACGCGCGCACACACACGTGCACACACGCGCACACACACACACGCACACATGTACACACACGTACACACACAAGCAGCCTGGCATAATTGAAGGGGAGCCGGGTTGTGCTTGGCAGCTCAGAACTCAGGAGCTCAGAACTCAGCAGTGCAGTCAGGGCTCCTCGTGGGTGTCAGGGCTCCTTGTGGGTGTCAGGGCTCCTCGTCGGTGTCCGCAGTCAGATGGGAGCGTGGTCAAGGGGAGGCAGTGTAAATGCGCGAGCGCGCATGCAAGCACATGCGCAATGCTAGTGTCCGGCAATACCCTCCGCCAATTGCGACTGGCACTGTATTCAAGTGGAAGAGCTCGTACTTTTAGACTGCCCCTGCTTGACAACATTGCGCATCAAGCACCACCACCTCTTCTGCACCCCCTCTAGAAGTCCTCAAACAGGCCAAGAGACTTTATTGGGCGAGCAGACACCAAGCAGACACCAGCACACACCAACACACACATACACACACGCACACACATAGGAGCACACACACGCACATGCAGTGCACGTGTTGATGATCTCATGGTATCCTGTTTTGCCTGACCGAGACACACACACAAATGCCTCGGATCCTGATGCCTACACTGTCTGTTGCACAAAGAAAGGCTGGGGCGCATCATGCAGGCTCGTCCTGCGTGCATTGAGGCTGCGGGACCTCATAGCATGCTTCATGCTTGCGCACTTCCACTTGCTCATTCAACTTGAGGCGGCATGCAGCCAGGTGCGACAGGGTGGGTCTTTTTGCAAGGGCCTGCATGTCCAGTTCAATCGTAAGAGGCCCAGCCCATGCATGGCCTCCAACCAATGCCCCCAGGAGCCATGCATGGCTTGGCAATACCAGCCGCCACCAGACCTGCAGGCAGCCCCAGACCAACTGCTTGCATGTGCATGGCCTCAGATCAACTGCCATGCGCTGAGCATCATCGGCCCCCACCTTGAGATGGTTGCGGGCGGGAGGCGGACGGCTGCTGTGTACGTTGTGGCCGGGATCACCGGCAGCTTGGCCAGCTATGTCATGACGCCAGCACCCTCAGTAGGGGCATCAGGTGCGCGCGCGTGTGTTTGTGTGTGTTCATGCGCACAAGCATTTGTGCATGCGTGCGCACTTACACATGCTCACAAAGGCTTCAACTGCGCTCTTGTTTGCAGCGTGGAAGCATTTGTGCAGTTGATGCTCTTCAGGGGGCTGCACGGTGACCTCTGTGCGGGTCTGATCTGCGCTCAGCCTGCATGCGCAAGACGTGGTGATGCGATTTCTATCATGGGCGATCACACACCGCTGACGCAAGGAAATGACGCGTGTTTAATCTCTTGCTCCTGGACTTCCGCACGTCCACCACAAGTTTTGCTGGGCCAATACTGCAGGGCCCAACCCAAGCCCTGCTCCCTTAAACCAGCAGCTGCGCGTTTACACAAAAGCAGGCCCTCCGATTGCTTGCTCTCCACAGTTTGTGCTGCATTGCCTTTTGCTCTGTGCCCTCACGAGTGCTCCATAGCCTTGCCCAGTGCTCTTGCCTGTCCTTCCATGGCTGATGCTTCGAAGCACACACAGACCCTGACCCCACCCCTGACATTGTACTCTGCTCAGTCCCGCCCTGCCAACTTGGCCACTGCCCACCTGCGCTCCCATGACGAGCCTGCAACCATTGATGGCACGCCTGCCCTTCCGCAGGTGCCTTGTTTGGGTTGGGGGCTGCCCTTGCCCTGTTCTACTGGCGCCACAAGCACCTGCTCAAGGGGCACAGTGAGAAGGTGCTGCGCAGCCTGGGCATCACGCTCGCCATCAATTTGGGGTACTCGCTGCTTGTCAAGAACATAGACAACTGGTGAGTGTGCTCCGTTAGTGGTGGTTCCGCTAGTGGTGATTCTGCTCTGCTAGTGGTGGTTCGATCGGTGCAAGCTGTCTTGGATGGATGCCTGGGGTGCAGGGCCGCCAGTGTTGCCTGCCGTGCAGGCTAGCACTTGAGCGGGTGCCATCATGCTTCTATGCTTGGGTAGCTTTACAAGTCCTGTTTGCAAATTCTGTTTGGGGGGGGGGGCGCCACTTAGGGAGCTGCTGGTGGTGCCCTGCTCTTTATTTTGGCACGCTGTAGTGCAAGCCTTCAGCCTAAGCTAGAGGCAGTTGCCAAGAAGGCACGATATGAGGCACAGGATGTCGAAGCAGATGCGCATTAAGGCCGACATATCTCTGCCTGGCTTGAGGCTGTCCTGACTTGTAGTCAGCCATGGCTCATCATCTCTGGAGTTTTCCAAACCGGAAAACAAGTGTTGTCTGCACTTCCTCTGTTAGCCAATTCCCTTGCATGAGATCAATTCACTTGTTAGACGGGTGCATTGCACATGGCTATGAATGAATTTGGCCTTCATGAAGTATGGTATCAAGTTCAAACATGTTGGTGTACTTCATGTCAGCCAGCAAGGTTGGGCTTCCGCCCAGGCTCCTGGCGGTCACCCGTTGCTGTCCTCAGTTTACCAGTGTTCTTTTGACGGTCACCCCCGTTAAGAATGTGCATTGTTAAAGCAACACCTGAGCATTGATACTCCTCCTGTGCTGCTTTGTTGACACGCCCCACAAGCATCAACCAAGATGCTGCACAACCATTTTGCTAGCCGTGCTCTGGACTCTTTGTCTGTATTGCTTGGAATATTTTTCTACAAGATGCATGTCTGAATGCCTTAAAGCTTAATTAGAACTTATGTTTTTTGTGTCCTGCAGGGGCCATTTTGGGGGCATGTTGGGTGGGGCTGCTGTTGCAGCCCTGCTGGGGCCGAACTATGTGCGCGGCGAGTCTGCCACTGGTAGTTGGATAGCTGATAGGCCTCCTCTGAAGTTCTTGGCATTCCCAGACAGGCCGATTAAGATACGCCACAAAGGAAAGGATGTGAGTAGGACGCATACTAAGAGCGGAAAGGGAGAGAGCAAATTGAATGAGGAGGATGGTAGTAGAAAAGGCAAGCGAAGGAGTAAACAAGGGGCTGAGGCAGAGGCTGGAGAAGAGAGGTCATGAGGGTTATGTGTGCATTGAGAGAAGGAGGAGCATCTTATGTTGTGTGGCTTGCATATAATCATGGCATGCTGGGCTTGCTGGATCAGCATCCTTTTTACTGTAAACTCTACAGTGTAAAGCATCACCGTCTTGCTCCCATGGAAGCGCCTTTACCTCCAACTAATTTGCTTACATTGTAAACTCAATCGTGATCATTGCAATATTAGCACACCAGCTCTGTTTTTATCTATGCCTAGCCTTTTTAAAATGAAACTGTACCTGTAGCCACGTCTTTTGCCAATGATTTTTTTTTATAGACTTACCTGTAGACTTTTCATTTGCTGCAGTGCTTTTCACATATTTTTATTCGTGAGGGATTCAAGGGCCCTTAGCCATTGTCCACGAGCCACCGGTGACCAATTCACGTTGTCATGCAGAACACTTTCACCTTCAAACTTTGAACTACTAGTAGTTAATAAGTGCTCATAAGTTCTCCAACGAAATTGTTCTGAGCACTTTTTGAAATTTTCGCTCATCTAGATGCAAGCCGCATGCCCACCTGAAATACAACTTTCAAACCCAGTGTCATGGTGCAAACTTCATGTTGGTCGGACTAAATCAGTTTAGGAGTTGTTCACAGGATCTTGAAGTCCGGTCAGACAGGGCATGTACTACCAACTTGTCTTGAAATAGGCAAAATCATTACAACAGAAACAAACATATAAAGGAGTGGATGCTCACTTTTGCTATTCTGGGTAGAATTTGCTACGATGATTACATTCATTGTAGTCATGATGATTACCAAAACCATGATGGTCTCAATGGGTTTAGATCTTCAGCCAGATGGGTTGACTTCTGGGCTTGCTGGCCACTGCCAGCCCGACAAAAAATATCCATACTAGTTTTCTCTGAAATAAAAGGAAAAGAAAAGCAAGACTACGTAGGCAGTGAAGCACTCCCTGCATCAATAAAGGAGAAAAGAGCCACATAGGGCCTAAGCCCCGTACAACTCCTCCACCAGCAAAGAACACAAATAAAGTCAGTGGGGGCGTCGGAAAGTTGTGGTTCACTGAATCATCACTGAATCATCATTGAATCAAATAAAGTCCATTTGATTCGCGTTTGAATCACCCGCTTGAAGATGTGCGATGTTCAAATGGGTTCAAGTATGATTCA
>LKMJ01006521.1_pt1 | contig 11000 bp, 16 predicted proteins | sample 643391 | NCBI WGS metagenome assembly LKMJ01 (sample SAMN04112250, study PRJNA286221) | soda lake metagenome | biome: soda lake; feature: Kulunda Steppe; material: water; isolation source: sample PL-Br10 brine of Picturesque Lake | place: Russia: Kulunda steppe | collected 2010-07
CACACACACACACACACACACACACACACACACACACACACACACACACACAAGGGTGACCGCACAGGATCAAGCGCACTGGTGCAAGCCAGAAGAGGAATCCGCATCGAGTTGCACCCAACCTGTGCACCCCTCCTGTTGCATTTGGGCAGCAGGCCAAGGCTCCACACACTCCATTGCAGGCTACACACTACCAGGTTTCCTCAAGCATTCCTCCAGCGTCCTTCCTTCTTTCCAAGCATTGCAGCCTGTGCAGCCTGGGCACTCCTCAAGCATGACCCCAGCCTCCTCAGGCTCCACACCCAGCACACTGTGTTTTGTTTTGCGCACAGGACCTCTGGGATCTCATAACCACAACCAGGTCTGCATAGGCAATTGATACTTACGAGGCATTTCTATCACGGCATCAGCCTCCACAGTCTCTGCTTGCTGTTCTGGTGGCGGCTGCCGAGGCAGTGGTTTGCCCCAGCCCGCAGCAGGCTGGCGCCCTGCGTTGCTGCTGGCCTCACTGCTACTGCGTGGTCTGCTGTAGCTGCACACATGCAAGCAGCAGGAGGTGGGAGATAAAGGGAAGGGGATAATTGCATAAAACAGGAAAGAATGATGAGGAGAGACATGCACGGGTGCAGCGTGGCCTGCCTTAACTGCTGCATGTGAGCTGCGTAACAGAGGTTGCACCCCACCTGTAGATGCCTTTCACGCTCCTGCTGCTACTGGCTCCTCCCTGCTGCCCGTCACTGCCTTGTGCACTCCCCTCCTGCTCTGGAACCACCTCAGCAGCTACAGGCCCTGGCTGCTCCACACTCTTGGTCTGGGCCGCACCCTCAACAGGTGTGCTGGTGCTGCAGCTGGATGCAGGCCCACTGACGCTGCTGCTGCTGCCGCTGCTACTAGACGGCCTGGCATCGGCAACAGGGCTTCCAGGCAGGGCATACCTGGCTTCCTGCTCAAAATAGTCCTGCAAAAATAGATGCACGATGGCTAGGAGTGTCGAGGGACATTATGGAGGTCATCCAGCCAAGCTAGTATTCTGGCCGTCTCAACCAACTCCCTTCTTTCTAATAAGAAATGCAACACCTGAAGGCCTCGAACGGCTCTCTATAGAAGCTGAGCAGCGTCTAGAGACCATCTTCCAGATATCCATCCTTTGGCCAAATGATGAGCCACCCAGCCGCCCCAGGAGACCCACCTCAAAGCCCACTGCCCTCTGGATGTCTGTGAAAGTGCCCATCGCCTCTGCAGGGGGGATCTTGCCCCTGCAGTGAGGAACATACAATTGCGACAAAAGACTCGTTTACAGTGCGACCTATTGCACTATGATATTCCTGTGATATCAGGGGTACATCTTGCCCTTGCAGGGGAAAGAACGTGGCTGGAATACTGGTGAGCACACATGTTACCATCTCTCAAGGATTTGCCCTTGCAGTCAAGAGCTCTCGGCCGCAATACTGAGGATTTCTCCACAGGGATTTCTCCACACAATACCAGGGATCTCAGCCACAATACCAGGGATTTCTCCACAATGCTACTGGAGCAAACATGTCCAGCCCGATCCATGAAAAGCCCTGTGCCTCCCTATATATATGTGTGTGAGTGCCATTAACAACCAGTTTTGGTGGCCAAAAAAAGTAGATTGTAAATGGCAGGGTAGCCACAAGCTACGGTGCACATGGTGTTTCTAACTTGACTCATGCCATGAGTTGTATTTCTTCTTTGCAGCACGCTTGGTAAAGCTGTTGATACAGGTACAACATGAATACTAAACTTCAGGTCTTGCCTGACATTTGCACGCCTGGAAGTAGAGGTCCAATTGACCTTTGCCCAAAGTCAAAAGGGGGGAGGAGACGTCAAGAAGCATGAAGGCATATGATGTGATAGCAGCAGCTCAAGACCTACACTCGAGGCAAAAACATATCCAGCAAGTCCTGTACCTTTTGACATGGCCAAAACGGGCACACCAGCAATCAATCGCACACATGGGTAAGACATGTAATGATGCAAAAGACAAACATAATGAGTTCACATCTTAAGCAGCCAGCCTAGAACCCACTCTATGGCCTTGCTGGATGCGCAGACACGCATGATACACTAACAAACACATGAGCAGCACAAGCAAACAGTAACCACAAATTCGATAAGCCTGGTGCCTGCTGCAAGGCGTACACACACACAAACACATGTTCACAAACACAATTGCAGCACAGACAAACAAGACTCACGTCTTCAGCGAGCTCAGCGCTTGCTGCATGGCCTTGATGGACACGCCCAGCATTGAGAGAGGATAGGCCACCTGAGGCCGGGGGCAATCAGCAGGGGTGGTGTGGTAGCAGGCAGCAAAGGCAGCCTTGGAAACAGGCACCGGGAACACCTTATCCTAAACCCTCAGTTAGCTAGAGCTGAGCAACTGAGCAGCTCCTCCCCTTCATGGTGTCATGTCTAAAGCAGATGCACATTCCCAAGTCAGAGCATCAGGTAGCTTTTTGGGGTGTAGGTATGATCCCGACCAGGGGCCCCTCCTTGGCAGGCGCTATGGTCCGCACGACGCACAACTCCCTCAGAGCACCATGGACTACTCGGTGCAGCAAAGCGCTGCACCTGCAAAGTTGCCAGCCCAAAAGTACAGATAGCCCACAAGGCAAGCAGCCTAATCTACCAGTTTGAAGCCCACCAAGGCAGGCAGCCAGCCCACAAGGCAGGCATCCAGACCTACCAGTTTGAAGCCCAGCTGCTCCAGCTGCTCTGGCGAAAGGATGGGCGTCTTGCCGCCGCCCTCCAACATGTTGGCCATCTGCATGCATACGTACAGTCTTGGTAATGATCAGCACCTTTTTTGGCCATCCGCATGCGTGCATCACAGGTTCTGATCAGCACCCGCTGCCATCTGCGTGCATTGTATCCCCAAAAATAGCAGAGAGCACGCCGGCTCAATGCGGGCAGAGACGCAGAGAGCACGCTGGCTCAGTGCGGCCGCCACCCCACAGAAAGCGCCACTCCGTGCTCCAAATGCCACTGCCATTTACACTACCCTGTACGTGTGTATGTGTGTGTGTGTGGCCTTTGCAGCACCACCGCCCAGTGGCCTGCGCAACACCACCCTATGTGTGGCCTGCGCACCACCATTCCATATGTGGCCTGCGCGCCGGCAGCCCCACGGCACACCCAAGAAGCTGGCCCACCTAGTATGTGTCCCACCTTTTGAGCACATGGGAAGCGCAGGGGCAGGCTGCGCAGCACACGCATCCCACCCCGAACACCATGAAGGCTACGCGGCACAAGCGTCCCATCTCAAACCTAATCTATTCTGCTTTTGAAGAGGTTACGCAGGCCACGCATCTCACCTTGGGCACCTTGGCGGCCGCGCCGGGCAGGTTGCACAGCGCGCGCATTTCCTCCTCCGTCTCCAGCGCGTCAATGAACAGGATGTCCGCGCCCGCATCTGGCCGGGTGCGCATCAAGAGGCATGCCGCCAACGGGTGCCGGTCAGTATGCCGTGAGCAGGTGCGCGGGTGAGGATGCAGGCGTCTTGCCGGATGCGCATCAACAGGCAGGCCGCCAACAGATTCACAAATGGGTGAGCAGCTTACAGTTGGTCACGGAAAGATGCTAGTGAATCTTGTTAAAGCACAGGGTGATGATAAGCAGTGGGCAACGTGACAGCAGCAATAGGAAGGCATATGCCTCGGGCTGAACTTGGAGAGATCAAAGCAACATGGTCAATTAATATCAGCTAGCTTCATTGCAGCGGCAGCAGCAGCAGCAGCAGCAGCTTGCAAGCACACCCTTTCGCCCGCACACGCACCGGCAGCCGCCTGCATGCGTGGTACCCACATGCCAACCTACACAAAACAAAAGCTGGCCTGTGCCTGTTCAAGTGGCTGCGGGCACCTTTTGGCACACCCTACAAATGCGGAAGCAACACCGGCTAAGGCAGCAGCTTGCGAGCGCAGGCGCCCACCTGCAAACGCGGCGGCACGCCACAGGGCTTCCTCCAGTGAATCTGCCTGCCGCGCGTCAGTACGTGCCAGGATCAGGATGTCGGTACCCTCGTCCCTGCGCAGCAACAGTGTGGAGCTGGCGGGTGCATGGAAACAGACGGGCGGCACAAACCCTCCTCCCTGCGCGGCAGGGGTGTGAAGCTGGCAGAGCATGGAAACAGACGGGCGGCACAAACCTTCCTCCCTGCGCGGCAGGGGTGTGAAGCTGGCGGAGCATGGAAACAGACGGGCGGCACAAACCCTCCTCCCTGCGCAGCAGGGGTGAAAAGCTGGCGGAGCATGGAAACAGACGGGCGGCACAAACCCTCCTCCCTGCGCAGCAGGGGTGTGAAGCTGGCGGAGCATGGAAACAGACGGGCGGCACAAACCCTCCTCCCTGCGCGGCAGGGGTGTGAAGCTGGCGGGGCATGGAAATAGACGGGCACACAAACCCTCCTCCCTGCGCGGCAGCGGTGTGAACCTGGCGGGGCATGGAAATAGACAAGCACACAAACCCTCCTCCCTGGGCGGCAGCGGTGTGAAGCTGGCGGAGCATGGAAACAGACAGGCGGCACAAACCCTCCTCCCTGCGCGGCAGCTGTGTGAAGCTGGCGGAGTATAGAAACAGACGGGCGGCACAACACAGGAGCACATGAATGCACGCACAGGTGGACAAGCAAGCCCCCGCGCCCGTTCTTTCTGTGGGAGCAGGATGCGCAGCCAGACGTAATCGTCCATGCCCCTGCTGCCAAAGACAGCAGGCAGGGCAAATATGCAGCCCCTTGCCATACCGCCCAGCTTGCGCGGCGCACACACGCCGCATGGAGGCACGGTAGTGGAGCCGTGCCTGGCAACGGCGCACACTGGCCACATGGAGGCACGGCAGTGAAGCTGTGCTTGGCAACAGCACACTAGCCGCATGGAGGCACGGCAATGGAGCTGTGACCGGTGACGGCGCACACTGGCCGCAAGGAGGCACGGCAGTGGAGAGACAGCAGGGAGGAGACCACAAAGGGGAGACCACTTTGGAGTTACTGCAGTCAACCTCCGCACAACAAGCACTCAACCTTTGGTGGAGAGGCACTCAACCTCTGGTGGAGAGACTGCATTCAACCTCTGCACAACCTGTGCACAACAGGCAGTACGCACTTTTGGCTGGTCCCACTGAGCGCGCGGCAAGCTCACCGGGCGGCCCTCTGGCCATACTGATCTTACGGGTCTCCCTGGGCAGTGCTCCCCAGTCAAGCATACACACATGCACACACATGCATGCACACATGAATGCGCGCCCACGCACACACTTGACGCGCGCACAGACGTACACACATGTATACGAGCGTACATGCACGCGTGCACGCATGCACACACACATGCACGCAAACACACCGCAAGTGTGCGTGCATGTGCGCGTACCTGGCATCCACGGCTGCCTTGATGCGCGACACCGCCTCCTCCCTGGAGGTCACGCGCTTGCCCCGCACATGGCCGCAGGACTTGGGCATGACCTGGTCCTCGATCAGGATGCCTGCCGGCCATAAGGAGGGCTTTGTGAGTTCCATGGGCCAGCAGTGCCATGCTGGTGTGTGGTGAGGTGTGGTGTGGCGTGGTGTGGCGTGGTGTGGTGTGGTGTGGCGTGGTGTGTGGCACGGCGCGGCGGCATCGCGCAGTGGTTGTGATTGAACGCAGGACTTGGGTGTGGCCTGGTCTGTCCACAGCGGGGCCGCTTACTGGCCATGGCCAATTTGTGAGCTTGGCACCTTGCTGGTGCGAGGCGGCGGGGATGTCGTACCCCTGTCCATAATACAGTGACTGTAGGACGCCGTACCCCTGTCCATGCCATAGTGGCTGGAAGACGCCGCACCCCTATCCATGCCATAGTGGCGGTAGAACATCACACCCCAATGCATGCCATTGTGGCAGGCATTACATGGCTAATGTGGCGCCATGGCGTCGGGCCTTGCATGACTTGTGATGCCATGTCAGCGGGTATCACATGGGAAGCACTGCTGGCAGCTCAAAATCCAGCCTGCAGCACATGCGCACAACGCCTGTGCACACATACACAAACAGCATGTACGGGCACACTCGCACACGCATGGGCACACTCGCACACACAAGGGCACACTCGCACACGGGCAAACTCGCACACACACACAGACACACACACACACGCACCACACACGCAAATACGTTTGTGTCTGGGCATGCTCACCGGCAAATCCTGCCTGTGCGTAGCCCTTCACTGTGCGCTTCACATTCACAGCGTTGCCGTACCCAGTGTCCCCATCACCGATGATGGGTAGGGCGCGGGTGGCCTCGTGAATGTTGCGGCCCTGCACCCAGACATGTGCGCGCGTGCGTGCGTGTTGCATGTGTGTGCGTGTATGTATGCGTGCGTGTGTTTGTGTGGGTGCGTGAGTGCGGGTGCGGGTGCGGGCGTGTGGGTGCGCGGGTGCGTGCACATTGACAACATAACACTGCCGGCTTCCGGGCATCCAACTCAGCCAGGCCTGTAACTTAAACTTAAGGCCTCTGGAGGGCGGAGTTTTGGCTTTTGCGGCTTCATGCTCTCGCGAGGAGCCCATACCACCATGGCACTTCCGTGCACAATGGCCTGCTTGCAATACCACGCGTCTCCTCCCATGCATGCATGGTGCCGCGCGTGGGTCGCCTGCGTAAGGCCTCCCTAACAGGGACAGAGGGAGCACGCGATCAAATGGGGCCCATTGGCAGAGGGAGGGCACGCGGCAGTGCACTGTGTGCGCGCGCTTGCTTTGCGCAAGATATGCAGAGCGCGGCACAAACCCAAACACTGAACTTGCACACCCAGCTTGCAGGGCTGGCGTGGATCACCCGTGCACAGAAGCCCCTCAGGCTCAGGTCATGATCCCAGACTGTGGCAACCAGACGCGCACACCCTGCTTGTTCCATGAGCGCAAGTCGCTCACACGCCCACGATCAGGCAGTGCACCCTGACAGTGGGCAATGGGCATGCCCACCCAGCTGGGTGTTCCCACAAAGGTCACCCGCATGCAAACAGCTTGATGGCCTAGCATGGTTCACCCTTACGCAAGAAGGCCCACATTGACCCAGGCTCTGCTAATGCCCCATCGCCTTGACCGCCAGCCATGCGCATGCATTTAGCCTTGTTTGGCCTTTGACCTCTGCATGCATGCACACAACACACGCCCTTGTGCATGCAAACACTCGGAGCAGATTCCGGAGCGAGTTCACCTGCCCGCACATCATGTGCACTGCTTGTGATTCTACTCTGCAGCCTGCGATGCACTCTGTGCATGGCTCTGAGCAGACGCTCCCTGTCACCTGGTCCACCATCTCAGCATACGTGATCAGGCCCGTGTCCGGCGCCCCCAGCCTGCATGGCGCAACAGCAGAAGCGGCAAGCATAAGGTATGCGTGTGTGTGCATGTGTATGTATGCATGTTTGCGCGTGTTTGTGTGTGCGTGCGCGCGCGTGTATGTATGCGTGTGTGCATGCATGTGTGTGTGTGTGCGTGCGTGCATGCGTGTGTGTGTATGTGTGCGTGCATGCATGCGTGTGTGTATGTGTATGTGTGTGTGTATGTGTGTGTGTGTGTGTGCATGTGTAAGTGTGCCTTTGTGTGTTGCGTGGGCGCGTGCACGCGCATGTATGTGTGCATGTGTATGTTTGTTTGCATACATGCGCACGCACATGCATGTTTATATGATGAACACCACCAGACAACTCCTGTTCCGGACATGCGCAGTCGCTCCAGGAGGATGAATCATGTCAAAATTCAACCCGGCAGCATCCAAAAGTGTACTCACCTGGCTGCTGATGTGCAGAAGCCGCTCATAAACGCAAAGTCAAAGCCTGGTGTCAAGGGGGTACATGGGCGAAATCGATCTGTTGTTTCCGAGGAGCAGGGGGAAGGAGCTGAAATGATCAGGCTTGCCCATTTCTCTGTCCAGCGCACCTGCTTCCTCTATAAGCTTAGCGCTCAGCGCATCATGACAGCAGGGGCCCTTCAGGATCATGGGTCTTTCAAGTAGTGCCCTCAGGGCGGCGACCCGCGGGTTTGAGGGGCGGGCGTGTTTGGTGCTGCCACCCTGAGCTGAGGCTATGCAAGACACCCCTTTCCTCCTGCTGCTAGGCACTAGGAAGGGCCTGCATGCAAAGCCCTTCGTCTGCAGTTGTGCAGCAAGCATTACGCGCGTATCAGCTGTGCAAAAGTAAAAAAATGACTAATAATATTCTATCCAGACTGGATGTTATTTTGGAGGATCTTTAGGCAAAGCCAGGCGGGCCACGTCAGCGTTAATTTGTACCAGCACACAAGATTTTGCAGTACTAGATTTGGCAACTCAAAGAAGCTATTTATCATGATTGTATCGTCAACATCAAAACGAGTACACGCGACAATAGGCTCTGGGCAAACGATAGACCCTCCGGCTTTCTCCCTCGGTTGATTGCTTACTGAGGGTGAGTGGCATTCCCCGTTTGTGAATAGTGTGCTCTATCCATCAGAGCGTTCGACCGCATACGAGCTGTAGCCTTGGCAATGGAGCCAGCCTGCTCCACGCGCATCGTCAGCACTGCCTGACAGCACATCCACTTGACTGCAGGTGTCATGCCTGCCGTGCGCGCGCTGCTGCTGCATGCATGCACAAACCTCGGGGTCTTGCGACACGTACCAACCTTTCGAAATTTTGACTTTCCCTCCCCTGCAACGGGCATTGAGACCTGGTCCACACCCCCAAGCTACCAGCTCCTATAGCAGAGCATCAGCACTTGTCTCCAGCACTGATCTCTGCTCGCACTCACGCACGCCATTGAACAGACGCGTCTGATCGCTTGCTCGCTTCGGTTGCCTTCCCTGCAGGTCCGTCCAATCCCTCGAGCACATGTATGCCCTGCATGGGCCCCTGGAGCGCGTGGCCACTGCAGTGCGCGAGCATAGGGCCATCAAGCAACATCAGCAGCAGCAACAGCAGCGGAAGGTGAACACCTCTGCCCTGCGCTCCTCCATCCAACAGCAGCAGCAGCTGCAAGACCAGCAGCACCAGCCGCAGCACCACTCCCTGTTCCACCGCCTCAAATCTGCCACCACTCTGAGCTGGTGGTCCACGCTCGTAGGCGTCGGCCACCAATCCCTGCTGCCCTTCTCTTGGCCCCTGCGCCTGAGCCCCCCCCTTGCCTCCAGCGTCTCCTCCCCGCCTGCCCCCACCGCTCAAGCAGCCCCCCACAACTCGCAGCCCAGCAGTGAGGGCAGCAGCTTAAGCACCTGTGGGAATCTACGACAGCCCCACGAGGGAGGCCCCAACAACCGTGCGCCCCCGCCTGATTCAAAGCAGCGACTTGCCACCTTTCTGGCAGCAGCGTGCACGGATGAAATAAGGTGAGTGAGCAAAGCTAATCTCTGGATTCAGGGGCACATGCAAGGGGCGCTGTGCAGCACTTTTAGTTGTGGTAGGAGTAGCCAGTGTGAGTAGTCCCCCTCTAACCATGTTCTAAGGGCACTAAGGCGCACTTGACGGTGAACACAGTGCAACGCGCATCACCATCATCTGCCTCCATGCCAAGAGTCTAGCATGTGCCCACACAAACACGGTTGTACGCTAGTACATGCGTGAAATGCGATTGACGGCCATCGCCATTCTGTGCGCGAGGCTCTGCAAACACGCACGTGGACATAAAAAACAGAGACAAGCAGAAGCAAGCAGAGATAAATGATGATTGCTGGACAATCAAGCAATCGGTTGATAAACGAAAGACGCTTGTGAGCATGAGCACACATGAACACTCCACATGAATGCATGCGCTTGCGCGGACACAGGTACGCCAGTCTTTTGTCTGACCTATCCAATGCGGCGTACGACATTAACAACGATGCCCTGTGGGCCTTGCATGACAAGCACTGCCTGACCCTCGTATCCACCTCCTCCAGGTGCGCACCCTAAAAGCGGCATAGGCAAGGCGTACCCTAAGTTTATTCGCTGCTCCACAAGCACACGTACACCTTCCACGTGCATCGCGCGTACCCGGTCTGTGCGTTGCTCCACCGCACACGCACACCTGCCACATGCATCGCGCGTCCCCAGTCTGTGAGCTGCTCCACCGCACAAGCTCACCTGCCTCGCGCATCGTGCATCCACACACCATCCCTCTGTGCCTTGTGCAGCTGCCGCTCCTCATGCGTGCTTGCCGGGGGTGCCTGGGGGTGGTCCTTGGGCTTGACATCGCGTTAAAGCTGTGCGCGCAGCAGGTCGAGCATGCAGGGAGGCTGGGAGGAGTCCTTTCATCGGCGGCTCCAAAGGGTGTTCAAGCGATCATTCTAATGTGGGGGCTTTTGGAAGTCGTAGCAATTGCCGCGAGAGCCAGCCCTCTAGCCACTGCGCCCAAACCCAGCGTGGAGCAGCAGGCTCTTATTTCTCCCCGTTCTTCCCTTCTACTGCTCCTCACAGCACTCTCCCCTGCATAGCTTAGAACCACAGGCTCTGTCTCTTTCTGTCCTTCCCATTGATAGCTCTCCTTTTAGCACACACCCTTACATAGCCTCACTAACACTCCCTTAGGTAGCCTATCCCGCCAACACTGCCTTACGTAGCCTATTTCACCAACACTCCCTTGTGTAGCCTATCCCACCAGCACTGCCTTACGTAGCCTATTTCACCAATACTCCCTTGCGCTACCTCACTCACACTCCCTTGCGTTGCCTCTCTCATACTCCCTAACGTAGCCTCACTTACACTCCCTGATGTAGCCTATTTTCACCAACTGAGGGGCATGGGCTGCATGTGGGATGCAAAGTGGTCCGCTGGCAGCTGTGCAGTGAGCAGCACTGCTTGCTGCGTCGGCAGGGGTCTTGCTTCTGCAGCATGCTGAACCCATTTGCTCATTGGCCATGAGCGCTGCATTGCCCCCCCCCCCAACACACCCTTCCTTTCACACACGCGCTGGCACGCACGCGCGCGCGCAAACACACACACACACACATGCACACACACACACACACACACACACACACACACACACGCACGCAC
>LKMJ01006522.1_pt1 | contig 11000 bp, 19 predicted proteins | sample 643391 | NCBI WGS metagenome assembly LKMJ01 (sample SAMN04112250, study PRJNA286221) | soda lake metagenome | biome: soda lake; feature: Kulunda Steppe; material: water; isolation source: sample PL-Br10 brine of Picturesque Lake | place: Russia: Kulunda steppe | collected 2010-07
GATGTGCCCTGCAGTCATACCATTTAGATCCATACAGGTTTTTGTAGCGCACACACGCGCGCACAACTTCTTAGCTCTGGAGCAAGTTTGTGCACCACATGCACGTGGCACATACGCTTGTGTGCGTGCGCGCGCACATACATGATCTCACACACACACACTCCTTACACACACGCACGTACACAACCGCGTGCACGTGGAAATGCTTTGAGCTGTTGTGACGGGGACTGCGCAAGGGATGACACACAAGTGCACGATACTGCACAAGGGGATGATGGACCTGCACAAGGACATGATACTGCGCAAGGGGACGATGGGACCAGGGCAGAAAACGGGACTGTACAGGGAGGGAATGACAGCCTCCCAGGCTGCGCAAAGGACGCGAAGTCAAGCATTGCACAGCAAATTGCTGCACAAGTGGGCGCTGGATGGTAGAAACTGCCTATGCAGAGCTTCCAGCCCTCGACTTTGTCTCCTGTCAACACAAAGGACGGCCACACTCCCGCTGCTCTCACAGAGCGTAATGATTCACGTCCCATGGGGCAAACAGATTCGGCCCACAGTCTCCTGGCATACATGGAAGCAACGGCAAGGCACATGCAGCGCCACTACCCAGGCACGCTCTCTCAGAAGCCGCGCGTGCAGAATCACAGCCTTAAACAGTCTCACACAGCCTCACACAGCCTCGCACAGCCTCACACAGCTCCGCTGCTGCAGCCCTCCTTGAGTTGTGTGTGCAACGCCACCAGCTGCTCCTGCGCCGTGGTCAGCAGGCCCACTGCTTCCACCAGCTTCTGCACGGCAGTAGCAGAAGCAGCGGCAGCGGCGGCAGCAGCTGGGTGATAGCAGGTTTCACAGCAGCTTCTTTCCGGCAGCAGCAGCACAAGAAAATGGGGGCAGGACAGTTGCAGCAGCAGCAAAATAAAATGGGACACGGGCAGGACAGGTGCAGCAGCAGCAGCAGCAGCAGTGCAACGACTTGTTATGCATATGGAAGCACATGGGTTGGATGAGACAAGCTAGAGGGTTGCGTTGAACTTGCGTTGAACATCTCCAGAGGCAGCACTTGACACACTTCTTAACACCCCACCCCTCCCCTAACTGCACGTGAAGGCTTGCATGTACACATATTCCCCATATGCCCACAAGCACTACACACACCCTCCTGCAAGACCTCCAGCGCATTTCATACACCTGTAACCTCTGCCCTCGCCCAACTGCACACATACAATTGCGCCGGACACAATCCCCACAAGCACCCACAAACCTTTAAATCCACCTCCGAGACTTCCAGCACTTCACAAATCTCTTTGACCGCTGCCCCCCTCCAACTGCGCTTAAAACATATGCTCGCACACATCTCACACCCGCTGACACACACACGCACACACACATGTACACACACACACACACACACACACACACACACACACACACACACACCTGGGAGACCTCCAGGGAGCTGCGCCAGCTGCGGAGGGCAGTGATGCACACCACTACCACGCCCAGCACTGCCAGCAGCACTATGAAGACTGGCAGGTACGCCATGATGAGGTCGCCCTTGGGCGTGGCGACGGGCTTGCTGGGAAGCTGTGGTGCGGGGGTCTGCAAGCAGAGGTGCCGGCCAAAGTGGGAGTAAGGGTTATTGAAGGGCTTTTGCATGTGTGTGAGCTTTTCCTTGAAATTGCGCGCGTGTACGCACGCGCGTGTGTATGTGTGCGTGCGTCAAGGGAGAAAGCAGGGCATCACTGGCGTGCTCAGTTAGATGGGTGGGTGGCTGAGGTGGTGGATGATGGATTGCAGGGCGAGCATGCGCCATACGTTAAAACATTTGTGTATTGTATGTGTATTATGCGTGTGCCAGAGCGTTTTTGGGCTTGAGCGCTGGGGCGCGATGAGGCATGAACAGTTTGTATGAGCGCCACACTATGCTGCACAGTATTCACGGTCTCACTCGCAGTCAGGCGTACACACAGTCACACATGCACGCGCGCACACACACACACACATGCACGCGCACACACACATGCACACACACATGAGCACGTACAACAGCACCCGCAGGCAGCCTCGCCTGCAAGCATAGACTGGCGACTAGCCAGGGATCAATCAAAAGCGGTGTATAGGAGGCTGCCGGCAGACACGCATCCCTGAACCTCTGCCCTCCAGTCCTTGGCCCCACTGCATCACAGCACTCCCCCTCCTCTGCCTCCCGCCCCACTTCCCCCTTCTTCTCTCCCCGCTGCGTATCCTCTGCATTGCCCCACCGGCCCGCCGCTTCCATGCCTCCCTCCTCCACTCCCCTCTTCTCCCCTCTGTCCCCCAACCCTCCACACCACCGCGCTTCTGCCGCATTCCCTCTCCGCCGCAGCCTTGGTCATAACCGGCTAGCGCTCACCTGTGCGCCCGCCGCCACACTACCAGCGGCATCTCCAGCCAAGTGCCTGGTCAGGGCCGGTTGCACCTCTTCCAGCCAGTGCCGCTGCGTGTCCTTGAGTGAGCCGCCCTCGATGGCGCCTCGCAGCATGCCCGGGCTCTTCAAGAAATCCACCTGCGTAGCACATAGCGCAGTAAGGGCCCGAAGGAAGGGAAAATTATGGGACTTCCTAAGAGTCCATTTGCACAGCACTTAACACAGTTGGGGCTACAAGGAGCACTTCAGGGATTTGGAATTTGAAATCTAGAGGTAAGACCTGTGGTTCACCAGCGCAGCACATAACACACCAGCACGTGGCTGGCAGGGGAAATTCAAAAATTCAAATGAGGGAAGGGAAGGGTCTTTTAAAGCAGCCGCCTGTATGGCATGCAGTGACGCATGCAGTGACGCAGCCTCCCAGAGAATGCCTCTATATACACACGTGCACTTGCTCATGTGTGCAAGCTAATGTGTGTGCACATGGTCACCATCATCTCTGCGCAGAGCTGCATGTGTGTATGTGTGCGCCATGTGGCTAGCAGAATTGCCTTCATCAAGATCATGATCATCAGCCAATCATCAAGATATCATGCACACAGTCAGCACAGGCACAGGCGCACACCTTCATGGACACGCGCACGCTGCAGCTCTCGGCGCCAGATTTGCGCATGCACAGCACCTGCAGCAAAAGAAGCGCGTGGGGCAAATGCAGGAGCGCGCGTGGTGCTTAAATTGTCAGTCCTTGCAGAGCTTCAGCCGTGTGCCTCAGTCCTTCGAGCACACATGCAGCCATAGCCATAGCCTGTATGCGCATGGTAATGGCATGAGAGTACCACAGAGGAGGAGCAAGAAGTTGTGCGCCCTAGCGTCATGCACTTGTTATGTAAGAAGCTCTAGACCAGGCGGTCTTCATAAGTCATAGACCAGGCGGTCTTCATAAGTCAGGTCTTCATAAGTCAGGTCTTCATAAGTCATAGACCAGGCGGTCTTCATAAGTCAGGTCTTCATAAGTCAGGTCTTCATAAGTCAGGTCTTCATAAGTCAGGTCTTCATAAGTCAGGTCTTCATAAGTCATAGACCACAGGCGGTCTTCGTATGTGTTTGGTACATCAGGCAATTTTTTAGACATGATGCAGGACACAACAGCCAAACATCCTTCAGGTGCATGTGGACCACCCCCTTTCAATGAGTTCAGAAAGGGGGGTGGTGCATGCGCCTGACCACAGAACAAACACAATACAACCAGCACACAGAGTGCTCTCTGGTAGGTAGCACAAAAGCAGCGCGCACCTGGTTGACGACCTTGAAGGAGTCTCCTTTGGGCGCATTCGTGGTGATGGCAACCTCCAGCACCCACCCAGACACTTCCTTCCTGACCAGCTGCAGGCGTGGGCGCACCGAGGCAGAGGGAGCCATGTTGTGTGAGAAGCATCCAAACAGCAAGAGCAAACAACCCATGCGCTCCAAAGCTCTTGGCTTCTTGCTGCAGCACCGCACAGCAGCCTCAGTGTCATTGAGCTCCCGCCCCTTCTTGTCTAGGGCGGATCAGAGCCTAGCAACAACTTGTGGCTAACTGATGTTCACATTAATTACATCTCACGTACAGCAGGTCCTGATTAGAAGGCTTGAACAGCGTCAGGCATGGGCACGGCACAGCTTAAAGAATATCTTACACAAACAGGCAGGTGCGTGTCCCAAGGTGCCTGTCCCGAGGTGCACACAGGCAGGTGTGTGTTCCAAGGTGCACACAGGCAGGTGCGTGTTCCAAGGTGCGCGCACAGGCAGGTGTGTGTTCCAAGGTGCACACAGGCAGGTGTGTGTTCCAAGGTGCGCACAGGCAGGTGCGTGTTCCAAGGTGCGCACAGGCAGGTGTGTGTTCCAAGGTGCGCACAGGCAGATGCGTGTTCCAAGGTGCGCACAGAGGCAGGTGCGTGTTCCAAGGTGCGCGCACAGGCAGGTGCGTGTTCCAAGGTGCGCGCACAGGCAGGTGCGTGCTCCAAGGTGCGCGCACAGGCAGGTGTGTGTTCCAAGGTGCGCACAGGCACGTGCGTGCACACATACACACATGCACAAGAACAAAAACACCATAACCGCCTCTAGCTGCCTGCACATGCCACACATGCTCACATGGAGGCATAGCATGAGGAGGTTTTCAATCAGGAGTGCAGCAAATCAAAAGCATCGTTGGCCATATGCGCACATGAAATCAAGAGTTCAGTTGGCCATCTGCAAAAGATAACTAAAAGTACTGCTGGCCATATGCACAGCAAATCAAGCACCGTTGGCCATATGCACACACCAATGGCACGACTAGCAAAGGATGCTGCTCAGCATCAATGATGCGTGAGCATACATCAGCGGCGCGTAGCAGAAAGGATGGCGCTGCATCATCGATGCATGCGCATATTCAACAGGGCGACCAGGCTTGCCCCTCTTGCATAGTAGACAGGCATATGCTTATTAAGCGAGCCCAGCAGCCAGCCCAGCCTAATCAAACCTAGCCTTTACTGCAGTGTGTTTTCAGTGACTAAAAGTCGCGCTCATGCAACTTCATCCTCAATGAATTGTCGCAGCAGCAGCAGCAATAGCAGCAGCAACCCTGACGAGTCTAAAGCTAGGCGCAAGGGCCTTGCACCCACAAGCAGAAGCATGGAGCAGAATCTCTGCTCTGAAGCATGCTGCCTACCACACTGCTTGCCGCACACTCAAACCGGTGCCTACCACACCACTTGCCGCACACTCAAACCGCCTACCACACCACTTTCTGCACACTCATACCGTTTGGAGCTCGGTGACGTCCGCAATCTTGGGTGAAAAAGGGATGGGGATGTTTAGGGGCTTAGTATATCTGCGGCGTAAAAAGACAGGCGAAGCACACAGGCTCTTCAGAGACGCACAGGCTGGGGGACTGCGTGTGTGAAGCGTGCAGCACACACAAGAGAGCAGAAAGAGCAGACAGGCTCCTCTGGGGATGGCAGGCACGGGCTTGGGGGCTTTGCGTGTGTGAAGCACACACAGAAGAGCAGGCAGGGCAGACAGGCTCCTTATGGGCGCGCAACTAGCCACAGCTCCCACAGAGGCCCCTCTGTGACCTAAAGTTTGGGACGGCTCTAGAACTTGCAGTTCCGACATTACATCTTCACAGCATCATGGCTTTTGGGCCAAGGCAGAGCGGCTAAGGGAGTAGAATGAGCTGCTCCTGCTGCTGCTGCTGCTGCTGCAGCAAAAATGTGCTTCTGCTATCGAAAGCGCTTGAAGGCCCTGTCCACACAACTGTGTGCTGCAATGCCCTGCTCACATTGGTAGATCCTGCAGCACTCCATCCAAAACCCTGTGAACTGAGGTGTGCCTGATGCACAATCCAATGCCCTTTAGTAATCTATTCATGTTCCGTGCGCTCAGACGCACCACTGGTGTTGCCATGTGCTAAGGTGCCCCACCCATGCAGCTCACGCGCTGCAGTACCCCACCCGCATTACTATGCGCTGGCGGGCCTCACCCATGCAGCTCACGCGCTGCGGTACCCCACCCGCGTTACTATGCGCTGGCGGGCCTCACCCATGCAGCTCACGCGCTGCGGTACCCCACCCACGTTACTATGCGCTGGCGGGCCTGGCCTCCGTCAGACAAAGTCACCATCCCCCACTGCCCGACATTCATCTTGGTGAGTCCCTGCAGTGTGGGTGCGTGTGCGTGCATGTGTGTGTGTGTGTGTGTGTGTGTGTGCGCGTGTGCGTGCGTGCGCGCGCGTGTGTGTGCGTGCGTGCGTGTGTGAACGCGTGTGTGCGTGCGCGTGACCTTGTTCTGTGGTGAACATGTGTGTGGTTCCGTATATACAGGGACAGGGCAATTGCATAGGGACAGGGCTAACACATGCATGCAGGCGTGCTGCCTGGCATTCATCTTTGGGTGTGGCCCTGCAGCTGATGGGAGCCGGGCCTGTAGGGGCTGCGTGCACATGCTTGCAGCTGAGGTTGTTGACCTGCAGGGGGACAGAAAGTGCTGCACATGCGTGCAGCTCCACATTGACGCATGGCCCTTTAAAGACACTTCAAAGGCAAAAGGAAGCGCACCAGCTTGTGTGTGAATAAGCTACACTAGAGGCACCTAGCAAGACAGTGATCCCTTCGCATGCTCATAAGAAGCCAACACTCAAGTCGCGAGAGCTCGCAGGCTCATGCGCCTTAGGGCTTATGCTCCTCGAGGCTTGTTCAAAGCTGATAGTGTGCCTTAACGGCGCATTTACTCACTGCCTCTCATCCACATACGCACCTCCCTCTCGGACACCTGGTCCATGAGATCTGACCCTGCCTTGAAAAGGAGTTGGTACAGTCTGCAAAGGTGAGATGGAATGTGCACACTCATGCTCATGCAAGCAGGTGCATGTGTGAGCTCTTGTGCATGTGTGTGCCAAGGCACGTATAAGACTTGTGGTTATAAGACCACTTGGATGTTAGACCTTGAGGTGCACGTGGATGCACATGCAAATGCATACGTGGACTGCTTACAACCGCATGTGTGTCCACTCACTAGGTCTGATACGTACAACTACACACATACGCACACCCATGTGCAAGCGCGTGCATGCTTCCTCATGGGCGCGCACGTGCGCTTGTGCATTCCCCATGTAATGCGGCCTCCATGAACACCCTTCCACATCAACCAGTGAGCAACAGCAGCAACAGCTAGGATCGTAAGAGCAACAGAGGATAGAGAAGATGCAAATAATATGAGTAGGTGCAGATGTCCCAGCAAGCAAGAGTGCATGAGTGCCCCCCAGCCGGACATCTTGCAACCATATCGCATGGCGTCCCCACCAGAACTGCCACTCTGTCTCTCCAACCTTCTCTCTGTCAAAGCACATACTCTCATCGTGCAGCCTGCTTGCATGGTACCGAGGAGGCTTGCAATGCATTCTTTTTGTATGGTGCACTCGAGAGAGGGAGTCATCCGCCCTCACTTGCATGGCCCACACGGGAAGTCCCGTTCCATGATCATGGTTGCCAGTGGGGGCGGCACGTTTTTGAGCGGGGGCGCGTCTCGCTCATCATCCTGCGCAACGGGCCAGGGCATTGTGCACTGCTGAGCAAGGGAATGAAGTGCCTCAGAGATGGACTGCGTCGCAAGTCCTGGTGAGCAACAGCCGCATGTCTGTTGCAAGTCCTGGTGTGCAACAGCCGCATGTCTGGGGTGCAGGTGAGGTGGTGATGGCCTGCTCAAAGCAAGGACTGTGGATCCAGTGTATGGGGTGGCCAGTATCATCATATCAGCAGTCGTTCCCTCACAAGGCGTTGCAGTTGGATGGCATGGTCTGCGAAAAACAAGGCCGGCAGGTGCAAAGGCAGGGCAGAGCCAGGCGGACAGAATGTTCCGCCGGACAGTCCTGTGGAAAGCATGGCCGGCAGGTGCACAGGGCAGAGCCAGGCGGAACGGGTGTTGGGCCAGAAAGTTGTTAAAAAGCAGGGCCGGCAACTGAAGGACTGGGCAAGATCAAAGGCAGCGCAAGCGGCATTCTGGGATCGTTGCTTGCTGTGAGCGCTTGGCTGCATGATTTGGGAGGCGAGGGATTCTTTGAGAAATCTCCAAGTTGCGTGGGTAGAGAACTTGGGGCTAGTGGCTGTAAGCCAAGAGCTGCATGTTAACGGCCGTATTCCGCACATCAAGTACATGGCTGCCGTACCTGGTCTTTATACACACCCAGCTGCCGTACCTGGTCCTCACACACATCCAGCACGGTGCATTCAGCTGTCATACCGCGTTGAGATGGGCTGGATCCAGCAACCTGCTGGGGTTTGATGACACGTGTGCAGGTGACCGGTGACACATGTACAGACGATTGATGACACGTGCGCAGGGGGCTCATGACACGTGTGCTCAGAGCACCCGGGCACAGATGATTGATGACACATGTGGAAGCAAATGAAGCACAGGCGCAGTCCTGACATTGGCTTAGGCAAGGGGGCAGTACTGCAAGCTCCACAATATTGGAGGGCAGACTGCCGCAGCACACAGCTGTGCCTGTGTTCACACCTCAAGAGGGATGCTCGGTCAAGCATGCACACTCAGACAGCACACACGCACACACCCTAAAGGGAACGACATCCAGGGAGAAGGCCATTTGGCAGGGGGGCAGCGGGTTTGTGTTGGCGTACTGCTCCATGCTGCGGCAGAACTCGGCGCCGCTTGACGCGTTACTGGCCTGCGCAGGATGTGAGGAACAGACAGAATGAGTACACAGTGGGCTTGGTGCCTGCTGCTGCTGCTATTGCCATCTGCCCTCTTGCAATCAACTGCTCCTCCTCCTGCTGCTGCTCTGCCCACGGTGTCACATCCTGACCTGTCCAACCTGCTAGTCCCACTACTGGTGCGGGTGCCACGCCTGCGGCTGGTACCAATGCTCCCTTGAAGCAGCAGCACTGCATGTGCTGGCGCACCCTCACAGCAGCCGGCCAGCATGGCAGGCTGAGGCCGGCACCACTCGTGCATGTGAAGCAAAACGAGCATCCACAAAACGCGCACCCTAACACCCGTGTATGCCCCGCAACACCCATCAGAGGGAGCACCTACACCCACACACGAAAGCATGAAAAGCTGCGCCCCTGAGCAAATCACAGGAGCATGCGTGTGCTAACGCAAGCTTGCACCCCCACCCGCACCGACACTTGCGCCTCTGCCCCAGGGCCCCCCTCCACCTCCCAGGCAACAATTACACAAGCACGCACAGCCATGGCCAGGCGGTGCACAAGCACGCACAGTCATGGCCAGGCGGCACACAAGCACGCACAGTCATGGCCAGGCGGCGCACAAGCACGCACAGTCATGGCCAGGCGGCACACAAGCACGCACAGTCATGGCCAGGCGGCGCACGCCCTGCCCCCGCCTGCTCCCAGCGCACCCGCATCCTGCGCACCTGCTCCGGCTCCGAATACTCGGCGGCGGGTGACCCCTCAGCCCGTGCACTGGGGGGGGGGGACTCCCCTTTCATCCTGGAGCTGGGCACGGACGCAAACTTACTGACAGGGGGGGTGCAGGACTGCTCGTCCCCTACAGAGTAGAGGGGCAAGGGGGGGCTTGGGGTGAGGGGGAAAGACTCAAGCGGACCCCCAGAGGTGTTAGGCCGCGCGCTACCAAGGCGCCGGCTATCTTGCAGAGCAAGGGCCCCTCACAAAGCAGGTGCCATGCCTTCAGGGGGTACCATGTCTTCAGAAGGTGCCATGCCCACAGCAGGTGCCATGTCTTCAGGGGGTGCCATGCCCTCAGGGGGTGCCAGCCCAGCGGCAGGTGATACCCCCACAGCAGGTGTTCTCTGGCCTGCCCCTGGCAGCTGCATTGCTGAGGGCCCCATGTGCTCCGCGGTCAGGCATGCAGGGTAGGGCAGCAGCACGCGCCAGCAGCAGCGCAGCATGCCCATCTTTTAATGTGAGCTTTGCAAGCTACGTGGTTCAGCTAACCTCACAGACCGCGCAGGCCTGTTGTCCCTGCCACGCAGGCCTGTTGTCCTTGCCACGCAGGCCTGTTGTCCCTGCCATGCAGGCCTGTTGTCCCTGCCACGCAGGCCTGTTGTCCCTGCCACGCAGGCCTGTCGTCCCTGCCACGCAGACCTGTCGTCCCTGCCACGCAGGCCTGTCGTCCCTGCCATGCAGGCCTGTTGTCCCTACCACGCAGGCCTGTTGTCCCTGCCACGCAGGCCTGTTGTCCCTGCCACGCAGGCCTGTTGTCCCTGCCACGCGGGCCCCTCACTGACCCGCACAAGGAGTGGAGCATCTGCTGGAGTGTGTGTGTGTGTGTGTGTGTGAGGTGGTATGCAGAATGCAGGGACAACAGGGTCGGTCTGCTGAGATCGTGCCCTTACGCCACCCACACCCTGTGCCCCTGCATACACACGCACATGCACGCCCCGCACCTGCAGCGCTCTCTTCCTCGTTGTTCTCATCATGCGCAGGCACCGCCCACAGCGGCACCTGCGTCTTCAGCACCTGCTCCGTCCCGATGCACAGGTAGATCTTGATGTCGGCGACCTGCAGGGTATACCCACACGCCCGCATGCACAAATGATGTGGGTAAATGACGCCAGAAGAAGTGTGGTGGAGGAGCCAGCGACCCACCTTAGATGTACTATGGACCATGTTGGCAGGACTGATGGCTGGGTGTGAGCCCGAACAATGCGTCTGTCACAGATGCAAGCACATGGGCTGAAATCATCCCCTCACCACGGGAGTGGCTTGGGTTGACAGGGTCCATCAACCACATTTGGGCGCGGGCGCAGGCCAACTGGTCCATCCACTTCAGCTGGGCATGAGCTGACCTCCCACGGAAGACGCGCCCCTGCTATCCCAAAGCATATGCATACTGCAGCCCCGCCTCTTGGGCCATGCCCCATCATGAGCCACACGCCGAGCCCGCCTACCTTGTCCAGCATGGACCAGATGTCCCAAAGCACGCATACAGAAGCCCCGCCTCTTGGGCCATGCCCCATCATGAGCCACACGCCGAGCCCGCCTACCTTGTCCAGCATGGACCAGATGTCCCAAAGCACGCATACAGAAGCCCTGCGTCATGGGCCATGCCCCATCATGAGCCACAC
>LKMJ01006526.1_pt1 | contig 10997 bp, 9 predicted proteins | sample 643391 | NCBI WGS metagenome assembly LKMJ01 (sample SAMN04112250, study PRJNA286221) | soda lake metagenome | biome: soda lake; feature: Kulunda Steppe; material: water; isolation source: sample PL-Br10 brine of Picturesque Lake | place: Russia: Kulunda steppe | collected 2010-07
CCCTGTACCGACCGATCTAAACATCTCACGCCCGCCCGAACTTCCGTGCCACATTCACGCCCTCCATCTTGCACGGGACATCTGACAGGTATCAGAGATTTAGGGGTGAGAACCTTTCTATGACATGCTCTACGACTTCCAAATTACATTATTTATTTGATATTCAACAGAGTCCCGCAAACGGTCTTCCCAAACAGCGCTTCTCGAACAACATCTTATGATCAAGAACACAGCCTTAAATCGGATCTCAGAGGGACGATATCAGCAGAACACCGAGGAAGACGTGCCAGACGACTGCCGCTGCTTTCGCCTGTGGCGATGGCACCGGACGGGGTGGATTCCGGAATGTGGCGTCGTAGACGAATAGCGTCGCGAGGAGCGCCCCGGCAAGTAGTCCGATCCGAAAACTGTAAGGAGTTATCACTCCTGCTAAGGCACCTCCACCGAGACTGGCTGCGATAGCGGCCAGAATCTTGTCGTAGTAGCCGAGGGAAATACCTAGCTCCATACGGAATATTGCTGCTGTACTCGGAAAAACACCCGAGTGATTCTCACGAACCGGGAATGTCGAGGGATAAACACCTTCCACAGCCATCTCCGTAATTCAGTCACGGTAAGGAAATACCACTCCGGAAAATCGAGTACTTGAGCCGTCTCGTGCTCACGGATTTCGCGAGTGCAGCCCTTCGATCCGGCGACCGGAGGTCTCGATGATCCGGATTTCGTACCACTCTCGATCGATATCGTGATGGTTTTTCCACCGACGATTGCCTGCGGCGTCATCGGTCTGCGGGAAAAACAGGGAGGCAAATCGGTCGTAGATTTCGACGTCATCAAGGAGATGGATCAGTCCCGTTACGATGACGCTCTCCCAGGCTTCGGGACCCTCATAGCTGTAAACAGTTAGTATTACCTGCTCAGTTTCGTTCGCCAACGCTCTCGTTTCACACAGAAAGTTCGCCGAAGGAGACAAATCTGTCCCAACTGAGATTACCTCAAGACCGAAGTGATCGCCCGAAAACGGTCTTACGCCGCTGACCTCGACTCGGGCAACTCGCCAGCCCGCGATACTTCTCGGCGATAGCATCGGTATCCTCCAGAAATATCTCCCATCGATCCACATCCGACCGGAATGCGGTTTCCCCCATAGATGATGATCGCACCCGGAAAAAAGCCCCCGTGCTCTCCGTACTCGGGATAGGAACCAGAGCGATTAATCCCCAGGCTTCGAAAGTAACTTTGATGGAGGAGCTGTTATTCCTGGGTGTATTCACCTGTCTGGCGGGCATCGCGGTCATCCTCTACGTCGCAGTCCGGCAAGGGAACGGCCCCGCAGTGGTCAACGCGGGCATGTCGTTTCTGCTGGTGATTATTCCGGTTCTCGTGGATGTCATCGCCTACTGGATCTACGGAATCCGGGTGGGGCTGGCCCCGGAACTCCCACTGTGGATTGCCGTTGCTGGCCTGCTTCACACCTACGGTATGCTCGGTCCATACGATAAGATTCCTTGGTGGGACCACCTCACCCATATGCTGTCGGCGGCACTGGTAGCAGCGCTGCTGTATGCTGGCGTGATCGTCGCCTTCGAGTATGCACCGATCTCTGCCGGGAGCGGTCTAATCTGGTCCGTAGTCGTGTTGCTTACGCTTCTGACCGGGGTGTTGTGGGAACTGATCGAGCTACTCGCGCGGGATCTCGGGAAGAAGTTCGACATCCCACCTGTACTCGATCACTACGGCCGACAGGATACGGTCTTGGATCTGTTCTTCGACGTTGTCGGCGCAGTGCTCGTCCTCGTCGCCGACATGCAGCTGTTCGTTCCGATGGCAGAGATTTCCCCCGCAACAACGGCAGCGGCGCTGGTCGCAGCGCTCGGCGCGTTAGTCATTGGATCGCTCGTCACGTCGTTGATTGTCGTCATCAAACACGCCGAGCCCAGAACGCAAACAGGATCCGAGAAATCGGACTGATCTGTTGCTCAATTCGGTGCTTGATGTCGTGTGGATTCTCAGCGTTTCGCTTATCGAACGTTGATCTCTAACGCCGAGTATCACGGGCGTAGTCCTTGTTCTCTGCCCCACCATCAGTAGTCTCCATGTCGACATTCGAAGGCGACCAACAAGAGATGGATCCGTTCCGGACAAAATTTGCGATAGTACGACCATCCGGAGAGACCCGAACACTGAGATAATAGACCATCCAGCAGAACGGGAGATGACCGATCGGTATCGCACAGGAAACCAGACGAGCGGGGCTCCAGCAGTTCACTCAGATGTAATTGACGGCTGGAGGTAGAAGCAAAAACAGTCCAAGACTTACGAGATCTGAGGTAGTACTCCCAGTAAATATGATGAGACGCGCTCACGAATCCACGGCATATGGTTGATCCGGTCGCCGATTCACTCGGAAGGTTACTAGTCCGCATTGCCATCGCGTTCGGAATCGGCGCCCTCATCGGGTTGGAGCGAGAGCAAAGTGAGTCTGGAGGAACCTTTGCCGGGAGTCGCACGTTCCCGCTATTTGCCCTTATTGGTGCACTTATACAGGCGTTCTTTCCAACGATGCTTCCCGTCGTAATGGCAGCTCTCGCGGTTCCACTGACTGTGGCATATATCGGAAAAATATGGACCGAACGCGACATCGGACTCACGACGCTAACGGTCGCGCTCCTCACCGTCGTTCTCGGCGCGATGACGACCCACTCTGAACGCGGGACGATCCTCGCGATCATCGTCGGCGGGGTCGTCACGGTACTCCTCTCCGAGAAAGGAACGATCCACGAATTCGTCGACCGGATTGACGAGCAAGAACGCCGCGCGTCGGTCAAATTTATTCTCGTCGTGGTGGTTATCTTTCCACTCTTGCCCGACCGCGAAGTCGACATTCTGCTCGGGCTCAATCCTCGGTTTATCTGGCTTATGGTCGTTCTCGTCACTGGGCTGAGCTTCACTGCCTACGTTCTGAGTCGGATGATCGGCTCCGAGCGGGGGATCGCGCTAACTGGTGTGTTAGGTGGATTCATTTCCTCTACCGCGACGGCGGTTTCGATGGCTCAACAGACGATCGAGAACCCATCACTCTATCGAGTGTGCGCCTTTTCGACAATTATCGCATCGATTATCATGTTCCCTCGGGCACTCATCGAGGTTGCCGTCGTCAATCGAGCGCTGCTGCCGTACGTGATCGTCCCGCTCGGGGGGATGACTGTGCTTGGAGCGATCGTTGCTGGTGCCGTCTACTGGCGATCGACCGCGAAGGCAGACGTTGAGACCGATATCGAGAACCCGTTTCGCCTCCGCTCAGCGTTGTTCTTCGGCGCACTATTCGCCATCATCCTACTGGTATCCGAGTCCGCACATTCATGGCTAGGCCCCTCTGGAATCTATGCGACCGCGTTCATCTCCGGACTCGCCGACGTGGACGCGATTACGCTTACACTGAGCAAGCTTGCTGCTGAGGGAGCGATCTCCTCGCAGGTCGCGGCGACGGGCATTATTCTTGGTGCTATCGCGAATACCCTCGTGAAAGCCGGGCTTGCGTGGCTTATCGGAACCCGACAGCTCGCACTTCTGGTGACGGCTGTTCTCGGAGCCGTTTCAATTGTTGGGCTCCTGTTTCTCGTAACGATATAGTGGCTGTTCCGAGGCGAACGGATAGACCCACCGTTGATCGTCGGATGCAGGTCTCAGTGATCCGCAATCACCGACTTCCGTTTCCCAGCGGATCGATTGGGATTACATCGACATCGATAAACGAATAATCGAGGTCTTCGACCTCTTCTCAATAGAGTGTAACAGCGAAGGGTACCCAGACAGCACCTCGTTCGTGGCAAATTCGGCACTACGCCGTATTGACAAACGATGGTTCGACGAATCCGCATAGACCTACGACGTCTGCCCCTCTACGTATCGTCGCGTAACAATAACCGAACTTCCGGCTGCTCGTCCAACGCCTTGGGCCACTGATCCGACAAGCCGCCGGTTGAGGAACGACTCTCTACTTGCGCCGAGAATCGTCAGATCGTGGCTCACGGTTTCATCCGTAATTGCACCGGCCACATGGTCGCTTTCAACAGTCCGCTCCTCGACCGAGAGATCGATTGGAAGACAGTCGCGTCGAGTCTGGAGAAGTGTATCTGGATCATCGATATCCGTATCTGGATGAACGACGTGAAAAAGGAGCACATCACTGTCGTGCTGAGATGCGATTGTACCAGCAAGTTCTGCAGCGAGTTTATCGTGTGGACCGCCTGCTACTGGAACGAGAATAGAACGGGGTGATGACGACGGGAGTTTGATCCGCTTCACGTAGACATCACATGGGGCCTCACCGAGCACCCGATCCAAGAAGCTACCCAGTATGATGTCACGTCGACGAGGGCGGCCTCGCCATCCCATGAGGAGGGCTTCACCGTTATAGGCGTCAACGCTCCCAACGATTCCCGTCGCCGTATCCCGGGCGAAACGCAGCTTTGTTTCGATATCGATACTCGCTTCTGAGATCTGGTCTTCGGCATATTCGAGTAACTGGTTAGTCTCGTCGGTAACGATCCGATCGCCTTCTGACAATGGAACCTGGGGCGGCACTTCGACCACATGAACGGCAATGATTGACATTGATCGTTCACGGGCAATATCTACGGCCGTATCGAGCAATCGATCGATTGTTTCTGGGTTCGCGACGGGAACGAGTAACGCTCCCTGTGGTGTGGATGCAGTCATCAGGTGGCTATTCGGGTGCCGCTTCAATAATGCCAAGGGTCGCAACCTTAGCGCACCGTGATTTTACGGTAATCGAATTCAGCGCGAGAGCTATGTCTCTAAAGGGAATTCAACAGTCCCAATTTCGGAAGAGACAGCCGAGAACTTCACCGAACTCGTAGCTGAACATGAACTGGACGGGCTGGCTGAGACGATCGATTGCCGATGTAGCTCGTGATGCAGAGATGCTTTCTGACGCTGAATTAGCCCAGCTCTTGTACCGACGGCCCGCCGACTAAGACATATTCCGGTGACTTTACGGTATTTGGCCGAGCTAAAGTTGACATTTTTTACTATACTCTCTAACGATCGGTGTGACATAAGAATAATCTATCCTCTACCAAGGGTTGTAAATAACGTCCTATTGCTCGGTGATATCGTCTAGTGAACAAGCTCCACCGATGCTGTTAAACTACAATCGCAGGAATTACAAGTCAACCGGATGGTTATCGAGGTCGCGCTCACGACAGATCTCGCAGTTATTCTACTGAGTGCAACTGTTATCGGGTACATTGCAAAACAGACGGGACAACCAACGGTTGTGGCCTACATCCTTACGGGTGTCATCATTGGCCCGGCCGCCTTGGGTATCGTCGAGGTAACCGAACTCACTGAAACACTTTCTGAACTGGGACTTGCCTTCTTGCTATTTTTGCTCGGGATCAAAATGCGACTCGACGAGGTTAGCCACGTACTCGCTCCAATAATCAAGATATCGATCCCTCAAATGATCGCCGTGGCGATCGCTGGAATCGGAATCTCGATACTCCTCGGGTTTACTCTGCTTGAAGCGGTGCTAATCGGATTGGCAGTCATGTACAGCTCCACCGCAGTCGTCATTAAGATGCTCACCGATAAGGACGAAGCCACGTCCCCCCACGGGAAAATCGACGTCGGTGTGCTACTGATCCAAGATATCGTCGTTGTTATCCTTTTGGCGGTGTTGGCTGCTGGTCGTCCCGACGAGGTCACCGAGGTCGTAACGACACTGGGAGTTGTGCTCATCCTCGTCGCACTGATTACTATTACGGCTATCGGCGCATCACGTCATGTGTTGCCAGTTGTCTTCAGACACATCGCGGATAATAAGGACGTGTTTTTTCTCATCACCCTTTCCTGGGCGTTTCTATTCGTTTATGTCTCTCATGAGATCAACCGTTTTTTCGCCCCATTCGGTATCGAAGTATACCTTTCTATCGAGATGGGGGCATTCCTGGCCGGTCTGGCTATTGCACAGTTACCCTATAGTATGGAATTGAGAGATCGAGTGAACCCCTTGACTGACCTGTTCATGATGGTGTTTTTCGTCACGGTTGCACTACGGCTAGAGATAAGCGATCTCGTCTTCTACTGGCAGGAAGCACTTATCGCTTCGGTAGTGCTGATGATTGTGAAGTTCATCGTCTTCTTTGTCCTCATTAACTGGCAACAGTTCACGCTTGAAACGACGTTTTTAGGCAGCATCAATATGATACAGATCAGCGAATTCGGGATTATTGTCGGCGTCGCTGCACATCAGGGTGGATTCATCGACATAGAAATTCTCGGCTTTCTCACGCTCCTTGCGTTGATAACGATGAGTGTCTCGGTGTACTTCATTGAATTCAACCGCCAGCTGTTTGACCGGGTGGACTCGTTCCTCTCTCGGTGGGAGACCGAAGACGGCTTCCAGGCTGACAAAACGGAGTACCGGAATCACGCTGTCGTTATCGGGTATGACGCCGTGACTCGGAAGGCCCTTCCGGTAGTCGACGAAGAATATGACCAGGTTGTCGTCGTTGATCGGACAATCGAACACATCGAGACCCTCAACGAGAAAGGGTACGACACTATCTACGGAGACATCAGCAACGCCACAATCCGGAAGGATGCGGCGATCTCGCAGGCTGCGTTCCTCCTTTCATCATCTGCTCAGCCTGATGTAAACAAAGTGTTACTAGAGGGGGTCAACGACGAGGCGACTGTTTTCGTGGAGGCTGAATGGATTGAAGACGCACGCGATCTCTACGACAGCGGGGCTCACTCAGTCATCGTGAGTCCACAGTTCGCTGCAAGCCGACTTGCAGAGTATCTCTCGGTATACCTCAAGGATCGAGAGTCGTTCGAACGCGCGGTCGAAGTCGACAAAAACCTGTTGCGTCGTGACAAGATGTTTCCTGAGACGTGCGAATACGTGCGGGGGGATCTCGATGAGTGAATTATTGGTAACGGTCTCTCTCATTTTTATCATCACTGGACCGTTCCTGTTGGTTGCCGGCCGATTCAAGCTCCCAACCGTCCCATTTTTGATCTTTGCCGGGGTCGTGGCGGGATTCTTCATCGACGAAACGCTCACGCTTGAACTGGCGCAGTACGGCATCGCATTACTCGTGTTTACCTTCGGCATCGGAATCGATCCAAAGGGTTTTCGGCCCGTGTTGGGCGACAGTGAGGCTGCTGCACTCGGTCAAATCCTTGTTGTCGGGGGATTCGGATTTGGTCTCGGACTTCTCTTCGGTGTCCCCCCAGGCGAGGCGTTCTATCTCGGTATCGCTGTCGCGTTCTCCTCAACTATCGTCGGGACTGCACTGTTACAGACCGAACTTAGGGAGAACTTCACCCATGCTCGTCTGGCTCAGACAATTCAATTCATTCAGGATCTACTAGCGATCGTAATCCTGCTTGTGATTGGTGCTGGTACATTTGCTGTTGAGCCGATTGTCACACAATTTGCATACGGTGTCTCACTGCTTTTCATAGCCATCCTGACTCACATCTACCTGTTCGATAGCCTCGGGCGACTCGCTGGTGGCTCCGATGAACTCGTGATCATCGGTGTCGTCTCGCTACTCGTCGTATTTCTCGCAGCAGCGGAACTCGCTGGTATCTCTATCGTCGTCGGGGCGTTTGCTGCTGGTCTCGCAGTTCGCCATGATCCTGTCGAGCATCTCGGCTTATTCAACGGGCTCTTCTCGATCAGGGACTTTTTCGTCGCAATATTCTTCGTGACTATCGGCGCACTTGTCGTGGTCCCTTTTATTGAACTTGGCTGGGCTGACTCACTCGAAACACTCCTTCTCGTGGGTTGTCTCGCTGTCCTGACAGCGGTGGTCAAGCCACTCGTCACCACAGCGATTCTCGTGTACAACGGCTACGGAGCTCGCTCAGCAACGCTTACCAGCCTCAGCACCGATCAGATGAGCGAGTTTGCTCTCATTATCGCTATCGAAGCCCTGATACTCGGCCTGTTGAGCCAGCGGGTCTTCGATGCCATCATTCTCGCCGCTGCTGTAACCATGGTCACCTCTAGTCTCACGCACCGCCACAACGAGCGCATCTACCGAGCCGTCACCGATCTTGGCCTGACCTTCGAGAGCCACGAGAAGATCGATGAGCTAAGCACAATCACGGAGGGCTGTGTCGACCACATCATTATCGTGGGATACGGAAGAACCGGCCAGCAACTGGCGAGAACCTGCGAGAACCAAGACCAACCGTTCGTTATTATCGAGAACGATCCAGCAGTTTTCGACGACGTCTCTTCGGACTGTGAGGCATATGTCTTCGGAGATGCGATGGAGCAGTATACGTGGGAGAAAGCGAACGTCGAGGACGCAAAACTCGTTATTTCGACGGTGAACTCTGAGCCCGTTTCGTACCGCTTATTGTCCTTCAAGTTCGGCGCCGATTTGATTCTTCGAACAGATGACGTGAAGACGGCACTCGATTTCTTCGAAAAGGGAGCGATCTACGTTAATGTTTCAGAATTTCTTGCGGGTGAGCAACTCGTTCAACACCTGCAGGAATTGTTCGATGGAAACCTCACACCGGAGGAACTCCGCGAGAAACGGCTGACTTCCCTCGAAAAATACGCCGCTATAACTCAACGAGGAAAAAGAGCAGCTTTTGGATCGAATCCGTGATGTCCAACGAAGGAGTCGGGGTCTTCCTTCGAGAATATCAGATTGACTAGATATTATTTGCCTGGTTGAAAGTCGTCGAATGTGGTAGTACGACTGATGCATTCTCAACTTCTCGGAGGAACGACGATCCCCAGATCCAAACCTCGTTTCGTAACGTCGTTTGTCTGATATTCATTGAAGATGATTCCAATCAGCTGAGAACCTGCAGATGGAGTAATAAACACCGGACTGGTTACTTTACATATGAAGGACCATGTGTTGATACCAGTTGATGGATCAGACCCCGCCTGGGAAGCACTCGAATACGCCGCAGCCCACCACGATGGTGATCACCTCACTGTGTTGCACGTCGTGGACCCGGTCGATAACATGTATGGAATGGAGGGCAGCTACTATGACCAAGACCTGTTCGACCAAGCTATCGAACGTGGAGAGGAACTCTGTGACCAAGCACGGAATCGGCTTGGAAAAGCGGGGATAGCTGATTCAACTGAACTCAAGACGGCAGTCGAAACCGGCCGTCCGGCACAAACCATCATTGAGTACGCAACCGAAAACGATGTGGATCAGATCGTGATGGGAAGTCACGGTCGATCTGGCGTCTCCCGACTGTTACTCGGCAGTGTTGCCGAAACGGTTGTCCGTCGAGCATCGGTTCCCGTTACAGTTGTCCGATAACGGTCTGAATAAACCGCCTGGTTCCGAGATCGGTACACTCAGCCACTAGTTCGTCTACTACTCGTACGATCTCCCTGCTACTCTCTAAGAACAGCGTGTACCAAGTGTACAGCGCCTTCGAGCCGTTAACGACGATTCATAGAACTCTGCGACCGTTCTATGATGCGCTCAACAACACTGCGTTGGTTGACGTCAAAAACGAAAATAGATAATAGAGAAGGCTCTTACCGAAGACAGCGAAACACTGGTTTATGTATTTGATTTGGTAGATAGCGCTGTGCAAAATGGAATGCGCGTATTCAGCATTCGGCAATTAGTGATGGTGTGCAATGTAGAGGCTGGAAGTCATATTTACCGCTTCCTTTTGATGAGTCCTTGGGGATCACTGACTGAGATAGCAGTTGGCTCTTCTCTACTGACCGCTCACTACCTCTATCGACTGAACGTTAATTCCTGTTCTATTCTATACGCTCTGTTTTCATCACGAGTGAGAGTTCTTTCCCGAAGAGTGGCTGCTTCACGCTAAGATGAATGAAAGGAGGTAACTGACCTACCTGTGCTGGCCGAGATAGAGTCGAAGATCGCCCTGTTCACCTTCTTCGATTGAGGCGGCAGTGAATGGTGTCGATTCGATAACCTGTTCGGCCTCGACGACGGACATCCTTTCCTTCGTGGCCCGGCCTTGATACAACTGAAGAATATCCTGTTCGTGATCCGTGAGTTCGATATCCGGATCGTCGGGAACGTCGATGATCGCTGGGTCAAACACCCATGCGTTCCCGTTTCGCTGAATCACCCGATAGAACTCGGTGAGCGCATCCTCTGGTTGGTCCAAAGAGTGGAGTACTCCCGTACAGGTAAGCAGAGTGTAGCTATTTGAGGCCGTCGGGATGTTATAACAGTCAGCGACGAAGAACGAAATCTCATCGCGAAACCCTCCCTCTATAGCCTTTTTTCGGCCATACTGCACGAATTCACGGGTGAAATCGAACGCATCGATGCGAACGCTGTCGACTCGATTAGCAAGAGCCAATGGCAGAAACCCGGGACCCGTTCCGACATCCAGCACTCTGTCGCCGGGAGTCAGCTGACGTGCGAGTTCGTCCGCGACTGACTCGTAATAGTCCTGTCCGTATGTAGCTGCTAGCTTCGCGTAAGTGCTTGCGGCTTCTGGAGGGATATGCTCGACCGTGTCCGGATCTGGCAGTGACATAGAGTTCGATAGTCGCTGAATTATATTGAACATCTGTGTTACTGGCACGCGGTAGCGGCGCTCATCTCATTTCTCTGAATCATTATTGCTGGACTGCTGAATCCAGATGACGATCTGCTGTGTCTCAGTTCGCGATACGTACCCGACATCTTTCGCGACTCAGTGCTGTACTCACCCGTCATATTTCTCATCAAGGGTTTCAACAAGGCTGATACTCCAAAAACGTCTCTGCTCGGATCACGATCACGGTGTTTTTCGCCATGGGCGGCCACATAGGGATTCCACGAGAGGAGCCTGGCCAAGGTGATGGGTAGCGTGTATTGAATCAGTCGGTGTTACCTGACGACAGTGACCGGAATGGTAGTACGCTCAACCACGTCTCGTGCCACGCTGCCCAAGAACTCAATAGTTCGTTCCGACCGGCCCCGGTGACCAACGTAGAG
>LKMJ01006527.1_pt1 | contig 10997 bp, 9 predicted proteins | sample 643391 | NCBI WGS metagenome assembly LKMJ01 (sample SAMN04112250, study PRJNA286221) | soda lake metagenome | biome: soda lake; feature: Kulunda Steppe; material: water; isolation source: sample PL-Br10 brine of Picturesque Lake | place: Russia: Kulunda steppe | collected 2010-07
ACTTGGCGTACCCGTTCGCGCCGTCTGCCGCGGCGGGTACGTCCGAATCGTCGACGTGCTGTTTGACAAGTTCTCGACACATCCGCGCTAGCCGTCTGAGCGATGCCATATCGCCAGACGGCGTCCAATTCCCGGTTAATCTGACGGAAGAACGCCGTGACAGCGTCTTAGACTGCCGTCACTCGGCGGCAAAACAAGGCACTGCTCTCTCAGAAGATGATCTTCCTGACCATTCAACGCTGGGTGAGCGTTTGAAATGTTTCAGATAAATATCTGGCGAGTGTTGGTGCGCCTTCCGGCGCAGCTGTACGTTCCGGATTGTTTTTCAATGCCAAAGATGCTAACCTATTCAATGAAGATCCTGATTACCGGCGGTGCGGGGTTCATCGGAGGAAATCTCGCCGAACGATTCATACATGATGGACATAATGTCATTGTTCTCGATACACTTGACCCATTTTACGATGTTGGTATTAAAGAACAGAATATTAAAATTGCTAGTGAGGCCGCTTCGAGCAGCGCCGGCGAGTATAAATTTGTTGAGGGCAGTATCACTGACCCGGAGGTAGTTGATGAACTCGTTGATCGTGTCGATTACATCTATCATCAGGCCGCCCAGGCAGGTGTCCGGGCAAGCGTCGACGACCCTGAGAAGACAACCAGGATTAATGTCGAAGGGACGTTCATTTTACTTGAGGCAGCCCGAGCCAATGACATCAAGCGGTTTGTAAACGCGAGTTCTTCCTCAGTCTACGGTAAGCCTGTGTACCTTCCATATGATGAAGAACACCCAACTAATCCAGTAAGTCCCTATGGAGCGTCGAAGCTTGCAGCTGAACACTATGTTCGCGTCTATAACGAAATATATGACCTACCGACAGTCTCACTTCGGTACTTTACCGTCTATGGACCACGGATGCGTCCGAATATGGCATTCACCAATTTTGTCTCACGGTGTCTCCATGGTGAATCTCCCGTAATCTTTGGTGACGGCTCCAAAACTCGTGATTTCACATATATTGACGACATTATCGAGGCAAACCGTCGACTGCTTTCTACTGACAGTGCTGATGGTGAAGTCTTGAATATCGGCTCTACCGATCGAATTACGATCAAAGAGTTGGCTCAAGTAATCCGAGACGAAATCGATCCATCACTCAAACTTGAGTATGACGAGCCTCGAGAAGGAGATACCGAACACACCCACGCAGATGTCTCTAAAGCGGTACAATTATTGGAATACGAACCAAGTGTGTCCATTGAGGATGGTGCCAGACAGTTTGTTGAATGGTATCGCAACAATGAGGAGTGGTACGATCCGTTGGTTCGTAGTTCCTAATTGGACAATAGTGACTACCTTTGTCACATTCTAAGTACGTACAGTTTGCCTACACTTCATTAATAAAAAGGGTCTTAAGGAGTTTCTATGGTTGTAAAGGGATTCAGCAATCCCCATCTATAATTGTAAAATGTGTGACTAATTAGCAATCTTATGGTCTTTTCAGTTGTTTAATAATGTCAAGTACTTGTTTGTGTTCTTTTCCGTTCGTTGCAACAATTCCCTGAGAATCAGGTTCCCAAGGATCACCATAAATATCAGTTACTGTTCCGCCAGCCTGTTTAACCATATGAACACCAGCAACAGTATCCCACGGATTGGGGTCTGGTTGAGTGGAGACGGTTGCATCTAGTGATCCTGACGCTACTAGTGCAAGTGTCAGTTGAGCACTGCCAAACCGCCGAATATCTCCGAATTCTTTAAGTAGGCTGTCCAACAGTTTGGCGAACTGATCATCTCGTTCGCTTCCGTATCGAAGAATAGGTGCAACGCAAAACGTCTCAAGATCGCTTTTTTCGCTTACACTAATAGGCTCTCCGTTTTTTTGAGGGTTGCCTTGATCAACTTGGAATATTTGCTGAAGCGCTGGGACGATTGATATCCCTGCCTCTGTTTCGCCGTTTTGTACTATAGCAACACTGGTGGTCCAAAACGGCATTTCATGGACGAAATTTGTTGTTCCGTCAATTGGATCGATTATCCAAGCATTCCCATCGGGAGGTATAGTCTTCAACTCATTCCCTTCTTCTGCGACGATTGTTGCATCGGGATAGTCAGATCGGATTCTCTCAATAATTCGTCGTTGAGCAGTCGTGTCTGCCTCCGTGACAAAATCCATTTTTGCCGATTTGGTATCGGTAGCCGGTGAACATTGAAAATACTCAACTGCAGTATCCGAACCGGCTTTTGCTGCTTCAATCCCTGTTTTAGTAATGGACATCATCACTGATCAGGTTGAACTGACGCTGTATCAATGTTCGGATGGTTATTGATTATGATTTAGAATGAATAATAGTGCACAAATCTCAGGTGGTTTCAGAATTTATTGTTGATGAGTGAAGGAGAAAACAAATAACGTTTAGGGTGAGTGAGTACGAATGGTAATTATAACATTAGTGACAAAGATGACACGTCTGTGTGATTGGTCGAGTAAAGCCTATAACCATTAGCGTGATATGTGATAAATGTCTAAATGACGAGCATCGACGGACTCCAAGTATTACACCTAGTTACAGCCAGAGAGGTTTTTTTCGAACAACAGATACAGGCTCTCGAAAAGAAAGGTGTCGACTGCACTGTGTGCGTTGTTCCAGGTGCCGAACAAATCGACGGTGGTCTTGGGAAAAAGCGTGGAATAAAAGAATATCTGCAGTATGCTCCTCGTGTTCGGCGTATACTCCGTAATGAAACGTTCGATCTGATACATGCCAACTATGGACTGACTGCACCATATGCAGTGACACAGTTTCAACTGCCCGTTGTCCTAACCCTGTGGGGATCAGATGTCGTCGGATTCGACGGGTTTGTAACGAAGGCCTTCGCGTGGCGAGCTAATGCAGTTACAGTTCGGAGCGAGGAAATGCGCACTCTTCTTGGCAAAAAGGATGTACACATCGTTCCCAGTGGGGTTGATCTTGAGCGATTTCGGCCTATAGACCAAACAGTTGCTCGAGAGCGAGTTGGATGGGATACCGATAGAACGTATGTTCTTTTTCCCTATTCTCCCGAGTATGAACGAAAAAATTATCCACTGGCTAAAGATGTTATCAAGCGGGTAGAGGCAAAGTGTGGAATAGATATTTCATTACAAACGGTTTCTGGTGCCCCGCACAATGTAATGCCTTACTATATTAATGCTTCAGATGCTTTACTTTTGACTTCCTCACATGAAGGATCTCCGAATACAGTTAAAGAAGCTATGGCGTGTAATGTCCCAGTTGTGTCGACGGACGTTGGGGACGTAGACGAACGATTAGCCAACGTTGAGAACTCTGGCGTCGGGACATCGGCTAATGAACTGGCTTCGATATTGACAAACGTCCTTCGAGCTGAGAACCGATCAAATGGGCGTGACATTGTTCGTGAGGTGAGTTGGGATCAAATAGGTGAACAGTTCGTAGAAATCTACCATGAGGTACAACAGTGAAAACCACTGAAACAACCGAATGCGACAAAACAGATAGCATGCAACTTGCATATCTCTCCGACGCTGCAATCCCCTCGCGAGAAGCTAACAGTATTCAGACAATGAAGATGTGTGAGGCGTTCGCAGCACATGGACTTGAGGTCAGACTTTTCGTTCCCAACCGTCCGACTACTGAATCCAGGGACCCGTATGAATTTTATAATGTCGATTGCTCGTTCGACATTGTTCGTATTCCGTGGCGACCTGGTGAACGTTATCTGTATTCACTTCTTGTTCCGTTCTATGTCCATCGATTCAAACCCGATATTGTTTTTGGACGATTCGTCCCAGCGTGTTTTTTTACGTCTTTATTAGGGTATTCAGTGGTCATCGAATCGCATTCACCGGTGTCTAACTCGCAACGTAGTATTCGGTGGATGTTCAAAATGTTAGTTCGAATGGGGCGGCTCCAACATCTTGTAGTCATCTCTGACGCACTCCGTGAGCACTATCTTGGGCGGTACGATCAGCTTTCTGCAAGTGGGGTTTCTGTTGCCCACGATGCCGCAAGTGAACCACAAGTGGTTGAACCAATCGAGCTCGGCAGCGCTGATCGGTTGCAAGTCGGATATATCGGTCACCTGTATGATGGTAAAGGCATGACTTTGATTGCCGATATGGTTCGAGAGTGTCACTGGGCCGACTTCCACATCGTTGGAGGAACTACCGAAGACATTGATTATTGGAGGACAACACTTGACGGAAACGAGAACGTTGAATTTCATGGATTCGTTGAGCCCAACAAGGTGTCTCGCTACCAGCAATCAATGGACGTGCTACTAGCACCATATCAGCAATCAGTATATGGAAACAGCGGAGAAACGGATATTAGTAACTGGATGTCTCCATTGAAAATCTTTGAATACATGGCGGCAGGAAAGCCAATCTTGTGTTCCGATCTGCCTGTTCTTCGGGAAGTGTTGGACGACAGAAATGCACTGTTGCTTTCCCCGTCAGATCCATCCGACTGGGTTAGGCATCTTCGACAGATTGAAACTGGTGATCTTAATGTCGATCAACTCGGTGAAAATGCTCGAAGAGATTTTCTTGAACAGTATACGTACTCGGCACGGGCAAGCAGAATCATCGGAAATATTCTTTAATATTATGTGTCAATATAACAGTATTATACTCAACCATTTTCAACGAACTCGACATGGATACCATGATCTTTCGCTTTAGATGCGACCGCTTTAGCTCGGTCACGATACTGGTTCAAGAGTTCTATCGCTGATTCTCTATCCACGCCTTCTAATTGTGTCGTACGTCCTCGAGCACGTTGTTCTTGGCGTTTAAGACATGTTTCAGCTGGTGCGTCAATAATGATGAGTTTGTCAGGCTCAGGGAGTGATGCCACAATGTCTGTTTCGTTCCATCCGTTAATTGAGAGTAGCCTGAGGTGAAATTGATATAGTCCATCGTCGATTATGTACGTCTCCTCTTTGGACAACATTTTTGAATGGAATTCGTACCACGCCGCTTCCGAAAGCATGAATTCAAGTACGTTTTCACTATCATCGTAATACTGAACGATTGCTTTGATTGTCTCAAGCGTGCTGGGATATTTTGTAAAGAATTTTGATATATAATGCACTTCGATTTGTCGAAATGTTTTCCGAATAATTGCGTCCTGAATCTGTGGCGGAAAGATACCATTTGTCACTTTTCCAAGGGTATGGCCGAACAAACACCGTGCTCGGCCTTCATTTCCGGCGTAAACAGACGGCGACATGAGTCTACTTGCGTACGTAGTTTTACCAGCACCTGGTGGCCCAATGAGTTCTGTTACTTTCATGAGAATAATTGATGATCTTTGTGTCTTATTTTGCGTTTATCCACATTCAATTTTATTTTTCAATTCACTATTCTCCAATAAGAGTACCTATGCTTGCTCACATATATCAAGAGGAGTCAGGACACTTATACGAGCGCACTTTATTTCATTATCGTAATGAGCACATTCGGTGAGTATACCCTTGAGGAAATCAATCATACATTACTACAATTTGAATCCGAGTTTAATCTCTTTGAACGTCAGGCTGACGGAGTGTATTACTGGGGACGTGTTCGTCATCCAGTTCATAAAAAAGTAATTAGTAATATTGAATCAAGCGGAGAGAATTCACTGAAAACTAATCGATATAAAGGGTACTACCAACTAAAAAAGGAATTAACTGCGGTAATTGATGGATTTAAAAACCTATTTTTTAAAAACCCTTATTTCAGTAATGATTGTGAGATTGTTTTTTACGGGAAAGGACGCAGACGACAACGAGATGATGGAACGTGGTACGACCTCCATTTGGACCCGATCGCTGAAATGGTCGATGCATCGTACACGTTTCTTGAACCAACATACGGACCAGCCCAAGCTGCTTCAGAAAACAGAAGATATCTTTCACTACCATTGAGTATTGCAGACATCGCCCGAAAGCTTGGATATGCCTACAATCTTACTAAACGTGAGAAAACGGTTCTACAACAAGTTGAGTCTGCAATTGCCACCAAGTTGTCTGTAACAGTTGATCTCGTTTCACACGTTGAACGCGAATTGTCGAATCGACGTTTGCTCCTTCCACATTATATGCGTATTATTAATCAGATTAACCCTGAAATTTGTTTCATGACATACGGACATTCACATCATACCACGTTTGTTGAAGCCTGTAATGCTCACGACGTACCGGTTGTTGATGTACAGTATTGCGCGTTGAATCAAAACTATTGGCCCTATCATTATCCTGGTAATAGATCACCAGCTATTACCGCAGACTATCTCTTCCTTTGGGGGGAATATTGGCGTGAAACAGTCACGCTTCCGTTTAGTACTGATAATATATTCGTTGTTGGTTATCCGTATTATGAGCGACAAGTTAAGAAATTAGAGAACAAGCCGAAAAAAGAACAGATACTTTTTCTTTCCAATCCCAAATCGGGACCTGTTCTATCAAAAATTGCATCTGACCTTGCAGAACACAATTTATCAACCAATATTGTGTATAAATTGCATGGAGCAGAGTTTGATACTTGGAAACAAGACTATCCCCAGCTGATGGCTGCTGAGGAAGCCAATCAATTGACCGTAATTGATGACGCTGAAGGATCACTGTATCGGCTTCTAGCCGAATCGGTCGCCCAGGTTGGAGTGAGTACCACCGCTCTCTACGAAGGAATTGGCTTCGGTCTTCCAACGTTTATTGTCGAGGCGCCTGCCGCCGCTGAGATGAGTGAACTTATCAAGCAAGGTTACGCAAAACGGGTATCCAATTCTATTGAGTTAGCAGACTATTTGAATCAAATTGACGATGCTAACAAGCCAGATGCTGCTAACTTCTTCGCTACGAACGCCACCGAACGAACAGAAGACGCGATTGCAGATCTCAAAGACCGTCTTAATATCGGTGATTCGATGAAATCCTGTTCATAGGGCACCGTTCATTATATCTGTATGAATGGGTGCTGATGAATCACGGCATTTTTGATATCGACAGAGTAAAATCTACGCAGTTGATTAGTCGGACCATGATTCGACTGCCAACTAAAATCTGTTTCAATGCCGTATTAATATGGTTGACATAATATGAGCAAAGATAGTCACATTCTCGTATCATGTCCACTCATGCACGATGATATCGATGAGTTTGCGGAACTGTTCGAGAAACATAATCTCTCTATTGATGTTCCGAACGTCGATCAACAACTCACTGAAGATGAACTCCTTGATATTATTCACCAGTATGACGGTGTCATTGCTGGTGATGACGAGTTTACCGCAGCCGTGCTTGACCGTGCCGAGCGACTCTCTGTAATCTCGAAGTGGGGTATCGGAACGGACAACATAGACAAAGCGGCGGCGGCGGAATTAGGCATTGAGGTTTACAATACGCCGGGTGTATTCAACGAAGAGGTTGCCGATGTGGTCATCGGGTATGCAATTATGCTAACCCGAAAACTGCACCAGATTGATCAGGCTGTTCGCCGTGGAGAGTGGGCTTGCCCACGTGGGACCTCTCTTGCTGGAAAGACGTTCGGCGTGATTGGCGTCGGAGGAATCGGATCTGCTGTCGCGTATCGTGCGTCGACATTGGGAATGGACGTGCTTGGTAGTGATGTTCGGTCGTTCCCTGAAGAGCTTGTTGAGGAGACGGGAATCAAGTCGGTCGATACGGAGCATCTCTTCCGAGAGTCCGATGTCGTGAGTCTCAACTGTCCGCTGACCCCTCAGACACGAAAGATTGTCGGAGCACCGGAATTGGAAGATCTCGGCCCGGATGGTTATCTCATAAATACCGCTCGAGGTCAACTGATAGATCAAGCTGCCCTCGTTGATGCGTTAGCTAATGAACGTATTGCCGGTGCAGCGCTTGATGTGTTTGAGGAAGAGCCGTTGCCAGCTGAAAGCCAGCTGTCGACGCTCACCAATGTGATCCTTGGATCACACAATGCCCAAAATACGTCTGAGGCGATTGAACGAACTCACGTTCGCGCAATCGAAAACTTGTTTAAAGAATTGTAAGAAATTCTCGGTTAGTGTTATTCAACGATATCTAACAAATCAATGCGTGGGAAAACTTCGAGTTCACCGCCAAGTGTGGCGTTTTTGATTTCGATGGCCTGATCTTCAGCAATCCGCTTTGCTGCAAGATGACTCTTTGTAATTTGATCATTTACGTACCTTTTATCTTTCGGGGCAGGATGATAATTTTCGGAGAAATGATTTGGGTCAGCCAGTTGTTCATTCATTCGAACCACTCGGTTACTCACAGCGAAGTACGGTCTGCGTCCCAGTATGCTGAACGTCATTAATTCATATAGAAGCCAATTTATGAATGATTTGGAAAATTTCCCATTTCGGGCAGCGTCTATGAAATATCTGACAATTGATTCCTCATACGTGAGTGGATTTAGTCCTTCGGAAAAGATCATATGAGGATTGTGTATCCCAAACCCAAGGTCACAGCCCAGCAGATAGATCTCATCAAATCCAAGATAAAATGCGATTTGATACGCTGCATACATTGAGTGATACTTGTACACAGCGTTTTCTATGTCGGTTGACCAATACTTGTAGAGCTGTTCGATAGAAGCACTTTTCACATCGTCTATTGCAAAATCGTGAAATTTATCGTTTGGATGGAGTGGATCAGACTTGAGAGTCTGCATAGGTAAAAAGAAAACCTGTTTTCCGGTCACCGATGACCTATGACGGTCGTTCACAAAACAGGGTATATCTAAATCCACATGTTGTTGCAATGATGACTTTCTTGTTTGTTTGAAACTGCTCTGTGTGAAGAGATAGAACGAAGGTCGCCAGTCGGTATCTTGGTATATAAAATCGACTCCATTCATCGCAAATGTATATTCGTCTGTGAGCTTTTCTAACGGTGTATCAGCAAGGCTCGGACCATTACCAATAAGGAACAGCCGCTGGCCGTCGTAAGCGTTGTGCAATGATTGCAGATTCATAGAGTAACGTGTCGAATAATTACCGTTGTTACTTTTCCATCTCGTCGCCTATCTGGCTTGCAAGCCGCATAGTGGTATACGCTTCGTCCCAGTCGACTGGGATTTCACCATCTCCGCTAACGTAATTTAAGAACTCATCTATTAACAATTCATGCGATCCTTTCACGTCTGATTCTCCAGCAATTTCACGCTGTATTTTTCCTGCGACTGCTTGTGCAAAGTCTTTTGTTTCACCGAGATACGTTTTGTTAGCAGCTATAAATCTGTCTGGTTGATGTTTCGGTTTATTTTCAGTTAGATTTGTGATTGAACCATTGATATTAATGATTCCTTCTGAACCGGAGATGAGATAGTTCCGAACCTTATCCGGAGTGTTCGTTGAGTATCGAATTGTCACGAAAGCGTTGGCTGCTTCAAGTGTAATCAAAATATCTTCATGCAGGTTAACATTAGTTGTGTCACTAGCTTCCTTCGAAAGTGGTTCAACCGATACAAGCTCCATCTCTCCTAGGAAATAATACGGAATATAAATTTCATGCGGAAGCGTCTCCCCCCATCGACCACCAGGGAGGTCGTGACTCCAGTGATCAGGGTCAGACAACATTCTATCGTATTCGAAGTCTCGATACCAGTTGATATGGAAGTGGACGATCTCCCCAATTTCGCCTGTTGCTACTCGTTGTTTTACTGTCTGGAAATCGTTTCGGTACTTTTTGTTATGAACGACACAAACGTCTTGCTCCGACTCGTCGTTGTATTTTTTTAATTCATCTGCCTCTTCGGTCGACGTTACCATCGGTTTTTCTAATAGTACATGGCACCCATGCTCAAGCGCGAGTTTGGCATGTTCGAGGTGGAATTGAGGCGGGGAGCAAATGCTAACTATATCGGGGTTTTCAGTAGAAAGCATATTGTCCAGGTTTGTATATGTGTTTACGGAATTAAATTTTGTGCTAATTTTTGTTGTTTGTTTTTTATCAGGATCAAAAATAGAGATACTGTCTGTTTTTTCATGGCTATGATATATTGGAAGATGAATTTTACTTCCTGCTTTACCAGCAGCGATGATCCCTACATTAAATTGGCTCATAAGAGAATTAGACAACAAATATAATATAGGCGTTTTGATTTGAATTGAACGATAGCCCAGAAGTGTCGCTCGTTAAATAAAAATTCACACGCTTACTTTTTAATTCGGTTGATTATTAGTTCACTCCATGCATCTTTTGCGGTTTTTCCTTTACCATATTGCAATCGATTAACGATATTTGTAGATTCGAATGGTAAAACGTATGTAAATATATAATAAATTGTATATGAAGAAAACTTACTGGATGAATAAAGTTTGGAATTAACACCTGTCTCACGCTCATTTATGTACAATTGTGACATTATTTCCTTGTACTCTATATCAGATGAAATTATCGACCAAGCGGCTACTTGCGCTGCCCATTTCTGTTCTTTTTTCAACATTTCTTGCTTAAGACATTGATTCTCAATCTCTTCCACAATAAATTTCAGCCTATATTTTTGTAGGTCAATGTTGAATGCTGGATCAAATTTATTTTGATAGCCCCAAATCCTCTTTTTATTTCCTGTATCCTCTGGAAAGTAACCAAAATAATGTTGATGGCATAACTGACGTGGTGTAAAAATAGTATCTCCCTTTAACATCGCGCTGAGAATATATGAGTTCTGACAATATAGTGAACCATTATATTTTTTTAATTCACTAAGGTTTATCATGCTTTTATTTATATAATGTCCCGAAATGTAATTTCTACTCCAAGTGTGTGAGAATGATCCCATTTTATTGATAAAATACATTATTGATTCAGTATTTTTTGATTTTAGGGTTTCCACATTATGTTTTACTTTCCACTTCTCATTTCCATATCCTCCAATTATGACACCAAGCTCGGTGCCTTCTCTGATTTTATCTATCGCCCATTCTAAATTCGCTAGATCTAACTTGTCTTCATCAGAGATAGGAAAAACAAAATCTCC
>LKMJ01006528.1_pt1 | contig 10996 bp, 12 predicted proteins | sample 643391 | NCBI WGS metagenome assembly LKMJ01 (sample SAMN04112250, study PRJNA286221) | soda lake metagenome | biome: soda lake; feature: Kulunda Steppe; material: water; isolation source: sample PL-Br10 brine of Picturesque Lake | place: Russia: Kulunda steppe | collected 2010-07
GGTTCCGGAAGGTCCGTCTCGAGACGGCGGGTGAAATGCTCGTCGAACCGTTCGAGGCGAAGTTGACTGCCTTCGGAGGTATCGGCGACTGTATACGGCCCACTCCCGACTGGATTGAGATTCGCTGCGATCAGTGCCTCGGTGGTTCCACTCCCCAGTTCGATCCCACTGACACTGGCCCGTTCGGTGCGCTGGATCCAGACGTGTCGCGGCAAGATCGGAACCAGTAACGACCGTTCGATGACTGACTCGCTCGTGTCGGTCGAGATGACTAGTTCGTCGTCAGAGACCACATCGACTGACTCGACGGCAGCAGAGATACCACGGAGTCTGGTCGTCGGTGCTGGGTACCGATCGTCGCTTCGGGTCGTATCCTGGAGGAATTGGTAGGTAAACGCGACGTCATGGGCGGTCAACGGAACGCCGTCGTGAAACGAACAGTCTGGCCGCAACTCGACGGTCAGGCTCCCATCGTCCCACGACCAGGACGAAGCGAGCCACGGCCGAATCTCGCCATCGACCTCGTCGGCCAACGAGTCATACACGAGACCCATGATCGTACCCTGATTTCGATACTCAACCGATAACGGGTTGAGATTTTGTGTCGTTCGCCCGTCGACGTGTCCGAGCTGTAGGGTCGTCTCTGTTCCGGTCGGCTCGAGTTCGATATAGCCGCTCCGTTCAGCTGGGTGGCCACGCTCCCACCCGTCGAACCGGTCGGTTCGGACCAATCGAAACTCCGTCGGTCGACAGATCGGAACGAACGGCTGTCGGGCCATCACTGCCTCTGTGGCTGCAGCGACAGCCTCCTGGCGCGCTTCACCCGTCGCCTCTTGCATCTCCTCGAGACGGCTGTCAACGCTGATATCTGCAAACCCGAACGGGTTCTGCCAACCCGCCTCCTGTGCGTACCGAGAGTGAACAAGCTCATAGAGGGCTGCTGGATCACGACTCCAGGGATGGCGGCCGACGTAGACATCGAACTCGTGATTGATCAAAACCGATCGGTAAAACGTAATGCCACTGACAAGCTCAAGGCTCGCATCGATTCCAGCACGTTCGAAGGCGGTTCTGATCGTTCGGGCGAGCGTCACACTCGCCGGGTCAGCATCCGCATCGACTGTGAGAATCGACAGTGAGAGTTGGTCGCTGCCATCGTGATCGACGACATTGCGAACCCGTCTCACACACCCACTCAATGGAACGGACAACCCGATACCTGCGAGCAGTGCACGACGGCGGGTCCCTGTCCCACCACTGCTTTGACTGCCCATGAAGACGTTCGAACAGGCAACGCCATGAGTCAAGTATTATTTGATTCATCGAAGGATATAGGATGACACCAGAAAGCGGGGACACAAGTATGATCCACTCGAATACTGGGCCGTGAGTATCGCTGCCGAGCGAATCGAACGACTCGAGGCCTGTGCTCGAGCGGCAACCACTGACGGCCACGAAGACCGATCCAGAGAGTACGTCAGACTCGCCCGACGAATCGCAGAGCGCAACCGCCTCTCGTTGCCGCGAACGTTCAAACGGTTCACGTGTGACGCCTGTGACGTTTATCTCCGTCCGGGCGTGAACGCCCGTGTCCGCCTCCAAGACGGTCACGTCGTCATCAGCTGTGACTGTGGTTTCCAGGCTCGGTATCCCTACACCGACTGATCTGCTTCTCAAGATTCAAACCCTTCGGCTCCCTCCGGTTGGCCATGGACGAGTCAGAACGCAAGCGTCGTGCTCACGAACGCGAGGTCACGCTGTGGGTCGGCAAGAGCGGCCTCGACGCTGTCGTCGACGAACTCGATGCCCAACTCGAGAACGAACCAGTCGTGAAAGCCAAATTCCTGCGGGCGGCACGCGCCGATGGATCGACCGAGGAACTCGCCGTCGACCTCGCCGACCGCGTCGGGGCGACAGTCTTCGAGACACGCGGACACACGGCGGTTTTCACCCGGTAAGGCGTACGCTGGTTCTCGGCTGAACCTATTCGAGTGCGTTGGGCAGGAGATGTCCTCTTATCTGTTGTAGCGTCGCTGCTTGAGGGCAGAACTCGGTATGAATGTGGCAGCCACGGTTGCCCGGCGTTCCGGGCGGGGGAATCCCAGTTGCCTCCTCCACCCCGCGACCCGACGAGCGACAGGTGTCCGGCGGTCCACTGCTCGCTTCCGCGCCTGATGGGCTGTCGCCGGTTAACCACGATGGGACGTCCCTGCGGACGGCCACCGTGGACCGCTGTCCCCGTCGGACGAGGCTTCTATGTTGGCTCTCGGGGCCCCGGCCGGTCTGACCGGACGCCCGCGGTGTTCGGTCCCCGCTGAAGGCCATACTGCGGGTAGTGAGCAGGGCCTAACTGCCCGACCTATCCAGCTATCAGTAGTAGCGACCGACTTAAGGACCTTTCGCCTCGGAAACCGCCAGCAGGCCCGGCAGTTCGTCCATCGTTCCGCGATCGGTCGTGGCAAAACTATTTCCTGTGCCACGACTGTTCAGCAATCGGGTACGTAAGCGTACAATGGACCACTGGCAGGGAGCCACGCAGTGGCTTACTGGGTATTTCGCCCGAGAAATTGGGGACCGATGCGATTCTCCGGCTAGACCTCACCCTCGAGTGGTATTTGCTTCCCGGTTACGATAGCTCGCTCTGCAGCCGGCAACGTCACCTCAAGGACGCCGTTGGTGTACTCGGCGTGTATTCCGTCGTCGTCGACGTCCTTCGGGAAGCGGAACCGGCGGTGGTAGGTCTTCTTGCGACCGCGCTCTTCGTCGACGTGCTCGGCGGCAACGTTGAGCACGCCATCGTCCCAGGCCAGCTCAATCTCGTCAGTGTCGAATCCCGGCATGTCGATTGTCAACACGAACTCGTCATCTTCTTCGTACAGTTCGTAGTCGGTGCTTCCGGCCTCACCGAACAGCCGACTCGGTACGTCGAGTCCCTGCATCCAGGTGTTTGGTGTCGGTGGGAAAGCCATGGCTGCTCACCTCGGGGCCAGGTTGTCATTGTAGCCGCTTCGAAACACGCGTTACTCGGCAGTTGCAAGCTGTATCTGTTCACTCGCCAGGAGGAGAGGAAAAGGCCCTTTAGGCCGTCGGTATATCTGACGATCATGGGACTTGGGAGTACTGCAAAGAAGATCCAGGGTCTCTCTGACCGGGCCGAAGCGATGTACAAACAGGTCCAGGAGATGCAACAGCGGATCGTCGAACTCGAGACCGAGGTCGACGACACCCACGAGACGGTCAAACGGCTTGAACACCTCGTCGAGGGCCAACAGGAACTCTTACTCGCCATTGCTGCCGAACACGACATCGACGGTGAGGCCATCCTCGCCGAGGCAGCAATCGAAGACGTAGATGAAGAGCTCCAGCCCTCCGAAGAAACCGAGTATCCTGAGGACGCCGACGCTGAGTGACCTCCACCTCGCCGTAAACAGAGAGGGACCTTCGATCTCTCAGGCAGTCGGGTAAGCGTCGTTCGAAAGATGCTCGCGTCTTTCGTGATGAGGAGAGAGCTCTACTCTCTCGAACCACCCGACGACGGCGAGGCTTCTCACGAGTCGAGGCCCGCTGCGTTGGGAACTTACGTTTGCACACCAATGGGGTGCTGGCGGGGCCACGCCGCTGTTACTCCTATCCGGCAGTGGGGTCGAGGTGCTGCCCTGCTGACTCGGAGGTATCTTACTTGTTTTGTGTCGGTCAGCACCCAGTAGGGCTTCAGAACACGTAAATTCGCCGTGGGGCGATTCACGCCCGTTGAGCAAACCGAAGGTTTGCGATGCCCATCAGAAACGCTTGCGTTCTGAGGACGTCGTAAACGACGGGATTCTCCCGCCTCAGGAAGATAGGAACACGGCACCTCGCGAGGAGCTCACGAGAACAAGTACGAACGTCGCTGACTGGAAGCTACTGCAGCTGGGGGCCGTCGGCTGGGTGGGGATCGGTGGGGCCTGTCGATTCGGGGTCGTGACACGATCCGTTCCCATCGAGCCGTCTGGCGTCAAGGACGTCAAACTCACCTGACTGTTCGACCTCCCAGACACGAAGCACGAGGTGAGCCTGACAGTGATACTCGACAAGTTCCATCCCCGTCGCCCGGTTTCTGAGTACTAACTGGCAGGTCCCGTCGTTCGAACAGTCCCCAAACCGGTCGCACATAGCTTTCGACTGGTGGTACTCCGCTTGCGGGTAAGTCTCTGTCGGTGGTCGAACCGTGATCACTGACTCGATGTCAGTAGGCGCTGATGGTCGACTTTCATACATCGGTCCTGCACAACGGTGAGTCCGGCTGTTTCGGCTCGGTCAAGTGCCTCTTGGTCGACGATGCCGCGTTGTGTCCAGATGCCCTCGATCGCTCCGTGGGTGAAAACGTCGTCAACGATCCGTGGGACTTCCTCACTCGGCCGAAACACACAGACGAGGTCGATCGACTCGGGAAGGTCAGTCACCGACTCGACTGCCTTGCGCCCGAAGATCTCGTCAGCGTACGGATTGACTGGATAGATATCATAGCCCACTTGTTTGAGATAGGCTGGGACATCGTGGGCAGCTTTTCCCGGCGTCGTCGAACAGCCAACGACTGCCACACTGTCGGCGTCGAGTACGGCACTAATTGCTTCGTCGGTCGTGACGGGCATACCACTCATACATTCGCCTGGCCCAAGTCACTGTGGGCTTACAAGCCAGTTACCTGAACCGTAGGTTCGTCTCCCTGCTCGAGTCTCACGACGCCATCGAACAGCTGTTTGAGCGTGTTCATCGTTTGTTCGTCGTGAGCCGTCGAGTCGATCACGTACAGTCCAAGCGCGTCTGCACTCTGGATCCGTCCAGTGAAGACGTGCAGGAACCGGAAAACCGTCTGCAGGTCGGAGTACATCAGCAGCGTCGAAACCGAGTGGAGGAGGACCCGGTTGTGGGTAACTCCGCGTCCGTTATGAAACTCTTCGAGTGTCTCGGAGAGTTTTATTCCGATCCCCGTCATGTCAACCGGTGACGAGGCGTACTTGACCCGTGGATCGTCGATCAGTTCGTCGCCTCGCTGCTTCGAGACACAGTCGACGACCCCAAGCGTCGCCTCCGGGTCGAACTCCTCGACGACGTTCTCGGCACTGTCTTTGGTTGTGATTACGATCGAGCCCTCGCCACGGGACGCTCCCGCACGGAGGATATCGAACGCCAGCGTCCGCTTGCCTGCCATTGACGGCCCGGCGATCAACACGTTCGTCCCTGGTTCGATCTGCTCGGTCGGGACAGTATCTACGAGGTCATACATATGAGTTAGCACACCACCAGTCGGGGAACTGCCACGCAACCGACACTCTGCGCGGACATGACTATCAAGAGAAGCAGTCAGAGTAAAATCCTTTTGATCGTGGCGAGTTAATCGACGCTGCTGAGCCGCGTTGCTACACCGGATACTCGAGGGGCACGCGGCCAAGGACGAACGCAATGGTCGCGACGAATGTCGCGTATTTGAGCTGTGACTGTCCAGCTGTCGGGTCTTCGAAGCTCCGATACCCCGCATAGAGCATCGCTGCATCTGCTGGGATGACCAGTGCGAGGTAGACGAGTCCAAAATAGCCGAGCAGATACGGTACCGGACTCGCAACGACGCCAACCACCAACGCACCCATGGCAATCCAGAGCGCTCGTTGCTCGCCGATCGCGATCGGGAGGGTGTTGAGACCCTCCTCACGGTCACCGGCAACGTCCTCGACGTCTTTGATGATCTCACGCGAGAGCGTGGTTATCCCAGCAAGCACGAAGAGCACGACTGCTGGACCGATCGATCCGGTAGCCGCGGCACCAAAGAGAAACGTACTCCCAACAAGGTAGGCGACGAGTGCGTTCCCGACACCAGGGAGCCCTTTGAACAGCTCGGTGTAGGTGACGAGTGCAACGAGATTGATCCCCGCGATGAGAATTGCCGTTCGTGGAAGCGTCAACGAGAGGGCAACTGCACCCACAAACAACGCTACCGCGAACGCGAGTGCAGCCTGTGGACTCACCGCACCGCGCGGGATCGCTCGTGCTGGCTGGTTGATCCGATCAATCTCCCGATCGAAGTAATCGTTGATCGCGTTTCCGGCCCCAACTGCCAGTCCGGTTGCCCCGACTGCAGCGGCCACTGCGATCGGCTCTTTGCTGACACCGCCAGCAACGAACGCGCCGATGAACGTCAGTGCACTCGCAGCGAGGACGTTCACCGGCCGAGTCAGCTCGAGAAAGCCGCGTACGGTCTCCACCGGGGGCATACGCGTCGATGCACAGTCCCCGATGATAAGCCGTTTGATACGACCTCGGAGGACAAATCGAGCAACTTATACTGGGCAGCCAGGAATTGGGAAGCGAGGGCGCTTAGCTCAGTTTGGACAGAGTGCTTGGCTTCGGACCAAGTTGTCGCGGGTTCAAATCCTGCAGCGCCCACTTGTCCTGTGAACAACTGTGAGCAGTGACAAATGTCGGCGAAGGATTTGAATCACGCAAGACCCAGCGCGAACGCCGTGTGAAACATTCTTGCAGTCGGGTTCAAATCCTGCAACACCCATAGCTTCTGTCGCGAAAAGAGAATCTTCAGGAGCTATCGATATACATTCCGGAGGAACCGTGTCATCGTCCCAGCAGAATTCCATCCTCTTTGAAATGGAGGCCGAACCCGACGACGACTGCCAGCGCCAGCGCGCCACCGACGTATTCGACGGCGAGTGGCGGGGTATCAACGAGTCGACCAGTAGCCAGTGAGCCACCTGCGCCGACGAGTACCGCTAGCACCCCGACAGTTTTCCAGCTATGCGTTCGGGTTCGGTGGGAGCCGGTCGCTTTGTCGATCACTACTGGAACGAGTATCAGTCCGGTGAGTATCACAGCAAGCAAGACAGCCACTAAACTCCCCGTGGCTGCCGCTGGTGTTACCGACGGCACAACGACCTCGGCAGCGTCGCTGGTCCATGTTGAAACGGGCTCCCAATAGATGTACGCTGCTGTCGGAACCGTGACAACGACGCCGAGCCGACCGAGTGTCACCGCATGACGCCGTGGGATCGCAGATGGATGGTCGATATCCGGAGCAATTCCACCCAGGAATACGAGAAGACCACAAACGCCAGCCAACCCGATCGCCCAGAGTGGCTCACCCGTAAAATAAAACACTGACACGAAAACCAGCAGCGAGAACACCACTCCACCCTGTTTCGCTACTGTTGCGTGTCTCTCGTAGTTCGCCATGTGTGCGTTCGGGTAGTTGAAGGTATAAAATTTCATCTATAACTGGCTTTGTCTCCTGGTTTGTGTAGCGGCTACCAGCAGACGCTGGCCGTTCGACTGGACCACTCTGTCATAGTGGAGCCGAGTCAACTGACAGTACAGTCTCGTCGTGTTTCTCGAAGAGCTCAGACGATGCTCACTTCTGATATAATATTTATACTTTGACAATAGTCTCGGTCAGGTGATCAAGTGGATGGTGTCCGTCAGCAACCAACCCGTGTCATGTCCCTCGTTTCCCCACTGTCTGACGGGCATTCGACTCAATTTCGGGTACACTGACACCCGGTGTGTACGGTGTTTGAGTGGCGAACCACCTGCAGTGACGGTGAAAGTGCCGTTATCTTTATGTAAGGACGGTCACTGGTCACGAACGGAACTGCCACGCTGGTATGGACCGATGTACGCCGGCGGTCGGCTCCTACTCACAGTCGTCAGTACGGGGGTGTCATCGCCGATGGAATCGGGCGCACGCTCTGACCGAGGAAATCGAATGACTAACAAGGGAACAAATGCGTCGAAGACGGAAGATCGAGGGAGTTCTACCGATAGAGCACGGTCGTTCCAGGTCATGTACGTCGATCCGACCGCAGACGGCCAGGCTGGTGTCAGATCAGCACTTGAGCCAGCGTATCCATTGACCGTCGCCGATTCGTTTTCGTCGGCGTGTCAACAGCTGGAAGCTAGCATCGACTGTCTCATCGTTGGGCGCGATTTGAGTAACCAGGACGGGACGCAGTTTCTCGAGTTTGTCGCATCGCTCGACGTTGACGTGCCGCTTGTCTACTTCGGTCCGAAACCGGACGCCGACGTTCTCGCGTCGTTGTTCGAGTTCCCGGACATCGAACTGGTTTCTCGTACCGACTGGGAGGCTCCGGCATCGGACGAGGTCGACCAGCTTCGAGCACACGTCGACGAGTTATACGAGCGATCGATCTCTGACGTGCGTGAAACCGTTCTCGAGATCGCGAGTTCGTTGATGGCAGCTGCGCCAGACGAGATGGATGTCGAGATCGAGTGGGCGCTGAAACTCATCGGGACGCGACTCGATGCGGACCGATGCGTGTTGTACCAGCATTCCGATGGCCAGTCAGTCGAGACCCATCGGTGGGAAAACGACGAAATGAGTGACGCTGAACCGGTTCAACTCCCGATGGAGTCGTTTCCGGGGACAGAGACAATTCAGTCGTACAACGTTCACGCAGTGCCATCAAACGAACCGGAGGAGTTAGACATCGAGATTCCAGACGGCTTCGTTGGGTCACTTCCGCAATCGTTGGACGGAGCTAACGACACCGACGACGCGGCGGCTCACCCGTATCTCACTGATCGAAATCTCGAGTCGTTGTTAGCCGTCCCGATTGTCGTCAACTGGACTCTCGAGGGCGTGATCACGATCGAGCAGGAAGCACGGCGGCCGTGGCCGCGTTCGCTGCAACAACAGCTAAAAACACTTGCTGAACTTGTCGGATACACACTCGAGCGTGAACGACGCCGCAAAGAGCTGGAAACACAAAACGAAGATCTCGAACGGTTCACGTCGGTGATCAGTCACGACCTCCGGAATCCACTCAGTGTCCTGATCGGGTACGCCGAACTTATCCAGGAAACTGGTGAGACCGACCACATCGAGGACGTCCTCGTCGCGGCCGAACGAATGCAGACGATGATCGAGGACTTACTCGCACTCTCACGGAGCAGTAACGATCTCCAGGAAGTCGTCGAGATCGACCTCGAGGAGCTGGTCAAAGACGCCTGGTCGACTGTCGACACAGCCGAGGCGAGCCTCGAAATCCGAGCGGTAGAACCGCTCGAAGGCGACCCGAATCGACTCAGCCAACTGTTCGAAAACCTGTTCCGGAACGCAATCGAACACGGTGGCTCGTCAGTCGATATCGCCGTCGAAGGCACTGCAGATGGCTTTGCCGTCGAAGACGACGGTCCAGGGATCCCACCGGACAAACGAGATGAGGTGTTCGAGGAAGGCTACACGGGCGGCGGCGGAACCGGGCTCGGACTCTCGATCGTAAGCACCGTCGTCGACGCTCACGGCTGGTCGATCGACCTCGGCGAGGGTGACCTAGGCGGTGCTCGGTTCGAGATTTCGACTGCCGACGCTGTCGATCTTTCCTGACTATTCTAGAAGTTGCGAGGGCAAGACGTCCCGTCTTGCCGCATCTTTCTCAGCCCGTTTGGGCCATGCGATGCGAGGGGAGGGAATCGAACCCACGAACCCCTACGGGAGCGGATCTTGAGTCCGCCGCCGTTGGCCGCTTGGCTACCCTCGCACGCAGTCTCCCGTTAGCCGTGGGTGTTTGAATAGGCTCCGGTTTATTTTTGACGCCCAATCCACTCCTCACAACCATCGAACCTGGACATTCGTGTGCGCATCTGTACGAAACTGTCGGAGTTCACCCGTATCGTGGAACGTCATCCCACACAACATTTAATGAGACTCCGTCCGTGGAAACACGTATGTACGCTGTGAGAACTAGCACGTCCCGGATTGGTGGTCAGACGCCCGCAAGTGCCACCCTGTTTACATTCGGGACTGTGGTCAACTCGCTCACAGCGTTTGGCACCAATCGGACACCACGGCTCACTGACGAGGATTGCCTCCTCGAGCGCCGCCGTTGGCACCGGTCGTCCGATTACCCGCCGGCCTCGGGTCACGGCCACCATCTGTGAGATGAGCACCTCACAACACCCGGTTGCGCTCCGTCTCGAGCGACTGGTGGGCGGTGATGCGAAACTGCTGGCGCTCGTGATGATGCTCCCGCTAATCGACGGCGTTTTCCCGGCGTTGATCCTCGCGGGCGCACTTGATGATCCACTGGGTGCAGTCCAGGTCGGACTCTTGATTTTCGGTGGCAGTGCCACGGTCGCCGTTATCCTGGCGGAGATGACCGGCACGCCCCGTGAACAGGCGGCGATTGTCCTGCTCGTCGGGATTCCACTGATCGCTATCGCGGCACTCCAGGCAGCACTCGCTCCGGCGATCGGCAGCGTCATCGATATCGTGATTTTCGAGCGGTTCGCGGCGCTGGTGATTGCCGCAATCGCCGCGAAGACCGCCAGCGCGAAGATCGGTGATTACCTTCCGAGTCCGGCCGTGATCATCGCGCTCGGACTGGTGGCGAGCATCGACCCGAGTGGGGCCAGTCTGACGGTGATGGAAGATCCGGCTCTCGTCGCAAACGGTGTCCTCGCCGCGACCATCGGCGTCGCGTTCGCGCTCGCGGTCGCTCTCGGTGGGCCCTACCTCCGAGAGTACATGGACATCGACCGCTTCCGTTTCGGGAGTGCCGTCGCCCTCGGCTTGCTCCCGCTGTCGATCCTCGGGATGGCCTTCGGGCAAGCACCCCTGGCTGCGCTGATCGTCGCCGCCATCCTCTCACTCGATTTCGGTTGGGGGGAAGACGACACACAGCTCAGTCTCGACGACCTCCGTCGGCCGTCGACCGGTGGTGAGGAAGGATCGTTGGTCGAACAGGTCTTCGGCGACGAGGAAGAAAACGAGGGTCCCTATCCAGGCGACGACACGACTGACACCGAGGGCCGGGCTCCCTGGCTGTAATCGAAACCGCTTTAGGGCAAATCCCACAATCAGTACGTGAGGGGTCGTGGCCAAGCCAGGCATGGCGACTGACTCCAGAGGCATAGCGCCCGGGACGACACTCCAGACTGATATACTGATCGGACACCTGATCAGTGTCCGTGTGATGACCCTCTGGAGTTCCGA
>LKMJ01006529.1_pt1 | contig 10995 bp, 10 predicted proteins | sample 643391 | NCBI WGS metagenome assembly LKMJ01 (sample SAMN04112250, study PRJNA286221) | soda lake metagenome | biome: soda lake; feature: Kulunda Steppe; material: water; isolation source: sample PL-Br10 brine of Picturesque Lake | place: Russia: Kulunda steppe | collected 2010-07
ACGTTCCGGAACGCCGCCGAGATCATGCCGGGACAGCCAGCGGCCGTAACGATGATGAGCGATGAAGTCCGCGACTCCGAACTCGCCGGACAGTTCCTCAGACAGCACGTCCGTGCGACCGAGTTCATCGACGACAACCTCGACGAGACGGCGGATATCGTCGAAAGCGGGATCGGGATGGATCGCGACCTCGCACAGCAGGCGCTCGAGGGCCCGCTGTCGAACTTCGTGACCGACCCCCGCGAGATCGAAAACGGAACGGAGATCTTCTCGGAGTTCGCCCACGAAAACGAACAGATCGAAGACTCGCTCTCGCTCGAGCAGATATTCGACTACAACGTCTACGATGAACTATAGGAGTATCCGCCCGGAGGGGACGGAAGATGGCGACTGACATACGTCGCGAACTCGAAAAGACGAGTTCGGAGACCGAACTACCGCTTTCGAGCGTCGACGGATACCGGGCGGTGCTAGGTGGGGTCGGCATCCTCGGTTTTCTATCGCTCTGGCACGTCGCCGCGCTGTTTCAGCCCGCGTACATCCTTCCCTCACCGTTTTCGGTCGCCGAGACGTTCTATCGGGAGGCCGCAAGCGGCGAGATGGCGACCGCACTCGGACAGAGTGTTCGACACTGGATACCGGGGGCCGTCGTCGGAACGACGCTCGGCATCGCCATCGGGATCGCGCTGGCGTGGAACCGGGTTCTCGACGACCTCTCGGCGCCGGTCGTCCGGTTGCTCCGTCCCGTGCCGCCGCTCGCGCTCATCGGATTCGCGATCGCGTGGTTCGGTATCAACCACGCCGGTGCGGCGTTCATCATCGCTGTTGGCGCCTTCTGGATCAACTTCTATGCCGCCTACGGCGGCGTCGAGGGCGTCTCGGACGATCTTCTGGACGTCGCACGCAGTCTCGGTGTCTCCGGTGATCTCGAACTCATCCGGTCCGTCGTGATTCCCGCAGCGTCCCCCGAGATCATGACCGGAATCAGGACCGGGCTCGGTCGGTGTTGGATGCTCGTCGTCGCCTCGGAGATCTTCGGCGTCCCGGGTATCGGCCGACAGATTCTTCGGGCGGGACAGAACCTGCAGGTCGACGTCGTCATCGCCTACATCCTCGTGTTGAGCCTGATGTTTCTGCTCGTCGATATAGCGTTTCGGGCGGTCCAACGGAGGGTTCTCCAGTGGCGGTGAGCGAGGAACGCTCGGACGCCCGCGTCCGCATCGACGGCGTCTCGAAGCGATACGAGGCCGAAAGCGGGACGGTTCAGGCACTCGAAAATGCCACTTTCGACGTCGCAGACGGCGAATTCGTCTGCCTCGTCGGTCCCTCGGGATGTGGGAAGACGACGCTGTTTCGGATCATCGCCGGGCTGGAGGAGGCGACCGACGGCGAGGTATATCTGAGCGGCGACCGTGTCGAGGGACCGACGGCGGACATGGGGGTCGTCTTCCAGGAGTATCACCTCTTCCCGTGGCGGACCGTCCGCGGCAACGTCGCCTTCGGCCTCGAAAAACAGGACGTTCCGAAGGCCGAACGCCGCGAACGCGTCGACGAACTCGTCGATCTCGTCGGGCTAGAGGGATTCGAAGATAGCTATCCGAAGTCGCTCTCCGGCGGGATGAAACAGCGTGTCGCGATCGCCCGGGCGCTGGCGACCGATCCGGCACTCCTGCTCATGGACGAGCCCTTCGGCGCCGTCGACGCCCAGACCAGAGAGATGCTCCAGTCCGAGCTGCTCGAGATCTGGGAGCAGACCGAAAAGACCGTCCTGTTCGTCACCCACGACGTCGAGGAAGCCGTAAAGCTAGCCGACAGAGTCGTGGTGATGGCGAAAGACCCCGGACGGATCGACGAGATCGTCGACGTCGACCTTCCACGCCCGCGATCGCGTTCAGATGCCGATTTCGGCAGCTGCTACGAGCGCGTGCTCGACCTCATTCGTGGAGATCAGGGGGTCTGAGACCGACAGCGGTCGGAAAAGCCCGGATATTCCTGCTCAGCCATCGTCGAGTACTCCCCTGAGATCCTCGATGTGTCCGTCCAGACGCCGAAGCGTCGCATCGGCGTCGGCGTAGCCCTGTTCGTACTCCGCGTAGGTCGAATCGGCCTTCCGGAGAAAGCGTTCGACGGCGTCCTCGAGATCGCTCATGATCGACGGTTCGGACCCATCGCCTTAGTGGTTGGCGCTCGGATCGTACTGTCGAACGTGACTATCCGAACTGCGGCGTCGCCGAGAAGTGTGTGACGGCACTCGTTCGTCCGTTCGAGCGATTCAGATATTCACGAAATTACGTCCGACAGTATCAGTCGGCACCGATTCTCGCAGCCTGAGTCTCTTCGACGTATTCGAGGAAGTTATCGAAGAGTCGTTTCGCCTCGCAGGCGGCGCGGTAGTTCGTCTCGTCGATCCCTTCGAGGACGGATTCGATACGCCCGGCCGAGAGCTGATCGTCTTTGCCTTCCGTGACTCGTCGGGCGGTTCGCATGTCGTATTCGGGGTGAAACTGGACGCCGAAGGCGTGTCCCTTTCGGAAGCCGTGGATACCGTAGTCGTTTTTCGCGAAGATCGCCGCGCCCGGTGGTGCCTCGACGACGCGATCGGAGTGGGTCGTAAAGACGGTCATCTCGGTATCAATGCCCTCAAGCAGTCGGTTTTCGCCGTCCTGCTCGACGGTTCGATAGCCGATCTCGTACTCGCCCATGTCCTCGACTTGCCCGCCCATGACGTCGGCGAGCAGCTGGTGGCCATAACAGACACCCAGCGCGGGCAGTCCGGCTTCGATCGCGTCGCCGGCCCAGGCTTTGAGTTCGCCGATCCACGGTTCGTCCCAGTAGACAGAGGCCCGCGACCCCGTTATGACGAACCCGTCGTACTCGAACGAGCCGGGAAAGTCTCCGGACGGACAGTGAAATTCATCGAGATCCGCATTCAGTTCGCGATGGAAGTTCCGACTGCTGTCCGCTGCGTTGTGGGCTGCATTCAAAAGCGCGATACGAGCGTTTTCCATCGAGACGTCTTCGGATTGGGGTGCGGAAAGTCGATCGTATTCCACCAATATTTACCGGTTACTGACGTCTCAATCGCTCCGGGACGCCGTCTTCTGTCTGATATCCGTCTCGAGACGCCGGGCATACTGCAGACGGAGTCGCCGCGCCTCGGCTACGGCGAGTTCGCTATCGAGCTCGATCTCGTGCGCGATCGGCGCGTAGGCCGCGACGTCGAATCCCATCCGATCGAGATACGATCGGACCGAATCGGCCTCGATCCCCCGGTGGATCGCGGCGTCGACGAGCGATTCGACCGTCTCGAAGGACGGAATGACGATCGCGTCGTCGGTGTGAAACCCCGATTCGTCGTCGATCCGAACCTCGACGTCTCGGATCCGTTCGACGATTCTCGCCAGTTCGTCCGCGAGTTTGATAATCTGGCTCGGAAGCGCCGTGTCGGGTGAGCGCCACTCGACCGTCGGGAACGTCTCCCGAAGTTTGACCGGCACCCAGACGGCGCTTTCGGGCTCGAAGACGGACTCGACGGTCCGTTCGTCGACGCCCGCCTCCGTCGCCGCCCGGACGAAGGAGTCGTATGCCTCGTTCAGCCGGCGCTTCCACTCCTCGATGTCATCACAGTATGGCCACAGTTCGCCCTGATACTCGATTCTCCCGTAGGCCGATCGTCGGTACAGTTTCGATCGGGCCCCGGGAACGGACAGAGAGCGTCGGGCATACGGCGAGGAGTTGACGAGCGCCAGCGCAGGATCGAGGGCCGAAAGGACGTTCACCTGGTCGATCTCGCGTCCCGGGAGCTGTTCGACGTGGATGTGCGTCCCGGCACAGCGGCAGACGCAGTCGAACGGATCGCCGACCGCACGCGCTTGAATCGCGGTCCGTTCGCTCGGGAGTTGTTCGATCGGCTCTTCGGTCATCGGCGTCGCGAGGGGAACTAACCCCAGATCGAGCTCGTCGGCCCGCCGTAACACCGCCCGTATCCGCTGGAACAGCTCGGCCTCGAGTTCGGCCGTCGTCGCACACGGCGAAGTCTTGATTTCCAGGAGCGGCTCGACGAACTCGCGTTCGGCCCCCGGCGACGCCTCGACGAGCCCGTCCGGTTCGACGAGCCGCCCCTCGTCGTCGATTACCCAGTATTCGACCTCGATGCTCCGCCGCATCGGTCCCGTGTGGTCTCGTGTCATGGGTGGATCCCCATGGTCAGGGGGATATGCCCGCAGGGAGCCGTCGAGTACCCGGGAGAGCACTCATCCGTACCGACTCCGCACCGGGGGAGCGTTCGTTTCGTCCCGTTTTCCCCATCCCATGCTTGTTATTATCAACCATAGCCAGAAATTGGTCGTAAAACAATTTAAAATCTTCCCACCTCCCCACGATTTTGGGCTAATCTCAAGGTATATAGTGGAGTAAATCTCGAAGTTCGTCCAGTATATTAATCCAGCCCCAGAAAGTTCGTAAAGCAACTATCGAGGCGGACGTTCGGAGACCTCGATTCTCCGACCGGCGGAACGATCAATACCCGACTCGGCTGCGCCAGCCGAGCACGATCGGCGTCAATTCTGGAGGGAACCCGTGCCGTAGTTGGATCTTGCCGACGGCTTGCGGAGCGTCGCGCCGCTCATAGGGAGTATCGTCAGCGTTCATCACGTTCCCGTGACGAACCGAGACACCATGCCGACGGGCGGGCGTCGAAACTCCCAGGTGGCGACGATACTCCCCATCAGTTCACGTCGCAGAGGTTGTCACACCAAAGCGAGCACGGCGATCATCGCATCGGGATCGCCGAACCGGACGCCGACGTAGCCGAGCGCGGCCTGCGTCGCGTTGAACAGCCCGTGCATCACGGCGACGACGATCAGGTTGCCGGTGTATTCGTAGGCCAACGCGAGCACGAGACCGACCAGAAACAGCACCGAGACGCCGAGCAACCCGCCTTCGACGGTGCCGAATCCGCCGATGTGAATGAGCGCGAAAAGCGCCGTCGCGAGCGTGATTCCGGCGACGACGCCGAAGGTCTCTCTGAGTCGAGTCTGGATGACGCCCCGAAAGAGCAACTCCTCTGCCGGGCCGACGATGAGAAGCGAAAGCGCCCCCAGAAGGAGGAATATGAGCGGATCCTGCTGGGCGATCTCGAATATCGCCTGCGGTTCCCGTTCGACGCCGAGCCGCTGGCCGATCACGAAGGTGGCGATCGAACCGACGAGCCAGAGGATGATCATGCTCACGAACCCGACGCCGAGGACGATCCACCCCTCGAGCGTCGGCATCCGAACCCCGATATCAGACAGCGTGAGTCCGCGATAGCGGAGATATAAAAGGGAAACGCCGGTGAAAAAGACGAGTTGTAGCGTGAGTACGGACAGGACGAACGCTCGCCGGGGCGTGAGTTCGACACCGACGACGTTTAGCAAGCCGACGACGAGGGCGGCCGCGACGTTACCGCCGCCGTAGGCGAGTAGCGCGAGTCCGATGGCGGTGACGATCGCCAGGACGGGCGCGGGAACGTTTCGGGAGGACATACGGCCGATAGGGGCGGCCGAGGGAATAGTCCTGTTGTTCTGCCACGCTTTCGAGCAGCAGGCACCGTGGATGCGGACTAGCGATCGCTCTCGTGAAGGCTCTCGAGGATTTCCGGATCGGTTCGGAATTTGAGGACGTTCGTCATCACGGAGTTCCGAAGGTTGTTGACGGCTTCGCCGTGTCGTTTGTAGAACTCGTGGATCCACTTCGATTGGGAATCGCGGGTCGGGAACATCATCACGGATTTCCACTGATACTCGCCATCGGAGAGGAAATAAAACAGCGTGTTCGGCGAATCGCGGATGAACTCCATCGCGGGACGCCAGGCCGACTCGAAGTTCTCGGGATTGAACTTGAACTCGAAAAGCGAGAAATAAAAGTACTCCTCGTTGGGGATGACCGCCTCGCGGAAGACGCCCTCTTCGCGCATCCCGCGGATCGACTCCGAGACCGTCACGTGGGAGACGTCGATCCCGTATTTCTCTTCGAGGAGGTCCGCGAGGTCCCGCGAGGAAAGCTGTGGATCCCGCGAGAGCTCCCGAAGCACCAACACGTCCCGTTCTTTGAACTCCCAATCTGGCGCGTCGGGTGTGTCCATAGCCACTCCTTTCGCCCCACCGTACTGTTAGTTTCGGTGTCTCACGATCGACACCGTCGTCCGAGAGGGCTGTGCGGCGATCGGGCCCTTGTGAGCGACCCGTTTCCCGAACCTTTTATTATCCGGTGCCGTAGACGGATAGAACGGGTTCCGGGGAGGAAACTACCGGGATCGGTCGGGGCATTCGATGTCAACGTCAGCTCGTATCAAACATCAGGTGGCGGTCTACGGGACAGTCGTCGGTGCCGTACTCATCGTCCTCGGACTGGCTGCGATCGCCGCGGGCGGGCACGTCTACATGAACCCGCCGACGGAGGAGATACCTCCACAGGAGACCGACGTTCAGGAGTTCACCGCGTCGGTCGAACACAGCGCCGAGGTCGTCGAGCAGACGCCGCTGTATGAGCCGACGACGACGCTCGAGGACCAACCGGTGTATTTCCTCAACGGAACGCCCGAACTTCGACTTCAGGCGACGGCCGCGTTGCCCGACGATCGGGCGGTGAACGTCTCACACAACCTGTATCTCTACCGGGAGCTCGCCTTCGAGGAGACGACGTTCTGGGACGAGCGGGAGACGCTCGCCGTCGAGCAAGCGGTCGTCGAGGACGGCCAGTTGCGCGTCGAGGCCGACCTCGATATCCAGTCCGTCGCGGACCGAGACGACGAGATCGATTCGGTCGTCTCCGGCGTCGGATCGGTGTCGACAGGAATCAGACTTCGGACGACCTACGAGACGGAAAGCGTCGACGGCGAACCGTACGAGGGCGAGTTACTCGTCGAAAGCGGTCTCGAGATCACCGATCGGGCCTACTGGTTCGACGAGGAACCCACAGCGAGCGATACCGAGAGTCAGATGACCGAGGGGACCGTTCGCCAGCTGCCGCCAGATCTCTCGACCGTCGCCGCACTGGGCGGTTTCGGAATCGTCCTCATCGTCGGCGGGATCGGTCTCGTGTTCTGGAGTGCGCGAACTGCGGACGTCCGCGAACTCGAAGAGGAGGTGTATCGATCCCGATACGACGAGTGGATCTCCGAGGGGGATTTCCCGACCGACGCCGGCAAGCAGTACGTCTACATTAGCTCGCTCGAGGATCTCGTCGATATCGCGATCGACACCGGAAAGCGCGTGATATACGATTCCGAACTGGAGACCTACGGCGTCGTCGACGACGATATCGTGTACTATTATGCGAGCGATCCGATGACGATCGATTCGTGGGTGAACTTTACGCGAGACGATTCGTGATACTGCCGGCTGTAATTCCGTGAATACGACGTCGCGGATTTCGACGGTCGGCGGTCTGAAACATCGTATACGATCCGCTGTAGTTTGAAATAGGTACAGCCGGCAGTATGAGCCGCTTCGGAACCCTCGAAGCGTCGATGAGATGATACGCCTTTTCGTCTCGATCACCTGAGCCAGCGGCGCAGTTTGACGCGCATCGGGATCGAGCGGCGATCGTGAGAGATTCGGACCGGGTCGAGACCGACCAGAATGACCGAGAGCAACACGAAGAGCGTGCCGATCATGAGATTGATCACGAACAGTGGCATCAGCGGATTGACCGCATGTAGCGTCAAAATCGTCCCGGACGGGAGGACGGCGAGATACCGGTACTCGTGGATAGTGCGCGTGTAAACGCCGGTCTCGGAGGGGGCTTCGAGCGTGACGGTGACGTTTTCGGTTTCACCGCCCGCCACGTATCGCTCGGTAGGGGTGACCGAGACGCCGTGGCTCGTCGGCTCGACGACGGTCACGACCGGTAACGGTCCGTTGCTCGGAATTCGATACGTCACGTTCTCAGTCGTTCCCTGCTGGATGACGTTCGGACCGGCGGCGTCCGATTCGGAGCTGACGAACTCGAACTGCTGGGGGCCGGCCGGAACGAGCATGCCCGCAGTGAGTACCAACACGAGCAGGACCGCCATGACGGCGATGACCGTGACCGGGCTCAACATCTCGATTCGTCGATTCCGATCCCGAGAGCGTCGTTTGCCGCCGGAACGCTCGGCGAGGCTCGCGACGACGTAGGTAATCGTTCCGAATCCCAGGAGGATGTATGCGAGCCCCTGGGTACCCAGAAGGGCACGCGTCCCGAACAGTCCGGCCAGTGTCTGCTGGAGCGATTCGACGGCGGTCCCGATAGCGATCACGGCGACGCCGATCCGCGGGATGACGACGATCTCACCGCCGATCTGGAGCGCCTTCGCCTGAATCTGGCCTTCCTGAACCGGCGGTTCGCTGCCGTCCTGATCGGTAACCGGGTTGGCATCTCCTCGCGTTATATACCCTTCTTCGGTCTCACCGACGACTCGGTGGGTGACGAGCCCGCCATCGTGGAGATCGACCGCATCGAAGACGACGACGTCACCTGTCTCGACGGGACCAGCGACAGCCATTGGAACCGCGATGAAGCCGTCCCCCGGCTCCAGTTGTGGCTCCATACTCCCGGTCTCGACGAAGCTGAGTCCCATCGGCTGCCCCAATAGCCCGCCGAGGATCGTCAACAGAACGAATATTCCGACGACGGCGAACAGGACCCGCAACAGTATCGAAGCCGGATTCATGGCCATGGCTCACTGACAGGTTCGAACGTCGTGGTCGTCTCACCGGGGCTCATTGGACGTCTCTTTCGGGTGTTCCACCCGAATCTGTTCGAAGGGAAGCGGTGTAAGAAAAAAAGGGTTCCCCCCGAGAATCCCCGTGCGAAGACGAATCGGTTCGGATATCGGAATTTCGAAGACGCCGGTTAGTCTGACGTTTCTACGCCCGAGAAAACGCCGAAAACTATAGGTTCGGTGTTTGAGACGTGTACACCAATACCTTTATTCGCATCACTGCCGTAGGTAGGACCGAACTACCGCCGGTTACGGAGCCCTGTTCCACAATGTCGAACGATCCATCCTCGGGCGGTCGCGATGCCCTCGATTCGGAATCCTTCGAGGAGTGGCTAGAGCAGGCCGCCGACTCGAAGGGCGTCTCCAAACAGGAGCTGATGAACCAGATGCTGTCGTCGTACTGGATCCTCGACGAACTGACGGGGCTCGTCGACGAGACCGGAGCCGGAGTGGACGCGAAGCAGCGGACGCCGGCCGCCGCAGAACCGAACCCGGAGGTCCGAGAGCAGACGGATCCGACTGCGGAGACGGACGGTCCGAACGACGAACCGGAGTCGACGACAGCCTCGACGGAAGAGAGCATTCGAGAGATACAGACGGCGATCCAGACGCTCGTCGAGGCACAGTCGGCCTCGGAAGCGAAAGATCGAGAACAGACGAAGACGACATCGGAGTCGCCGCCCACGCTCGATGGCGGTGTTGTAAGCGTCGTCTCGGAGCTCCAGCGACAGGTTGGCTCGTTCGATTCGAAGCTCGAGGATCTCGAAGAGCGCCAGGAAACGCAGTTCGAGCGGCTCTCAAGCGAGTTGCAGTTGGCTCTCGATCGCGTGAACGAACTCGAGTACAGCCAGGACCGGTTCGTCGAATCGGAGGAACTCGAGGCCGTAACCGGAGAGATCCGAAGAGAAATTCGGACGTTCGACGATGAGTTGGACGCGCTGCAGACGGCCGACGCCGATCTCGAAAACCGAGTGGAACGAGAGTTCGACAGCATCGAAGCGCTGTTCCGTCGGGTGCTGGACGCGCTCGACGATCTCGAAGCCGACCTCGACTCGACGGCCGAGACCTACCGAAGCGAGCTAGAGCCGATCCAAGAGCGTGAGACCGAACGCGAACAGCTCGAATCGCTGAAAGAGGAGGCATTACGGCGCGAAATTCGAACGGGAGCTTGCGAAAGCTGCGGGCGGAAGATCGATCTCGCGCTGCTCGAATCACCCGGATGTCCGAACTGTAGCGTCCGCTTCGTCGGTCTCGGCGAGCGCGGCTGGAACCCGTTTCAGTCGCCGCCGATCGAAACGGCATCTCGCTCGATAGACGACTAACATACGGTTCCTGATGTTTTCGAAACGTCTCGAAATTCACGTCCGCGCTCTGAGGCCGGTCGTATGACCGGGTCCGAGGGGCGTTCGGGCGAGCGGGCGACGGACGATGACGACTCCGCCATCGATTCGGAGTCGCGCTTCGAGAAATTTTTCGATCGACTCGAAAATGAAGAACCGAAACACGGCAGCGACGAAGGTCGATCGGGGATACGGACTGGATCGGAGTCGGAATCAAAGACTGCGTCGGAAACCACCGCAGAGACAGATTCGGATAGGTGGGTGTGGGGACTCCCGGAAAGCCGACACGGACGGGAAAAACCATCGAGCACGATGACGCCCGACCTCGATGAGGAAATCGAATCCGAATCTCGGGGACAGGCGCCACAACCGGGCGAATCGGGAAGCGACCGAATCTGGAACACGATGCTCGAAGAGACGGGCACTGAATCAGGAGCGGACCCATCCGAGATACATTCGAGTGACGCGGAAACCGAGAGTGCGCCAGTACCACAGGAGACGATCAGCGATGTTGAGGACGGTGGCGCAGCCGAAAAGCAAGGGATACAGGAGGATACTGCGGACTCGACACCGGAAAGCAGGTGGGCAAAACTCGGATCGAACCTGAAAGGGAACGAAATCAAGCCGAGGTCGCCGTCAGATCGACGAGCGACGACCGGGGAACCGATCACGGGTCCCGAAGGCAGCCGACAGGCGATCGACGGTGAAACAGACGACCCAGGCTGGGGGGCGACAGAGGAGTCCGGGATCGCCGGCGAGGTAGCCGACGAGAACACGTTTTCACGCAGACAGGGACCGAACGATCTCGATCGCATAAAAGACACAGCGAGCGTACTCGCTCTGGGTCCGACCGGGCATCCCGTATCGGGGGCGATCTGTTCGCGGTTTCTGGTCGACGGAGAGGGAACG
>LKMJ01006530.1_pt1 | contig 10994 bp, 12 predicted proteins | sample 643391 | NCBI WGS metagenome assembly LKMJ01 (sample SAMN04112250, study PRJNA286221) | soda lake metagenome | biome: soda lake; feature: Kulunda Steppe; material: water; isolation source: sample PL-Br10 brine of Picturesque Lake | place: Russia: Kulunda steppe | collected 2010-07
GAGCTGTTTTTTAAAGAAGTCATTCGCGGGATTCCTGGGTGTTTTGCATTGATTATTGACTATGATTTTATGGTGTGTTATACTAAAAAACACGAAAGGAGGGGTGTCCGAGTGGTTTAAGGAGCTGGTCTTGAAAACCAGTGACCCGAAATGGGCCGTGGGTTCGAATCCCACCCCCTCCGCCAAAGGACAACGCGGAGAGATGGCCGAGAGGTCGAAGGCGGTCGCCTGCTAAGCGATTAAGCGGGTAAAGCCCCGCTTCGAGGGTTCGAATCCCTCTCTCTCCGCCACATGCGCCCGTAGCTCAGTCCGGATAGAGTAACTGACTACGAATCAGGAGGCCGCAGGTTCAAATCCTGCCGGGCGCACCATTATAAATAAAGGGTTTCCGGTTAAACTACTGCCGGTAAACCCTTTTTAGTGTACATTATGAAAGCTGAAATAAAACTAAACACTGTCATTTCCGTTTATTTACTTTTTAATCACTCAAAAATAAGTGGTTTTATTAATCATTTTTGATCGTTTCATGGGTCATAGTTTCTGTTGAGGGATCCCACCATTTGTTTTGATCGTTGTCATTCTCTTCTTCTTCTTCTTCTTCTTCCTCATCTTTTTCCTCTTCCTCTTTTTCTTTATCTTTTATAGCTTGTTCCCAAGATTCAGAAAGAAGTTTTTGTGATTTGGTTAGCCGATCTTTTTCTTGGTCTGCTTCTTCACCTGCATTTTCAGCTTCAACGGAAGAATTCTCTTCTTCTTCTTTTTCCGGCGTTGTTATTGATGCAGGTTTTTCTGTCGGTTCCGGTTTAGATTCTGCTGTTTCAGAAATCGGTTCAGGTTCAGTGAATTGTTCCTCGTTTTCCTCTTCTTGGTCATTTATTGCTTGAGGCCTGACCTTTTCTTTAACTACCGGCTCTTCCGGGCTCCGGTGTGATAAAAGCAACCAATCAGGCAACCCGCCTTCCTGAGCGATCTCTTCATTTTCCTGTTCTATCGTAGGGCGGGTAAGAACTTCACACCCCGGCAATAACAAAAGTAGATTTACTACCAAGATAAATATTAAAATATCTTTCAGCCTGGACATAGTGGTTCCTCCTTCAATACTTGACAGGCAAATCAAATCAATATATTTGAAATAATTTTTAAACTAAGTTTATTGCTAGAATTATAATCGAGGTAAACAATAAATGCAAGTAGCGCTTTCTTTGCCGGTGCTGCCGATTGTAATCTTTTTGTGCGCATAAAAACTCCTCGTCCTAAGATTTTCGACGAGGAGTTTTATGCTTTTTAGCTTTCGTAAAGTCAGGCTTCACTGTGATTATTTATACTCCAGGTTTTACTGGTCCATAGTATAAATATTCTCTTGAAACTTAAAACTACGTGTCGTCCACCTGATCATTGATCCCACCAATCGCTTTCATCTTCATCTTTACCGTTATCATTGTCGTCATTTTTTCTTCTTGATTCAAGGAGTGCTTTTTGTGACTTGGTAAGTTCCTCTTTTTCAGATGAATCTTTCCCGGCAAGTATTTCTTGCGAACTGCTAAGGCCACTATCTTCTTCTGCGGGTTCTTCTACTTGACCATCGACGTCATGGTCCTCCGCTGTAGTTTCTTCAGGGGCAGCAACGGTTTCTTCTGTTGGCTGAGTTTGCTCGGTTGGTTCAGGGTCAGGTTCGGGTTCGGGTTCAGATGGTTCCGGCATGGCGGTTTCATCTTCGCTTTCATCATCCGGATCTTTTGGCTTTAGCGGCTCTGCATCGTCATCTATGTCAGCTCTTTCCGTACTACGATGCTCAGAAAGTAGCCATTCAGGCAGTTTGCCTTCTTCAGCTGTTTCATCTGGGTCTGCATCGCCCGAAAATATCATTCCGCATCCGCTCATTAAAAATGAAAGTGTTAATACAAATATTAGCATTGACAAGGTCTTAACCTTAGGCATTAAAACCCCTCCTCATAAAGACCTTTTTGAAAATTAAGCTCACTTATCCGACAATTTGTCAAATAGTGAACTTATATTGGTAGTATAACTTATGAACTCTATAAATGCAATAGCTGGTTATTTGTTGCCCGCTTGTGTTATAATATATACTGCAGTCTGGCAGTTAGCTATTACCCGCCGGGTTGCTTGTTATTTTGAACAAGGTTCGGGAGGTGTTTTAATGTCTGATCAAAAAACCTGTCCGTTTTGTCTTGAAGAAATCCCGGCCAGGGCAATTAAATGTAAACATTGCGAATCAATGATCGATGATATTCCCTCGAAGGAGGTCGATTCATCCAAGACCTCAACTGCGGGTTCTTTTTCTGAGGAAGTAAAGCCTGATCCAACTCCACAGGGTGTGCATTACCAGACGTTTTCGGAGAAGAAAAAAGGAAAGAAATTTTTGGTCCCGTTGATTGTCGTCGCTGTATTGCTGCTTTTGCTTGGAGCGGGTGCGGGTTACTGGTTTATACTTGGTGACACCGGGGATCAGGTTGCCGAAGCTGTTGAAAGTGATGATATCCTGGGCTCCTGGAAAGGAACCACTGCAGACGAGGAAGTTTATTTTGAGTTTATGCCCAACAAAATGGTCAAAATTGGGGTTCCGGCAGAAGGTTATTGGTTTAGGACCGAGTACCGTATAGAACAAGAAGAAAATAAAAGCTATCTCGAACTTCACCACCGGGGAACGGATGAGTGGGAAAGACTAGCCGAACTAAACTTCACAGAGACGGGATTGCTGGAAATGATTGATACCTGGGACGGTATTGTCATAGATATGCAAAGTCACCCTGGCTCAGAAGTAGATCAGGTTTTTAGAGAATTAAGTTTTGAACGATAGTTGGTTATTTAAAGATTTGTAAATGAGAGCATGTATACTTTTAATGCCCCGCGACGGGGCATTATTTTTGATATCCCCGAGCATGTTATAATTATCTGGGGGTTATTAACATGCCAGACGATCGCGGGTTTATGGCCGAGGCGCTGAAGCAAGCTGAAGAAGCAGCCCGGGCCGGGGAAGTCCCTGTTGGTGCGGTTTTAGTGAAAGATAACGCTGTTTTAGCGGTGGCGCGTAACCGCCGTGAAGAGCTAAACGATGCCACTGCTCATGCTGAACTGTTGCTGCTGCGTCGAGCCGGAAGTATATTAGGCGGATGGCGCCTGAGCGGTTGTGCTCTCTATGTTACTATCGAGCCCTGTCCGATGTGTGCCGGAGCAATGGTTTTAGCCCGTGTTGATCGCCTGATCTTCGGAGCAGCTGATCCAAAAGCCGGTGCAGCCGGAAGCCTTTATGACATTGTCTGCGATCAACGGCTGAATCATCGCCTGGAGGTAACCGGTGGGATTATGGCCGAAGATTGTGCCGCTTTGCTCCGGCGGTTTTTTCAGCTGCGGCGATTTTGAGATGGCGGCAAATTGGGAAATTAATGGTAATGGTTATCTTTACAACCGGTTTTATGCTGTTATAATATATAAATGAACATGGAGAGATGGCCGAGTCCGGTTGAAGGCGCACGACTCGAAATCGTGTGTGCCGCAAGGCACCGTGGGTTCGAATCCCACTCTCTCCGCCAGTAAAAAAGCGCGGGCGATTTTCCGCCCGTGTTTTTATTCCAAGCGTGTGGCAGGTCAGTGAAGTAAAATAGATTTCATTAAACAGGGGCAGTTGAAACCGGTTTCTTTTCATTGTATAATTACGCGTGAAGAACATTTATGTCCAATGTGGAGAGATGGCTGAGTTGGTCGAAGGCGCTCGCCTGGAAAGCGAGTAGACGGGGCAAAACCTCGTCTCGAGGGTTCGAATCCCTCTCTCTCCGCCATTTTATAGTTTGACCGTGCTAGACGGGGAGGTAGCGGTGCCCTGAACCCGCAACCCGCTATAGCGGGGTTGAATTCCTGTCCGCGGCCGTTCAGCTTTGGGGTCAGCACCGGGTAAGTGGTGTGGAAGGCCTGGTCCCGTGCGGCGTAAACTCATGAACCCCGTCAGGTCCGGAAGGAAGCAGCGGTAAGTGAGATTTTGCGGGTGCCACGGGGGCGCCGGGCCGGAGCCAACTGCCTGGGAAGCGCCCGGGGGTGACGGTCAAAGTCAGGTGCACGGTCTTAATTTATGACAAAGCGGTAATTCAGCTACGCTGCTGAACCCCCTGATCGTGGCTTTGCTCAATGTTTTATTTAATCCACTTACGATACCGACAACAATTAGTTAGAGATAAAGCGATAAAATGCGGTTGAGCGGTTAAGCAACAACTGCACGATCAGATAATGAAGCGTTGAGGTGTTTTATATCGTGGCTTATCAGAGCCTTTACCGGCGCCATCGTCCGCTGACTTTTGCAGATATGACGGGACAGGAACATATCACCCGCACTCTGGGCAATGCACTGTCCAGCGGTCGTCTTGCCCATGCGTACCTGTTTTGCGGTCCCCGGGGTACCGGAAAAACAACTGTGGCCAAAATATTGGCCAGGGCAGTGAACTGCGAAAAGTACCCCGCTCCCGAACCGTGTGGCAGCTGTTCTGCCTGTAAAAATATTGGGGCCGGAGTTTCCATGGATGTGATTGAAATGGATGCCGCCTCGAACCGGGGCATTGACGAAATTCGGGAACTGAGAGAAAGAACGCGTTATGCCAGCGGTGAATACCGGTGCAAGGTTTATATTATCGACGAAGCGCACATGTTGACTGTTGAGGCTTGCAATGCTTTCCTGAAGACCCTGGAAGAGCCCCCGCAGAATGTAATTTTTATATTGGCCACTACTGATCCATCACGGCTTCCCTCTACTATCGTATCACGCTGTCAGCGTTTTGATTTTCACCTTCTCACCGTTGATCAGATCTATCAGCGGATAGAGCATGTTATAAAACAGGAAAACCGGCGGTCGGACCGGGAAGCGGTACGGCTGATGGCCCGGCTTGCTGACGGTTCTTTGCGCGATGCGCTGGGTATTCTTGAGCAGTGTTCTGCTTACAGCGAGGAGCAAATTACTGCAGAGCATGTGCGCATTGTGACTGGAGCAACCAGGACCGAAACCATCGAGGCCATGATCAAGGCTGCCGTGGAAAATGATCCGGATTCCGGGCTGGAGATTATAGAACAGTTGGTCTATGGTGGTCGTGATCTGCAGTTGTTGATGCGCGATCTTACTTTTATTTTCAGCAGATTACTGCTCTTTAGCGAAACAAAGAGTGCGACTAAGCAAAAGGGTAATCATGGGTTTGAAAAGATTCTCGATAATTACCGGGGTAAAATACCAAGGGATCTTTTGCTGGAGGGTGTTGAATTACTGCACGAAATGTATAATGAATTGCGCCATGCTCACTTCCCACAATTTATCCTCGAGGTGGCCTTTGTCCGCCTGCTGAGGCTGCTGCATGGCCGTCCGGAAACTGCGCCGCTTTTACAGGCGGAAACCGAGGTCCCTGTCGAGATAGAATCACCGGCTCGTATAAAAGAGGAAGAAAAAGCATCGGTTTCGGCCGGAACGGAATTGGACAAGACAACAGGAAATACCGTTGCTGAGGATTTTGAATCAGAGCCGCTGGGGCAAAAATATGATTATGAAACTACCGAAGCGGCGGCGGAAAGTGATCCTGTTTCTAAACTACGGGAAGATTGGCCTCGCATAATCCAAGAACTGAAAAAGAAGCAAAAGAGCACTGCTGCCTGGCTGGAACCGGCCAGATTAAAAGATTTCCGGGGTCGGCTGATCTTTTTGACTTATGCTCCGGAATACTCTATTCACCAGCTGCGGATCATGGAAAATGGTCACCGTAAGCTGGTCGAAGAAGTTTTGTCTGATTTTTGCCGGATGCCGGTCGATATCAAAGCTGAGATCAAAGAAGAAGAAAGTGAACCCGGTAAAGATAGCGCAGCTTCTGTTTCTTCCCTATCCCCTGATTCTACCGGTAGACAACAGGGTACAGATCAAATCCAGGCAGATGAGGGGAAAAAGCATAAAGCAACGAGCGCGGAAGAAGCAAGGAAATTATTTGGAGGGAAACTTATTGACCCCGATTGAATTGAAGAGGAGGTTTATCCATGCCTAATGGAGGAATGTCAAAGATGATGAAGCAACTGCAAAAGGCTCAGGCGGAGATGAGCCGGATGCAGGAAGAACTTGCCTCAAAAACAGTAGAGAGCTCCAGCGGAGGCGGGGCGGTGCGTGTAGTGGCCGACGGTCAGAAAAACCTGGTGTCCCTGCAGATCGATCCCGAGGTTATGACGGAAGATAACCGGGAAATGCTTGAAGACATGATCATCGCAGCGGTTAACGAAGCTTTTCAAAGAGTTGATGAAATGGTTGCTTCAGAAATGCAGAAAGTAACCGGCGGTATGAACCTGCCCCCGGGAATGTTTTAGCCTTTGCTTTATTTAAAGGAGGCTTCGCGTGAAGGCTGATGGTATATCCAGGTGCTCTGAAGAAATTAGTTGATGTCTTGTGCCGTTTTCCGGGGATCGGGCCCAAGACCGCCCAGAGGTTGGCTTTCTTTTTACTCGGCTGTTCACGTGATGAAGTAGTCTCTATTGCCCGGGCCATGGTAGAAGCCAAGGACAAGCTGGCCTTTTGTACGACCTGTGGCAGCCTGGCTGAAGCAGAACAGTGTTCGTACTGCAGCGATCCAAAGCGGGATCAGGGTTTGCTTTGTATTGTTCAGGAGCCCCGCGATGTCCTGGTGCTTGAACGAACCGGGCAATACCACGGCCTGTATTATGTTTTGCATGGGGCCTTATCTCCCCTGGACGGGATTGGTCCCGAGGAGTTAGGGCTTGACCGTCTTTTGCGGCGCATTGAAGAAAAACAGGTTGAAGAAGTGATCATTGCCACCAACCCCAATGTTGAAGGCGATGCTACCGCGGGTTACCTGGCCCGGCTTATCAACCCGCTTTCTGTACGCGTGACCCGAATCGCTTTCGGTCTGCCCGTGGGCGGAGACATTGAATATGCTGATGAATTGACCCTGAGCCGGGCACTAGACGGCCGCCGGGAAATGTAACGGTTAATTTATTTGTTTTTTCATCATGCCGTTAACTATTGCCGGCAGGTGGGCGTAATCTTCAGTGGGCAGGTAAGAAGATGCCGCTTCGTCAAAAAGAATATTTGCCGAAGAAGGCATTTCCTCATCACCGGGCCAGAGGACAAAACAAACCGGTACCCTGGGCAGAACCGGGATAACCATGCTGATACCGCTAATAGAAAGCTCATAACCTCCCAGGGCCGAAGCCGCTGTACGGAACTGGTCCGGTTTTTCGCTAAAAGTATTTAGAAAAGGGTTAATGGCCCTTTTTGTAAACGGATCGATATAGATGTCCCCACCGGGTAGGTGGCGGAAAGCAATCCAACGTCCGGTTAAGGGAGTGCCGTCGGCAGTGAACAGGTAATGCAGTATAATAATTGCCAGATATTGTGAAGCAGGGCTGCCGTCTTCGGCAGTGATTTTGCCGGAGGGGTGTTCAACCCGGTATGAATGATTGATAAATGGTACATTGAGAGTATTATCCAAGCTATTAAAATAGGTTTCGGTTTGTTTGGCGGTCAAAGCCGGATCCAGGGTTGAAAATTGTTTTACTGCTTCTTCCAGGGTTACGTCCAGGTTAAGAAAGCTTCGGTTTTTACTCATAATAATCCCTCCTCAAAAAAATTGATAATAGCCCGGTTAACAGCCTCCGGTTTTTCAAGCATAACCATGTGTCCAGCACCGTTAATAATCTCCAGCCGGCTTTGCGGCAGGTTTTCTTCAAGAAAGCGACTGTACTTAACCGGTGTGAGGCTGTCTTCACTGCCGCAGATGATCAAGGTCGGTTTACTGATCCTGTGTAGATTATCTCTTATGTCAAATCTATCACAGGATTTCAAGTCGTTCAGGTAGATCAAAGGATCGGTATTTTCCATTTCCCGGTGTCCTCGTTTTATTAATTCTTCAGGAGCGTTAGGGGCATAGAGGTATTCGCCCAACGCTTTCGGGATGCTGCCCTGCTCTAATTCTTCCAAGAAAGAAGGCAGAACGCGCAGCTTGGCGCCGCTGCCCACCAGTATGAGACCCAGGGTTTCACCGGGATGCTCAAGAGCATAATCAAGGGCGATTGCTCCGCCCATGGAATGTCCTGCCGGGACGAACCGGCCGATTCGGAGAGCATTAGTAAAGCGATACAGCCAGTCGCGGTAAAAAGCGATATCATCTGCCGGGGCTCCTTCCGAGCGACCATGTCCGGGCAGGTCGACAGCCAGGGGATTTATTGTCGGCGGCAGGTTTTTTAACTGGTAGATCCAGTGGTGATGCCCTCCGCCGGATCCGTGACAAAATAAAACCGGCACCCCCTTCCGATCAGTATTTCCAACGTAGTAACAGCTTTTTCCATCTACTTCGAGATAGGGCATCCCAGGGCCTCCTTTCTACAGCCAGAATTTATATAATTGATTCGTGTTTGCCTGTAGGTTATCCTGCTGCCGGTTAGTAACCCGGGACTTTTTTGATTTTAGCTGTGGGGGTTGTGGTGGTTTGTGCTGTTGACACTAGCGGGGGGGTTTGTTATGATCATTTCAATTAATTGCTCGAATATAAAAGCAGGAGGAGAGTAATTTGCAGGATGACCGATTTTCATGGGAAGGGCTTACTTTTGATGATGTTTTACTGGTTCCGGCCAAAGCAGAAGTACTGCCCCGCGATGTCGATATCTCTACCCGGCTTACCCGGAGTATTAGATTGAACCTCCCCCTACTTTCTGCGAGCATGGATACTGTTACCGAAGCAAGAATGGCCATTGGTATTGCCCGTGAAGGCGGCATAGGGGTAATTCACCGTAATATGACGCAGGAAAAGCAGGCTGAAGAGGTAGATAGGGTAAAGCGTTCAGAACACGGGGTTATTACCAATCCATTTCAGCTTTCTCCGGATAACATCCTGAATGATGCCGCTTCTTTAATGGAGCGCTATCGCATATCGGGTGTGCCGGTTACCGTAGGCGAGAAACTTGTGGGTATTATCACGAATCGTGACCTGCGTTTTGAAGAAGATTACACTCGTCCGATTGGTGAAGTGATGACCCATAAAGAATTGGTTACCGCCCCCGAAGGAACCACACTCAGGGAAGCCCAGGAAATTCTACGCCATCACAAAATTGAAAAGTTGCCAATAGTTGATAATCAGTTTAATTTAAAAGGGCTCATTACTATTAAGGATATCGAAAAAACTATTCAGTATCCCCGGGCCTCCAAGGATGCCAATGGCCGCCTGCTTGCTGCTGCGGCGGTCGGAATAGGTCGGGATGCGCTCAACCGGGTGGAAGCTCTGGCCGAAGCGGGTGTGGACTTAATAGTTGTAGATTCCGCACATGGACATTCACGGCCGGTGATTGACACAGTAAAAGAAATCAAGCGTTTATTTCCGGATATTGAGATAATGGGCGGTAATATTGCTACTGCGGAAGGAGCCCGTGATCTGATCAAAGCCGGTTCGGATGCTGTTAAAGTTGGCGTCGGTCCGGGATCGATTTGCACCACCCGGGTTATTGCCGGTATCGGAGTTCCGCAAATTACCGCTATCTACGAAGCATCGCTTGTAGGCAGGGAATACAAGATACCGATTATTGCCGATGGCGGAATTAAATTTTCCGGAGATATAACCAAAGCTATTGCCGCCGGCGCTTCAGCGGTAATGATCGGCAGTCTTTTGGCTGGCACAGAAGAGAGCCCCGGCGATTTTGAAATCTTCCAGGGTCGCAGCTATAAGGTATACCGGGGGATGGGATCGCTCGGTGCGATGAAAGAAGGTTCTCGTGACCGTTATTTCCAGGAATACGAACAGAAAATGGTTCCTGAAGGCATAGAGGGCCGGGTTCCCTTCCGGGGCACAATCGGTGATATGGCTTTCCAGATGGCCGGGGGATTGCGGGCCGGTATGGGCTACTGCGGGGTTACTAACATCGAGGAACTACAGCAGAAAACCCGGTTTGTCCGTATTACAGGCGCCGCCCTTAAAGAAAGTCATCCCCATGGAGTCCAGATTACCAAAGAGGCGCCTAACTATAGCTTCTAACCCGGCTTATTATTTATGCGCGGATACCGCAGGCCGGCAAAGCCTGCGGTTTTTTAGCTTGACGGATAATAATTTAACAACAGCAGCATTAACAGCATTAAGCCAAGACTAAAAGTTAAAATGAATGATTAAAGCAGAAGGATAAAAAGTTCAGCAGGGCAGCTTGAGATTAATTGTCTTTATCATTTACAGCCTACCGGCATGCTGTCCTCTTACTTCCGCACTGTATAAGCGGGGTGTTTGATACGAACGGATTACTTGTTTCTTTGGAAGGAATCGACGGTTGTGGTAAATCGACGCAAGCCAGATTGCTTCAGGCTAAACTCGAGCAGCATGATATCCCTTTCATTTCCGTCCGTGAACCCGGCGGTACCGCTGTCGGTGAAGGTATCAGGCAGGTTCTTTTGCAGACCGGTTATTTCCTGACAGCAGAAACCGAGCTGCTGCTCTACATGGCGGCGCGTTCTGAATTAAGCAGACAGCTTATACTACCGGCGCTCATGGATGGTAAAATAGTTCTGTGCGATCGTTTTACTGATTCAACCCTTGCTTACCAGGGATATGGTAGCGGGATTGAGTTGCAATGGATCCGTTTACTTAATCGGAAGGCAACAGGTGGACGGTTGCCTGATCTAACTTTTTTGCTTGACCTTTCAGTTGAAGAAGCGGCTGCCAGGCGCGGTTCAGCCGCCGATCGGATGGAAAAAAAAGATTTTCACTATCATCAACGGGTCCATCGCGGTTATTTGAAACTAGCCCGGCAGGAGCCGGAGAGAGTAATTGTTCTGGACGCCACTATTGAGGCCGAAAAACTGTGTTCGGCAATCTGGATGACGCTTTGCCAATTTATTGAAAACCGGGCTAAAATGGGGTCGGAAGATGAGTTTTAACAGTTTGGCTGGCCAGGAGCAACTTCGCCGTATATTGACCGGCATGCTGTCAAAAGAAAGTTTAAGCCATGCTATTTTACTGGCCGGTCCTTCC
>LKMJ01006531.1_pt1 | contig 10994 bp, 10 predicted proteins | sample 643391 | NCBI WGS metagenome assembly LKMJ01 (sample SAMN04112250, study PRJNA286221) | soda lake metagenome | biome: soda lake; feature: Kulunda Steppe; material: water; isolation source: sample PL-Br10 brine of Picturesque Lake | place: Russia: Kulunda steppe | collected 2010-07
ACCTCGTTCCCGCCGCCGAAATAGCTCGGATCGGCGGCGTCGAGGATCATCCCCTTGCTGATGAAGCCGTTGAACAGCGGGATTGCGGTGATCGAGAGCGCCCCGAGACCGAACCCGGCCGCCGTGATCGGCATCTCCCGCCAGAGGCCGCCGAGATGGTAGAGATCCTCCTCGCCGGTCCGGAAGATGATGACGCCGACAGCCATGAACAGCAACGCTTTGAACAGGACGTTGTTGAACGCGTGTGCGAGCGCGCCAGCCCCCCCGATCTCGGGGACCCCGGCGACGGAGATCAGCCCGATCGCGGCGACCATATAGCCGACCTGCGCCATGATGTGATAGGACAACAGCGCGCGCATATCGTGCTGGAGCAGGGCGAAGACGACGCCGTAGACGGCCATTGCACCGCCGAGATAGGCCAGCCAGAGCGCACCCTCGGGGAAGGCCTGCCAGAGGACGTACGCCCCGGTCTTGGTGGTGAACACGGAGAGGAAGACCGACGCCGCGATGTGTGGGCGCGGGTAGGTGTCAGGGAGCCACGTATGCAGCCCGATGAACCCGCAGTTGACGCCGATTCCGAGTCCCGCGAGCAGTGCGGGCGCGGTGATCCCGCCGAGCGCAGAGACCGTCGCCGCGCCCTCGACCGCGATGCCGCCGTCAATCGCCATCCCGCCACCTGCGGCGAGGTGCCAGACGACGGCAAAGAGGAACAGGCTCCCGCCGATCCCGTGGGCGATGGCGTACCGGAATCCCGCGCGGACCGCCTCACCACCGTGGTGCCAGACAAGCAGGGTCGAGGTGACGGCCATGAGCTCCCAGTAGAAGATCAGCGTCAGCCAGTCGCCAGAGAAGACGACCCCGAGCGTCGAGGCGACGTAGGCGAGCGCGAAGGCAGTCATCACCTTCGGGGCGTCGCTGCTGTAGGCGTAGACGACCGCCGCAGTCGCCAGAATCCCGATCCCGGTCGCCAGCAACTGCGACCCGGCGTCGATCTGGAAGAAGATCGCTCCGTCGAAGCCAAGGAACGATCCTGCGAGATAGTCGCCCGGCTCCGCGAACTGTGCAACGACGAGCGCCGAGAGGGTCGCCAGCGCGCCGAGCGCGTGGCCGAGGGCTCGTGGCAGAACCACCACGAGGAACGCGGCCGCGAGCACGAGCGCTGGCGGATAGATACTGGTTAGTAGTTCGTTCATAGGGCCACCTCCTCACCGGTCGCGGCTTCCGCAATAACTTCGACTACGTCGAGGAACACGGCGTAGTCTGGCACGATTCCGAGCGCGACTGCGCCAGTGACGATCACCGTGATCGGCATCAGCATGAGCCACGTGCTCTCGGTCCACGGTTTGTGTCGGACCCAGCCGCCCTCCGGCGGGCCGCCGTGGTGGTGGTCGTCATGATGGTCGTCGCCATGCGCGTGGTCGTCATCGCCGTGCGACTGGTCGGCATCGTTGCCGTGACCGCCGGACCAATCCGCAGCATCCGATCCGACGCCGAACGGCACGTCCGCGTCGCTGGGATTCGCGTCGACGGCGAACCCGTCATCGTTCTCACTCTCCGAATCGTCCTCTGGCTTTCCACCGTCGGTCAGCAGTCCTTCCTTGACGCCACCGACGCGCTTGCCGCCCATCGGGAACTCGACGAGCGGTTTCGCGTCGTGGGCGTCCTCGCTCTCGAAGAAAGCCTGGTAGACGACCGGCCAGAAGTACGCGACGTTGAAGACGCCGCTGACGACCAGCGCGATCGCGAAGGCCCACATCGACGGGTCGGCCGACGCCCCGACGAGCATATAGAACTTGCTGACGAACCCGGCCACCAGCGGGATACCGGCCATCCCGGCCGCCGCGATGGCAAAGGCGGTGAGCGTCAGTGGCATCCGCTTGCCGATCCCCGCCATATCGCTGATGTCGTCGGTGTGGGTCTCGACGTGGATCGCGCCCGCACAGAAGAACAGCGTGAGCTTCATGAACGCGTGAGCAGGGATGTGCAGAAGTCCGCCAGCGAGCGCGATCGCCGCGTAGCGCGGGTGTGCGCCCGATCCAAAGGCGATCGCGCCGAGCGAGATTCCAAGCACGATGTAGGAAAGCTGGCTCACGGTGGAGTAGGCTAGCCGTCGCTTGAGGTTGTCTTTCCGGAGCGCGATGATACTCGATGCAAGCAGCGTAAACGCAGCCAGCGCGGCGAGTGGGATCGCCACCCCGAGCGCCGCCGTGAGTTCGAGCCCGAACACGTCGATGACGACGCGGGCGACCCCGAACGCGCCGGACTTGACGACCGCGACCGCGTGAAGCAGGCCGGAGACGGGTGTCGGTGCAACCATCGCGTCGGGGAGCCACGAGTGCAGCGGCATGATCGCCGCCTTGACGCCGAAGCCGAGCGCGAGCATGGCGAAGGTGATCTGGGCGAAGATCGGGTCAGCCGCCGCGAGGGCGGTTGCGGTCTCGCCGAAGGTTACGGTCGCCTCGCCCTGCAGTCCCGTCAGCCAGTAGGTCAGCACCGTCCCACCGAGCACGAGGACGCCGCCGCCGAAGAAGGTGTACGCGAGGTACTTCCGGCCAGCGATGCGGGCCTCCTCGGTCTCGTCGTGGGCGACCAGCGGATAGGTTGCCACCGAGAGCAGTTCGTAGAACAGGAAGATCGTCACGAGATTGCCTGCGAAGGCGATCCCGACCGCAGTCGAGAGGCTCGCCGCGAACGCCGCGAAGAAACGCGTCTGGGCGTGTTCGCCGAGCCCGCGCATATAGCCCGCGGTGTAGAAGGCGGTGAAGATCCACAGGAAACTCGCCAGCGTGGCAAAGAGCATCCCGAGCGGATCGGCCCGGAGCACGAAGTCGATCCCCGGCAGGAACTCGACGCCGAGTTGCTCCTGCATGCTCCAGACGTACTCCTCGCCGTCGAGAACGCCGGGGAGCATGCTGGCGATCACGCCGAATTTGGCGAGCGCGGCCAGCACGGACCACGATTCCCGGACGTTCGGATAGCGATACGACGCGACGATCAGCGCCGTCGCGACCGCCGAAATAAGGACGGCAGCGAGCGGCAGAATAGATGGCTGGGGCATTACTGGGTCACCTCTTGGGGACCGGCGAGGAACTGGTCGATGATCGGTTCGAGGATGACGTCGAACGCGCCACCGGCGAAGCCGAGCGCGATCGTCACGAGCGCCAGCCCAACGACGAGCAACGTCGCCGCGAGCGTGACGCGGGAGCCGACGACGACCCCGCCGTCGGTGGCTGTGCCGGTTAATTCCGTTCCGCCGTCAGTGGCGGCGTCCTCACCACCGTCGGCCGCGACCCCGCTCTCGTGGGCGTGGGGCTCGCCGCCAGGATGATCGAAGTACATCGTCTCCAGCAGGCGTGCGACGTACGCGAGCGTCAGGAGCGTGCTGAAGATGATCACGACGACGACGGGCCAAAGTTCGGTCAAGACTGCTCCGATCGCGACGAACCACTTGCCGACGAAGCCGATCGTCGGCGGGACGCCGACCAGCCCGATACCGAAGACGGCGATCGCCCCGGCGAAGAAGGGACGCTGTCGGGCGAGGTTCGCGTAGTCGTCGACGGTTCGTGCGCCGGTACTCAGTGCGACGCCGCCGACCGCGAGGAAGGCGCCGCCTTTCATTACGGCGTGGCCGACCAGGTGGACGAGCGCGCCGAGCAGGGCGTACCGGGCTGCAGTCTCGGCCCCGATCGAGGGGGCGTAGGCCGCCAGCCCGAAGGCGGCGACGATCAGCCCGAACTGCGCGACCGAGGAGTACGCCAGCATTCGCTTGATGTCGCTCTGGATCACCGCGAGAACCGATCCGGCGATGATACTGATCGACGCGATGGTGACGACAAAGAGCGCGGCCTCGGGCACGGCCTGGAAGAAATCCACGGTGTAGACCGTGAACATGACGCGGCCGAGCGCGTACGCGCCGACGGTCGAGACGAGCGCCGAGATCAGCGCAGTGACGCTGTGGGGTGCGGTCGCGTAGGCGTCGGGCTGCCAGGTGTGTAGCGGGTAGATCGCCGCTTTGGTCAGCAAGCCGACGGCGATGAAGCCGAAGGATGCCAGCACGAGCGGGTAGGTGTAGATCGCGTCGTACCCCTCGTACATCTCGGCGTTCTGGACCACGTCAGTCTGGCCTGCAAGCGCCTGCGAGAGATCGACCATGTTCAGCGTTCCCGTGGCCACGTAGAGATAGCCGACGCCGATCAGGAACAGGGACGCGCCGACCGTCCCGATCAGCAGGTACTTTAGCGAGGCGACCGCCGCCTCGGCCCGTCGGCTGCTGGCGACCAGCGCGTAGGTCGCGATCCCCGTGATTTCGAGGAAGACGAACATGTTGAACAGGTCGCCGGTCAGGGCAACGCCCATCAGCCCGCCGACCAGCAGCAGGTAGGCGCTGTAGAAGGCGTTCCCGCGCGGTCCCGCGCGCCGCGAGAACACGAGCACGGCCAGCGAGAACGCCGCGATCAGTGAAATCACGAGCATCGAGTACAGGTCGACGACCAGTTCGATCCCGCGTGGCGGGACGAACCCACCGAGCTGGTGACGGACGGTCCCGCTCTCGACCACGGCGTAGGCGACCCACCCTGCGAGGACGGTTTCGATCGCCAGCGTGATGGCTGCGATCGACCAGCCGATCCGCTCGCGGACCAGACCGAGCGCAAGCGGCAGCGTCGCCGCGATGATCGGTATGGCGATCAGCAGTGCCGGAATCGCCTCGGCGTTACTCATCGGCACGCACCTCCCGGAGGATGTCCTCGCGGAGCGTCCCGTACTCGCTGTAGATACGGACGATCAGTGCCAGCCCTACGGCGGTGAGGCTGACGCCGACGACAATTGCAGTCAGCACGATAACATGTGGTAGCGGGCTGACGAACGTTCCTGTCGCCTCTCCGGACGGGACGACTGCGGACCGTCCCCCCTCGACGTACGCCGAGGTGACGAAAAACAGGAACGCTGCAGTCTGGAACAGGTTGACCCCGATCAGCTTCTTGACGAGGTTCGGGCTGGCGATCATCATGTAGAGCCCGATCGCGACGAGGAACACGAACAGGATGTACGTGTACCGCGTCGCCAGCATCTCCAGTACGCCCTCGATCATGCACGATCACCTCCGTCGTACCCCGCCGCAGTAGCGAAGAACAGACCCATGATGATCCCGGAGACGATCAGTGCGATCCCGCCGACCTCGATGGCTTCCATCCCCCAGCTGATCGCGTCGCCGGACTCGGCGAAAATCGGTAGCGCCTCGCCGTAGCGTTCGTATTCGAGGAAGGCACCACCGAGCGCCATCGTACCGAGTCCGACGAGAACGAAGAAGGCAGTCCCACCCGCTGCGAGGCCGACCACGACCTTGTTCTGGAGCCAGCGTCGGGTGGGCTCGATCCCGAACGCGAAGGCGATCATCAGCACGACCGAGCCCATGATCGCGCCGCCCTGGAACCCGCCACCGGGCGTACTCGCCCCGTGGAAGGTCATAAAGAGCGCGTAGGTGAGCGCGAAGGGAGCGACCACCTGGACGGTCGACATGATCACCTGACTCTCGATGTACGGTACGTCGTACTCCTCGTCGGAATCCAGCTTTCTATCTGCGCTCATTGTGTGAACACCTCCCGCTGCAGGACGACGATCACCGCGATCCCGGCGGCGAAGACGACGACTGCCTCACCGAAGGTATCGAAGCCGCGGTAGGCCGCGAGCACCGCCGTAACGGCGTTGTTGACGCCGGTATCGACGTACGTGTTCTCGATGTAGTACTGCGTGACGTCGGGGTTCGCCCACGCGGGTGCGTTCGAATCACCTACCGCGGGAAACGCGCTCATCGTCTGCAGGACGACCACGGTGAAGAGCCCGACGACGCCGACGGCGGGCCAGTCGATCGACTCGAACGTCTCCTCGTAGGACGGCCTGACCGTCTTTGCAATCGTCAGGAGCAAGAGCAAGGTCGTGACGCCAGCACCGATCGCGGCTTCGGTCATGGCGACGTCCGGCGCGCGCAGGAACGTGTAGAACACGGCCATCCCGAGGCTGTAGGCTCCGAAAACGATGATCGCCGCGAGTACGTCCCGGAACAGCGCCGTCGCCAGTGCTGTGAGAAAAATAAAGGCGATCAACGACGCTTCGATAGGACTTATCATTCGTCCTCACCCCCGTCGGTACGTCGTCTGGCGTCGGCAGCCAGTTCCGTGTCGGTGCGGTCGTCCTCGACCGTCCACGGCGTAATTCCTTCCTCGTCGGCAGCCCGTGCGATGGCGTGGGCTGCCGTGGGGTTCGTCACGAAAATAAAGAACAACAGGATGACGGTCAGGATCGACGAGGTCCTCCAGCCAAGCGCGATCGCGACGGCTGCGAGTGCCAGGCCTGCCCCGAGCGTGTCGGTCTGTGAGGCGGTGTGGGTCCGCGAGTAGACGTCCGGCAGCCGGATTACGCCCACCGCCGAAACGAGCGTGAAGAACAGCCCACCAACCAGCAGGACGACGACCGCCCCCAGTCGGACGGATTCGATCATATGACACCACCCCGTTCGACGGTGAACTTCGAGATGGCCACGGCCATCAGGAAGTTGAGCAGGGCGTAGATCAGGGCGATATCGAGGAACCACGGCTCGTCAAGTGCGGCAGCGAGCAGCGCGAGGATCACCACGGTGTTCGTTCCGAGGACGTTCACCGCGAGCACCCTGTCTTGCATCGTCGGGCCCTTGATAACCCGGTAGAGCATCAGGACGGCGAGCAACACGAACAGCGCTGCGGCGACGAGAAAAATATCATTGATGACGTCGCCGGTTGAACCGATCACTGTTCGTCACCTCCAAGCACTTCGGCGTCGCCACGGTCACGTGGACTTGCAATTCGCATGGCGCGGCGACCGTAATAGACGAAGCGAACGGCGCGTTCGAGTGCCCCATCGAACAGATCCTCACGGGCGTCCGGGACGAGCGTATGGATCTTCATCTCCTGGCCCTGCACGCGAACCGAGAGCGTCCCGGGCGTCAGCGTAATGCTGTTTGCAAGTGTCGTCACCGGCAACCCACCCCAGACCGCGCCGCGAACGCGGGTCATCTTCGGATCGATCGGCATCGACGGCCGCAGGATGACGACCGCGATCGCGATATTCGATTTGATGATCTGGATTAGCAGATATGGAACGTACAGACACCAGCGGAGCAGTCGCATGGGCGTCTCGCGGAACGACGGCGACGTCGAGAACGTCACCTGCGAGAGCGCGACCGTCGTTACGGATGCCGCGATAATGCCGGTCACGAGGTCGAACGTGCCGTAGAACTCGCCGAACTGAAAAATCGGTGCCAGTCCGCCGAGGATCTGATAGAAGACAAACGAGATGACGAACATCCCGGCGTACTTGCTTGCGGATGCCGAGCTAACGAGTGGCAGCTGGATCCGACTGGGCTCGACCGGTGCCTCCTCGACAACCAGCGACTCGCTCTCCCGAAGCGTCGCTTCCAGTGGCTGTAACAGCGGCTGTCCGACGCCGGGGTCGTACTCCGGGTCGAATACGACCCGCTCTATTCCTCGTTCTCGTGCAGCCGTCTCGATCGCTCGCGCGTAATCGGCGGGACTGAACAGGTACTCGTCGGTTCCGAGTACGACGGTCTCGACGCTCAGGTCCTCCGCACGGCTGCCAGCGTCTTCCGTAGCCCAGATCCGCGCCCGGTCGAGCAGCGACTCGGCGTCCGTCCGGAGCGACTCGTCCGCCGGGCCGGTCACGTCGGCCGCGATGATATCGACGAGGACGAGTTCCACCGTGTCCGATGGGCTCGACCCCTCGAACGCCGATTCAACGGCGTACGCAATCGTCTGTCGCAGGGTAGACGACTGCTCGACGGGGACGAGAACGCGCTGGTCGCTCACGAGGGCCACCTCGTGGCCGACATCAGTGTTCGTGGACTCTCGGCGATTCGTCCGACTTCGGTCACAATTACGATACTCATGGCTCGGTTCGTTACTCGCAACAAGCAGTATCCGACCGAAAACAATTTCGTTATCCGTCGGCCGTCTTCGGAAAAGAACCGGAGTGTATCACATATTTTCAAGCAGAGCGGTGGTGATACCGGTCGTTTACAACGATATCCTGACCATCAGGTGACAGAAATGGTCGTGTATCCAGTTTCATCCTGTGTCGAGTTCCGAAAGCTCTGCCGCGAGGCGCTCTGCAAGCTGCCACGCGAGGTCGGCTTTCGACCCTGTAAACGACTCCGCACTGTCCGTGGTAACGAACTGTGCCGCGGTCTCGGTCGCCCCCATTACGCTTGCATCGTTGGCGACAACGAAGGCGAGCCCAACGCGATCGAGAATTTCGCGAGCCGCCTCCACCATCTCCGTGGTCGAATCCGCAGTTTCGGCTTTGAAGCCGACGATTGGCAACTCCGGTCTGTGCGCTCGGATCGCGTCGATCAGTTTCGGCGTCGGATCGAGGTCGAGGGCCAGTTCCTGTCCCGACCGGAGTTTGGTGTCGTGTGGTTCAGGTGTATAATCCCCCACTGCAGCGGCGGCGATCAGCGCGTCGGCGTCTTCGACTGCATCCTCCGTCGCATCGAGCATTTCGCTCGCAGTTTCGACGGGGACGTACTCTGCGTACGGGACGGGAGAGCCAGCACCGAAGGTCGGATCATCGGGAGTACCCGACGGCAGGTGAGGCCCCACGACGCCGTGCACGAGCGTGACGTCCGCGCCGAGCGCGTAACAGGCGCGAGCGACGTGTCGGCCGGTTCGCCCGGATGACCGGTTCGTCAGCACTCGAACGGGGTCAATCGGCTCCGCCGTTGCGCCGCTCGTAACGACCACGTGTTCGCCCGCGAGCGGGCGCTCACCCGCACTACGGGCGACTTCGATAGTGATCGCCTCCTCGTGGGCGACCTTGGCTTTCCCCTCCTCGACGCGCGGATCGACGAACTCGACGCCCCACCCCTCGACGTGTTCGATCGCTTCTAGCACGCCCGGATGGTCGTACATCGGTTCGTGCATCGCGGGGGCAATCACGACCGGGACGTCGGCTCCGAGCGCGGTCGTCGCACACGTGGTTACCGGTGTGTCGTCAATTGCACCGGCGATCTTTCCGACCGTGTTCGCCGTCGCGGGGGCGATCAGGAAGACGTCGGCCCACCCGTCCCGACCGCAGAGTTCGACGTGTTCGACATTACCGGTGATCTCCGCGACGACCGGCTGCTCCGTGGCAAACTCGACTGCCCATGGATGGACGATACCGCGCGCGCTGGACGACATTACGGCCCGGACCGACGCACCGTTGCGACGCAGTTCGTGGGCTAGCTCGACGGTTTTGACCGCAGCGATGCTGCCGGTCACTCCGAGCGCGACGTTGACGTCATCCAGCATTCGTTCCGGGGTTCACGCTACGGTATCTAAAGACTGTCGTCGTACGGGGTCGCCGGAGATACGGGGATCTGGGCACCACGACAGCTATTCCCACCTCGAAAGCGCCAACTCGAACGCTTCAGCGTCATCTAGTTCGTCGAGCGAGCCTCTCAGCTCATCTCTGAGCATCTCGAACTGTGCCGTCAGTTCGGAAAATTCGTCGCTGTGTTCGAGCTCAGTCTGTGACTTTTCCGCTTCGAGCGCGGCGCGTTTCGACGCGAGACGGAAAAACTCCTGCAAGGAGCTATCGACTGTCGCTCGATGGAGCAGGTGATCGACTGTTGTGAGCAACTGATCGCCGGTAACCGGTTTGAACAGGTACTCGTCGAACTCCATGTCGATGATCTCGAAATCGGGTTCGACCGCAGTCACCATCGCAACCTGACAGTTCAGCCCCTGTTCGCGGATTCGTTCGAGTACCTGGTCACCCGTCAGCCCCGGCATCCGTCGGTCCAGCAGGACGATGTCGACATCCTCGTCGAGACTGTCCAGTGCTTCGGTACCGCTGTACGCGACTCTGACGGTGTGTGCGTTGCGCAGTTGCTCGGCGTAGACGCGTGCCACCCTCGGGTCGTCGTCGACGACCAGCACACAGCCGTGGGCTTCAGCCATCTACTCGTAGATGCGTCGTCTGACATCCTAATAGTTTCGGGCGCGCACGTGCTCATACAACCCCTGAGAACTCAGGTCAGGAGAACCGACCGCAAACGCCCCCGTGATATCCTCCCCGACGTAAACGGCGGAGTTTTAGCGCCTGTTCCGCAAGATAACATTTACCTTGTATCCACCATACTGACGAACGTGGATCGAGTAGAGGTGAGTACGGTCGTCTATCTGCCCCCCGAAGAAATCTACGAGTTCCTCGAGGACTTCCCCCGGTACGCGAACTACTCCGAATATCTACAGGAGGTTAGAGCGCATGGCGAAGGCAAGGAAGGAACTCGATACGCACTACGATTTGCCTGGTGGAAACTGAACTACACCGCTCATTCTGAGGTTACTGACACCGACCCACCAACCCGGATCGACTGGGAAGTGATCAAAGACATCCACGCTCACGGGTTCTGGCGGATCGACCAGCTCGACGAATCGGAGCGAGAGGGTCGGGACCATGCCTGTCGAGTCCATTTCGTCGTCGAGTTCGATACGGAGACAGCGCGATCGGGCGCACTCGACTTGCCGCGATTCGTCTCCGTTAGCTGGGTAGTCGATAAGGTGAAACCGCTGATCCTCGAAGAGGCCGAACGGATCGTCGAACGGATCGTCGAGGATCTAGAAGGAGAACCAAGACCCGTTGAGTTGACAATTCACGACCGCCCGTCGTCGGTCTGAGCTATTCGAGTTCCTCGTCGTAGCCACCGTACTTCATGAAGAAGTACGCAAGTGCGAGTGTCGAGGCCATCGCACCGAAAGTCCCGACGGCGAGGCTCATCGCGCTGTCGGGGATCGTCGGGGTCGCGGCGGCCGCACCGCCCCCACCGCCACCGCCTGCTCCCTCTTCAACAGTGATGGTCGCCTCCATCCCGGCAGCGACGTGGGGCTCACAGACGTACTCGTAGGTCCCCTCGACCTCGAACGTGTGTTCGTACTCGAAGCCGGTGTCCTCGATCGGATCGT
>LKMJ01006532.1_pt1 | contig 10994 bp, 14 predicted proteins | sample 643391 | NCBI WGS metagenome assembly LKMJ01 (sample SAMN04112250, study PRJNA286221) | soda lake metagenome | biome: soda lake; feature: Kulunda Steppe; material: water; isolation source: sample PL-Br10 brine of Picturesque Lake | place: Russia: Kulunda steppe | collected 2010-07
AATGAGTATAAAGTGAACACAATAATCATTCTCCTCCTACCGTCATACTTGCGCGACATAATTCGTGTTATCATTGGTGTAATTTTTTCCAAATCAACATTGAACGCACAGCATCCCTTCATAACCTACAAGCGTGTGTGTGAGAAAAATCATAGGGATAATCCTGGCGTTTCCATAAACTTTTGGTCATGTATAATAATTTTTCAAAAATGCACAAGAATTTTGAAACTGGAAATAGTTATATAACTATTATATTACACAGTGGTGTCATCCCGACCAGTCTCCATGGTCTAGCGGTTATGACATCTGTCTAACACACAGAAGGTTCCCAGTTCGATTCTGGGTGGAGACAACTTTTGCGCCAGATTCAGACGACTTTGTGTTCGTCTGCGCATACAGCTGCGCCCTGTCGCACTCTGCCGGGCCACTCCCAGCATTTTTTGAATGGTACATGCAAACCCACCCCTACCGAGGCCTACCCCGCCAAACAGGGAGTCTTACCCGTTGTGGACCCCTGCCGAATAATTTCCATTGGCGCAATTCATGGTGTAATGCTGTGCAAATCATCATGAAAGTGGCAAGTTGCCACTGGCGATCACCTTCTCCTCATCCCTGTACGTGTACACTACTGCTTTGACGTAGTACGCATAATCACATAAAGTTGTTTTAAATCATTTGATCAGGACACATGAATATAGTGCGCACAGACCATGCCCCTCACCTTCGAGCGCCTGCCCCATGCCCTTCACCTATGAGCAGCTCCCTTGGCAGGCAGGTGCTAAGGGTTATGGGTAGTGGATGACTTTTAGGATAATGAGCGCAGTTAGTTGAGCAGCATCCTCAGGGATTCAGGCGAGCCTTACAATTGCTCTTAGTTCACAGCCTTACATAAACGGCCTAACATAGCAAAGCTGTCTTAAATGACCAGAATCACAGAGCAACACTGTGATAACGCCAATTGGCGATAAACACCAATGTGGAGGCATGCGTACAGGCGCATGTGCAGGGGTCTTTTGCTTTCCTTGGCTCTTCCTTCCCACTTCACTTTTTTGGCACATGTTTCCCTCAGCCTGGTGTTCATTCCATTCAAGTGTGCCCATTGATGTTCTGCCGTGAGGACCCCTTCCAACAAAGTTTCTGTACCTGTGCTCTACCAGCCAGCCACATTCAGAGGGACAAGCGTTAAAAACCCTGGCCACACGAAAATCCCTTCTTTGAGGGCACTCACCCTGAGCTCAACAGTGGGCATGGTTCAGTTACAACCCAAGATTCAGTTGCAAGGCTCCAGGAAAGATTTATGCTGAAAGGCATGTTGTCATCACAAGAACGCCTGGGTGGGGCTGCTAGCGGACGTACATGCTCTAGCCTATACAAGCCTAATTAGCTTCCCTGTGTGCACTACAATGTGCACGATGACCCATACTGCATCCCCAGCTCCATACCCTCCAGGCGCACCCAACTCCACGCCACATCCTCTTTCAGAGCATAGCAACTTCTTCTCCCTCAAATGCTGCCCTCTGCTCATTTGTGGAGACCCGTGAGTTTTCCCAGTATTCAATCTTGCACACCTCTTCGTTCGAGGTCACAAAATTCCCTCGCTCCCCCTCTGCCATCGCCCGGCACCTCTCCCTCACCCTTGGCAACTCAATACTTCTCAAAATAAAATTGATTGTTTCTCATTTCCTAAGCACAATAGTATGGACGGGTTCGAGTGCTTAGAACCCTTCTTGTCTTCTGCTTGCCCCCCCTCCGTCCCCTTTCCCCCTTTGGCTGTCACAATTCATGAAGGAAGGCACGTGCCTCTGAGAAGGCGGCATGTCAAGGCACTCGTGTTCTGTGATCACAACCTCTGTGATGCTGAAGAAAGCTTGAGCTTCGTTGCAGATGAGGACTGCCAGGTTTGCTTCAGGTTTCCTCTGCCCCCAAGATCAGTGGTTCACAGGTGGGATTGTTTTTGATCTGATAGGCAATTATGAGCAAATGTCGAATACAAGCAGTTGTCACGCATCAGAGGTGGTCGGTTGGGAAGCTGGAAGCAGCTGCGCACCAGAATCCACATGAGATGCTCACACACGCACAAACGCAAGTAGGCGCACGCACACGAGGGCAATCAAGCATCATGAGTCTCATCTTGTTGATGTCATCTTTCATCAAGTCCATGTTGTGGATGCAGGCTGACGGCAGTTATAGGGGACCATGAGCTGCGGGTTGAGGTGAAGCCAAAAGCAGCTGCTGAAGTGGAATTCCATGAAGCAGCTCAACAAGGCCATTCAGCAGTACAGATGAAGCAAGTGAGGCAAAAGCAGATTTTGTTGATGTTGCAAACCATTTGGCTGCTCGAATGGAATGGTGAATGTGGGTTTCTTTTAAATGCTTTTCGCATGCATTGAAGAGTTCTTCAATCAAGCAACTGTGTTCTGCACCATATGCCAAGTATTGTGGTGTGTCATTGCTAGGGCACGTGTGTGGTGACATTCATGGTTCTTGACTTGCCCTCAGGGGTGTCCACTCCGCACAAAATGCTTTCAGGTTGTCTTGCTGGACTCCTGGCTCAAGCAGGGCTTTTTGTTGCAGTCCATACATTGTGGTTCAATGGCTAGTGAACAGCTAGGCCAATGCACGATCTTTTGAATACAAGCGCATCCCTGAGGACCCACCAGTTCCTGCTTGCATGCATGCAGTGGGTTTGATTCACTAATAACGGTATTAACTCTATTTGCGTAAGCCTGTTCATATACAGGAGGCAGAAAACGGGATTTTTAAAATCGACTTGGGAAACCTTGCCGCAATGGAGGAGTGCGTTGTTTGCATCTCCTACCTGCAGCTCCTGGACTCAGTGGCCAGCACTCTGGTGGGTCTTGACAAGGCGCTAGCAATAATCTTTCCAATATACAATGCGCACAGCGAAGGTGTCACACACAATGCAATAGGTGAGGCTGACCCCGTCAGTGCATCAAATGACGTGTGCTTGGTTCACAATGTCACACCTGTGGGCGCCCTAGTCAAGCGCCTTGCAGCCTTAGGCCATGTTCAAAGGCTAGGCGCATTGCTCATGTGGGTTGAAGACTGTCACTACTCATGTGGTCGAAGGAATGGACCCACATGTCCACCTGGGTGCCTCCTTACCAATCGGCAAGTGATGCTGTCAACAGAGACAGCATTTCAAGCACAACACCCAGGTTTGCTGCCGAGGTGAGTGATGCATGCTCGGTGAAAGTAGACCACTGGTTGCATGAAGGCAGGCCCATTTTGTCTGTGCTTCCCGTCAGGATCCTGGTTGTGATGGAAGCGCACAGTTCAGACCGTAATCTGCCAGCCTTTGCCGCACATGTGTGTTTGAGGGGGGCAGTCAACTTATTGTGGGTGTGTTATCCTAGTTGTTGCTGGTCCACAACCGAAAGTTTTGATTTTCTGACAAAGGCTTTGTCTTGAACAGGTAGCATACACACTTAGCTACGAAGTCCATGTGATGTCGACTACAGCAATTCAATCACTTGAGAGTCCAGAGGCAATCAGCGTCACCCAGATTTCTGACAGGAGCATGGGCCCTGCCCACCATCAAGTGGCCACGTTGTCCACCGAGGTAGGAAGCGACCAGTCAGAGTCTTACTGCTCAGCAAGTAGGACCTCAAATAGACCAGACGGGAGCACACTTTTGCAGAAGCCTGTGCGTGACTCTTCTGCCGCTGGTTGGGGCACGAGGCCTGTGTGCAGGCACCCTCAATGTATAAGGCCTAGACTTCAGTGCTACCACAGTCAAGCAAGGGTCTCTATGGAGGGTCCACACACCTGTGCTATGCCGTGGCTTGAGGGTAACCATACCGCCGTGGCTTGAGTGTAACCATACCTTGTCGATGGCAGAATGCAAGCCCTTGGGTCAAATGTACAGAGCATGTGCATGCGGTTCGCAATTTCAGGTGTCTGACCCAGGCCGGGATTTCAGCCTGCTAGTGGAGCTTGAGCCACAGAGCAAAGTCCCCAGCACACTGACTCTGCAGCGCTGCGTGCGTGGCACGTCTGTCAAAACTGTGGTCCTCGCCTCCTTCCGGCCACCTAAGATCTCAGCACCTGCGCAACAGGCACATGCCTTGAACAAAGAGCTGGTGCTGGTGGTGGATTGCAGTGGCAGTATGGGCGGTGGGTTCAGAGAAGGGGGGGAGGGGGGAAGGAGAGAAGAAGAGATTAGGAATACTAAGAAGAAAGGCAGAGGAAGGGTTGCCCTGAGATAATAATGTTATTATTTGTCATAATTAACAAGATTGGCCCATGACCATGATGTCAGTCACTGCGCGGTCATATTGCAGATCCCCATTTTCATCATGTAGGGTAACAATTAAGTACTAGTACATTGTGTTCTATATGCTTATATGCACTTGTTTCTTCGACTTTTGTTAAATGTCTGGAGCACTTCCCGCTTTGCAGGTGACCCAATAGATTTTGCCCGGGAAGCAGCCCTCTATTTTGGTGAGCTCCAGACTCGTGACTCAGCTTCTTCATGGGTACACAATAGATTCAATATGTTCAATGTTGGACTCCTTTTACATGCTTGTTCAAATTCATGTTGTGGACCCAAAATGCTTTATTTGGGCTGCTGTGTGTCATTAATGATGTGGACATGATGCATTGAGCTATCAAGCCTGTGCCTCTGCTCAACCCTGCTGCATGTGATACACCTGTGCTGAGGATCTCAATATTGCATCCTTGCCTTGCAGTCCGTGATCTGCCCGTTGGCAGGGGTGTGAAGTTCCAGATTATCTGCTTTGGGACCAGACATATTTGCATGAATAAGAGCTCCAAGGAGTATAATGCTGAATCAGAGCAGCACGCCGTCAAGTGGATTAGCTCGCATGTGCGGGCTGACCTCGGTGGCACCGAGGTATGAACTTAGTGAGGACCATGCACGTGCAGAATTAGTGATGACAGGATGACAGAAATGACTGTTTGGTATGTTGCTTGCGAGGAGGGCCTTGATGTACAAACCCTGCAGTTCAAATAAAGCAGCTCCAACTCAATCACAAGCTTGTTATGTGCCTCACTGAATTCACCAGGGGGTGGGCCGCCATCCGCACCGGCACATGTGCAGCAACCTAGTCACACAGCACAACCTGCCTTGCAATATGTCCTCTGGTTCTACTTTAGGAAGGTCTACATGTTTTTATTCCTGCATGCCCAGGGTTTTGTTCTCATGGGTACTGGTCAGATGTCCATCCTCCCGCTGTACGCAGATCTATGGAGCCTTGCATCCAATATATGAGACTTTGGTACCAGAGGGTTATGAACGCCAGGTGTGCCCAGTGCACAATTATGTGTAGGAATCCTGCATGGAGCCTAAAACAGGCCACCTTCAATTTAAATTGCTCCAAAACCACGATTTGGCCTGGCAAGTGGGGTAGGCAATCTGTTACAGCAAGCGCTCCAGAGGCCAGAGGTCAGAAAGTTGCCACGGACGCACTGCTTCAAGCTGATCCCTGAACGCTGCAGCACAATTGAGGCATCTCATTAGAGCTTCATTTGTTCTTTTCAGATCATTTTCATGACGGATGGCGGAGTCAGCTCCATGGAAGAAGACAAGCTTGTTCAGCTTGTAAAATCACATGAGAATGCAAGACGTACCACCCTCTTGTGCATGGGTATTGGCCACGGAGTGCACAGATCACTTTTGGATAAGTTGGCGTCTGGAACAGGTGATTTCTCTCAACATGAATGTTAAAGGGCAAAATTCAGCCTGGCTTATCAACGCTTGTGATTGTGCAACAAGAGTGCCTACAAGTCCTTCCCAAGCCAGTTGACAACATCCACTCAATGACTGATGGCAACCTCAATTCCCAAGTTCCTGCATACTAGGCAAGTGCAGGGCATGCTGGTGCGCATAACAAATATGCCTAATGTGGCATGCCGCATGTTGTTTGTGTAAGATACCTTTATGGCCTGGGAATGCTGTGACCTGCAGGAGGTGTGGTGCAGTACGTGTTGTCCAGCAAGGATATTGTGAGGACATGCAGCTTCCTTAAGCGGTGCGCCTTGAGTGAGGACATGCTCCTTGTGCCGCGCCTTTCCTCCAAGCTTTGCATGGCGCGCATGGCACCTGCTACGCTGCCACCAAGACTTTTTGCAGGTGGGTGGCGCATGCAAGCTTTGGTCTGCAGGACAAGATGTTCAACTCCAAAACGACAGAAAAGAAATCCTGAACTAGAAAGCAAAAGACTGATGTTGAAAATCAATTGCCCTTTAATCTGTTATATTCCTTTCCTTCCATGTATACTGGCATGCATGTTTGCTCTTCACCCAATATACATGTACTCTCCAGCAATGAGCCATACTCCTGCACAGAATGAAGTCTAAGTCAGCAGCCTAGAACGAAGCACGCACGCGCCATTTTATGAGCAACTTTGCATGTTTTAAGTTACGTGACTGCCACGAGCAGGACAAGCTTTGCACATACTGGCTGAGATCACCAAGTCCGAGAAGGGGGCAGCACTGGAGCTGACTGCCAGACGCAAAGATGGAGCCCATGTGCGCGTGCAGCTGCCCCTTCCGACTGAGAATGAAGACATTGAGCACTTTGCGGCAGAGTCAGCAGAGGGGTTGGATGAGGGGGCTCGGGTCCTGCACCTGGAGGGAGAGGCACTTGCCAGTGAGTGGACATTGTTTGCTGGTTGCAGGACCATTTCCAGGAGTTAGAAATGGCATGCATACACACATGCGCACGAGCGCACACACATGCATACACGCACACACACATGCACACAAACAACTACATGGTCTCCTATGAACCTGGCAATTCCGCTTCCATGTAGTGCACTTGGGACACAGATACGTGCCTAAGGCGATGGGATTGTCCCAGCGCCACAAGTGGGGTGTGCGCACAAGAGCTGCGTCCCTGCAGCACGCTCCTTTGTGCTTGTGTCTGCCACAGAGGTGCCACAGCCCACCCCTGGTCCTTTGCTTGGCCCTGCTGCCTTTCCGTGCTGCAGAGATGCACGCCATGGCCCACATCACCTGCCTGCTCAGCGGGAGGAGCGCCCTGCACGCCCTGCCGGATGGGACGCCTAACACGGGTTTGAGCAAGAGGGAGACAGCAGAGGCAGTCAAGGAGCAGGTGGGTGTGCTTGTAGGTGTGCGTCAGAAATGCATGTTGGCTCTCCCGTGCCCAAATGTTTGGGGTCGCAGGTAGCGGTGGGATGGTAAAGCATGGGGGCAGAAAAATAAGACCAGCACCCAACAGCGTGCAGGTCATGAGCCTTGCGCCTCATGAGGCAGCACACAAAGGACTGACAGCAGGTGGAGCAGGAAGCTTTGCAGCTGGAGCACAGCGCTGCACAGCATAACGGTGCACGAGCCCCCTGCAGATGTGTTGGCTGCGCGCAGGCGGGCGCCCGCTGCTGCCTGAGCATTGCTCACAGCAGGGAAAAAGAGGCAGCGCATAAGCCTTGGTCGCACACAATCATTGCAAGGCACAGAATGACTTTGTCCACTCTGGCCCCAGGGCTTGCCTTGGTGGGCTGCTGCAGTCCCCATTTCTGTCAATTGCAACAAACTTTGCCAAACAAGCGGTTTGCTTCTTGCCACACTGACCCCACTTCCTTTCCTCTTCTTCAAAACGACCTACTGATGCTTTGTCCTGGCTGTGGCCTTACCCACTGAGCGGCCCTGCGAGCTTACCCCTTCCAGGCACAGACAGCTGTGCCAAACACAATTTGCCACGCATCCCGATTGCAAAGCACACACAGCCCTGTTGGCCCTTGCGCAGGTGGTGCGGCTGGCCACGGAGGAGGGCCTGGTGACGCCATACACCAGTGCAGTGGGGGTAATGCTTCACAACAACCCGCTGGACCCGAAGCTGACCAAGGCCTTTGAGGTGAGAGCGCCATGCCCAAGGTAAGCAGCATGGCTTTACCAAAAGTGGACTTACAAGATCTGTTGGAAGCAGCATTGCCAGGCCGAAGGCAAGCATTTAGACCCAAGCCTTGTGAAGTTGGCTGGGGCAAGGTATGGCACATGGGCCCAGGGTTTGCCTAGACCTGCCCAGCAGCCAGATGCAGCTGCTGCACAAAAGCTGAGCTTAGATCATATATGTGTGCACCCGCGCATGCTGCGCAACAGTGCATACACGTGTTCCTTCGCCTGTATTTGTGTGTGCGCAGGTGCCTTTGAAGGTCCCATGCGCTAGGAAACTGTGGCAGGAGTTTGAAGGCCTTCCAAAAGCCTCCGAAAGGTTGCGCTTGTGAGTGGCACAGCCCTGTGAGGTTGAAAAGGCGCATATGTGTGCATGTGTGTGTGTGTTACAACCAATAGAGAATGGAGAGAAGGAGTGCAAGGCAAGCCCGAGGCACCGTCTTTTATTCGGGTTTGTCTTTGGCACGACTTATTTTTGAGCCAAAGCACAGATACACACTGACTGCTGCAATCTGCGTGCATGATACTTGAATTGAGGGACAAGGCAGACAGAATCCTGTACCTGTCTAAAATGCCACTGTCGTTGAAATGAGATTGTTCGTGGGCTTGAGGGTATGGCACGATATTGCAGCCAGACAAGACAGCCTGACAGGCTGTACTCATGTAAACACTGGGGTGCTTGTTCCTGTAACATTGCAGGGGCACTGTCCGGACACGTGCAGCAAGCAGAGCTGGGCCTTCTTCTGCCGCAGGTAGGCTAACAGGAAAGAAATGCACACATCTGCATGTGCACACACACACACACACACACACACACACACATCTATGAATGCATGCACAATCGCATGCACACACACACACATATACATACACAACATTCCTGGAGCTACGCATATGCTCTTCGAAATGCATGCATGCACTTCCCTGTGTCTCCCCTGGATCTCACAAGCCCCCACGTTTTGTGTGCACACACATGCACACTTACAAGTGCCTGCGCAGCAGAGCGCAACTCTTTTGTGGCAATCATTGTCCTCTGTGCTCACGTAAGCATGCCAAATATCATCTCCAGGCTTCCCCAAGGTGTTTAAGAAGGCATCTGCCTTATACAGCACAGGCTTGTCAGCAGAGCAGCCAGCCCTTGCAAGCCGCAGCAGATGTGGAGCATCCATGCCCGTGCCAGAGGCCAACGCGTGCGCCCATCTTGCTGCCAACCTTGGCCATGGAGCCATACCAGACATGGAGAAAGAGAAGGAGAAACAAGGGCAGCAAGGAGCGCTTGGCACTAGCTTGGAAGCCACAGTCCCTTTCCCTGCAGACGTCTGTAGTGGATCTGATCTCTCACGCGCCAGATTAGCTGCAATAATGTTCAAGGAGGGACAGGGATCAGGAGAGGGTGCAGGACATGGTTTTGTAGCACCTGCTGGTCTTGAAGCACAGAAAGGCGCGTGTCCCCGCCCCTCTCCAACTCCACCTCAAGCGTCTTCACCAGAGAGTGGAGTGACCAACAGCACTATGCTCAGCAGGTTGGAGAACACAAATGATCAAATGAGGGAGTGGGGACCTGTGGTGCATCTGTACGCGCATACTTCCACGCTTGCAAATGCGCATGCCTATGCATGGGTGATGATTTGCCAACGGATGGCAAGGTCCACTGAAGGATGCAGTTAAGGTGCACACCTACATCTTGCTTTATTCGCTTTTATGTGCTTTCAAAAGCACGGACGGGCAAGCTGTTGCTGTCTACGAATCATAGCTTTATCACTTTGCAGGCATTGTGATTAGCCTTGCACCGTATTGCTTTTTGACACAATCAAACAAAAAATGGGGCCTGATGGAAACTGTATTGTCCGTGCCTCAGGCTGAATCTCGCACGCACAACGGAAGGATTCTGGCCAGCATGTAGGCCTCTGCTTGAGGACCTTTTAGACGCTAGGGCCACGCAGGCTGTCACAGATGTCAAGGATCTGGTTGCAGAGGTAAGGACTATTGCCGCAATGCTGCCTTGAAAGAGGGAATATATTATAGGAACTGAGAATGGTTGGCACCATTTATGTTGTGCTCGCTTACCAAAGACTGACATGGGACACACTCTACCTGCAACATGCAGCTGTTGATCTGGTGCTATTGCTGGTATTTCTGACTGCGACTGGTGCATCTGCGCCTAGCCTTTTGTTGCTGAAGAGCATGGATGGCTGCCTTAATGATGCATTGGCTTGTTTAAGCATTAGAGAGCATTGTTGGCTAGATTTTCATGGAGTTTCAGTCTAAATTTATGTGCTGAGGACTGCAAATTAGTCACTAACTTCTGCTTTGCATTATCGTGCCTAGCTTTGATGTGTGAGCAAGACCTTGCTGTCTATTGGATGTGACTTTCTAAATCAGTAGAAATGAAAATGTGAAAATGGCAGCATGCAAAAAAGGGAGGGTTCAAGATGTGTAGCTTCTGTTTTGCCGCCAACTCCACCCTGCTTTACAGTTCCTCAGCGCTGCCATTGTCCCATAAGCAAGCTTGCTTTTGCTGCGTAGGTGCTGGGTGCAAAGCCAGCCCCCTTGGCCCAAGATGCCTGGACAACGGTTTTATGCATTGCATACCTCCGGCGCCACCAGGCTGCAGATAAGCCGCTGTGGCAAGGCATGGAGGCCAAAGCACTGGCATGGCTACAGGCAGGCTGGCCAAAAAGTCCAGGAACACCCTCCATTGGATCAGCCGTGCTGGCGGCGATGAAGCTGCTGTGAAGACCGCTTCACCTACAGACTGTAACTAGGGTGCATGAGGATGTGCTTTGTAGGTCTGGGTATGTTGATCGACTACTGCTATAATCATGACCCTGAGGTGGGACATGTCGAATTTTTTTGGCGCGCTTGCGAAAGATCAGACACATCAAAACGCAAGAGATAACTGTGACGGAACAAGAAAAGGAAGAGAGAAGGAAAGACTGCACCTTCTGCGACCCCCTGGTGGCATGAATTGTGTAACAGTCTAACAGACCTGGCCAAAAGGGTCCGACCAACTCCGGTGGTGGATGCCACTTTGGCACCTTCCTACTCCTTTGAAGGAGCGGGGGGACTTGCACCCCAACCCTTTTGGCCTCTCGCGG
>LKMJ01006534.1_pt1 | contig 10993 bp, 16 predicted proteins | sample 643391 | NCBI WGS metagenome assembly LKMJ01 (sample SAMN04112250, study PRJNA286221) | soda lake metagenome | biome: soda lake; feature: Kulunda Steppe; material: water; isolation source: sample PL-Br10 brine of Picturesque Lake | place: Russia: Kulunda steppe | collected 2010-07
ACACACACACACACACACACACACACACACACACACACACACACACAAAAACACACACACACACACGCAGCCAAGCACGCACGCATGCACGCACGAACACACGCATGCACGCTCATGCACGAAAGCCCATGGGTGTTTTAAACTTTACAGGTTCCCTCTGTTGGCATTGGAGCATGGCAAACTGGAGACAAGTGAGCAGGGGCAATGGGGCAGATAAGCAACCTTCCTTTTGGGCCAGCCCTCAGGCCCGTAAACACGAGAGGGTGTGAAGTTTTGGGCATGCACGTGTGTGTGTGCGTGTGTTATTTTTCAAGCGTACATGGATTCATATTCATGGATGTCAGTGTGCATGGGCATGTGAATGTGTGCACGCAGCCAATTTGTTCAGAATCTCTCCATTTGCAGTGAGTATCCAGCTGCCTGGCATAGCAGAGCTGGGGGGAAAGCAACATCCTTGTGCTAATGTATGTGTGTGTGAGTGCGCGCGCGAACGCTTGTGTGCAAGTACAATTTTTTTGGAGGAATTGCTGTTGCTTGTAGACACAAGGCATGAAGCTCTCCCGCGCACCCTGGCTGCAGGTGGGGCTTCTGGGGATACGATGTTGAGTACGGCAAGAAGGAGTGTGCAGAAGCATACCAGGCCGCTGTGAGATCAGGCTTGACCTTCATTGACACTGCAGAGGTGTATGGATTTGGCTTGGTAAGTATGGGCAGCACATGGCCTTTCAGTCAGGCTTGAGTAACTTTGGCTCAATGAACTCCTGGCTAAATTCAGGCTCTCTGAACATTGGGGGAAGAAGAGATCCGTACATGGGTGCATGAGTTCGGACTTGACTGGTGCCTACACCTTCTTAATGACCATCATTTGCAAAATGGGTTTCAGCTGTATGTGGGGCGCTCCACTGGATCGGTCTACTGGATCGGTCTACCGGATCGGTCTACTGGCACTATACTGGATCGGTCTTCTGGATATGCGTTGCATCCCTGAAGCAAAGATCGGAGCCCAACAGCAATGTCCAATGCACTTCTGCGTGTATGTGTGCAGCTCCTGCACCCGTCCCTGAGGCGCTGGAGCACAGAAAAAGGTTTCCCAAGTGCATTGCTTTTGGTCCTTACAGCTTGCCCAGCCCGCTGATATGCTTGGGTGTTTGAGCCAGGACAGACCATTAATGGCTAATGTGCAACTGTGCCCCTGATCTCCTTCCTTATGTTCTTCTCGCGCCCTCAGATTAGTTTCAAACCAGCGAGCACTCATACACGCCATGGATTTGTGTCTGCACGTGCATGCATGCGCAGTCTGAGGAGTTCATCAGGGAGTACATGCAGCAAGCTGGGCACAAGGAATCCGTGGACATTCAGGTCGCAACCAAGTACTTCCCCTTGCCCTGGCGACTCACATCGAACGATGTGACTCAAGCACTGCAGGCTTCCTTGGCACGCCTGGGCCTGCCTAAAACCACTCTGTACCAGCAGCACTGGTGCGTTCATGCATTTGCACATGCGCCCATGCGTGCTGTGCTGCTCACGCGTGTGCGCACGTGCTAGGATGCGGACCGCTACTTCCATTGTGTGAGTGCAGCGCACGTCCGGCGTGGCTACTGATATAGCATTCGCCGGCAAAAGCCTGTGTTTGATGGCTGGGCTGCACAGGGATCCCCTCCCTGGCCGCCTTCCAGATCCCAAGAGTGTGAAGCAGCATAGTACATGGTCGTGTTCACAATATAGCACTGCTCTTTAAGTACCCAATTTCTCAGGCGATGCAGTCCCGTCCGCGCCTGTTGCACCTGTTCGGTAACGTCATTTTGCTTCGTAAGTCTGATTTCATGTGCCCTGCACTCCGCTGAACGGCTTGCAAGTGAATGCATGGCTAACTGGATGTAGTAGTGGCTTAACCGTGTGTGACTTGCCGCATGTGCACAGGCCGGGCCTGGGCCTCAATTCCTTCTTCAACAACGCTTACATCGATGGCCTGGCGCAATGCAAGCAGCAGGTAACAGATGCCTCGCCCCTAGCCTGCGGTGGTTTCACACCAGCCTGCGGCGCCCCTCCCTTCATGTGGGCCTTGTGCAGGATTGGTACCTGAATGCTCCCTGCCTGTGTGCTTGCCATGCTGTTGTGGACAGTTGGGCCCTGCAGCAACGGTCCATCATTCCGCGCACGTCGACACAGTTTTGCAGTGCCATTTTCATTGCGCTTCGGCACGCTACCCGGAGCAGAGCAGATGTGTCTTGCTCCACATAGGGCTGGAGTGCCTGAGCTCCTGAGCTCAGGTGGATGGGGCGTGGGGGTGGATGGGGGTGGATGGGGGTGGATGTGGGTGGATGGGGCGTGGGGGTGGATGGGGCGTGCAGTGATAGCTTTGTTTTTGCTTGCTGCTTGTCTTGGTTGCAGGGCCTGTGCGACGCAGTGGGGGTGTCCAACTTTAATGCGCAGCGGGTCCGGGACGCGAAAGCACGCCTGGGCGCTGCCGGCGTACTTCTTGCCAGCAACCAGGTCATGTACTCACTGTTATACCGAGGGCCCGAGAGGAATGGCTTGCTGGAGGCATGCAAGGAGAATGACGTGACGCTGATTGCCTACTCCCCGCTGGGCCTGGGCCTGCTATCAGGTGAGGGGTCTGTTCTGTTTGTGTCAGGCATTAGTCGGCACCAGACAATTGTGTCAGTTGATCAGGCCATAGGTCACAGGTGATCAGGCCACAAGTCTTGGGTGATCATGCCACTGGTGATTAGGCCACAGGCGACCAGGTTGTCCTGGCTGATCAGGCCACAGGTGATCAGGCCGCAGGAAATCAGGCTGCAGGTCTCGGGTGATCATGCCACATGTGATCATGCCACAGGCCTCGGGTGATCATGCCACTGGTGATTAGGCCACTGGTGATTAAGCCACTCGTGATCAGGCCACAGGCATTGGGTGATCATGCCACTGCTGATTAGGCCACAGGCGACCAGGTTGTCCTGGCTGATCATGCCACAGGAGATCAGGCCACAGGAGTTTAGGCCGCAGATCTCGGGTGATCATGCCACAGGTGAGCATGCCGCAGATGATCAGGCCACAGGTCATGGGTGATCAGGCCACAGATCATGTGTGATTAGGCCACAGGTCTTGGGTGATTAGGCCACAGGTGATCAGGCCACAGGGGACGGGCGGCCTTTCAAAGATTGAGCTAGGGGAGGGAGGTGCTGGGGGGAGAAGGGAGGTGTTGCCAGGAGGTCAGACAGGAGACAGAACAAATGGGCTGCCATGAAATCAAACAAGGAGGTGGGTTCCGATCTCCTGTCAGATCAAGGGGCTGTGGAGGCTTGCTGGAGTTCAGGGGTGTGCTCAAACTAGGGAGAGGACGGGAAGGGGGAGGGAGGCTGGACAGTTTGATACTGTCTGGGATTCTACCAGAGGGGTAAGGGGTAAGATGCTCCTTGCTATAATTTTGCTATGTTATAATACAAACAACAGAGTTGTGCAAATACAGCGTCATTCACAAATGGTACCGTAATTTACGGCGTCGTTTGGTCGCCGTCACACCGCCGTATATGGTGTTTTTCTTACGATTTACGCCGTAATTTACGTTTTTTTACAGTAATATACGGACCGTATTGTATAACGTCATGACGGCCTCAACAGTAACGTGCACATTTTTATTATACGTATAGTCGATTGATGAAATTCAAGTTGAGATTGCATTGAGATTCTACAGTCTGAACACTGGCATCCTGTCCACCTGGTGTGGCGTTCAGGGTTGTGCTACGAATGAAGCGGTTTGGAGCCTTGACCTCATGTTAGTTGGGGAGGGAGGAGGGGTGGCGAACACGCGCATGTATGCACGCGCACACACCGCATGCCTGCATGTACACACATATTATACATGCGCATACGCGGCGCACAACACTTGCATTGCGCTTACACATGCATGCATGCGCGCAGGCAAGTACACCCCTGGAGGTGTGACACCATATGGGCCTCGCTCCGCGCTGTTCAACTATGACCGCCGCAATAAGGTGCTGCCCCTGGTGTCCCTCTTGCAAGCCATTGGGCAGGAGCGCCAAAAGACCCCTGTACAGGTGAGGGTTGACAGCCTTATGCATGCTGCTTCTGCTCAACCTCCAAAGCGTGTGCTGCATCCTGGTCCAGGGAAGCGCTGCCAATTCACAGGTAGCAGTGGGAAAGGCAGCAAGACTGCATGCGCGCTAGTGCTACCGGGCACACAGGCATGCAGGGCTCCGGGCCCTCCACATTCCCTCTTGCGTGTGTAAGATGGAGTAGCTCTAGAAGAGCCATTGGTGTAGCAGCTCAAGAGCTGCTTGGTATCTTGCGTTGTTGTTGCTCGCTTTCCGACCCGTGAAGGCATACTTTGGCGGCAGCGTCCGTACCACGGTTGTTTTGGTGATTGCTGCTGGTGTGGCTGGCCTACAGGTCGCGCTGAATTGGTGCGTGTGCAAGGGCGCCCTGCCTATCCCAGGAGTGAAGAATGCCCGCCAGGCAGAGGAGTGCGCTGGGGCCCTAGGGTGAGTTGTGGAAAGCTCAGCAAGCAAATCCTTGTGCAAGTCTACCAAAACACACAAGCATTTTCAAAGTGCTGGCTGCCGCCATGTGATGCCAGGCTTCAATTCACTTCAAGCAATGCAGCCTTCGAGCAAGTACGTAATCAAGCTCTGCAACTTATGAGCATGTTCAAGACTGAAAATCCACACCCTTCCCATTTCTTTCGCTAGCTTCATTCACCTCCGTTGCTTGTACCATGCTGTCCCTTTCTTTTTCGTCCCCTTCTTATCACTACCTCTACGGCTTGTTGCCTCCAATCAATGTCATGTTGTGGTAGAAACGGCAAACCTCAGCACACAGAATTGCTCAGCTACAAGACACTGTGCTTTTGTTCCCTTGCCGCGGTGCCGTGCTCTTGGCGGCGAGTGTACATTCCAAGCGTGCTGCTTCGACTACCTAGTGACCAGACAGTGCTCCTTTGTTGCATGCACCTGGTGCACACATGGCAGCACACAGTGTAGAAACACGTAGGTGGTAAGACACCCCCTGCATCAAAGCCATGTGATCACCAATGGCAGCAATTGTGACACAACGTGGTGGCGGGGTTCTTCAGTGGGGCTCTGAGAAGAGGAACCTCTAGTTGCTGCGCCTGTTCTATTCACTATAATGGAACCTGTCTTATTGATTCCTCGTGACCTGTCCATTAGTTGCTGGAGGTGTCCTTTTTGCATGCCTTGCTCGATGTAGACCGTCTGTGGCATGAGCCGAGGCCTCCAGTAGGGCGGAGGGGGCTGTCCTGCCGGCCCTAGTTTCTCCCTCACCCTGCAAGATTGCAGCTTGCCTTGGTAGCTGCTACGGCTGATGAGCGCACGCTGACCAGCAGGATCTATGGCATGTTCTTGATCTTTGCTTGTCCTGAACCACATTGCAAAGCCCCCGATTGGAGGGGGCTGGAGCTTGGTGGTCGAGGTAGAGCTGGAGAGGGCCTGCCCTCAAGCATGTGCTTCACCCCGTGCTAAACCACCCTGTTGCCGCCACAGGTGGCGCCTGAGCGAGGGCGAGGTCATGGAGCTTGACCGGGTGAGCGCTGGCATGCCTGAGGTCCCCGGCGCGCCAATTGAGCAGCTGTAGAGTGGGGCTTGCAAATGGGCGACTGTTAGGCTTCATGCGCATGCCGGCGTGCTTGCCAGGTTTTGAGCGAGTCATGAGTGTACCTGAGGTGCCGAGTGGGAGGCTGCGAGGCTTGCAAGTAGAGAGCTATTATGACTCCTTTGCAGTGCACAGCTAGGGAACGTTAATGTACAAGAAGCGCACTTATTTGCTGCACGTGTATATTCAAGCACAGCAACCTTTGTGTGAGAGGAAAGGAGATGAAGAGTAGTGAGAGGAAGTTTCACTTTTAGCAGGGTGCGGAGCAGTGTCTGAGTGCATGAACAACGGAGGTTTTTTGCCATGGTACTGGTCAAGTACGAGATGCATTGTGGTACAAATTGTGCCTCTTGATTATGTTGGAACAGGAGGGGAGTGCCCTCACTTAAATTGCCTTGAATGACACGATGTTGTCCTTATCATTTTAGGCTTAACCTGCACTGCATTGTTCCCCTTGAGTGCTCATGCTACACTTAATTTACAGAGTTTGTCCAGACTGACAGCAACTTGTTGAACCACCAATCTACTTATAGCATCATTTGCCTGAGGTGTGCTGCCCTCCTGATTCTCGGTACTGAGAGGTCAGGTTCAATCCTCGTATGACGAAGTCTGGCTAACTGGGTCTGGCAACAGGATAGCGAAAAATCGAAGAGGGGGAATATTTTGAGGAGGGGGAGACACGGAGAGAGGGAGAGGGCCGGGGGGGGGAGAGAAGAGAGACATCTTTCTCCTCCTATTAAGGTTTTACAAGGTAATTAAGTATAGAGAAAAAAGAAAAGAAAAACTACGTAGGCAGTGGAACCACTCCCTACATCAATTAAGGAAAAGGAACATTGGCCCAAGCTGTGAGAGGTAGTTAAGGATAATTTGTTGCTCATGTTTCAATCTAGGTTCTACAAGATTTTTAGAAATAATTAATCATTCAAATATCCGAGATGCAGTGAGTTACCGCAGGCCTGAGGTTTAGGATGAGGGAAGTGTGGAGGGACATTGCTGACTCAGTCGGACATGAACCCTCTGGAAATCGACAACAAACTGGTGAATTATATTCTTGGTTTGCCTGTCCCCTCTTAGATCTTCAAGCCGATTCACGCACTCTTGTGCGGAATGGGGGTGCCCTGTCACGTCAGATTAGTACATAGCCAAATTTATACTAGTAGTACTGCATTGTGCTCTGGAGGTCAGTTGAGTCGGTTGGCGTGATGGCCTTGCAGCGAGTCAAGTTTGGATGCAGCAGTCTCTCAGTGTACACGTGACAGCCCCCTGATGCCACCTCGTTATCTGAACCATGATCTCCCTAAGCATGTTGTGAGGAATGTGAGCTGGCTTCGTTTGCATGCACATACTCTTGCGGTGGAATCCTCCATCTGCACATGAGCGCCAGCTGGCGCTGTGGAAATGGCCACTGTGACAATTGCTCCTGTGCTGCTGTTCAAAATGAGGAGCATGTTCTCATTCACTGTCAACTTGTTTACGTGCTCTCTCAGAAAGAAGTACTCGTTCCTTTTCTTCCCTTTATGCCAGTCCTTTTCTGTGGAGGCCCCTTATAATTTGCATGCCTTGCCCAGTCAAATTGTCTTTGATTTCCTTCCTCAACGGCACAACAAACTCTGCAATTTTATCTCAGACAATATGGTCTTTTTTGGGCTGGCGAAGACCAGCATAAACCAATCAGTCTAACAATTAGGCTGGCGCTTAAACCTTACCTACTACTACTTGTAACTTTAAGAATAGCATTAGAATAAAAGCTTATTAATGAGCCATAGGTCAGGTGTGACTGCAGGGCTGCGCGTGGAAAGCCCTGTAAAAGTCGCAAATCTTCAAGTTGTTCCAGCACCGTGACCCTGCGCCTATCATAAACTAACATTAGGGTAAGGTGCAGCATCGGGTTGAATTTCTCCCCCTTACAGAGTGGATAAATGCCAGGCCAGGCCTAGGCCCACCGCAAAACTCAGCATCTGGTACCAGTGACCTTCAAGGTGTCGAACAGACAAACTTGAATTTCTGATTACACGCACCCTTAGGGTTGTCATGGCGATTCATAGTCAGTGATGAATCGTAGTCAAACTGAAGTTGGTTAGTCAGTTGCTTGTATTTCTGGCTGAGCAACAACTGAGGTACTCAGTTTGGTATGATGGACATTGGTGATCCATCTCCCAATATTGTCTAGACAAGACAAAGCGGACGACCATTAGAAAGATGCAGAGCTTCTCCGGCATGGAGGAGTAGAAGCTTGACTTTGGAGAGGGGAAACGGCATGGCAGCCAAACCATCGAGGGAGAGGAGCATTAGGTAGAGTAGAATCAGTGTTGTGTAGAGCTTTGTAAGATTGCTCTAATCTGTGCACATGAGGACGAGAAAGCATCTGCAGATGCGACTGAAGGCACTCACCAGCTTTCCGTCCTTTGTGTCCGTCCTCTGCTGGACAGAGACTCCACCTCGGACGTGAAGCATTCCATTTACCAAAACTTACGGTTGTATGGCATGCCATGACGCTTGTTTCTATGTGACGTTGATTTCACCTGACAGGGTGTCCAATAATTTACATGAAATACATACATGGAATACACCTTTGCAAAACTGTGGCAGGCAAAAGGAAGATGGAAAGCATACTTTGTAGTTAAACAAATCAATAATTGTACACTAGAGCTCCAAGCAACAACATCGCTGATGGCATGTTGCGTCGTAAGTTGAGCCCAGAGCATCTGAAGCGCCCCCTCAGGCGCGAAACAGGTCACACAGGGCAAAATCAAAAGCAGTGTTTTGAAACCCCTCAGGCTGTCAGATGTAGAGCTCTGCTCCACAAAATGTGGCATCGTTGAAGCATGCAGACAGCCGGCAAGTCACTGTTTGGTACCCTGGCTACAGGAAGGCCATAGCAAATACGGCACCAAATTTCAGACCTCAAGGCCAAAACGAAGTACGGAATCCCTAATGGCCAAAAATTGCAGGTTCAAGTGCAAGTATGATCAATCTAGAGAGGACACCTGGGACCATGGCACCAGGTCAGCCAAGACAACTTGTCCGTCCAGGTGCCTGTTATGAGACAGCATACGTTTTTCATACCTAGTGGCATGGTCATGGCCGTTTCCAGGTGAACAAGTGGGCCTACCCATACGCTTACACATCCACACACATCCACAGCCACATACACATGCACAGGCAGCCACATCCACACACGGCCACATGCATGTGACACCCACTCTGGAATGCCAGCCTCATCACAAGCGCAGATGCATTCAGCTATCGTGCGACAGGCCCAAACTGGGCAGCAGCCGCACAATTGCACAGCCTTAGTGTGGGCAGCTATGGGACACCGGCCGAATCTGACTGTGCAGCAGCGGCGGCATGGAAGTGCACAAATCCAGGCCAGCTCATGGCCCAGCACCATGGAATGCGAGCGGCCGCGCAACGCTCTGAATTGAGCCAGCGCAGGCAGGTGCTTTGTTGCAGGTCCATTCATTGCACACAAAGTGCAGCATTGACGCGCTCATCCGCCCTGCGCCTGCTCTTGTTTGCTTTGGGACAGCTAAGATATGCGTAGAGTGCAAGCTTCCCCCTGGGAGGCGCGGCGTGACAAACAGGTGGGGGGTGGCCGGCTGCGGGGAGGGCAGCTGATCTTCCATTCAGGCTGCCCCGGGGCCCCTAAGCCCTCCCTTGCAGGTTTGCGAGCCGCGCGGCAATGTCGTCCTCCTGCGCAGCGCCCTGCTTCTGCGCGTACGCCGCGGAGGGCGCATTGGCCATGGCCATATTGATGTCCAGGCTGTGCTCGTCGGCCACCTGCGCGAGGGCCAGGCGTCTAGCCGGCTTAGCATAAGCAAGGCAACTGCGCAGGGTATCGGGCGTCCAGGACGGCACTTGCGCAGGGTCTCAGCCATCGGGCTGGCACGGCATGGGCAACAGGCAAGAGCTCTGTGCTTTGCAAGCCTTGCAGGCTGCAGCAAGCGCCCAAGCTCTGCTACAAGTGCACGCCACAGGCCTTTTGCCGGACTTGGGCTTAGGCAAGCGTAGAAGGCAGGAGGCTCCGGAAGGTAACAGCATCTGTTTTGTGGTCAACTCCTGGGCTTACGACAAGTTGAGCAAGGCCACAGCCACAGCCATGGGCCTGTCCAGTGCATCCTCTGCACGGCCAGTGCGTCCCTGCCCAGTGCATCCCTGAGCTTGCTCCTGGGTGCGGTGTAATCCCATCAGCTCACAATTCTGTAGCGCTCATGACAGCTCATCTGCAGCTGTGCCCTATATGCACCAGAAGCCCTTGGCATGAGTAAGCCCAGGCAAGGCTTGACCTGCTGTTCGCAGGCATTGATGAAGGATGGTTGATATGGGGACAGCGTTGCACGCACTTGGCCCCTCGGCTTGCGTGCTCCACCCTGCACACTGCAGTACGGCCCTCCCTGCACACTGCGGCATCAACCTGCCAGCAAAATGCGGCATGCTTGCGACAAGCCGCCCCGGCCAAGGCTGCGCTCCAAGACCTGATCTGGACATGCCCCATACTCCTTGCCCATACCTGGCTGATGAGGTTGTTGACTTCGTCCTCTGGGGTGGATAAATTGGCTTGCGCGCTCATGACGCCATCCACCACTTGGGTCTGCGCACACGGGGGGGAAAGGGTTAGGTTGAAGCAGTCAGTAGGAGGTCAGAGAAGATCAGTGTGAGAGGAGTCAGCACCATCAGTGAGAAATCAAAAGGGGGCGCAATCACTGGTCAAAGAGCTGCCACTGGTCCAAAGCCGTGCCATGCCGGTATAACCCACAGCACCTGCTCCCTTCGCACGTCCCGGGGCTGCAATTCACACGGGGTCCATGACTAAGGACACCTCAGGTCACCAGCTGCGGCTCAGACGCTGAGTACCACAAGATTGGGCACCACAGCTCACCAGCTGCGGCTCTACGCTCAGCACCACGGCCAAAAGGGCACCACAGCTCACCTGCATGTCCAAATTCTCAAACTGCTTTTCGAACCGGTCCATGGTCATCTGGATCTTCTCCAGGTTGTTTGACTGAACGGACTGCTCCAGGGCCTTGGTGATGCTTGCCATGTTCTTGGTGACCATGTGCATCTTGACCTGGGAGTCAAGCCTGCATGGAAGGACCCACATATGCATATGCTGAACAGTGCGTGTGCGCGCTGAGCCAGCACAGAACCAGTGTAAGGTACAGGGCTCACTGGCGCCCGTGGACCTAGTCGGGGGTACATGAAAGTCATGAATTGGCAGCGGGTGCAGCAGCTGACTGCCGCGGCTGCCGCGCGGGTGGAAGGCTTGGAGCACAAGTGTCCCAACCTTCACCCTATATGGTATAGGGTATACCGGGATAGGGTAACCCTTTACCTTATGTAATAAGACCAGCACACCCACCCACCC
>LKMJ01006535.1_pt1 | contig 10992 bp, 12 predicted proteins | sample 643391 | NCBI WGS metagenome assembly LKMJ01 (sample SAMN04112250, study PRJNA286221) | soda lake metagenome | biome: soda lake; feature: Kulunda Steppe; material: water; isolation source: sample PL-Br10 brine of Picturesque Lake | place: Russia: Kulunda steppe | collected 2010-07
CCATGCCCAACCCCCGTGCTTTGCAAGCTCGCCATGCCCAACCCCTGTGCTCAGTCCGCCTACCCACCATGCCCCTCCCCCGTGCTTAGTCCGCCTGCCCGCCATGCCCAACCCCTGTGCTCAGTCCGCCTACCCACTATGCCCAACCCCTGTGCTCAGTCCGCCTACCCACTATGCCCCTCCCCCGTGCTTAGTCCGCCTGCCCGCCATGCCCAACCCCCGTGCTTTGCAAGCTTGCCACGCCCGCTCCCAGTGCTCTGCCCGCCTACCCACTATGCCCATCCCCCGTGCTTAGTCTGCCTGCCCGCCCGCTCCCAGTGCTCTGCCCGCCATGCCTGCCCCCCTTGCTCTGCCCGCCTGCAGGTGACCAGCAACATCCGCAAGACAACAGTGCTGGACGTCATGCGGCGGCTGCTGCAGCCCAAGAATATCATGGTGAGCCATGCGTGCAGCCGCCCTGCCTGGCCTGCCTGCTTGCACGCACCCTCCCTGCGTTCTTGCACACACGCCTTGCGCACCTGCCTGCACTCGCGTTGCCTGCCTGCCTACCTGCTGCGTGCCCGTGAATCTGGAGCTGGCCCTCTATGGCAGGTGCTCAGCCGCCATGATGGCTTGGCCGACCTCCTGACTGATGGCGCCATTCTGTTTTGCACAAAGCAGTGGAAATTTCCTCCCTACACTATTCAAGGAAAAGGGGCCACCGAGGGCCTCCAAGCACTGTGTGCAAAGGAAAGACAGCAGAAAACTTGATCGGGGATCAGGAGGCTTGCCCATTCGCTTGCCCTGCCATACCAAGCACGCCCGCCTGACTGTGCACTCTTTGGCCATCCAACTATGGCTGACGCATGTGTGCAAAGTGCATCACTGCTTGTTCCCCCCCCGGTCGCGCAGGTTTCTGAGCACGCGCGCAAGCGCGACCGCGAAAACTCACGCTACATCTCCATCCTGAATGTCATCCAGGGAGATGTGGATCCAACACAGGTGGGATTGTGCAAATCGAGGGGGGGGAGCGTGAAAAAAAAGCATTTATGTGTGTGCGTTAGTGTGTGCGCGTTTGCAAGTGAGCTTATGAGTGTGCGTGCTAAAATGCATGCAAACGTGTGCATGTGTTTGTGAAAGACCGCAGTGCGCCAGAGGGTAAATACATTTGATACAGGGGTGCTTGCCATCTCTCCTGCGTCCAGCCGTAAATAAAGGCTTGAATTTGTGTGCACATGCATGTGTGTTGATGGTGGTGCTCGACCGTTTGCAGCCGTGCATGAGCTGAGCGCAAAGCGACTCCCGAAATACATGTTTGCGTTTAGACATGTGTAAGTGCAGCCATGCAGTTGCGCAAGAAATTGCAGTAACCCCAAGCATACAGCACAAACTCCCACACTGCCAGAAATTTGAACCGGGGCAAATTGTTTTGCATGCTTGTAGGTGCACAAGAGCTTGCAGCGCATCCGTGAGCGCAAAGCGGCCAACTTCATTGAGTGGGGGCCTGCCAGCATTCAGGTGTGTGGATCTCAGAGGGGGGTAGGGGTCCTTTCGTTTGTGGGGTATGCACCTATTGGCGCGCAGCTGGGTACGCAGGAGGGTAAATTGGCGCCAATTCATATCGCAATTCTGTGGTACCTAGAGCTCCTCCAACCTGGGCGTATTCCAATGTGTAACTGTCACACAAACCAGGCCAGAAGGGTCCAATGAAATCCGGTGGCGGATGCCACTTTGGCGCCCTCCAACTCCTTTGAAGGGGTGGGGGTACTTGCACCTGAACCCTTTTGGCCCCTCGCGGCCGGCACCAGTTTGCTATTGTAATCTCCTGTTGCATTGTTCACATACCCTCATACACACTGAGAGCTCATTGGCCATTGATGTTCTCATACCCTCATACACACTGAGTGCTCATTGGCCATTTTGAGTTGCGTGCCACGTCAGTCGCACAGGTACTAGGCATCTGTTTTTGCCCTGCCCTCTGCATCTAGCAGTCCCAAACGTAAACATGCCACGCCCACACACACAGGCTGACAGGGAGGCATGTCGGGCAGAAAGCTCGGCCTGCCCTTTTGTCAACTTCCAAACATCTTTGTGACAAAGATGCGTGCGTGTGCGCCTGTCCCCTCACATGCCCTCTATAGGCGGCCCTGTGCAAAATGTCCCCCTTCGTACCCACCAGCCACAGGGTCGGCAGCCTCGCGCTGTCCCTGAACGAGTTTCCAAGCTTAAGCTTTCCCTTCACATGTCTCTCAACTTGAGCTATCCCTGCACATGCCTGCAGGTGGCCTTGTCCAAAAAGTCCCCCTACGTACCCACCAGCCACAGAGTCAGTGGCCTCATGCTGGCCAACAACACCAGCATAAGGTGCTTGGGTGTGGGCATGGGAGCGAGAGTGGGGGCTTTGTGGGCGCATGTGTGTGTATGCTCGTGTGAGCAATTAAAGGCTTTGTTGAGGCTGGCCGTGTAGGTGTGTTTGTTTGTGTGAGTTAAAAGGGTGTGATGAGGCCAGACATGAAGGCGTGTTCACTTATGTGAATAAAAGGGTGTGATGAGGCCAGAGGTGAGGGTACATGTGTTTGCGAGCAAGCCGATAGAGACTGAAGTGAGACTGAACATGCAGTTGCATGCGTTCATGCGAGCTGATAGTGATGAGGCTGGACGGTGATGAGGCTGGACATGTAGAGGTGCATGCACCTTTAAGCCTCAAGGCCGCACCCCTTGGCTCTGAGGTGGGAGGTTGCACCCATTGGCTTTAGGGTGGCTGGTTGCACCCCCAGGCTAATATTGCACACTTGCGCGCCTCTCATGGAGCTTCTGTACCTCACTCACCCCCGAGGGTGCAAGCTTCTTCGCAAGCCTCTGCACCTTCCAGCATCGGCACAGTATGCTAGACCTCGCACCCTCTCCCAGATCCTGCTCAAGCCTGCACCGCTGTGGCGCGCACAGGCACTTATTCAACAAGGTGCACTTATTCAACAAGGTGCACTCGTTCAACAAGGCACTTATTCAAAATGCACAGGCACTTATTCAACAAGGTGCTGCGGGATTACGAAAAGCTCATGGGAACGAAGCAGGTGAGTGCATGCACTCAAGTACACTATGCGGGTGTGAAAACTCTATAAGCAGAAGCTTTTGGATTGAAGATGAGCGGTGAAACTGTGATTGCCACCTATTCACGCATATGTGCCACGATGTCACATTTGTGGCGCTGCAGCCCCACGCTTGATGCCTTACTCCGAGGGCTTCTTTGGAAGAATGGTCTGCATGCTGCTGCCGCTGCTTCTGCTCCTGCTCCTGCTGCCGCCCCCGCCGCCGCTGCCACTGTTGCTGCAGCACTTGTTGACATGTCTAGCACGTCCTCACTCTAGCACACTCACAAATGTGCACACGCAACACCGAGGCGCACACATGCATGCAAGCGCAGGAGCGCCAAGCCTTTTTGGAGCCCTACAAGCACTTTAAGCCCTTCAAGGATGCTGCAGGCGGCCTGAACCTGGAGGAGTTTGCTGACGCAAAGGAGGTGGTGCAGGTGCGGCTGTGCAGCAATGTGCAGCAATGGTGCACAAGGCCACTCATGCGTGTGTGCTTCATAGATGTGTGCCTAGCTTAAACAAGAAGGGGCACTCTCTCTTGGTGGTCCACGCCCTGATATCAGTGATCTTGGACTGTTGGACTGCTCTTGGACAGACTGATGACTGTTGGATTGTTGATGGCTGTTAGAATGCTGATGGTTGTTGCTCTACTGATGGTTCTTTGATTGCTGATGGATTGTTTTCTCCAGTGCTGCTTGGAAGCACGTTGACCTGTACGCACACAAGTAGCTTAGAATGTTACTTTTATTCATGGCGCAAAAGCCGCATGCTCCCATAAGGGGACATATTTTGCCACTGTGCTAAGTGTATGATCGCCCTTGCTGTGCCTCAGATTGCTGAGCCTCACTTGGATGCCCTCCTGTACTCCATACACAAAGAGGGGTACACAGCACATTATCAATGTTCGTGACTCTCCTACGCTGCGCCGTTTCTAACTGCAGGACCTCACTATGGAATACGAGGCTTGCGAGCATGCAGACTATGTGAGTGTTTGTGTCCAGCATGTGTGTCGTCAACTTCTGCATCTGCCCATGCACATCAGTGGCAGCTGTCATGTGTTAGCAGCTCCGCCGGTTTTGGCGCCAAATTCCCTCACCAGGAGATCGCTGTAGGGATATTGGATGTTGTCTTTATAGTCAAGCACAGGCAGTGTGTGCTCAAAGCAACAGCTGGGTTGGGTGTCAGTGCTGCTCCTCATGAGCTGCTATGTTGCTGCTTCCAGATGCCCAGCTATTTGATGAAGCAAGGTGTAGACAACAGCCCACACCCTTGCAATGTGCCGCCCCTTTTGATCTTGTCTGCTAGAAGGTGTTTTTGGTGTTTGTATGACCTCCCTAGGAGTGCTGAGCGTCAATCGCCTGCTCTAACTGTGATGCATGTCATATTGCTTTGAGTTGGCTGCAGATTGAGCGGTCTCGGGCATGATCTGAGCCCACAGGAGTACGAAGACTGCCCTAACCATCTTGGCGCCCTTTACTCGTGATCAAATGACAGAAGGCATTTCTATGTACAGCCTACAAAGTTATCTCAAGGAAGAGGCATATTTCTGTCGCTGCAAACAGGCTGCGCACCCTTCTCGGCTATGTTTGACCATAGCACAACAGCCAATGCGGTTGCTGTCAATATAGCAGCTCTTGTACATAGCAATGCGTGCATGTGGCCAAAATTGCCATCAAAAGTGGTAGTGCATTTGTTGAAGCCTGCAAGAGACAAACATAATTGCCCTCTCCAAGTGTCCCCTTTTGATTGGAGAAAAATCAAATATTTATGGTCCAAAAGCACTGATTTTCATTCCAGGTTGACCCGTTTCACTCATGGCATGTCTCACATGGCCTGTGAATGGTACATGGCCCTGTGCAGCAGCAGCAGCAGCAGCAACAGTATTCCACAGTAAGGTAGTACGAGCAGAAAGCACTCAGTGCCGCACGCAGGCTGCCAGCAGTTGCTGTACCTAACTTGTGGGAGAGGGTGTGCATAGGCCCTCTTAGATAAATTGCACACACTGTGAAAAGGTTAGGTTATAAAGCTGTTTTTGCCAAATGAGGGAAGCTTAGCTGAAGGAGAGGGCAGGGCCCCCGCCAAGTTTTGAACCCTAATTCTACAGGTCGCGAGGGTGGACATGTGACTTCCCATCGCTGGTGGCCTACCGACATTAAGGTTTAAGGCCCACCGACATTTAGGAAGTCATACCCCCCCTGTCTGCCACTGGTACAATGGAGAGCCTGAGGGTCACACAGCCAGAAGTGCTTATTAGACCTGAACGGTGTAATAGAGAAATGTTTGTTTGGAGGGCAGTCAGTGAAGACTGGCCCTGCTAGTGAAAACAGGAGCGTGGAATGAACCTAAGCTGCCCCAAGCAATGTTAGAATCAAACCAGATAGCCAGTAACAAAGGAAAAGGAAATGGAAAAGGAAAAGCAACGCACTCAGGATATACCCGAGGCGTGAAGTAACAATACTCCATACATAAATCATGGGAAAGGGGGCACCTTCAGCCTAGCCGCCACATGCAGTGAAACAGAAACGTAGAGAAGTTAGCGGGGAGTAAGAAAGCGATCAGCAGCACCCTTGTCTGGGCCAATTCTACACTTGTCACAATCAGAACAAGGTGCTTTGTGGCTCTTGCCAGGCTTGTTCATTTGGGGCCCCTCTAAGGCTTAGAGACAGGCTTTTTGTGTGCATTCATTGCCAATGAATGCATGGCAGTGCCTAACAGACGGTCTAGACTGCACAATAAAACTTTGACATTTCATTTATGTAAGCTTCTCCCTTAATTCACGCAAACAGGGGTTTCCGTGTTGGCGCATTTCTTTTCTTTACACATAACTTGAATTGAATGGCTACTTTTTGGCCACAAATTGTCAGCTTAACACCCCTTGGGAGCAGCGACAACCCAATCAGCCTAACAACCTGGCTGGCGTTTAAACCAAACCCCTAACTTGTGACACCCCTTGGATTAGGGGGCCTGGGAGTCAACCCCTGCACTCATAAACCCAAATTGTGTGCCAAGGCTGCTTTGTATGCCGCTTGACAACGCACACATACAGCACCACCCCGGGCAAAACTTGCTGCAAGATGAATATACACGTTGGGTCAACTTCAGCAATGGTTGGCCAGCAATGAATGTATGAATCTAGTCATGCTGCTAAAGAGTTTCACGGGCAAGGCATTCACTCTTCCGAGGGCAGTTTTGCATTGTCCATGCTCCTTTGAGCCCTTCCCCCTGCTTCGAGTCGTTGGTCCATATTAAGCTAAAGTAGACTCATGAGTCATGAGTCATGATATGTGCTACAATATATGTTATCATAATTCACAACTTTCCGCAGAAAGGATCAGTATCATGGTTCGGCATATTTGGCATTCAGCCCTATCTCCTCCAAGAAATAAGTCAAGAACAATAAGGGCCATGACAGCTCACAGGAAGAGGGTTTGGATAAAAGGAGTCCCGCTAAGAATCCGTCCTTCCTTCCAACCCAAGCCTTCCTCAGCTTGTTTATTTTGTGAGCTTGTTCATGCTCCCGGAGGGCCTGGTCAATGTACGGATCCTCTTACCCTGGACACTCGCTCATTGCATCAGACAATAGTCTGTCAAAAAAATGCCGCCAAAGCAAATTGCTCAAAGGATCCTTGCAGACTTTGTGGCCAGCCCAAGCGCAACACAGCCCAAACGAAACATCACCTTCCTTTGCCCTTGCCTTTACCGCCCTTCTTCCCCCCTGCACGAGAAGGCCCTGCTTGAGTGCTTGCGCTTCCACCTGCTTGCTGCCCTGCTTGCTGCTCCAGGCCTTTCTTGGACAGCTTTGTTGGCTCTGCCACTGAGGGGTCCTCTGGCCAGTAGTGCCTGTGAGAAGAGACCAGGATGGTATAAATGACAGAGCCTGTGTGAAGAGACCAGGAAGGAATAAACAGATGTGCCTGTGAGGAGAAACTAGGAGGGAAAGAAGAGTAGAATGCAACTGAATGACTGCAAGCCACGGAGGAGGCCTGCTTCCCAGACCTGCTGTGACATTTGAAGGCAACTCAGGGAAGCCTGCCCTCACAGGTGCCGTTGTCGTGACCATCTGAGCCTGGTGCAAACTGTGCTCAGTGCCCGTCAATGAGGAATGCATCTTGCTTCTGATCCCGTCATATTCCCCCTGCCATTTGTGTAGCTTCAAAGCAGCCAATGCCTGCCCCCTGTGCACATGCATCTCCTCGATGCCCGAGCATGCGGCCCATGCATGTCTTCTATTGATGCAAAGGATCAGAAGATCCATGGACATACACACACACACTTGCTGAGCCTCCTGTGGGACAGGGTCATCCTAAAGGCCCATGCAATGCTTACTTTGGGTATCTTCCCTTCTGCTCCCGCCGTACGGACTGGTAGGAGGTCTTCCAGAAGCCTGCCAGGTCACTGGTCAGCTGCACGTCACAGTGCAGCGGTGCTGGCGATGTCCAGGCGCGGGTGAGATGCGGGCATGTCACAAGCTGCTGAGCGTCATGCCTGTGTAGCGCTGTTCATGTTTAGTCCTGTAATGGGATGCTTGGCACGCCTGTGCGAACTCCTTCGATCTCCAGCGTTTCTTACCGACTCCATACTGAGCACGCTCCCCAGTCAGTCCTTGTGCATCCACAGTGCAATCATATTGCCTTTGGTCTCCGGTTGTCATTTATGCTCACAAGCTCGCGCATGCAGCAACGCCAGCACATACCTGAATTGGTCGCTGTGCAGGAGATAGGAGCTCAAAGGCGATTGGTATGCTGCCTCCAGCAAGGGTTGGCGTTTCCAGTAGGCCAAACACTTCCTGCACGCACAGGCAGCATACTACTGTAAACGGCACCTGCCACCAATCGTGGATCTGTCAACCCATACCAATTGGTCTGTAGCTCTTCTCACAATGAGCAAGCTTGCATCACTTCAGTCTGCTCCATGCATGGAAATTGCACTTTGTGAGGGATTCCAAGCAACCTCCGCTCTGCAAGGGCCCCGTGAGGGCTCCAAGCAAACTGTGTTCTGTGAGGGCTTCCAAGCAGCACGGTTGTTTAATGACGGAGCAAACAGGCATACCCCCCCAAAAGGCGCGCAGCCGTCTGCTGGACGGCCAGCAAGCGTGCACAGCGAGCACACGAGCTCCAACTCTCTCTGCTGCTCACCATGTGCTGACTCCAACAGCACCAGGCTCAAATAGGGTCACAGGCTCAGCTGAATCAGGCTCAGCTGCCCAGCACGCACAGCACCCATACTCCCAATGCTCCTGCTGCATCACATACCGTTTCAAGTTGCACCAGCTGCAAATGGTTCAGAGGGTGAGCTGCAAATGGTTCAGAGGGTAAGCTGCAAATGTTCCAGAGGGTGAGCTGCAAATGTTCCAGAGGGTGATCTGCAAATGTCCCAGAGGGTGATCTGGAGAGCATATGGTGTGTGGAATGGGCGACCTCCGGGCACAGCCAATTGCAGCATCTCAATTTGGCACACACACACACACGAACACACAACAAAGCACACGTGCACACACACCTGGATCCTGGCGCGGATGATGGGCGGCTCCCGGGCGTAGTCAATCGCAGCCCTGGTCCCTGTGGGTAGCGCAATGGCTGCAGGCGCCTCCGCATCAATGCGCCTCTGCTGGTCTTGCGGCACCATTGCCTGCACCACACGCATAGCACGCATAGCACGCATCCGTGTCCAAATCTGGCAATGCCCCCACCGCACGCACCCGTGCACCAACTAGCACCAGCAGACGCGGGTGCACGCACACAGGCACGCACCCACGCATTGTCTTGGTAATAGCAATTGTCTGAGGGAAAGCATCGTCTCAGGGAAGGAGGAGAGGTATCAAGCGTTACCAAAATGTGCCGTGCATCACCGAAATGTGCACATGCACATGCGCACGCATGCGAGCACAAGCAGACGCAAGTGCATGCGCACGGGCACACACACACACACACACACTCATGCACGTGCATATGCTTGCAGATGCGTACGTGCATGCCAGCGTGCACACTGGCATATACACACATACACGCCCATGCCCGCACCTTGAGGATGTAGGCCCATGGCAGGCGGGTGCAGTCTGCTTTGCTCCGGCACCCGACCAGGTGCGGGGCTAGCCACTGTGGGGCAGTGTTGTTGAGGTGTGCATCCGACAGGTCAGGCAGCGCTGGCGTGCACGCAGCCGCCTTTGCGTCCTGCTGCCTGCGCGCTTGAGCAAGCGGGAGCTTGAGTGAGTGGGTCTTGGGCATGCTGCAGGCATACATGGCTTTGGCATTTGCGTTTGGGTGAGGGTGAGGGCAGGTATGCTGGAGGGGCCCCCTCCATGTTTTGCTGCTCGCGCGCTTGGACAAACAGGCACAAGAAGCAAACAAGAGGGCGTGCTCATACTCGCCGCCTGGCAGCTCATGCACGGAGATGTGGCGAGTTGGCTGAGCCGTGCTGGTCACAGGGCATCAGGGCCCTGGGGGCACAGCAGCAGGGCTCAGCAGGAAGCTGATGCACAGCCATGGACACAAATATACGATGCAGGTGCGCTTGCCGCAGAAAAGATGTTGCGGAGGGGGCGTGTGCACAAGTACAATGATCGCGCTCCGTGGCGTGCTACGAGCGCGCATGCCAGCAGCGTATACTGTCTTCTGACCTAAGCCAGATTGCTCGCTGCCTCCAGGCCTCTACATCTGTGGGTAAGCCTACTCCGGAGATGCCGCCCATCTCTTTGAAGCCCTGCAATGCGGCAAAAACACACATGCACACATGTACAGACGTTACAGCAGCTTTTTGTCCGGCATGCACATGTGTGTGCGGGATGGTTCTTGCTGATCCCTGCTCAGGGTACAGCAAACGTCACAAAATGCACAGGCTTCGCTCATTTTGGTGGCAACTGCTTTGTACTCTGGCTTCTATGTTGCACCTGTTGCGGGACACTCAGAATGGGTGTGTGCTTGCATGTATGCGCGCACGCACACTGCCTCCCCTTGACCACGCCCCCATCTGCCAGCACCGCTGCCCCGCCCCCTCCCCCGCACACCATTGTTGATATCGATGCCTGTCGCACGCAATACGGGGGGTGCGCTGTGTGCTGTGAGGGGCTACCGTGCAGAAAGGGCGGGGGGCGCGGTCCGACCGGCGTCAGTGATACGATGCAAGCACGCGCGTCGGAGTTCTTGGAGCACCACGCATCGCCTTTGCCCTTGTCACAAGAACGCCACCACAAACACACCAGGCACCACAAATCACACTCGCGGGGCGCGGGAAGGGGCGCAGCGCGGCTCCTGGGGGCAGGGGACACTGCGCGTGAGCTCACTCGAGTGCACCGTTTGCCAAGCCGCGACCACCGGCGGAGTCCCCGCGAACTGCGCTGTCCAGCCATCAATACCTTTTGCTTTAACAACGCGCTTTTACATGAATCCGACCGTCTCAGAAACGGGCCAATTACCTGCTACATTTGCATACATTTGCTGCTGGCGCATGCCCTAATCAGACAATCATAGTACAAAACAACTGCTGCCAGGAAAAAGTGCCTGCCTATCTGCTTGGCACCGTGCCTGACTGACAAGCACCGTGCATGCGCACGACAGCAGAAGCAACGCTCATCTGGGGGAGTGCAGGCAGGGCCTGCTCATCTGACACAGTGCATGCGCACAACAGCAGAGGCAACACTCACCTGGAGGAGTGAAGGCAGGGCCTGCTCATCTGACACAGGCACTGCTCTCTCCTCCAGCACAAGAGTTCCAAGGCACCTGCTTCAGGCGCACGCAGTGAACAGTGGGAAAGGATACACATTACACCACGGCAGTGTCTGCGTTCTCATGCTACAATCCTGCAAGGATACAAATTACAGCATCACGGTGTCTGCGATCCCACATCATTATCTTGCAAGGGTGCATTACACCACCACCGTGTAAGCTCGTGTTACAATCCTGCAGCCAGCTATACCCCCCCCCCC
>LKMJ01006537.1_pt1 | contig 10991 bp, 4 predicted proteins | sample 643391 | NCBI WGS metagenome assembly LKMJ01 (sample SAMN04112250, study PRJNA286221) | soda lake metagenome | biome: soda lake; feature: Kulunda Steppe; material: water; isolation source: sample PL-Br10 brine of Picturesque Lake | place: Russia: Kulunda steppe | collected 2010-07
ACTCTTTGACCGCAGACTCGAGACCACGTGGTTCCTGAGATTCAACCTTGTACGAGCCATCTTTGAGTGCGCTCGCGAGCTTACTTTTCACCCTGTCCGCTGCATCGTCGACGTCTCGGGCTATCGTATCAGGTGTCTCCGTCTCGGCAGTCGCTTCGTGGAACGACCACCACTCGATGAACTGGTTTCGGAGATCATCCAATCCATCCTCCTTGACCGACCAGTAGATCGTTCCCTCGTTGACTTTCTTCAAGTCGACATCAGGTCGCACGCCCCGGATAACCACAGTGGCTTCGAGGGCACCCTCGTGTTCGTCCGCCCCATCTAGTTGTTGTCCATCGATGGAGAAGTTGTACGAGATGGGGTAGTTGTCGCCGTCCCCACCGTAGGGAACCGACGTTGGAAGATTTAGACGAGGGCTGATGTCCGCCCAAAGTTCATTATCGAAAGCGGCGATAATCTCGTCCCAATCTGGATTCTTGCGATTCTTGCGTGCCTCTTCGATGATCTCTCGTTCCTCCGGACCCGTGATTCGAAGGAGAGGACCGTCCTCGGCCGTGTTCGGCCTGATGTACTTGTCGAGGTTCTCCAATGAATTCTGGACCTGATTTCGGACGGTCGTCCGCGGCTGCCCGTTGAGGTCGTCCATCACCGCCACCGCGATGTTGGCGTCGTTCTGTGGGACTGAGTCGGGCACGTACGAGAGGAGCAAGACCGCTTTTGCGACCTTGAGATCGAAGTCACTCGTGTCTTCGTCGGCTTCGATCTCCTCCAGGACTTCGATCTCGTTGAGGATGATGTCCTCGAGCTCGTACCGAATCAGGTCATAGAAATCGACGAGGCTGATGAGGGACAGCTCGTTTTTGCTTTCGTTGCGCATCCATCGGTCCCGGAGCCCAGCGACGATGGCGAGAATTGCTCTCGCTGTCCCTGAGAAGATCGACTTCGTCGAGTCGGCCAACTCGTTCCGAAGATTCGAGAGAATCTCCAGGAAGAGTGCCGGCTGATAAGGCAGGAGTGGATAGAACTTTACGAACTTGTCTTCGTCTACTCGATTGAGAGGTGGCTCTGTGTTCTGTCCAACCTCTGAATAGACGAATGTGGATGTCGGATGCACCCGCGCCGTTAGTGCTTCTGACTCAACCCAGTCTGCTCCCTCTTCGGTCTTCTTGAGGAGTCGACGCTGGACGATTTCCCCGACGTGATGACTTGGCAGGTGGTATTGGTGTGGGAACCGGTCCTTGAGAATCCCGAAGTCGAGTTGCTTCGCGGCAAGTCCTGGTCGAACGTCTTCGATTTGGGATTGTGCCGTCGCGATCATCTGGATGTCTCCATCGCCAATCGTATCGATACTCTCCGCGAGTGCGTTGAGTTCCGAGAGACGCTGGTAGTTTCCACCAATGAACAGCGTCACCTCGTCGACGAGGAGGACGATCTTCACCGGTTTCTCAGACTCCGCCTCGAGGTCTTGTCGATACGCCTCGACGGCTTCGACAGCCATCCGCTGCCCGATATCTTGCCGTTGGATGTCTGCCAACCCATCTGCGGTGCCCGTTTCTCGTTCGACGAGTTCCTCCAGGACGAGGTCGGAGAGGATTCGATACTGCTGGACGTCGTTCCATGAGTACTGTTGCGCGTTGGGAACGCCTTCATCTTGGAGGATCTCTTTCGTGAGGTCATCACGTTGGTCCCACGTCCCCTGATTCTGGTACCACTCCTCGAAGAATGCGACGTCAAGCCGGTTCGATAGGCCTCGTGCCTGATAGACCGCTTGGAGGATAATCTCACTGAAGCTCTGCTCCCGGACGCTCTGGTACTTCAGGAGGTTGATCGGGAGAGGGACGAGACGGTACTCGTCGAGCATCGAGGACCATGTCTCGAAGAGTTCGGTGTAGGAACCATCCGAGTCCAGCCGATTCCAGACCTCCTCTCTGTCTTCCTCTTCGAGGTCTGCAGACGCGGTGAGTAGGTTGAGGACAGTCAACAGGTGACTCTTCCCGCTCCCGTAGTACCCGTAGAGCCAGTGATTGGCTCCCTTCCGCATCTCATCGTCGTGGCCGTGGATTCGAGCGAAGAAGTCCTTGAGATAGTTTTCTGAAGCTTCTGTGATGTGGTAGGTGTCGAGGTAGTGGCGGTAGAGTAGGTCGCGATGAGCGGCCCTGTCTTCATCCTCCTCGAACTTCCGGTCGATACGAATCGACTCTTCGAAGGTCGCGTCCTGCTTCTCGAAGAGGTACTCCATGGACGTCATGCCGACCCCTCCGCGAGATTCGTGTAGAAGTCGTCGACGGGCTCGAACCAGACGCGACTCCGGGCTTCGTGGTGTGTCCAGCCCTCATATCCGGCCAGACGCTTACTCTGCGGTTCCCAGTACTCCTCGGACTGAAACAGGTAGAGCCACCCGATCGGCTTTGTGAGCCACTCGTCCCCTTTCTGGGCCCAAGAGTAGTAGGCCGCCACCTGCAGGGGGACGTCACCGACTTTCGGCGGCTGACCGGTGGTCTCGGTCCTCCCTTCGAGCACACCGATATCACGAAGGGCAGACCTGAGTCCCTGTATCCATCGTTTCTGCGTTGATTCCGAGTACTCTAGCGGCTCGCCAGCCTTGTCGCGGAACGTGCCGAGGATGTTGAGAACAGTATCCGTCTCGAAGTTGAGTGCGGAGGGTCCTTGGTTTATCAGTCGGCGGAGATACTCATGGACGACATAGCGGGTCAGCCCGTCGTGGTTGACGAGATAGAGGAAGAGGACCTGTGCCTGATCGCGTTCGTTTCGACATTGGTCTAGAATCGCCGGAAGTAGTGGAACTGATGGGAGTCCTTCACCCGCTGACTGAAGCCGTGCCCGAATTGCGATAAGTGGCTTTTCAGCGCTGTTCCGACTGCTTCGGTTCGCGACCCGTTCGTCGTACCAGATCTCCTTGACCGATGTCCAATCGAGTTCGTCCGCGTAGAGAGATGCGATATCATGCGTTCTCTCGGCTTGGAGCCCGCAATGAGTCAAATCCGTAGTGATCTTCGATTCGGGGAGTCTCCCAACGAGAGATGGAAGCCATGAGTCCAACTCCCCGTTTCGACCTGTATCCATACTATGACGAGACCGTGGTATCTACTTAGAAGTTCTTGTGCAGATTTCTGGGCAAATGAACGGACCGCAAGGGAACTTTGATGTGGGCTCATTATAAGGTAGAAGACAAGAGCGGTACATCATGTCTAGAAAATCTTCTCTTGCGACGAAAGCCCAATTGGACAAGTCAGAGCGTGAGCATCTCGAAGACATCGTCACAGACCTTCGAGAAACTGTTGAAGCAGATATCGAATATAAGCTCGAACATACCTACGAACTCAATGATAAGAACGGCGGTGAGGATCTCTCTGGCGAAGAGGCGGAAACTCGAACAGAACTGGTCACGGCTGTTGAACGCGAGGACGACGATAAGTCGTGGGAGGAGAAGTTCGAGCAATACGTAATGGGCGTCGGATACACTATCATCAACCGGCTCACTGCCCTCCGTTGTATGGAGGTCCGCAGATTCATTGATCGGCCAGTCACCCAGTTCGGAGACTCTGGCACAACCCCTGCAGCTGAGAAGCTTGAAAACGAGAAGTATCTCGGTCCCGACGAAGCTAAAATTGAAGCCTATGACGACGCCTGCCGCAAGCTAACTGACGAAATCGAGATTCTCTTTGACCCTGAATCGCCATATAGTATCGTTGATCCCGATGTCGAGGTCTTTGAAGAACTCTGCCGTAAGCTCGATGATGTCTCTGAGGAGGTTTGGCGGGCCGACGACGTCCTCGGCTGGGTGTACGAGTACTACAACGCTTCTAAGCTCGAAGAGCTACGCCACAAGAGAAATCAAGAAGGACTAGAACCGGAGGATGTACCTCCGGCAAATCAGTTCTACACACCTCATTGGGTCGTTCGGATGCTCACCGACAACAGTCTCACCAAGATGTATCTAGAGGCAAAAGGCGAGCTTCCAGCTACTATCGAAGAACAATCGACGCTCTCCGAAGATGAACGCAAGTTTCGCGATACCTCTCCTGCGGAGTCATCATCGCTAGCTGATTTCAGCACGTATCTCGTTCCAACGGAAAAAGAAGCCGAAGCCCCAACTTTTGACGAACCAGAAGACATCCGTGTAATTGATCCTGCTTGTGGGAGTGGCCACTTTCTCTTGTATGCCTTTGACGTCCTCGAGCGAATCTGGCATCAAGAACGGCCAGACCTCGCTCGGTCTGAAATCCCCGAAAAGATTCTCCGTTACAACCTCCACGGAGTGGATCTCGATATGCGAGCCTGCCAATTGGCTGCTTTCAACCTATATCTCAAGGCACGAGGACGGGCAGAGGAAGAGGGTGCAGAGGACTTCCAAATGCCAGAGGTTGGTATTGTCTGTGCCGACGCAAAAATCGCTAACATTGGAGCTGCTTCCGAAATTTTTGACGAGGTTGCAGGGGATCAGCCCGACGTTCGAGACGCCCTTGAAGATATCTTAGAGGCATTCGAAGATGTTCAAGGACTAGGTTCACTACTCGATGTAAGAGGAACACTCCAAGAGCATTTCACAACCAAGGAGCAGCCAACACTTATCGAGTCTGTTGAGGGTCCTGGTAGTATCACCAAATTCCTTGAAAACCTTCATCAAAAAGTTGCTGAACACCGGAACGGTGAGTCGTTTATGGCGCAGGATCTCCGGAGTTTTCTCCGTGTTCTGGTAATCCTATCGCAGGACTATGATGTCTCGCTGATGAATCCGCCTTACGGATCGGGAAGTGGAATGCCTGATGTCGTGAAAGATTACGTGGAAGAACACTACGAATACACTCCGGAATTCTATATTAACTTCTTCGAGGTCTGCGACCATCTCACCAAGGAAAATGGGCGTATCGGGATGCTCGTTCCGCGTTCTTTCATGTTCAAACGGAGCTTTGAGGACTTCCGTGAGGACTTCATCGGTAAAAAAGGGTCATTCGATTTCTTGGCCGAATACGGCATCGGGGTGTTGGATAATGCGACTGTTCGAACCGTAGGGACAGTTGTCCGTAGTGGCGAGTCACAAACTCCAGATTCAGAGGGTAGTTTCCTCCGACTTCACGATCTTGAGTCAGAAGAAAAAGAACAGAAATTCCTCTCTTGTACCTTTGACAACCCCGTAGACGAAAACGGAATCCAGCGTTTCTTCGAAAGAGAGATGTCCGAATTCGATATGATCTCCGGGAGTCCTGTTTCTTACTGGGTTCCTCAGGATCTTCGTTCATTATACGACTCTGACGTCGTCCTTGATGCCGACAACGGCCGTGTAGATAAGGATAGCCTCGGAGCAGCTAAAGTTGGTCTCCAAACAGGAGATGATGGAAGGTTTCTCAGGTATTTCTGGGAATCTAATCAAGAATCCTGGGTCCCATTCGCAAAAGGAGGAGAAGATGCCTGGATGCTCCCACGTGTCAATCTTGTTCTAGACTGGAGCAACAAAGGTGCCACAGTAAAACGCTACTCTGGATCATACCCGCGTAATGATCAATATTATTTTAATGAAGCACTGACCTATACGGTCGCAAAGGAAGGGGGGAGACGGTTCGGGTATCTACAACATGACTCTGTGTTTGGCCACAAAGGCTCTGTCTTTATTCCGGATAGGAATATTTGGAGCGTTCTCTCTTACTTGAATAGCAATCTGTTCACATACTTGATGCTCTGCCAAACACCAGAACGGATGTGGGAAATCGGAGAAGTTTCGAAAGTACCATGGTATAATACTTTAGCCGAGATGGATGTCCTTGAAGAAAATTCAGAAGAAATCCTCGGTCTGCTTCTGAAGCAGAGACAGAACGATTTCGAATCTCCTTACTACGCTGGACCAAATCTACTGGACCCCATAGTCGAACCAGAGCCTCCAGAATGGTACGAACACTCACATAGAAATTTCGTTGATTCAGTCGACACTCCGACAATTGAGGAACAACATAGTGGTGAAACCACCTTGCAGGATTTAGCTATCACTGCTGCGAAACGAAGCGAATGGATAATGCGAGAAATTGAGCAACGGGCCTCTAAAATAGAGCAGACTCTCTTCGACCATTTCGATATCAATGAAGACCAACGGGACGTGATACTACAGGAGATTGCACTTCGAACAAACGAGGATCCACGGGAAAGTCAGGAGTACGATCCAGAATCGATTACGGAACCTGCCGAGGACTTCGAGGAGCTTGTCAAGGATCTCCTGCTCCATCTAACTCTGAAAATCACGCAAGACGACGACGATGGAATTGTCCCACTCATTTATGAGGCTGACAACGAGAAACCACTAATTGAACGACTAGAAGACGAGTTTGGACGAATATTTGGAGACGCAGCACAGGATCGACTTGCGGAAGCTGATCAAGTTCTCGGTGGCAAACAGCCTGATTCTGGGGCGTATCCTAACCTTCAGTCTTGGATTGTAAACGATCTTTTCGAGTATCATCTCCAAAAGTTCAAGAATACCCCCGTTCTATGGCGCCTTACAACCGAAAGACTCGTCTCGGACCCCAAAAAAGAGGGATTTTCTTGTCTAGTAGACTACCATCAGCTTGACGCGAGTCTTTTCGACCGAATCGAATCCCGGTACCTTGAGCCTCTCAAGACCGAATATCGTGAGCGCAGAGCAGCTGCAGACCAGCGTCGATCCAATAGTTCACTATCAACAACAGAACAAGCTGGAGCTGCAGAGGAATATGAGCGCTACGAGAGTGCTCTTTCCCAAATTAATGAGTTTCAGGAAGCCAGCCTTGAACTTAGCTCACCTCATCCCCCAGAAAGAGATGAAGTCATTCAATCAATGGCTGCTGAACTCAAGTCGAATGTCGCGGAATTCCGAGAGCGTACAGCTGAACGACTCAGTACGCTCGATAAGATCGTCAAAGAGATGGACTCTGATGAGTTTGAGGATCACTTCAGTCCCAAATTCCTTGATCGCGTGAACGACCACCGAGCTGAATGGCTTGATGCACTCGAGGATCTTGAAGCCGCGTGTGAGGCTTACAGTCAGAGCAAATCAACACCAGTTGAAGCCCATCTCTATGATCTCTTCTCATATATTGACGACAACGTCGGCTCGACGTATCACGGAAGCAATGATATCACCTTCTTGAACCACTACTTTAGTAAAGGAGACAAGTACCTAGACCATGGAGAACCCCGTGAAGGACTTGAAGGAGCTCCCTGTCTTTTAGCCGAACTTGCTGCCGAAACTGACAAAGATGTTAAAATAGGTGAGAAAGTCAAAGATGGGTGTAATCAGCTCTCAAAAGCGCTGGCCTCTGATTGGGAGGATCGAGCTCTTCAGGAAGTGCTGGCCACTGGCTACAGTCCCGTAAAGAAACATGGCGTTGTAATCAATATTAAGCCCCTTGCAGAACAAAACCTTGTTCCACAATCTGTTGAAGACAAAGTCCTGTAGAACAAGGCGATGTGGACCACCAGCTTCGAATATGGTGATGGGAACCGGTAAAAAACGATTTAAAAGGATCAACAAAAATACGATACCTAGATGAGAGCAGCTATATTTACAGAAGGCTCGTCGACGACGGGCGAATCTACCGAGTCTTATTCTGAATTCTTCGAGGGCTCATTCCTATCTGTGAACACTCTCGCAGATGATCTCTCAGACTACTCTGACACTGAAATTCACGTCCTATCCGAAACTTATGGCTATGTTGAGGGCGAAGACGTGGTGGAGCCAGAACCGATTGTTGATCAAACTAAGTCCATAGAACGCTTTGAGGACTATCTACTTTCTCAGGTTGGTGAACTCGATGTAGTCGTTCTACTCTTCACTACCGATGTGTTCAAACAGATTCTCACTCCAAACTGGGAGACAATAGTAGAGCAAGCAAAACCGGACTCGATATGGTGCATTGGAACCTCTCGCAGTGCTTTGAATTCAGTCGATCTCAAATTGCTGGAGAGTCGGCATCCCGTTCTCATCTACGAACGTCGGGGTGTTGCACGCGTTGGAACCGAAACTCGAGAGGAACTGATAGACTGTATCCGTGCTCGATCAGATGAATAGGGAATTCGAATCCGGAGACCGAATCAGACTGAACGGTGACCCCGCAGAAGTCATCCGTACCTACGAGGTCGGGAACCTCCCATACCTCAGGGTCTACGTCGAAGGGGATGGTGCCAAGACGGTCTGTCTCAACCACGTCTCCGTCGAACCAAGCAGTGATGCACTCGCTACGCTCGAAGACCAGGTAACGGAGCTCCACCCCCGACACGAAGCAGTCTCGTCGGAGTGGTTCGACCTCCGAACCGAGGCGCTCCAGCTCAAGATGGCCCACGAGCAGGGGCAACTCCTGAGCATCTCGAACTCGCTCGTCCGCCTTGAACCCTATCAGCTCGCCTGTGTGAACCAGGTAATGCAGAAGCTTCGCCAGCGAGCGCTCATCGCCGACGACGTCGGTCTCGGAAAGACCATCGAGGCGGGCCTCATCCTCAAAGAACTCGAAGCCCGAAACCGAGCCAACAGCGTACTCTTCCTCGTTCCCGCACACCTCCAGAAAAAGTGGGTTCGGGATATGGAGCGTTTCTTCGACATCGACCTCACCGTGGCAGACCGCCAATGGGTCGACGCCGAGCGTCGACGCCTCGGCGAGGAGGCGAATATTTGGGACCAGGAAGGCCAGCGTCTGGTCACCAGCATGGCGTTCCTCCGTCAAGACGAGTTCCAGTCCGAGATCGAGAACGCCTTCTGGGACGTCGCCGTAGTCGATGAAGCTCACAAGGCCAGCAAGCGGGGCGAGTCCCCCAGCAAGACCTCGCTTATGGCCGAACGCGTCGCCAATCACTGTGAATCCCTGCTGTTGCTAAGTGCGACACCGCACGACGGGAAAGGGGAGGCATTCCGATCCCTTATCAGCTATATCGATCCATTCCTCGTCGCCGAGGACCAGGATCTCACTCGGGAGACGGTGAACCGCGTCATGATCCGGCGCGGAAAGGAGACCATTTACGACGACAACGGCGAGCGCATCTTCCCCGAACGAGATGTCCAGACGGCCACCGTCTCGATGTCTCCTGCCGAGGAGCAACTGTACGAGCGCGTGACCGAGTACGTCCGTGAGGTCTACAACCGATCTGACCAATTGAACGAGCCCGCTGTCGGCTTTGCGATGGCGCTCATGCAAAAGCGGCTTGTGAGCAGCGTAGGCGCGATTCGAGAAACACTCCGACGTCGCCTTCACGGGCTGCTCGAACCCGACGAGCGGGGTCTCTCGACCGATGCGACGGCCTACCTCGAAGGCGAGGACCTGGAGGACTCTGACCGTGAACAGGCAGAGCAGGAACTCGAACGCCTCACGGTCGCCCAGGGTGATGAGGCACTCCAGAAAGAGATCGACACCCTACAAGAACTCGTCGCAATGGCCGAGGATCTGCCGGTCGACACCAAAGCCCGGAAGGTCAAGCGTTACATCGAGCAGCTCTTCGAGGAGTATCCGGATGAGAAGCTTATCCTGTTCACTGAGTATCGCGATACGTTGGACTATCTCCTCGATCTCTTCGTCGACGAACCGTGGGCAGACGAGATTCTAACCATCCACGGAGATGTGAATAAAGACGAGCGAACCCAGATTGAGGACGAATTCAACTACGGGAAGTCTCGATTACTGATGGCGACCGATGCGGCCAGTGAGGGGATCGACCTCCAGCACAGCTGCCATATCATGGTCAACTACGAACTCCCATGGAATCCTAACCGTCTCGAACAGCGTATCGGTCGGATCCATCGGTACGGCCAGGACAAGGAAGTAAAGGTGTGGAACTTCCAGTTCGATGGTACGCGCGAGTCCGAGATTTTCGAGCTCCTCCAGGACAAGGTCGAGGAGATTCAGTCGAAAGTCGGTGCGACTGCAGACGTCCTTGGGATGCTGGACGACGTTAATATCGACTCTCTCCTGATGAAATCTATTCAGAGCCAGAAACCAGCCTCAGCTACAAAAGAAGAACTCGAGGAGTTGATGGAAGAGCGTGAACAGACACTACTCGAGTGGTACGAACGGAGCCTCATCGACTGCAGTACGTTCGACGCCGAGAGTAGACAGGAGATTCAAGGAATTGTCGACGACTCAGAAGATATCTTCGGAAGTGAACAGGAGATTCGAGCGTTCTTCACACAGGCTGTAGAGGCATTCGAGGGTTCAGTCGAGAAGCGTGGAAATCAACTGTACGAGGCAGAAGTCCCACCAGAGTTGACTGATAGCGGTCTGTCTGAGACGATGGGTCCATTCACCTTCAGTCGCGATTTCGCAATCGACCATGACGGGATTGAGTACCTCTCCCCTGATGCCGATATTCTACAGGCTCTACGCGATCTTGTACTCCAGCAGGATGAAGACGCAGGAAAAATCGGAATGAAGCTGCTGCCGTTCGTCGACCAACCTGGCATCACATTTGTCTACAAAGTCGCCTTCGAAGATGCGACAGGCAAGACGATTCACGAGCAACTCATTCCCGTCTACGTCGACCTCGCTGGACTTGACGCTCAGCGTTCACTCGGCCAGCGCGTCCTAGATGCAGAGACGGTTCACGCCCGTCCAGATGAGAGCACGGTATCTCGGCTGCTCAAGCAGCGTAATGAACTCGAAGTTGCCTCTGAAAGGTACATCAGTAGTATGGTCGCCAACATCCGGGAAGATCTGCTCGAAAAACGCCAACAAGATGTACAGCAAGAATTGTCTGATCTTGAAGCCTACGAGCAAGCTGAGCGAGATCGGATTCAGTCGTTCATCGATTCGTACGAACAAAAAGCGACGACGGGCTCAGACATGAGTATCGCAATCCGAAATCAAAAACAGCGCCTTGAGCAGTTGAAAAGACGAATTGAGTCCCGAAAGGCTGATCTACGAAAGCGAGAACAGGTTATATCTATTGCACCAGACATTGAGGCGTACTGTCTGACACTGCCAGTATAATTTGAATTCTTTGTAGTTTCGGTACACGGC
>LKMJ01006539.1_pt1 | contig 10990 bp, 13 predicted proteins | sample 643391 | NCBI WGS metagenome assembly LKMJ01 (sample SAMN04112250, study PRJNA286221) | soda lake metagenome | biome: soda lake; feature: Kulunda Steppe; material: water; isolation source: sample PL-Br10 brine of Picturesque Lake | place: Russia: Kulunda steppe | collected 2010-07
ATACATCAACCGAGATACGTTCACAGTTACTACCGAAACAGTTGCGATTCTGGTTTTACCCGAACCCATGACCGAGAATGAGGCTGTGGATGTAGGACGGCAACAAGCACGGGCTGTTGCAGATGGTATTTCACAGACGTTTGATTCACACTAAACAAGGGTTGTCAAGCAGATATACACAATCACTCCACAAAAACTTTTTATACAACAACCCACTCTTTCAGAGTGTAAGAGGGAAAAGTGGTTTGTCGTTGTTTAAGCACCTTCACATTCCTCCTGTTCCCTCTTGCTGGTTGAGCCATCGGGCGTAATGCCCAGTCTTCAACCTCAACCTTAGAAATACAAACACCCAGTGCCAACAGTGTGATCCTACACGGTATAGAAGTCCGTTAAAGAAGTTCACTAACGTCACTCACCGACGCTTTTTAAGCTAAAAAATCTGAATTGTGGTTAGGTGTAATAAACCAATGACACAGCCACAATCTCAACAGGCGTATGATTCAATTATTGAAGCACTCGGTTACGAATTTGGCCGTGAGATCGGGAGAGGTGAAACGTATTCTATCGCACGCCAACTGGTTGCCCAGTCTGACGTTGTCGACGGGAAGCCAGTAGTTGATTCTACCCCGGTATACGAAGGTGGGCCTGTGTCGGCACTTGATTCACCGCTATACCCACTCACCGTTTTACAATACACTCGGTCAGATTCATTGACCAAAGCAGACCGGAACGACCGGGAAAGGGCTATCAAATCTCTACAGTCCGATTTGATTGCTGTTTACAACGAGACATACGCCGACGGTGAGGGAGAGGGCGAGGGTGATGAAGAACCAGAGCCGTACCGCATGGAGGTGTGAATATGGTCGACACAGACCTTCCACCGGTTGATAAAATACGCGACCTGTTCGACCTCCCAACCGAGGTTCATGGGTGGTTACGGTATGAATCAGCTGAAGACGATCGGACAATCTTTGAGTATTGGCGAGCGCAGTCAAACCACGTTTCAGGCGAGTATGAACGGATCGTCGCCAAACCTCGACCAATGGCTGGTGAGGTTTCTATCGGGACTGAAGTGTTTGACCAGTTTGGACACCGAGTAAACTACCGAACTCATACCTCACGCAAACTGGAATTTGTCGACCGGATATGGAAATCAGCTACACGGAAGATGAAAGCCCATCCCGGCAAAGGCGAGTTTGAGAACCCACCAGAGTTGCCTGTGGTGATCGGCGAGTGGGAGCTTATCTGTGATAAGTGGGATGGGACAGAGAATATCGCCGTTTGGGAGTGGGGTTTCGGTGAGGCGACGTTGAAGGTGACTGAAACGGATATTGAATGTCACTACAGCTATACACGCCGACCACAACGAATCGAATACATCGAACCAGACAGCGACCCAGTTGTGATTGTCGATGATATGTCTCGGCGATTCGCCTACGAAATTGCGACCAACACCTTGGAGAATCTTCCAGCCCCATTGAGCCAGTTAGGTAACGACCTCTCAGGATTACAGTCTCTCAAAGGAATTGGGCCAGCAAAGAGCCGGAAGTTGGCATTATTGGGGTTCCGAACCCCGAAAGATATTGCAGAGTACGTATCCGATGAATCGAAGCCAGTCAACCATCACCACCGAGACGAGATCGATAAAGTCCTCACCACACAGATCCGTGAGTCAGTCACTCAATGGGTTTCTGAACGTAGAGAGTCAGAGTCAGCTGAAACACCTGAAGAAGACGAGGTGAAAATCAAACTGACGAGAGGTGTGGTATGAGCGGTTGTGGGGGTTCACCACCACGCGACCCAGACCTGTATAAGTGGAGTAAACACTTCAGGGAAGAAGCAATGGAATCTGACTATCGGTTTCTAACCGAAGAAATGGTCGATAAGACCATCTCAGAGGGCCGTGATTGTGATCGGATTGAGGCAGGGCCGGGGAATCTCAGGCGAAGAATGGACTTTGACGGTGTCGACGCCGTCCTTGTGCTACCCGAAGACAAACCAATCGTAATCACTGGTTGGACAGAGGTTGAAAATTACGTTGAAGCCCTGTCGTCGGAGCGGTGGACACACACCGATCTTGCGAAAATCCAAGCTGCTGAAAATCTTGAACACAAACCCGGCCCGAACCGAGACGAAATGTGTGAGTCTGACGAGTACCCCAATTGGTATGAATTGCGGCGTTCGGAATGAACAAGCAACATATTTATATAAAATAAGCTCTTAGGTGGTAATAGGTGCTACATAACAATGCAAACCACACTAAACAGTATGTCCGATATGGGGATGAACGAACCAGACACCACAGGAGAGGAACAGACTGAAAGCCTTAGAGTAGTCGACAAGGCTCAACCTGAAGGCGAGCAAAAGCCCATGCGTGTTATCGAAGACGATGTGGGGCTTGCTAATGAGGTTTTGGTCGGTGGGAAGCCCATCAGCGAGTATGAGGGTAACGAACAGTATCCTGCGGATGATACGGTTGTTCGGGTTGTTTTTGAACAAGACCTTAACCACCGAATACCCGGATGGGAAGACAATACAGAACGGTTAGGAGAGTTCCTAGCTGAATTTGAAGACGAATGGAGCGTGTCTATCAGAGAATACAGCTATCCAAAGAGCCGGATGGAAGAAATTGAATAGAACACACCCGATTAATACAGTCTGATGGTGTCTGAACAATTGAATTACTCTACAAATCAAAAATCTCAGAATGGGCAACACAATGGTAAGTAGCGGTGACGGCGGAAATTTTGAACAGGGAGATGGGATTAAACAGTTCCAACCACGGAAAATCAGAGGGAAGAAAACCACGTCTGGTGAGATGGATTATCGTATCGTTATCACCGACGCAATCAAATTCATGCGTCTGACCAAAACAGAAGTCGGTCGGATTTCGTTTAGAATGGACCCAGCCGACGTTGAAGGCGAGGAAGGCGACCGGATGATTCCGTGTTACTACTTTTCAAGCGATTCTGTACCAGACGGTCGTGAGAGTGACTTGTATCGGGTTGTTAGGATGAACAAACAACCGAGCGGGTCGATTTCGTATCAGCTCATGTTACCCCATTCGGTATTAGATTCGTTAGGTTATGATACTGAAGACTGTTGTGGGGAAATTATCAACCTGTATGCGACTGAAAATGGGCTTCTCGCTCTGGGTGAGGTTGAGACGCGGGAAATTCAAACCCATCTAGACCCGAGCAGTAGAGACAACTGATACAAACGAGTGTATCGGGCGTGAACAAAGGTAGCTGCTTGAAGAAAGAGCTATATCACAGTATCTTTTTGTCTGTTGTAAGAGAGAGTACGGTAAGGAAACACACACCGACCAACTGTTGCACCTCCATGCAATTGTAGCCCTTCAATTGCACCAGAGATGTAATAGATAAAACACACGAGTGTTAAATGACACACCCACCACACAACCACGACATAGTAGAGCAGTTGTATAGCCACGATTGTAGCGTGAGGGGTGAGTGTTATGTCGACTGAAAACCAGCGTAATCGGGGCGGTGAAACACAGACACAGAAATCCAGTGTCGATACCCGATCAACAGAGCAAAATTATTCGGAGGTATCTGGGCAGATATTGGCAGACATTGAATCGTTTGTCACCCCCGAACCAGATGGGGTTCCGGGGTATGAAAGCAATGTCTGGACGTGTAAACGCCGGATAGAAAGCCACAGCCAAAAGAATACGGTCAGTTACAATAACTCAGATGTTGAGCAAGCGGTTAATGCGCTGATCGACGCCGAAGACGTTATCGAGTGGTTCGGGTTGCTTGCACCTGCAACAGACGAGCATCTGTGTGCAATCATTGAAAATGAGCTGTTAACAGACACACCGAGAAAAATTCTAATAGCGCAGTGTAACAGACTCCGACAAACAGGGGGCGAATGAGATGTCGAGAGAGTCAAAATCACACCCTGAGTTTGAAGAAATTTCAATCAACTCTGAGAAAAACCCCATTTTCAGGTCGATCCGGGTGAGAGAATCAAAGGCGAGTAAAATAATCGAAGATGAGGTGATGGAGCGGTTAGAACCAACAATACTCGATACAATATCCAAAGAAGATCAACTACTCAAACGTAGGGTTGCCGCGAAGATCGTAGACCAAGAAATAGACACCCCAACAGTTGACCGTGTGTTGTGGTATGATGAATCCGAGCCGTATTTTCTCTGCCAAGGATGTTTTGAGAGTAACCGAAATAAAGTATGGAAAGGTGAAAAACGCCATCCTCGGTTCTTTGAGTTCCAATACAATGTCCACTCACAATTACAAGATGAGTGTGTCTGTGAATACTGTCGTGAGGTGCAAATCCAGCAAGTGATGAGTGTTATACATTCGACAATCGGGGTGAAAATAGCCGACGACAATAACCCCGAATAACGCCCTTTCACCCAGTTTATACCGGATTGCGACTGTTTATAGAATAGGTGAAAGACAATGGCAAACCAAACAACAGACGGAGAACAAGAACGGACTGTCGGTAAAAGAACATATGAGATTTTCTTGAGAACAATCCGAGCGAACCTTGGTAGCCCCCAACCACCTATGGCCGCCAAATATAGTGTGTCGATCTGCCTTTGTTCATACAAGAGACCTGCAAAAGCGTTTTATAATTCAGTTTTTGTTGGCCGTGAACAAAAAGACGATATTGTAGAGTGGACAGACGCAGACGGTCGTGATTTTCTAGCTCTTAAAATGTCTGCGTATGACAAAATCGACGGGATATACCCATACAGCGAAGAAGACATCAACGCGATTGAGGAGATAATTCAGGTTGAAACATCAAGAGACGATACTGATAAAGAAATCATTGGGTGGGCTAACACCCAATTACTTAAAATCGAATCTCTGTATGGGGACGAGGGTGAATCCTAATGTACCGGAAAGGTCATGTTGGCATCTCGATGGGGGTTGCAGGGGTTGTGCTGTTGACCGTTCCAGTAACCTACGCGCTCCCCATCATTCTCATGTTACTATCCACTGAACGGCTCCCAGACCTTGATTTCAAGATACCGTTTCTAAAACATCGCGGATACTCACACACTATTTGGGCGGCTCTCGTAGTTTCAACAGTGATAGCAGGGGGTGTTGCTGGTGGGTTAGTTTATACAAGCATCTCTTTCGAGTCTGTTGCACTATTCGTGAATCCAACGACAGTCTTTGCAGTATTGTGGGTTGGAACGTTTCTCGGTTTTATCAGCCACTACATCGGAGATATGATAACGACGGGAACGGGAGAATACGGCGTCCAACTGTTTCAACCACTCACTCAATGGGAGTTGCCAATAGGATTATGGAACGCAAACAGTCGGTTGGGGAATAATCTACTCTTTATTTGTGGGCTATCTGTTGCTGGATTAGGCAGTGCCGTGAAAATGGGGTTGATCGGGTAGCGTTATGAGGTGGTGGCGACCTTATCACGTAGCCTAGGTTCTAAATCGAGGCGTTTGTCTTCCCACTGTCGACGTTGTTCGATTAATTCCTGCCCTTTGCCTGAAAGACGGTATTCGTTCGTTCGTTTGTCTTTGACACCTTTCTCAACAAGCCCCATATCGACCATATCATCCAAGTTGGGATAGAGACGACCGTGATTGATTTCAACGTCGTAGTCCTGTTGTAGCTCTTGTTTGATAGCTAACCCGTGAGGATCATCCAGACCAGCAATAACGTATAGGACATCTCGCTGGAAACCAGTCAGTTTGTGCATCATAGTGTGGATATAGTCTACATACCTGTATGTATAAATATGTTGTCTGATTTGATGAGTCAAGACTATTTATCATTCTGACAACCATTACACCGGCCCGACCGAAGATATTTTTCTACAGAACAGTGTGTTACAGACGAAACATCGTGACACCGACCAAATCACCAAACAACAGGCCCGAATCAAACGGTGAAAAAAGAGGCGATGGGAACGATATTGAGTCTCATTTCCCCTCTCCAGAGTATAGAGAGTACCAACGTGAAATTCTGTTAGAGGCCAAAAAAGCACTGTACGACACACCCGGTGTCGATACAGTCGTGATCGACGCCCCCACTGGTGTTGGAAAATCAGGTGTCAATATCGCGCTAGCTAACTACGCGAGCTACGGTGCGTTCTATACAACCCCACAGAAAAAGCTCAGAGATCAACTCAGCCACGACAAAGCCCTATCCAAGCACCATTCGATTTTGCGATCGCGTCGTGATTACACCTGTGAGAGTACACCGACGCAATATGCACAGCAGGGGAAGACCTACAATTGCCAAAACTGCCCGGTAAATAGTAGAGATGATATTAGCTGTCAACAAATCCGATGTAATTACTGGGTGGCGAAAGAGCGAGCAATGGATGATCCGGTCGCCACGCTCACGTTTGCGATGGTAATAGTCGATGGGCGAATACCAAGCCACCAAGTTACGGTGAATGGTGAGCCAGTGAGTAAAGATGCACCCGTGACAGTAGGCGACGGCGACGTTATTGAGAGTACACAATTTTCATTCTCAAAACGAGAAGTGTTGGTTATTGACGAGGCTCACACGCTGGCCGAACAAGTTACAAGTCTTCATGCAGATATTTCGCTTGCACCGTGGACGATTAAGACAAAACCGGTTAGCTCTTACACAAACAGTGACCGGCAGACAAGAGGAGCAAGCGAGAGGCAGACAGACGATCCATACAACGTGTTTGTGGATCTAATAAGCCAGTATGATCGGAATACACCCCAAACACTCAACAACACCCTTGTGTCTGATTTGACTGATGTACTATTGGTCACAAAAGAAGCTATTGACACCTTCCGGTCGAGGCTATCCAACCACCAGTTGAACGAGAAAGGTGGAAACAAAAAGTCACAGTTAGATTCTATCAGTTGGAAATTAGAGAACGTCATTGAGGATGTTAAATCGGGCTTCCCGTGGGTCATAACCACTAACAAAACGAGCATCGGTGATGATGATTTTCAGATCAACCTCAAACCCGTCTGGGCAGACACGTTCCTAAAGCAAAACGTCTGGACCAGAGCCGATAAGGTGATACTATCGACGGCGACTCTCCCCTATCGAAATAACCCAGAGAAATGGCTTCAACAGATAGGCCGAGACCCAAAAAAGACGCACTTTATTTCAAAACCCATGCCGTTCCCACCCGAGAACCGCCCGGTACGGCTTGATTACCAAATCGGGAATATGTCGGGAGACGGTGTCGACAAATACTGGAAAGTGATTCTCGACCAGATAAAAGAACTCGCGAGAAAACATGAAGGTGAAAAGGGATTGATACACACAGCCAGTTACGCCCGTGCGAAGCGAGTGCATGAAGCTCTCCCACACCTCACAATGCAACACCAACGGTCGGACGATAACGCGAAGGACGTTATCAACCGCTGGCAAGAATCAAATAAACAAATACTACTCACGCCATCTATGACTGAAGGCGTGGATTTGGAAGGTGACCTCTGCCGGTGGCAAATCCTACTGAAAGTACCGCTCAGAAACCTCTCAGACCCGCGTGTGGAGTACCTTGTACGCGAGCAGAACGATTGGGAGTGGTACAACGATGTTGCCGCCCGAGAAGTCATACAGTCTATTGGTCGAGCAGTACGCTCCCCAGACGACTACGCAACCTACTATGTGTTCGATAGCAAATTCAACGACGTTATGGATGGACGAACACCGCAATGGCTTGCAGACGCATTTGTACGAAGCTGATACTGGTTGTTAAAGAACTACTATAACCTGATGAAGCCTAGTTCGGCAAAACAACGGTCAGACTTTTATACATAGTAATAACATGATTTAACGTAGAATGAAGAACCCAACACCGACCAACTCAGGTGATAGCCACGAAAGTGGGGCGGGTGGTACTGAAAACACAGGTGCTATTGAAGTCGCCGGGGCTACACCTAAAATTGATACAGTAATTATTGAGGGATCAGGGAAACTCACGGGGATTCCCGAGCAAATCAACGTTACAATCACTTACACCACTGACTCTGACGGTGTAATGGACCTCCAGTCGACTCTCATTCTCAGCGTCGATGAGAACAACGTGGCCCACATTGATGAGATCGAAGGTGACGGAACGATGGCAGAGTGGTTCATCCCTATGATGTACGTCAAACAGGAGCTATCCCAACAACATCCTGCTATTGATGATGTTGCTGGTGTGCCGTCATTTGGTGTTGTCCATGACCAGCTGTATGATAACCAGCCACAGTTCAACGAAGGACAACCCCAGCTTAAAACGAGTGGGTATCAGAAGCAAGGGAGCCAACCAAGCCTACCAGAAAGTAGCGAAAGTGAACCAGACTCTAGCGAAGCAGAGGAAATGGATGCACCGGCTGAACAAAACGTTGTCAAAAACGGGTCTTCGTCGGGAGAATCAAAAGCGGTAAACGAGGATTCAGAAGCGAGCGAGGAGTCGAGTGAGGACGATGAAGATAATGAAGACGATAACGGTGATTCGGTCGAGGTCGAGGTCGAAGATGCAAAGACCGATGCAGACTCCCAGAACGACGAGGAAGACCTAACTCCTGAATCGCTTATCGCAGACGAAGAAAGCGATTGGGTGGTTGATGATTCAAGCGGAGAGGGGAATATTCTCGCAACCATCAAAAACGAGGTTACAGAGTGGAGTATCACTATCTGGGATTTCCGAGACGAAGAAGATGCTCCGAAAAATTACGGGCTTCACTTCTATGACGGTGGGGAGAAAAAACAACTCGGCTTTGACGATCAAGACAAGATGGTTAAAAAAGTCGAAGAATGGAAAGCAGACCCACCACAAGTTAGCTAACTGTCTTTGTCTGTACCCCTTCGAGTTGCAGAGCCAGCATACGTAATTCCACCATCTTGTTCATCTTTTTTTACCCCACCAGACGAGGAGTTTTCATCAGTACCGTCTGATTCGTGAGTAGTAGGCGTCTCTGATGATACCCTTCTGAACATACGGTAAATGAGCCTTGTTGATAGTGGTTTCTTAACCTTCGGCTTGTCACGTTCGTATGTGTGGGGGTGTCGGTAGCCATTGCTCGACACCAACCCAATGCGGTGCATCCGGTCAATTGTAACAAACAGCATTAGTGCTGTTGCGACACTGACCGAGTAGAGGCCAAACCGTGCATGGAGTGTTGCCGCGTTCATACTAAACAGTATGATGTAGAAACTAAAGAGGATGAAAAACCCCAAAGTGAGATGATTTGAATACGTCTTATGACCTAACAAGAACGCACCCCCGAGGATGAAGATACCTGCGGTTAATACAATTCCAAGTACGGGGAAAGTGAGTGTGAAGAAAGGTACAAGGACGAAATCAAGCAATCCAATAACAATCCCTTCGGCTTCCGCTGTCTCTGCTGGGCCTGCAACAACCCCAAACCCTGAGATAACAATTAAATCGAAATCGAATGGGGCTTGAAGTGGAAGCGGGTCTTCATTGTACCATGAGGTGTAGGCACTGAAGCCAACCCTGTCAGAAAGGTTCGGGAGGATAATTCCTAACAGGTAGAGGAAGCCAGCGACTCTCGCAACCAAACCGAACGACACCAGCGGGTTCGGTACGATAGCACGAATTATCTTAGTTGGCGATTCGTACATAGTGATTCAATTTTGTTTTTTATACTATTTAACTATGCGGTCGAAATGTCAGAGATAAACATTCAATTATGGGCCGTTGACGACTCTACAAACGATTTGAAGCAAAGGCGGAAAAAACCGCCTTGTTCACGGGTAAGGTAACACCGACCAAAGTGTTGTTGACACCAAATTTGTAGGAAGCCACGAGTGACGTGACATCCCCGTGAACAAGCGAACAAATGCTACATGAATATAAAAAAGTTCGTATGACGCGAGGAGTTTGTGTGTGATAGACACTCAGGCAGATAGTTTGAGGGGAAAACCAGATAGTCCGATTATTTTTGGAGAATAAATATAATTATTACAAATATTTATCTATTACAGCTGAAAGCATCAAACACCGAGGGTGACATCCACCCCCGGTGAAAGATAAAATACTTTGGTCGGTGTTTTATCAACCCACTTTCTGGGTTTTTCTGCGCTCCAAACCATTTAGCAGAGAACACAAATAAAGAGTAGATTATATTGAAATTATAGTTGGTATGTGCTAATATTTTAGTAAGTATTATGAACCAGTATATTTCTTTATAGAATAGATGGTCCACACATAGACCATCGAACCGACCAAGATGCTAAATTTGAGGTGGTTTTGCGAGCGAGGACATCCCCTGTCCCCGCAACTCAATTATGGATGTGTGTAGGAGTCTACAGAACACGAAAATGGAGCGTTGGTTACAGAACTCCACTAACAAACGATAGTGTACTCTACACTCTACACTCTACACTCTGCTCTACGAACACCACACACCGTGAGATAGGTTCAGACTGTTTGTTGTTGTTGTTGTTTACCACCTGTTAACCAAAATGTTTATTATATTTATCCAGTTAGTGATAGTCACGACATAGACAACGGGAAACGTAGTGACGTGTTACAAACACCGACCAAAAACATGAAGTCAATTACAAAACTTATCGGCGGTAGAGAAAGCGCATCGTTCGGATTGTTCAACAACTCAGGCTCAGACCGGGCACTCACCGAAGTAACCAGTCAGGTATTCCTGTTGATTCTTGCCATTGGTATTATTGGTGGGCTTGCAGTCACACTCGGTGGAGTGAGTGACGGGATTCTCCCCGGTCCAGAAGGGAACGTAGAGATCCAAGAAAATGGAGATAATATTTCAGTGTCCATTGACACTCTTGATGATGATGTTGATGAGGTAGCAATCACTGTCAGCGGTGATGAGGATGACTTTGACGCGGGAGATGGACTCACACATGATCTTGACGATGTTGATATTGACGGTGCTGATATGAAATTCGAGACAGCGGCCCCCGGTCAGACAGGTATGTTTGAACTAACGGGAGATAGTGGTGAGGTGGCAATCAACGTGGTTGCGTATGACGCCGATAATGACCAATCAAAC
>LKMJ01006540.1_pt1 | contig 10990 bp, 14 predicted proteins | sample 643391 | NCBI WGS metagenome assembly LKMJ01 (sample SAMN04112250, study PRJNA286221) | soda lake metagenome | biome: soda lake; feature: Kulunda Steppe; material: water; isolation source: sample PL-Br10 brine of Picturesque Lake | place: Russia: Kulunda steppe | collected 2010-07
ACGCCCGTCTCGACCGCGACACGATAACGACCTTTCCGCGAGCGGTTCGTGATTGTCTTGTTCGTGACCACATCGTTCGGCACGACGATGTACTCGCCGTCGAACCCCTGGATACGGGTACTCATCAGCGTGATATCCGAGACCAGTCCGTCCTTGTCGTCGATGACGACCCAATCGCCGACCTCGAACGGTCGTGAGAACATCAGGACCAGACCGCCCAGAAGCGAGCCCAGCGTCTTTCGTGAGGCGAGACCGACGACGATACCGAGGAACCCTGCGCCGACGAGCAGCCCGGTGAGGTCGACATCCCAGATGCCGAGAATGACGAGGATACCGACCGACCAGAGTGTCATCTGCGTGATGCGCAGTGCAATCTCTCGCTGGTGCTGGGTCAGCGCGTCGCTCTCGGATGCGAGGTCGTCGAGCAGTCTCGTCGCGATGCCGGCGAACACCTGTATCGCAATCAGGACGACGAGCGAGACGACGACTTCGGGAGCGCGTTCGTCGACGCGCAGAAAGCCCATCTGGTCGAGAAGCGTCTCTGTCAGCCCCCAGATATCTGCGATTACGAGCGTCACACCGACGACAATCCCGACGGTGAGGACCGAGCTGACGAAGTCGACGACGATAGGGGAGTGTCGGTCGACGACTCGACTGCGGACGCGTCGAACGAGAGCAACGGCAGCGAAGCCGAGTAACGCCAGCACGAGCGAGACGAGGAGCTGTACCCCCAGTGACGACACAACGTCTCCCAGTCCGAACACTCAGGCCACCTCCATGAACTACTGTATCAAGTCGTGGGCGGCGGGATAGGTATTACGCTCTCGTCCTCGGGTCGGTGGCATCTTCCGGGAACGTATCTCGTGAGATGGTCGCACGTAGCTTTATTCGCCGATACACCGAACGTTGTGGTATGAGCCACGGCACAGAGAAACGGGAAGTACGGACCGGCAAGACCGTTTACGACGCCGAGGGCGAGAAGCTAGGGGTCGTTAGAGGGTTCGACGAACACGGGTTCTACGTGACAGCGAGTACCGATGTCGAGGTGCTCCCCGACGAGCCCGGACAGCGAGAGCGGTCGGACGCGCTGATGTGGCGGTGCTGGGAGTGCGGGGAGATGGGGCAAATCAGCGACATCCCGGAGAACTGCCCCTCCTGTGGTGCGCCCAAGGAGGATATCTATTACTGGCAGGAAGACTGACTGGGAGGTAATGGACATCTGCGTGTTCGGCGCTGGGAGCCTCGGGAGCCTCGTCGGCGGGTTGCTCGCCGAGGAACACGACGTGGTACTCGTCGGTCGCTCTCCACACGTCGAGGCGGTTTCCTCGAAAGGACTCACCCTCACAGGCTCGGTCGAGCAGACCGTCACGCCGAAGGCACAGACCGACGTGCCAGCGACGGCCGACCTCGCGGTCGTGACCGTCAAGAGCTTCGACACGGAGACAGCGGCGCGAGAACTCGCGACGGTTGAGCTCGGAGGTGTGCTCTCACTCCAGAACGGGATGGGAAACGAGCAACGGCTCGCCGCTCATCTCGGCTGTCCCGTGCTGGCGGGAACCTGTACCTACGGCGCACGCCTCACCAAGCCCGGCACCGTCGAATGCACCGGAATCGGCGAGATAGCGCTCGGACCACGGAAGGGTGGGCAGTCGACGTTTGCCGACCGCGTCGGTGTCGCGTTCGAGCAGGGAGATATCGAAGCGACGGTGACGGCGGAGATGCCACGCCGCCGGTGGGAGAAACTCGCTATCAACGCCGGAATAAACGCAGCGACTGCGCTCGCTCGCGTTCGAAACGGCGCGCTCGTCGGTGGGCCCGGTGAATCCGTCCTTCGCGAAGCTGCACGGGAGACTGCGCGAGTTGGGCGCAAGCAGGGCGTGGCTCTGGCGGACAGCGAGGCGGTCGAAGCCGCAGTGTCGGTAGCTCGGTCGACCGCTCGAAACAGGTCCTCGATGCTGCAGGATATCGAAGCCGGAAACCGCACAGAGATAGACGCAATAAACGGCTACGTCGTCGACCACGCTACGGAGCCCGTGCCGATTAACGAGTCACTGACCGCTCTCGTTCGCGCCTGGGAAGCAGAAAACGGACTGCGAAACTGACCCGGAGTTAGAACGGTGCCTGCGGGCCTTCGTCGTCCTCGCCGTCGCTGGAGCTGTCGCCGGGGAACGACGGACTCATACCGTCACCACCGCCGACGCCGCCAGCCATTCCTTCCTGTCCGCCCATGCCCGTCGAGGCGTGGACCGTCTCTATCTCGGGAATCTCCTTGGTCATCCGCGTCTTGATTGCCTGAATCGTCATCGGCGAGATACCGCAACCGGAGCAGGCACCACCGAGCTGGATGGTGACTGAACCGTCCTCCATGTCGAGGTTCTGGATTGCCGCGCTCCCACCGTGCATCTGAATCTGCGGGAAGTTCCGACGCAGGAAGTTCGTGATGCGCTCACGAAGCTCATCCTCTGGACTCTGTTCGTCTGTTTCGGTGCTCATCACCACACAGTAGACCGTCCGAGTGCTTAGGCTTTGGGTCTCGACGGGACGAACGCGTGCAGCCACCTCTCGTTTGCAGAGAGCCCGGTTCAGTACTGCGGTTTGAGTAGATAACCAATCTATAAGTTATGGAAATACTATTTGGAATTGCGATTGTAGGTACGAGTGAATTCACATAACGTCACTGAAGCAAATTTTATATGGGATGGGTCATATATACACTAGTAGAAGGGAGGAATAGATATGGCAGTTAGTGACATCTCAAGCCCACGGCATCGACAGGAATCGAACTTCTGGAAGCAACTGCTGGGCCAACTGTCTCGCTACGACCTGTTACTGGCTGCCATCCCGGTTCTGTTCGCGCTGGCCCTGGGTGCCCACCTGTTCGTCGCCGTGTCGCTGCACGTGGCTGTCGGCGTCAGTGCGGCAGTAAGCGGCCTGCTCGTCGCTGATGCGTTGTATTTCCATCCACCAACGGACGTTTCCACACGACGAAACGTGTCGAACGCGATGGAGGGCGATGAACCGGTTATCAATCACCCGGACCGCCGAGACTGACCAGAGCGGCCGAGAAGGCTACTCTTCCTGAGCGTCGACGACGGCGACGCCAGCGAGATTGACAATATCTTTGACCTCGTCGCCACGCTGGAGAACGTGAACCGGTTTGTCCATCCCAACGAGCATCGGGCCGATAGCCTCCGCGCCGCCGAGGCGCTGGAGCAGTTTGTAGCCGATGTTTCCGGCTTCGAGGTTGGGGAAGACGAGCACGTTCGCCGGCTCCTGTAGTTCGGAGAACTCGTACGTACCGTCGAGAATGTCCTCGACGAGCGCGGTGTCGGCCTGCATCTCGCCGTCGACGGGGAAGTCGACGGTTGGGTCGCTTCGGAGCTCCGAGGCTGCCTCCCTGACCTTCCATGTGCTGGGGTTATCCACGCTGCCGAAATCCGAGTACGACAGCAGCGCAGCGCGGGGTTCGATGTTGAACCGCCGGGCAAGTTCGGCCGTGTGTCTGGTCACCTCGGCGAGAACGTCCTCGTCGGGGTCCTGGTTGACCGTGGCGTCAGCACAGAAGACGACGCGGTTCTTGAACGTCAGCATGTAGACGCCGGCCGCGTAGTCGGCGTCGTCGGCTGTTCCGATGACGCGCAGCGGCGGTCGGAGTGCTTCGGGGTAGTGATGCATCAGTCCGGTGAGCATCGCATCCGCGTCGCCCATCTCGACCATCACGCTGCCGAGGTAGTTCCCGTCCTCGATGAGTTCGTCCGCCTCCCGGCGTGTGACGCCCTTCCGTTTCCGCAGTTCGTACAGGCGGTCGGCATACGAGTCCAGATTGTCGTCGTCGGGGTCGACAATTTCGGGGTCGAAGCTCAGCCCGAGCTCCTCCATCGCCTCCCATATCTCCTGCTGGTCCCCGATGAGGACTGGCTCACCGATTCCCTGCTCGGCAATCTGGTAGGCCGCCCGGACCATCTTCTCGTCGTTCCCCTCGGCGAGGACGAGGCGCTTGGGGTCGCTCTTTGCCTTGTTCAACACGACGCGCATCATCTCGCGTGACTTGCCGAGACGTGCCTCCAGACGCTCGCGGTGTTCGTCCGGGTCGACTTCGCCTCGCGCACAGCCGCTCTCCATTGCAGCCTGTGCGACAGCCGGGGCGACCTCGAACAGCACTCTGGGGTCGAGTGGCTTCGGGATGATGTAGTCGGGACCGAACTGGAGCGGTTCGTCGCCGTATGCCTTGACGACCGCATCCGGGACATCCTCGCGTGCGAGCTCGGCGAGGGCGCGGGCCGCGGCGACTTTCATCTCCTCGTTTATCTCCGTCGCACGTGCGTCGAGTGCGCCACGGAAGATAAACGGGAAGCCGAGCACGTTGTTCACCTGGTTGGGGTAGTCCGAACGACCAGTCGCGACGATGACCGTATCCTCCCGTGCCTCCTTCGCGTCGGCGTAGTCGATTTCGGGGTCCGGGTTCGCCATGGCGAAGATGATGGGGTTGTCGGCCATCGACCGGACCATCCCCTGGTCGACGATACCGCCGATGGAGAGGCCGACGAACACGTCGGCGTCTTCCATCGCGTCCGCGAGGTCGCCCCCGGGAACGTCGCGGGCGAACTGTCGCTTGTACTTGTTCACGCCGTCGTCCGCTGCACGCTCTTCGGTGATGATACCGCTCGAATCACACATCGTGATTCGGTCAGGACTGGCGCCGAGCGAGACGTAAAAGCGCGCGGATGCAATCGCGCTCGCACCCGCACCGGAGAAGACGATGTCGAGGTCCTCGATGTCCTTGTCGACGATGTCGACTGCGTTCAACAGCGCTGCACCGGAGATGATTGCGGTTCCGTGCTGGTCGTCGTGAAAGACCGGGATGTCCATCTCCTCCCGGAGCGTCTCCTCGATTTCGAAACAGGCGGGTGCTGCGATATCCTCCAGATTGATGCCGCCGAACGTGGGCTCCATCGCGCGGAGAGAGCGAATCATCTCCTCGGTCGAGTCGTGGTCGAGTTCGATGTCGAACACGTCGATGTCGGCAAACCGTTTGAACAGAACGCCCTTCCCTTCCATCACGGGCTTGCAGGCTTGCGGACCGATATCGCCGAGGCCGAGCGTGGCACTTCCGTCCGAGACGACGCCGACGAGATTCCCCTTCGCCGTGTAGCTGTACGCGTCGGCGGAGTTCTCATCGATTGCGCGGCAGGGCGCGGCGACACCGGGAGAGTACGCCAGACTCAGGTCGCGCTGCGTGTTCGTCGGCTTCGTCGTCGATATCTCGATTTTGCCGGGCGGTTCTGTGCTGTGATAGTCGAGTGCGTCCTCGTCCAGTCCCATAAACTGATACCACCGAGGCCGACACAAAAAGAGCATCGAATACACGTTCGTCAACTGTCGAATTTCGAAGGAACGTCGACCACCGCGGACAGGACGAACGTCTCGGAGGATTATCCCTGCCTTCCAGTGCGGTGAGCGCTCGGGACAGCGACAGTAGAGCGCACCCAGCGGTCGACGGACACTTCAGGACAAAGCCACGGTACTGCGACCGTACGCCACGTAGCGAACCGCCTTTCGCCACGAGGCAAATGGCACGCGAACACGAAGCGTCTCGTGTTGTCCGACGGTGTCGACGGATTCCCACACGTCGGGAAGAATGAAGGCTTTGAAATAGATGCACGCCAAGAATCGCCTATGCGCGTTCCCCTTCGCCACTATCTGGCGGTGACGACTGTGAGCACGTTCTTCCTGATACTGCTGGGCGTGTACACCGGCAAAATCGGTGCGGGGCTGGCCTGCGAGGCTCGCTGGCCGCTCTGTGATGGCTGGATGGGGCTGTTCCCGGCGAACTGGCCGAGCTTCGTCGAGTGGTTCCACCGCCTCGTCGCCATGATTGTCGGGTTCATGATTATCGGTGCCGCGATTCTCGCCTGGCGGGGAGACTACGGCAAGTACCTCACCTACGCGACGGTGCTGGCGGCAGTGCTCCTGCCTGTCCAGATCCTCTTCGGTGCGAACACGGTGCTCAGCTTCGGCGTCATGGCGTCGATGATGCACCAGATAGCGGCACAGCTCATCTTCGGCGCGCTGGTCGTCGCGACGACGCTGGCCTACCTCGGAGCCAGGTCAGGTGACGGTCGGTCGGCCCGGCCTGCTGACGACTGACAGCCCACCGCAGAAGATTCTTCTCTCAGCTCACGGTGCGACACCGACAGTCAGGAGCGTGCCGTGGACCCGGTACCTGTCGACCATCGCCTCGCGACGCTCCCAGTTCTCGGTCGGGAACGCCGATTCGGGCGGAATCTCTATCTCGCGGTCCGGAATGGTGTCCTGCTCGACGACGTACAGTCCCGCATCGCGGAACGCCTCGCGGTACTGCTCCCGACTCCAGAGTTGCATCTGGATATCGATGCGGTCTTGCCACTCGTGGGTGTGTGTCGACTCTTCGAAGAAGTTCACCGCACAGTAGAACGTCCCACCCGGTCGAAGAATCCGGCGAATCTCACGCAGGACTTCGAGTGGTCGCTGTGCGTAGTAAAACGCCTCCATCGACCAGACGTGGTCAATGCTGTCTGCGGCAAAGGGAAGCGCGTGGAAGTCCCCACCGAGGAAGCTCAGCAGGTCATCGTCCGTATACTCCCGGGCGTTGTGAGCCATCTCGAGCGAGCCGTCGAGACCGACGCTCGGGCCGATATCCCTCGTCTCACGGAGCGCCCGGAGTGCGTAGCCCGAGCCGGTTCCCAGGTCGAGTACCGCCTCGCCAGCTTCGACTGGCATTCGCGCGAGCGCGTGTTTGGCAGTGTGCCAGTGTCGCTCTTCCATCCCTCTGTCCTTGCCGTCTTTCGCCCACTGGTCGAACTCCTGTTGAACACTCATTGTCGACTCCAACGGCTTCCCGGAGTTAAATGACACCGATTGGCGTCACTGCTCGAGTGGGCTGACGATGAGTCGAAGCTGTTCGACGTTCTGGTCGTGCGTCGTTTCGACGAACCACGAGACGTTCTCGACGACGTATTGCTCCTCAGCGTACGACAGCTCCTCGCCACGACGGGGGACAGCAGGCGACTGGAACCTTCCGAGCGTCTCGCCGGACTCGTCGACGAGTTCGACAATCATACGTGTCCGGTCGCTCGCGTGGTGTTAAATTCTATCGACTTTTTGCCCACAGGCAGGTGTGCGTTACTTCCTTCGCTGCTCGTCCTCGGCGTCGTCGTCCTCCGTATCGTCCCGAGAACTCACGAACGGTGCGTCGTCCGCTCGAGACTTGTGAATCTCGAAGGGCCCGTCGACGAACATCTCGTCGCGTTTGTGCGTGTCCGGTTTCCGCTCGTCACGTTCGAACAGGTACGCGAAAAAGCCGAAAAACGGGACGAAAAACGAGATTGCGGCCCACTTTCGCGGGTCCATGTCGTAGTTCGGTGCATCGTGGTAGGCGTACGCACCCATCGCGGCAAGCGCAAGGAGCGGAAACCCGAAGAGAACACCGACCAACAGCCAGTCCATCATACACACTTTAGGGGTTGAGACATCCTAAACGTACTGGACTGTCTCCACACACCACCACGTCACGGTCCAGCCACTCATCGGTGGCGAGATATATGAGAAGGTCAGCGAGACAGCCTGCTCAGACGTCGAGTTCGTCGAGTTCGTAGTCGGTGATTTCGACGCCGTCGGCGGTCACTGTCGCGACGTAGATACCGTTTCCTGAGCCAGTGTCACGTTCTGCCGCGGCCTTGATACCTGCACCAGCGGCCTTCTGTGCTTCCTCTATCGACATGTCTGGTTCGTATCGGTCTTCGAGGGTCCCATAGGCTACGGTGAGGCCGGAGCCAGTGATGGTGTAGTCGTCTTTCATGACGCCGCCAGCGGGGTCGATACTGTAAACGTGTGTTCCCTCGTCGTCGACGCCACCGAGGATGGGATTGATAGCGAAGAAGGGGCCGCCACGGGCGAAGTTGCCCGCGAGCGTCGAGAGCGCTTTCATGCTCATGTGCTCGCCACGGCGGGCCTCGTAGAGGTTCACTTCGGAGCGAAGCGTGCGGATGAACGACTGGGCACCGCCGACGCTCCCGACGAGCGTGAGCGCCGCAGTCGGGTGAATCTGTTCGACCTTCTGAACGTTCTTGTTCGAAACGAACCGGCCGCCGAGACTGGCGCGCATGTCGGTCGCGATGACGACACCGTCCTCGGTAGCGATGCCGATGGTCGTCGTCCCGGTCTTATTGACCGACTCCTCGTCTCGGGCGCTGCTGGGAAGCGTGCCGAGTTCGGGCTCGCACGGTTCTGTGTCGTAGCGCCCGGCCAGGTGCTCGCTCGGAGAGAGGTCCGAGCCGAACGGTTGGTCTTGCATACACCGGGTTACAGGCCCGTCACGTAATAAGGTTCTCGTTCAGGAACAGTCGACAGCGTCTAGCGTGTTGTCGAGGCGGGGGCGTTCATGCTGGCTGGTGGCGCTCGTAGGCCTCCTTGAGGCCGAGCACAGCGCGGTCGATTGGCAGTCGGACGCCAACCCGCTGCGTGAGCAGTGCGACCGGCAACAGCGCGATGCCGGTGAGCAGGGTTATCTGGTACAGGGCGAACAGCGTTGCGCGATAGAGGCGTTCCATCGTACTCTACTCCGGTTTCTATGAGTTTGAGTATATAAGTCTTGGGGCACTATCTTCAACGATTGTTCATGGTCAATTCGAGATGGATGCGGCCTCCTTCTGCGGGTTTTGCAGATTCGACCGAACGACGATTCGAACAGTCTCGTTTCGCGTCGTTATGCGAGTAAATGAACGGTTGGAACTGTGCCAAGTCTGCATAAGTTATCGCAATCATCGCAATGACGTGCGCCGAGAACTGCAGCCGAAGCGAAATCAAAAAAGCCGAGTATGAGCCCCCGAATGGTTCTGATATGAACTATCGTGTTGTGCTGGAAGCGGCCTGGCTGGTTCACGACGTTGAAGACATAGACGACGCTATCGGCGTCGCAGTGAGCGAAGCCGGCAAGCGACTCAATCAGAAGGACATGGACTACGTCGAGGTCGAGGTCGGCTTCACCGAGTGTCCGGCGTGTGGCGAGCCGTTCGACTCGGCGTTCATCGCCGCGGACACCTCGTTAGTCGGACTCATGCTCGAAATGAAAGTGTTCAACGCCGAGAGCGCCGAGCACGCACAGCGAATCGCAAAGAGTGACATCGGAGGCGCGCTCCGCGACGTACCCCTGAAAGTCGTCGATACCTTCGAGATGGGCGAGGAAGACGACGAGTAGGCCGACAGCCGCCACCGAAAAAGCGGCGGACACCCGGTAGCTTTTTGTATTACTACAAGTTATTTCCAGTATGGAGCTTCCGACGCCGGAAGAGTTACGCGAGCGCCGCCTCGAGCTCGGCCTGACACAGAGCGAGCTGGCCGACAGCGCAGCGGTCTCACAGCCGCTCATCGCACGAATTGAAGGCGGGGATGTCGACCCGCGGCTCTCGACGCTCAGGAGAATCGTCAACGCGCTTCAGAAGGCCGAAGGCGGCTTGCGCCGGGCCGAAGACCTCATGAACACACCGGTTACAGGGGTGGAGCCCGACGAAAGCGTCCGGGAGGCGACGGAGTTGATGAACGAGAAGGGGTTCTCACAGGTACCCGTCATCCGCGACGGGACACCGCAGGGACTGATAGGGACGTCGGACATCCGGCAGCGTCCGGAGAGCAACGTCGGCGACCTCCCGGTCGCGGAAGTGATGCGCGAGTCGATTAGCACTGTCGAGCCACACACCTTACTCGATACTGTCGACGCACATCTCGACCACAACGATGCGGTTCTGGTCGTCGAGGGTGGCGAAACAGTCGGTATCATCACCGAAGCCGATATCGCTCGACATCTCTCCTGACGAGGGTCGCTAACGCGAACTGTCGAGTACCGGCAGGGAAAAAACGTGTTCGTTGACATCGCCGTCGGCGGTTCGTCCCAGGGCCGCAATCTTCTCGGATGTTTCGACGACGACCGCCTCGCCGCCATCGTTCCGCCGGTTCTTCCGGATGACGTTCTGACACAACACGTTGCCACGCCGGAGCGGAGCATCCTGCTGTGTGTGGCCGACAATCTGTGGCGGTGCGTCTTCGGACATGTACTCGAAGTCGAGCCACGTGAGCCCCGCGTCAGGACCACGGCCGGTCTCACCGGCGTATCCGAACACCCGCGGGTGAGACTCGACGATTGTTTCCTGTCTCTCGAACGCCTCCGGAGCACCGAGTTCGTCCAGAATCTGCTGTGCACCATCGACGAACGATTCGTTCACCGTCTCCGCATCGTACGCCTCGGATTGACCCGCGTGGGCGTACGTAACGTTGTAACCCTCATACGCGGCGATGACGTGGCCGCCGATAATCTGCTGGATGAGCGCACGCCGCTCGCTTCGACTGCGTTTGCCGGAGTACCAGTTCTGCCAGCCATAGAGCTCTGGTGTCAACACGCCCATCTCGTGATTGCCGACCGTTACGCGGACGTGGCCCGGTGGGGCCTCGTCGATGAGGCGGTCGACCATCCGGACGACCCGGTCGCTCTGTGGCCCTCTGTCGATGAGGTCGCCGTTGAACACCAGCACATACTCCTCCCCACCGGCCCAGTGCAAGCGACGGGCGGCATCCGTCTCGACGAGTGGGTCGTACTCGGGGTGGTCGGAAAGCGTCAACAGCGCGCTCTGGGCCTCCCCGAGAAACCCGTGGATGTCACTGACACTGACGATTGTCGGCTCCGCCTCCCGTCGAAGCCCCCTGACACTGTCGCGCTCAGGCGGCGGTATCGGCTCCGTCTCGTGAGAGTCAAACACTACTGGTCACCCTGTTTCTTGGTTCTCGTACTCGGTGGCATAATAAATATCTGGCTTCTGAAACCTTTATAAATAAGGAGTCAGCCGTGGATGCTTTCGGGCGAAATCACCGGTGTAGAAGTAGACACTCAATTGATACGAATGTCGCGGATGTCGACACACCCACTGTCACTGTCCGAGACGTGACCGATTACTCGCCCGTC
>LKMJ01006541.1_pt1 | contig 10989 bp, 12 predicted proteins | sample 643391 | NCBI WGS metagenome assembly LKMJ01 (sample SAMN04112250, study PRJNA286221) | soda lake metagenome | biome: soda lake; feature: Kulunda Steppe; material: water; isolation source: sample PL-Br10 brine of Picturesque Lake | place: Russia: Kulunda steppe | collected 2010-07
CACGGCTCGCGCGCGCCAGCCCCTCACGGGCGGTCTCGGCGCGGACCACCGCGTCGAGGTGGGCGGCGTGGGCTGCGCGCGCGTCGTCCTCCACCCCCGACTGCCCGGCAGGGACGACCGGGTCGGGCTGACCGGCCGGTTCGAGGTGATCGCAGCTCACTGCGGGTAGGGCTTACGGGCGTGGAGGATGAGGTTGTAGAACAGCTCCCGGGGGACGAACCTCGCCAGCACCTCGTCATCGAACCGGTGCAGCGCGAGGTAGCTGTGGAAGGCGGCGAACGCCCAGCGCGAGCCGAGCAGGCCCGGGCGTACGGCACCCTCGATCGTGCGGACCGACCAGCCGACCCAGTTCGCGGTGAGCTCCTCGGTGACCACCGACACCTCGGTTAGCCCGGCCAGGCGGGCCATCTTCTCCACATCCTTGGGGCGGAAGGTGTGCAGGTCGACCTCGTGTTCGAGACGCGCGAGCACCTCGTCGGTGGCGGTGCCACCTGCGGCGGTGATCGAGGGCTTACGCAGCGTCTGTAGCCCGGGCAGGGAGGTCACCGCGCAGAAGGACCGCCAGGTGGCGTTCTTGACGATCCATGACAGCTTGTCACCGAGCTCGGTCGGCTCACCAGCGATCACCAGCGTGCCGCCGGGCTTCAGCACCCGCGCCATCTCCTGCAGCGCCGCGCCGGGCACGGGGAGGTGATGGATGAAGGCGTGGCCGATGACCAGGTCGAAGCTGCTGTCCTCGTAGGGCAGCGCTTCCGCGTCACCCTGACGGGTCACGACCTCGAGGCCGTGCTCCTCCCCGTTGCGCCGGCAGACCTCCAGCATCCCGTCGGAGAGGTCGGTGGCGTGCAGTTCGGCACCGTCGACGCAGCCCGCCAGGGCGAGGTTGATCAGGAAGAACCCGGTGCCGGCCCCCACCTCCAGCACCTTCCCGAAGCCGGCGCCTTCCGGGACCACCTTGCGGAAGCGGTCGCGGGCGTAGTCGATGCAGCGCTGGTCGTAGGAGATGGAGAACTTGCTGTCGTAGTTGCGCGACTCCCAGTCGTGGTAGATCCGTTGCTTCGCCTTGAGGCCGAGGGTGCGGACATCCGGGGGCACGTCACCGGTGGCCAGCGCATCGCCGGTGGTCGGCATCGTGGCGGGATCGAGGGGTTCGGCGCTCACTGCTGCTCCTAGTGGCCGTGGAAGGCGGCCTGGCCAGGGCCGTGCTCGAGGAAACTCGCGATCCCGGTGGTCGCGTCCTCGGTCGCGAAGGCCGCGGCGAACAGTTCGGACTCGAGCCTCAGGCCCTGATCGAGGCTCTGCTCGGTGCCATCCTCGATCGCCCGCTTGGCCAGGGCCACGGAGGCCGCGCCGGCGGCGAAGCGTGCCGCGAGCTCCTCGGCGGTTGCGAGCAGGTCGTCGGCCGGGGCGACGCGATCGACCAGACCGATGCGCTCACCCTCGACCATGTCGACCATCCGGCCCGACAGCACGAGCTCCTTGGCGCGGGACAGCCCGATCAGGCGTGGGAGCCGCTGGGTGCCACCGGCACCGGGGAGCAGACCGAGGAGCACCTCCGGAAGCCCGAGCTTGGCGTTGTCGGCTGCAACGCGAAGATCACAGGCGAGCGCCACCTCGCAGCCGCCGCCGAGGGCGTAGCCGTGGATCGCGGCGATGGTCACCATCGGGGCCCGCGCAAGGCGGTCCAGGGTGCGCTGCAACACCTCGCTGTAGCGACGGGCAGCCGCCGGGGTGAGCGCGGGGAACTCGGAGATGTCGGCACCGGCGGCGAAGACCTTCGGCCCTCCCCAGACGATCAGGGCCCGCACCCGCTCGTCGGCGATCGCCGCCGCGACGGCCGCGTCGAGCTGCTCCCACATCTCGAGGGAGAGGGCGTTCATCGGCGGGCGGTCGAGGCGCACCGTGGCCACGCGGGTGTCAGCAGCCACCTCGAGGGACACGAAGGTGGTCATCATCCGGCTCCTGGTCGTCGCCACCGCGGGCGCCGCGGGCGTGGCGAGCCTAGCCGTGCGCGGTCACCGCTAGCCTCGCCGAACGGTGCACCGAGGTGGTCGGTGACCGGTCAGGAGCAGGTGTGTGGCCGACGTGGGCAGTGATCGTCGCGGTGCTGCCGATCGCACTGCTCACGACCTTGGTGTTGCGGTCGCGGCCGTTGACGCCGAGTGCCTGGGTCAGCGCCGTGGTGGCGGGGGTGTTGGCGGCGACGGTGTTCGGTCTCCCGGTGGCGGGTGTGGGTGTGGCGGTGCTGCGGGGGGTGTGGACGGGGGCCTGGATCCTGTTGATCGTGCTGCCGGCACTGCTGGTGTTCGAGATCCTCGACCGTTCGGGAGCGCTGGACCATCTCTCCGACGCCGCTGACCAGCTCGCCCCCACCGAGGGGCGACGGCTGACGCTGCTGGCCTTCGTGCTCCCGTCCTTCCTGCAGGGGGCGGCGGGGTTCGGGGCACCGATCGCGATGAGTGCGCCGATGCTGGTGCGCCGGGGGATGGCGCCGGTGGCGGCGGTGGCCGCGTGCCTGATCGGCTACCAGTGGTCGGTGACCTTCGGGTCGATGGGCTCGAGCTACTTCATGGCGGAGGCGACCGCGCGGCTGACCGGACCGCAGGCTGCCGACTTCGCGTTGCGGGCCTCGGTGCTGCTGGCGGTGACCGCGGTGGTCTCCGGGTGGTTGGTGCTGCGCCGTGGCAAGCGGGTGGCGGGTGATCGGTGGCGGGTGCTGGTCATCGCCGCGGCGATGGGGGTCACCCTGGTCGCGGTGGTGCAGGCCCAGCCGGCGCTGGGTTCCACCGCGGCGGGGCTGGTGGGGCTGGTGGCCTGCTGGTGGCTGCTCCCGGGCCGCGGCGCCGAACGGCCCGCCGGTGGGCCGCTGCTCACCGCGGCGGCGCCCTACGTGGTCCTGACCGTCACAGCCACCATCGGGTTCGCCGTGCCACCGGTCCGGGCGCTGTTCGAGCGCGTCCCGGAGCTGGCCCCCGTGCTGCCGGGTAGTGCGGCCGCCTTCGGGTTCGCCACCGCCGATGCGGCGGTGACCCCGGTGTTCCGACCCCTGCTGCACCCCTTGCCCTACGTGCTGCTGGCCGCCCTGGTCGGCTACCTCACCTACCGGCGGCGCGGCTGGTGGCCGCCCGGCGCCGGCCGCACCGCGGTGACCAGCTGGCTGGCACGCTGCCGCAAGGTCGGCGCCAGCATCCTCGGGCTGACCGTGCTGGCGGCGCTGCTGACCGAGTCCGGCATGATCACCGCCCTGGCCACCGCCCTGGCCTCCGGGCTCGGTGCCGGGTTCGTGGTGGTATCGGCGCCGCTCGGCACCCTCGGCACGGTCCTGACCGGTGCGACGACCGCGTCCAACGCCCTGTTCAGCTCCCTGCAGGCGGAGGTCGCCGTCGCGCTGGGTGTACTGCCTGCGATCCTGCTGTCGGGGCAGACCGCCGGCGGCAACGTCGGCAACGCGATCACCCCGGCCGTGGCCGCCGTCGGCACCTCCGCAGCGGGCGCCACCGGACGCGAGTCGGAGGTGATCCGACGCAACCTCGGTGGCGCCGCCATGCTGCTGGTGGTGATCCTGGTCGGTCTCCTGGTGCAGCTGGCGCTGGTACGCGGCTGATCGGCACGGACCGTCAACGGCAGTAGGTGGGATCAGGCCGGGTGCTGACGGTCACGCAGGAGCCCATCGAGGGCGATGTCCACCATCGCATCGAAGGTGGTCTGCCGTTCAACCGACGAGGTCTGCTCACCGCGCAGGATGTGGTCACTGACGGTCAGGACCGTCAAGGCACGGGCGCCGTGCTCGGCGGCGACACCGTAGATGCCCGCCGCCTCCATCTCCACGGCCAGCACCCCCATGCGCTGCATCGTCGCCACCAGATCCTCACGGGGGTCGTAGAACAGGTCGGCGCTGTGGACGTTGCCCACAGCCACCGACTGCGATCGGGCGTCGGCGGCCTCGGTGGCAGCCCGGAGCAGCTCGAAGTCCGCGGTCGCAGCGAAGTCGAGGCCGGCGTAGCGGGCCCGGTTGACCTGGGAGTCGGTGCAGGCACCGATGGCAAGGACCACGTCGCGCAGGCGCAGCCGCTCCTGGACCGCACCGCAGGAGCCCACCCGCACCAGGCGCGTCACCCCGTACTCCCGCACCAGCTCCGTGGTGTAGATCGAGGCGGAGGGGATCCCCATCCCGGTGCCGAGCACCGACACCGGCATGCCGCGGTAGGTGCCCGTGAACGCCAGGGCACCCCGTACCTCGTTGACCTGCTCGCACTCCTCGAAACACCGTTCGGCGATGTGTCGTGCGCGCAGCGGATCGCCGGGGAGCAGCACGGTGTCGGCGAAGCGGCCAGGGTCGGCGGAGAGGTGGGGGGTCGGCACGGGTGACCTCGATGGTTCGGGGGCAGGGGCAGCGGGTGTGGCATCGGTCGAGGTCCTACCAGGTTGGTGACCTCCGGCGCACGCCGAGGCAGGCATCCGGTCGCCAGGTCCGCCGCCGCTCGGTGCCAACAGCGGCCTGCACGTCCTACTAGCGTGCTCGTCGCGGAAGGGAGGTGGATGTGGATCACGAGCAGTCAGCCCAGGCCTCTGGGGAGCAGGACCTCGACCCAGCAGCCGTGGACCTGATCGCCGAACGCATCGTCGCTGCCGATGTCGTGGTGGCGCTGACCGGTGCAGGGGTCTCGACCGGGTCGGGCATCCCCGACTTCCGTGGACCGCAGGGGCTGTGGACCAAGGACCCCGGTGCGCAGCGGTACGTCTCCATCGACGCCTACGTGGGGGACGAGGAGGTCCGTCGCGAAGCGTGGCGACGGCGGGCGGCCGAGCCGACCTGGCAGGCCCAACCCAACCCCGCCCATCGCAGCCTTGCGGAGCTCGAGCGTCTCGAGCGGCTGACGGCGCTGATCACCCAGAACGTCGACGGCCTGCACCAGTTGGCGGGAAGCTCGCCGGGGCGGGTGATCGAGATCCACGGCACCGTGCGGGAGGTCGTGTGCCTGTCCTGCGACCGGCGGCAACCGGCCCTGCCGGTGCTGGAACGGGTGCGTGCCGGCGACCATGATCCGCGCTGCGGGGAGTGTGGTGGCCTGTTGAAGAGCGCCACCGTCTCCTTCGGGCAGTCCCTGGATCCGGCGCTGCTGCAGCGTGCCCATGATGCGACCATGGCCGCGGACGTGTTCCTCGCGGTGGGAACCTCGCTGACCGTGCACCCGGTGGCACTGCTCCCACGCACCGCCCTGGAGGCGGGAGCGTTGCTCGTACTGCTCAATGCCGAGCCGACGCCCTACGACGACCGGGCGGATGTCCTGCTGCGCACCGACGCTGCCGCGGCGCTGCCGACCATCGTCGATCGCGTTCGCGCCCTCAGCTGAGGCTCGACGCGACCTGGTCGAGTGCTGCCCCGATCGGGGTCCGGCCGCTGACGAGCTCGAAGGTCGCACCGATCGTGTCATCACGTTCCAGGCAGCCCACCATCACCGCCGCGACATCGGCGCGTGGGATGGACCCGCGGGCGCCGAGCACCGGGATGCCCACCTCGACCTCGCCGGTGCCGGGGTCGTGGGTCAGGCCACCGGGGCGCACGATCGTGGCAGCGAGCCCGCTCGCGGACAGGATGCGATCGCGCGCATGCATGGCGGCGAGGTAGTGGCGGATCGCAGCGGAGCCGCGCATGGGATCGTCGGCGGCGATCGAGGACAGCAGCACGAAGCGTCCCACTCCGGCCTCCACGCAGGCGTCGATCACCCGGACCGCGCCGTGGAGATCGACCCGCAGCGTCGCGTCGGGGCCCGTCTGCGAGCCGGAACCGGCGCAGAACGCCACGGCGTCGACGCCTGCCACGACGCCGCCCAGGCTGCCTTCCAGGTCGCCTCTCACCGCGGTGGCCCCACGCTCCTCGAGCGCGCTCCCCTGCTCGGGGGAGCGGACCATGGCCCGCACCCCATGCCCGCGGTCCAGCAGAGCACGCACCACCAGGTTGCCGGTGCCCCTGGTCGAACCGACGACGAGCACGTGCATGACAGCTCCAAGGTGTGTGGCGTGGTCTGCGTCCTCGCAGCACCTCCTCAGCCTAGGAACACCAGACGACCCTCGCCGTACCCATCGATGGTGACCGTCCAGTCGTGCCGCACCGCGGGCGTGGTGGCGATCGCCGCGAGATCCTCCGCAACATCGCCGGGCACCGGGTCGAGACTGCGGAGCACCACGTGCGGCGTCGTGGGGCTGTTGAGCAACCGTGCGGCGACGTTGACCACCTCGTGGAAGAACTCCAGCAGGTCACCCTCCAGGGCGCCGGCTTCGCGCACCTCGTCGAGGGTCTCCTTCGGCGGCATCATGCCGATGGCAGCCCCCGCAGCTGCAGCCAGGGTCAGATCAGCGATGGCCATCGCCGCCGCCTCACCCGCATCGAAGCGGTAGCCCGCGAGGTAGCTGGGGCTCTCCGGCGCCAACTCCATCGGCGGCCCTGGCCGCACGGTGACCGGCTGCATGACCAGATCGCGCAGCAGATCCCGGAAGGATGCGCGGGCAGGGAGCGGGCAGCGACCACTCACAGGCTCATCACCACCATCACAGGGCGCCGGCGAGTGCCTGATCCAGCGACTCCGGGGTGAAGGGCTTGCTGACCAGGAACTTCGCGCCGTGGGTCTTGGCGAGCTCGTGCATCTCCGGGGTGGACTCGGAGGTGACGAAGCCGAAGGTGGGAACGGTGCCGGCGGCGTTGAGTGCCTGCAACAGCTCGATCCCGGTCATCTCCGGCATGTTCCAGTCCGAGAGCACCAGATCGGGTGACTCAGCCTCGATCAGACCGAGTGCCTCCTTGCCGTCCACGGCCTCGAGGATCGTGGCTCCCGCCACACGATCGAGTGTCGACAGGGCACGTTTGACGATGGCACGCATCGCCTTGCTGTCGTCCACGACGAGGATCTTCACGTCGGGTCCTTCCTTGTCAGCTGCCTGCACGTTGCTGCAGGATGGTCATCGGGTTGGCAGGGCTCAGCGCGCGGCATCCTCGCGCATCAACAGCGTGATGACCACCAGGTCGCCCTCACAGGTCATGCCGATGCGATCGCGCTGCGTGGTGCCGGGCACGCTCACGTGGTAATCACGCCCGCTGGTGACCGACGGCAGCGACAGCTGGCAGCTGCCGCACATGGTCGATTTGACGTTGCCCCCGGTCATGTTGGCGAGCTCACCGACCGCGTCGGAGACCTCCTCCTCACCGATCTCGTCGGGCTCCATGGCGAACATCAGTGCGGCGACCTGTCGGGCCTTGGCTTCCCCGAGCTGGATCGTGACCGCACCCTCGAAGTCCCCCGTGATCTGCACGATACCGGTGGCGACCCGCTGGTCTGGCGGGAACACCGGCGCCTCGTGGTAGCGCTCCAGTGTGAGACCCAGCATCGCGGTCCAGATGTCACTTGCGATGCGGTCGAGCTCGACGGTGGGTGCGTCCATGATCTTCCCTCGGGGCAGATGTGGATGGTTGTGGTGACGGGTGCGGGCGCTGCGCCGCGCTCAGGGCCGGTAGGTGGTCGCGTTGCCGGAGACCACCCGCTGGTAGGTCGGATCGATGTTGAGCGTGGTCTCAGAGGTCCCGAGCACGAGATGTCCGTCGGGCTTGAGCACGGAGCGGCAACGACTCAGGATCTGCTGCTTGGTGGTCTGGTCGAAGTAGATCAGCACGTTGCGCATGAACAGCACGTCGGTGTAGGGCACGAAGGGCCAGGGCTTGACCAGGTTCATCGCCCGGAACTCCACCATCTGACGGACCTCGTCCTTCAGCTGCCAGAAGGTCCCCGAACGCTCGAAGTAGCGCACGAGCCGGGGTGCGGGCAGGCCACGGTTGACCTCGAGCTGGGTGTAACGGCCGGCGGCTGCCCGGCCCAGCATGTCGGCCGAGAGGTCGGTGGCGATGATGCGCACGTTCCAGTTCGACACGACCTCCGGGAAGCGGTCGCGCAGCAGCATCGCCAGGCTGTAGGACTCCTGGCCGCTGGAGGCAGCTGCCGACCAGAAGGTGAGTGAGCGCTCCTTCGCACGGGCCTTGATGAGCGAGGGGATGATGTCCTGCTCCATCGCCACCCACAGCGGCGGATCCCGGTAGAAGGAGGTCTCGTTGGTGGTCATCGCGTCGACGACCATGTCGCGCAGCTTGCCGGAGGGGTCACGCCGCATCCTGGCGACGAGGTCGGAGAGGTCCCGGGCGCCGACCTGGCGGGCGACGGGAGCCAGACGTGACTCGACCAGGTAGGTCTTGCTCAGATCCAGCACGATCGCCGAGGTCTCACGGACGACCTCACGGACGTAGTCCACGTCTGCTGGACTCATGGCGCTCATCGGCGTCCCACCTGCTCTGGCGTTGCGTTGTGGACGCGGTCGGCGATCTCCCGGGCCAACTCGCACAGGGGGAGCACCGCATCGACGGTCCCGGCCTGCACCGCAGCGCCGGGCATCCCCCACACCACCGAGGAGGCTTCGTCCTGGGCTAGGACGTGACCGCCGACGTCGCGCACGTGCTCGGTACCGCGGCGGCCGTCGGCGCCCATCCCGGTCATGATCACACCGAGGAGGCCGGATCCGAAGGCGCGCGCGGCGGTCCGGAACAGCACGTCGGCCGACGGTCGGCAGGAGTTCTCCAGCGGCCCCTCGGTGATGGCCGTGTAGACCCTGGTGCCCTTGCGATGGACCTCCAGATGGCGGCCACCGGGTGCGAGCAGGACGTGACCGGGCTGGACCCACTCATCGTGGCCCGCCTCACGGACGGTCAGCGGGGAGTTGGTGTCCAGGCGTTCTGCGAGCAACCGCGTGAACATCGGTGGCATGTGCTGCACGATCAGGATCGGGACACCGAGGTCGCGTGGCAAGGCCGGCACGAGCTCAGCCAGGGCGTTGGGGCCACCGGTCGAGATCCCGATGACCACGGCCTGGACGGGCAGCTCCGGCGTCCTCCCGCTCGGACGCCTCGGCACCCGCGGGCTCGGCGTGCGACCGGCCCCGGGCGTTGGTCGCGCCGGTGCCGTCGGCTGCGGGGTGTGGCCTGAGGTGTGCCGGCCCGCGGTCGGGCGGGGCGAGAGGCCGGTCAGGGCCTGGATCTTGGGCACCAGCTCCTCGCGGATGCGCTCCATCGCCTCGGTGACGCTGCCGACGTTGGCTGGCTTGGTGACGTACTCGTTCGCCCCGTGCATCAGGGCTTCCATCGTCACCGCAGCGCCGCGCTCGGTGAGGGTGGAGAACATGATCACCGGCAGGCGCGGGTAGCTCTTGCGCAGCGCCTTGAGGGTCTCGAGCCCGTCCATGACGGGCATCTCGATGTCGAGGGTCACCAGGTCCGGGTTGAGCTGCTCGATCTTCTGCAGCGCGATACGTCCGTTGGGTGCGGTCCCCACGACTTCGAGGTCGGGCTCATCACCCAGCACGGAGGTGACGATCCGACGGACGACGACCGCGTCGTCGACGACGAGGATGCGGGGCTTCAGCACCGGTGGACCTCCCTGCTCACTGGGTGACGCCGAGCAGCTGCAGCTTCTCTCGGATGACCGACGGCGTGAACGGCTTCATCGCGTACTCATCCGCGCCGGCCTCCAGGGCCCGGACGAGGTGGTCGGTGTCGCCCTCGGTGGTCACCATGACGATCTTCATGCCGCTGAACGCCGGCTGTGCGCGCACCTGCCGGACGAACTCGAGGCCGTCCATCACCGGCATGTTCCAGTCGACGAGGGCGAGGTCGACGTCCGCAGCGGCGCCGAGCTGATCCAGCGCGTCCTGGCCGTGCGCCGCCTGGAGGCAGTCGAAGCCGAGTTCCTCCAGGATCCGCGTCAGGATCGCGCGCGTCGCCCGGGAGTCGTCCACCACGATGGCCTGCATCTCGCCTCCACCCGCCCAACTGATCGTCTCGTCGACGCCGTGCTGGTCCGGGAGGGGACCTGCTCGGTCCCCCGGCCTGTCGGCCGCATCCCCGTCAGCTACAGCACTCGGGCCGGCGCACACGCGCCGGCCCGAGCTGTGCAGATGCTGGTACTCAGACCGTGGCGAAGGTGTCGCTGTTCTCCGCGGGCACGTGCGCGTCCGGGTGTCCTGGCGTGTCGCTGGCCGACCCACCGTCGACGAGCCGCTGCAGACCACCGGCGACGTCGCGGAGATCGGCTGCCGCGTCCTGGGTACGGGTCGCCCCCTTCGAGGTGTCTTCCGCGGCGCTTGCCACCGAGGTGATGTTCTCCGCGATCTGCGACGAACCGGCCGCCGCCTCGTTCACACTGCGGGCGATCTCATTGGTCGTCGCCGTCTGCTCCTCCACCACCGTCGCCACCGTCTGCACATTCGACGACACCTGCTCACCCGCAGCCGCCACCACAGTCGCCTGCGCCGAGGTCTCCTCCGCGTTCGCGCCGACCTGGGCCGAGACCGAGGCGAGCTCCGCCGACGACGCGTGCAGCCGGGTGGATGCACCCCGGACGCCGCCCGCGATCATGGTGGCGAGGAACCAGCCACCCACTCCGGCCAGGAAGCGGTCGTAGAGGGCCTGCTCGGTGGCATCGAGCCCGATGGCCTCGATCTCCGGGATCTCCACCGCTGCCTGGGTCACGAGATCGTCGAACGCCGTGCGAGCAACGCCACGAACCGCCGGGTCGGAGTTGTAGACCGCACGGCTGTACTCACCATCGAGGTCGACGAGCAACACCTGGACCTCCAGCGCCTCCTCCGCGAGCTCGAGGTTGTGGTGATACACGTACTCGAGCTCGCCCTCTGTCTGTGCCAGACCCGTGACGAGGTAGACCGCCAGTACGGCGAACAGCCCCACGATGGCGGCGAAGGCCGCCGGCAGCTTCTTGCGCAGATCGAGTCTCGCGAGCACACCCATGGTGGACCTCTCCCGGTTGCAGACGTTCCCCCGTCCTCACTGCGCCCGTCGGACGCCCGGGATGTTCCGATATCGGTTGGAAGGACATCGGCCCTGCTCCTGGTGGTGTGGGGCTGCCATACGCAGCTCGGGCCGGCGCGTGTGCGCCG
>LKMJ01006542.1_pt1 | contig 10988 bp, 10 predicted proteins | sample 643391 | NCBI WGS metagenome assembly LKMJ01 (sample SAMN04112250, study PRJNA286221) | soda lake metagenome | biome: soda lake; feature: Kulunda Steppe; material: water; isolation source: sample PL-Br10 brine of Picturesque Lake | place: Russia: Kulunda steppe | collected 2010-07
TGTTAATCCTTTTTCTCTTATCATTTTATAGTGAACGATGATAACTTCAGCGATTTCAAATGCGTTTATCATGGTCATTATCATACTCATTGTCCATTTTTTTATAAAACACATTTTGTATGATAAGGCCTTATTTGATCCGAGATATGCAAACACAACACAAATACAAGAAATAAAACAAAAAGACAACGTCCATGACATTCGATTTAAAGACCCATCTTATCTTCGTCAAATAGATATCGATGCCGATATTGCAGAAAAACAAAATGACGAAGAAGACGATAAAGAGCTTTTTAAAGGGAATAAAATGAATAAAATAAAGGCAGACGATGGACATTTTAAAAAGGAGATCAGTCGAAAAATGAAAGAGTTAGAGATGTTTATTAATGGAGGTCAAGGCGGTCAAAGCGGTCAAAGCGGTCAAGGGGGTCAAAGCGGTCAAAGCAGTGAAGACGTAGTTCCCCATAGTACGGGACCGGGTGTTGGGAGTGTTGGATTGGATCCGGCCGACAACCCTAAACTTCGTTTTAGACCAGCTTACCCAAATGTATGGATGGATCCTGATGTGAGTATAAAACCAAAAGAACAAGATGTGTATAATTTTATTCTTGAGGGTGAAAAAAATAAAGAAAACAGTGAGCTACTCCATTCTAAGAATTATCCTTCCGGGTCGTTTTTTAAAGATCCGCATATTCCCCAATCCATTAAAAATGATGCACAGATCCCTCAACATGCAATTGTTCGCGGTGAAGGTACTTATGCAAACCCCAATGACATGAATCCGTATAAATCAGCTTTGTATAACACAAACAAGGGGCAGAATACCCTTTTTCAAAACGTGGGTGCTGCTAATGAAGATGAAGCTCCGGTCGGTCTTGATGAAATATTTAACCAAACGCAAATTAAAAACTAAATGTTAAAAAAATTGAAAAGTATATAAAGAGATATAAGAGTGACAGGACAATATAGGGTATAAAATTCCTCAATCGTTATTTTTGTCCACGCTTGTTGTATTTAAAAATATAACATGCAGCTTGGGGAGATTTCATTTTGTGACAAGATTGGTTACAACATTAAAGACGATGGATTTAAAAGAAAGATTCTTGATGACGTTTTCCAAAAATTTGGCTGTAAAATCATTCAAAAACATCACGAAAATTTCGACATTGATTCTCCCCTCACTCTTAAACGCGTGACATCTGTACCCCATATGGTGTCCACGAAAACCAATGGGAATCCTTACTTTCTTTATCTGATGCGCCACAATAATGCGAATCAGTGTATTTTTATTGACAAAAAGATCCAACAGGGTTATTTTACGCCACGGATGATCGTGGTAAAATTGTGGTTTGAAGATGCGTTGTTTAAAAACACTTTATTTGAAGGTGAGATGGTGAAGGATAAAAATGATTCGTGGTATTTTATCATTAATGATCTCATCGCCCATGAAAACATCAACTTGTCTCCTCAGAAGCTCATACCCCGTATCAACATACTTTACAAGACGCTACAGAATCAATATTTTGACGACGACACCGCATGCTGCAGGTTGTGTGTTAAGAAGTATTTTAAATACGAAGACATTCCGTATATCGTAAAAGTATTTATTCCATCGCTGCCTTATACGTGCCGTGGACTTTACTTTAAACCGATTTATTCGAATTTCCGAGATGTGTTGTATAACTTCGATGGTTCGCTGATTAAAAACGTCCAACGGCATAAGTATGCTGACATAACGAACAAGTCATTCTTTTCGCACAAAGATGAAATTAAGTCTCCTGCACCTTTTCTAGCAGTTCCTGCGGCTGAACTAAAAGAAGTTAAAGAAAAAGACAAAGAAAAAGAAAAAGACAAAGACAAAGAAACAAAAGATAAAAAAGAAAATAAAATACAGAAGATCGCTGTTTTTATGGTAAACAAAACCAATGCACCCGATGTATATGAAATGGTAGGCATTCCCGGACACCCGTTAAACAACACAGAACCGGATCCGAATACGACGGAGATTGCGTGTGTGCAGAGCCAGAAGACGAGTCGAATGATGCGCGAATTATTTGGGACACGTACTTTTCTACAAAAAGTGGCCATGGCGGCGACATTTAACGAGCGTTTCGAAAAGTGGGTTCCTTTGCATTATGCAGGTTGTTAATCATCGCAAAACGTGCAAGGCATCCCGGCGGATGCGGTTAAATGGCGCCAACTTTCGAAAATATCGTGTCCTACCCAACAGAGCGAAGGAATCATAAAAAAAAGGAAGACAGCTGACCAGAAGATGATCTGACATATTTTTCGGCCCTGTGGGTCCATTCTTTCTATACTTTCTTTTTTCTTTTTTCGATCGTTATACGAAAATGATAATGAAAGGGATTACAACCCCCTTAGGATTACAACCCCCTTAGGATTACAACCCCCTTAGGATTACAACCCCCTTAGGATTACAACCCCCTTAGGATTACAACCCCCTACAATATTCGTAAAGTCTTTCAAAAAGTCTGTGTACCTCAACTTCGGTAGTCCTGTCTTCCAAGCTCCAGGTCACTAATGGTCTCGTATTATCCAAAAAAGGTTCACAAAAAATACGGTAAGCGATTCTCTAGGGCTAGTTTACCCTCATCTCTAAAGCAATAATGGATTTACGAAGAATTCGCTAAGCGTTTCTCTAGGGCAAGTTTACCCTCATCTCTAAAGCAAAAATCGATTTACGAAGAATTCGCTAAAAATGGATTTACGAAGCACTTTTTTTCGGTAAGCTTAGCCTCATCTCTTAACAAAGCTTAACCGTCCTTATCCGTCGAATATGTTAAACTATTTCAAAGACGATAAAAATAAACGATAAATGAATGGCTCACAAAAAAAGAAAAAAAAGAAAAAAGAAGTTAAAAATAGATAGAATTCATTCTAAAAGAAAAGCGAAAACTTCGCGTGTGAGCGTCTGTGCATTTTGCAAGTCAATGTTCTTTTCAGTGTTCACGTTTACAAAAATCTTATACGTCGGTGCGTTTTCATCGATCACCTTGTCTTTGTTCATGTGATAAACCATGTCGAAATTCAAATATATGCTGCTGTTCGCCAAGAAACTCAATCTTTTTGTCAAGAAAATATTGTTTAATTTGGTCGTTGATGGAAACGCGTGAAAAGGTAACTTTTTCTTGTAATAACCGACATGCAAAAGACCCTTATCCTTTTCAAAAGCGTAATGCTTCATTCTTTTCGAATATACCGTAAAGGTCTGTCCTTCTTTAGTGTCACAGTTCTCTAAAAACAAGTCTTCATACACATACGACTTAAAAGTACGTTGAAAAAATCGGTAAGGTGAATTTTTCCCAGCGATATGTTTTAACCGATCGTGAAAGAAGGACTCCGACACTCCAATAGGAATCGTCGTCAGACCTTTTTTATCAGCTGACATCTCATTGTCTATTTCGTCCGTATAATAGGGATACGTCAAGAAAATCTCTGTCAGCGTTACCTTTTCCTCCGATGAGGTACTCATTTTTTGGATTATTATAGGTATCCTATGATGATCATTGGGTTATTTATAAGCAATGTTCTTTATATCTTGTCAAATTTTTCAAAAGGTTTTTTTTTAAATTTTTAAAAGCGCTCGAAAAAATTGAAAAGTATATAAGAATGACAGTCAAAACAATTATAAAAATGGGGTCACAAATGTTTGAGGAGCGACAAAAAGTTCGTGATGTTCTTTCTGAAAAAATACCATGGATGACTCCAAAAGAAATCATAGATGATGAGATCGGTATCTTTAACGCGACACTCCAATTCGCTGACCGCCAAGACATCGTCAAAAATTGGGCCAATGACCGTTTCAAAAATATCTACTTTCGAAAAGCTATGTCAACTGCTGCCAACATCATTCCTACGTCTTACGTTAAAAACGAAACTTTGGCCGAGCGTCTCAAAGCCAAAGAGCTTAAACCCCATGACGTGAGTTTCCTTAAACCTGATCAGTCTTGTCCTGAAAAATGGGTCGAGATCCTCAAGAAGAAAGAGAAGAAAGAACAAGCCCTTCTTTCGTTCAAACCTGAGTCAATGACTGATCAATACCAATGCAGCAAATGCAAAGCCCGTCAATGCATCTATAAAGAAATTCAGATTCGTTCTTGTGATGAACCAATGACACTTTTCATCAAATGCATCAACTGCGGACACAACTGGCGCATTGGCTAATTCTTTTTGTCTAAAAATTTGGCTCATTTTTTATTCTTTATTTTCTTTTTTCTTTATCAAAAAAAAGACAGATAAAAAAGAAAAGAAAAGAAAAAGTTTACGGGACAATCATATCTGAAATCCGCCAGTACTCGTTTTTACCGTTTGGCAGAGGACGCATGACCATTAAAGGCAGCTTACCTTCGTTTAACTCTTTTAAGCAAATTTCGCGAATATCTGTCAAACCTGTTATGTCGACCGTAGGGGTGGCGCCACGTGCGAGTTGTTCCATCCGCAACCCCATCACCTTTGTCTTTTCGTATTTTGTCATCACATTACGCGACAAATTTTTTGAAGGATCATATTTTTCCATGATGGAGGTAAAATCATCGATGGCTTTTACACTCATTTTTAATTTTTAAATGAACGATCTTGTACGATCTTTAAAACCTAAAATGATTCTTTTATTTGTTTCTTATATATCTGTTATATAATCGTTGTCAAATTTTTACTTAGTTTTCGTTTTTCCAAAAGTGTTCGCAATGGCAACAGAAATATAGGTATTTCATATTTGCGTGATCATAGCGTATTGTGATGACTTCGTTATCTTTCGGATTCTTTTTTCCTGCTTGGCAGTTTCTAGGACACGGGATGTTGTTCATGCGCGGCAGTGTCAAATCATATTTAATATTTTTCGTTTGGTACTGCTGCAGCGATTGCACATCATCAAAGTAATTTGTCTTCATGATACACCCGTCATCCAATGGCGATTCTTTCGAAGACGGGTCATAACGTTTAGTCATGACAGGTAAACTATTGGCGACTTCTTGTCTATTTGTCACTTCACTATAATTGCAATTCTTGCACAGAAAGTGAAGTTCATGTTTTGAATTCTCCGGCACGTTTACGTACAAAATATTCTGACAAACTTTGCAGAATTTCATCCTTCCCTGTTTTACGTTTCGATATGATGATATATATTGTTTATATAATTTAACACACAATAATCTTGTTATGTTCTTTTCAATTTTTTATCTCCATCGTGCATGCGTTCGCATACATCGAAAAAAAGTCAAGCGTTAATTAAGATACAATGGCTTCCGAAAAATTCGCACTCGATGTTTATGTGCTTCACACGCCCGCGCTTGCCTCCCGTAAGAAGCTGTGCGAAGAACTTCGCGAAAAACTCGAATCTGCTACTCAGTTTTCACCTTTGACCTTTACTTATATCGAAAGTTATGACGTCAAAGACATCGATGCTAAAGTGATCGAAAAATACGTTAATTTAACTAAGTCGACTCCTGCTACTGCTTTCGATACTCTCGTAAAAGGAATCCATGTGCGCGAACTTTCTAATGCGCTTAAGCACTCAGAAGCTCTCCAAAAAGTTTACGAAAAAACCAAGGTTAATCCCGATGTTTACTCCCTTGTTCTAGAAGACGATGTTGTTTTTAGTGACAACGTTATTTTGCGTCTTACGAACACGATGAAAGCACTCTATGAAAAGGTTAAAGCCGAAGGCCCAGATGCTTGGCATCTCAATTTTCTTGGCTTACCCCAGCCTATCAATGTCGAAAAAGACGAAAAAGATGCAGAAGCGGTCAAAGTAAGCGCTGTGGAATCCATTTTCAAAATTCTGCCCGAAATTTCTTCTTACTTTGTGTCACCTGCAGGCGCTTCTAAGCTTGCTCCTTTGTTTCTTCCCGTCCGCTTCGCCACCAATATTCATTTCTCTTACTTGTCTACCGAAAAAGCACTTACTGCGTATAATTCGCCAATGCGTTACACTATGTCTACACCCAACGTTTTCGTCGATGGGTCTAAGTTTGGCGTTTATCTTAGTCATATTAAACCAAACAACAAGCTTATTCTAAATAACGAATACACCAAGCTATACAACCGCATTCATGCGGCGGATTTTCACAAAGATAACAAAGCGCTCACTTTGGCAGAAATAAATGCAATTCGCGAAACATTCGAAAACATGAAGTTTAATACGCATCCCGAGATCCAAACGCTTAAAGCTGTTTTCGAATCTAAGATGGGTGAACACGAAAAAGCGCTTAAGATTTTTGAAAATTGTTATCAAATTTATGTGGCCAATGATTGTCTGCTCACGGGTGAAAGTGAATTCCTTTTGCACTACGCCCGTCTCTATAAGCACTTTCAATCAACTTAAATTTAGATAACGTTTCTTTCTTAGTTATTTTTATCCGTATATCAGCAAGGTTGATATATCATTATTAGTTCTACCATTCAGAAGGGTGCAAGGACAACTCCGTAAAATACGGTCACAAAAAAATAATACAAAAGGTCGCAAAAGGTAGAAAAAGGTAGAAAAAGGTAGAAAAAGGTCGCAAAAGGTGGCAAAAGGTGGCGCAAATTATAAATCAAAATAGTTGTCTAAAGCTGGGAGTGGCATATCAAGTGTGACAACAAGAACGCCTTGCGTAAAACGAAGGGGGATATTTTGCAGTGGGTCCATCTGCAAACGAATCCTATCCAATTTGCCCAAAACCATAGTCTGGGTAATCTGTCCTACGACGAGAGATGATGAACCTCGCTGAAGAGCTCGATTATAATGATAAATATACCAATGTATATTATTGTCAACATTCTGATTACGATTACTCGCTACACCATACATGGATAAAGTATAAATCCCAGATTCTTTTACAGAAAATTCTCCGCGCTCTATATCCACATATTCGGCAAAAGGTTGAATCGTCTCACTCTTAAAACTTAAATTATCAAAATCATTGTATAATTTTTGTGTATCGATGGCTAAAATACCCGATACTTCTACACGCAATGTACGCATCCCTCGCACATTTATATCGTTTGTGGTCACCCTATCCGCGAATACTTCGCGAAACATAAAGTCTTCGCCACCTATGTCCGTTATTTTGTCAAAAAGTGGAATAATGTTCGATGTAATTGGACCAAAATGCGTAATATTATCGATATATTGACCGTCGCCTATAAAATTAGAGGCAGTCACATTTCTTCCCGTGACATGATCACTTTCCACATTCGGCATATTAAACGGACCGTAAAAATATGGATGCAACACATGCAATTCACGAAATATATAATCAGGTGATCCGATAAACCCCGTTAATGTCTTTTCAGGGTATATGGTTCTCTGCACGACACCATGTTTCATAATCGCCTCCACAGTATAAGAAATGCCAATCAATTCAGTATTCAATTGGAGATCGATCGTCTCCCCCATTTTGTTCATCACTTCTTCGTTTACATCATACTCTAAATTACGTACATACTCATTCGCTTCTCTTATGAAATCTGTTATCCCGGTCGGCAATGTTTCATTTGTGATTCGAATTTGTCGTGATTGGATATAACCTTGTGATAATGTATTTTGGTTGTATAAGTCACGAAAACGACGCGCGAGAGATCCGATGTCATGTTTCACCGTAATATCGGGAATAAAATCCGATGGAAAATTTAAGTAATCAGTCTTTTCGATCGGTAAATTTGTTAATAAATTACCATCGCCTATAAATCGGTTAGCTGAAACATCCCGGGCATTTATATCACGGGTATCTGCGTCACCAAACAAATACAGGTGGCGAAAACGACGGTCAGGAGATCCAAGATCTATTTCAGTACTTCCTGGGAGCAAAGAATTTTCAAGACGGTCCAGTTTTAATTTGTTACCATCTCCTAAAAAAACACCTGCTTCTATTTCATCTAAAACACGCAAATTCGAAGCCTCCACATCTTTAAAACTACGAACATCGGCCGTAACATCCGGAATAAACAAATGATCCTTGTTAAAAATATACCCGTTTATTTCGAGAACCTGACAACGCATGAGACCTTGGGCCTCAACGTTTGACGAATAAACCGTATGTAAAGGTACATTAAGGGTTCCAATGTCAACTTCAAAAGCAGTTCGTGGAACCAAGGTATTTTTTCTATTGTCACGTAAAGAAGTATATGACATGCTTCTATTATTCGAAACAGAGAAAAGAAAAGAAAAATTAGAACAAAAAAATAAGAACAAAAAAATTAGAACAAATAATCAATCATACAACAAACGACTTTTACCTTCTTCTATTTCAAAAATATTATACGAGATGGCATAAACTTGGATGGAAACATCGCGTCTCCCTAAAAGGTTGTCAAAAACACCAAAATCCAGATAGTAATCCGGATAAAGTTCAATTTGCAACTCTGCATTATCGATGCATGAAAAATTATATGATCCTGAAGGCTGGTGTGATTCAGGATGCAAACTAAAACTATAGACGCAGATACCCGGATTGTCGGGAATGCTCGAATGGTACTTATGTGGCTCGACGAGATTAAAATATTCCCCTGGTAAATCGGCTATTTTTTCTTGTCCATTTATTCGTAACGTCACGTTTTTAATAGGATTCAAGTTGTTACGAAATGTATAATTAAACCAGTCTTTCGAATCGAATTCTTCGATATCACCTTCAATAAAACGGCGCACCATCCAAATCAATTCTTTCACATTATGCTTAAACATCAGTTCTATATTATTCATAATCCGGTTCGTTCGGTTTTCTATATTAATCTGCACTTGTTCAATTAAATATTGCTTTTTGGTTTTTAATATACGATTTCTTTCAGGTACATCCAACAAAATATAATCCGCAATTAAGGTAACACTAACTAAATCCACCTCTTTATCTACAGCAATTGCAATTTCATTAAAAGGGCGAATGTTCACCTTCACTTTAATTTCGTGCATACTCAATGCAATAAGCGGTAGTGCTGACCCATAATGCTTGTTAAACCAAAACATTAAAGGTATATATACGATTTTTTCGCCAAATGGATCCACTTCATACCCTGTCATATAATCAATACCGTTCTTCTTATTACCCTCGATTGATAATTCATTATACAGGTAAAGAAATTCTCCGTTCTGCAAATCAATCCGCTGACCGCCTATCTCTAATTCTATGCTTTTAATCATAGCATATCCGACATTTGTGACCCATCGCGCAGATGTGTTACTGCGGTCAACAGCTAAGCGCGGTAAGCGAATCTGCAAATACATCTTCGATAACATATCACCTTTACGTAAAATAGTACATTCGGCACGTTGTCCCCAACGTAACGCGGACTGGAAAAGAAGTTCATGTGTTTGGATCGAAAAATTCGTATGGCGATGATACATCGCTTTAAAAAAGGTAATTTCGGGATTACCTATAAAATGTTCGTCTTGTTCGCCACGAGCTTGGAGTTGCAGTATGCCGGCTGTCATCGTGTTTCAAGATTTTCGAATTTAATTAAACAAAAATATGGTAGGATCGAATCCCCTTTACACCTTTTTATAAAAAAGATATGTGCGTTGTGCCGCACACCACGCTATTTGCGTTGTTTTATTTTCTTCTCCGCATAAGCTTCTTCTTTTGGACACCTGGTGTTCCGTTTTCATTTTCATTCTCATTTTCGTTTTCTTTAGTTTCGATGATTTCGTTCTCGTTTTTTTCACCATCCCCCTCTTTATTACTGTTTTCGGTATTTAAGGTTTTGGTATCCTCCACTTTCAAGCCCAATTCGATATCCCCGGTAGGGGCGTTCTTTACTTGCGAAAGAAGTCCGTCTATATCAGTATTAACAGTTTGTTTTGTTTCCTTTGTTTCTTTTTCTTTTGTATCCTTATTTTCTGTCGGTGTCTTGTCACCTTCATCTTCTAAGCTCAAAACAGGTCCAGAAGGCGATTTTTTCGCCTTTTCAGGTTTTGCGGCAACTTGGGTTTTCGCCATTTGCTCTTCTATGGCGCTCAAACGCTGCATGGTCTGCTCATAAAGGGTCATCAATTCGGTTTTGGCATTACCCACGACCTTCAAATGCTTATGTAAATCGTCAAGCTGTCCGCTCATTGTACTCACAGGTTTCACCTTTCTCTCTACGTCTAATTCGATGGTATCAATCTTATCTTGCAGATTCGCTATATCTCCCTTCAAGCGCTGAGAAAACATATCCACTTTAGCCTCTACATCCTTTACATCTTCATCCTTTTTAGTATCTACCATCATCGTTTGCACCTTGGACTGCAAGCTCTTCACTGCTGCGTTTATTTCGGCATACTGTATTTTAGCGTTTGATGAACTCGTCTTAAAGCTTTGTAGTTCATTTGTTAGTTTTTCCTCAAGCTTGTCCACCTGTTCTTTCAATCCATTCAATACATCATTCTTGTCACCCGTATTTTTCGCTTTTTCGTTTGTTTCGTAATCGTTCAACAGTTCCTTTTGTGCTTTAAGAAGTTCTGTTCTAAGCTCTACTTTCATCTTTTTCAAGTCTTCCGGGTTTATGGAAGAATAAGAAGAAGCGCTGACTTCACCCATGCGTTTTGCCTTTGGATCTTTAAGCGCACGTATGTCATCGTTCACACATGTTTGGAATTTTTTCAGTTCCCGACAATAATTTTCAAGGTAATCCAAACGCTGCACCGATGAATCAAGCGTATCTTGCATATCATCATATACTTTTTTACCGTTATGGACAGGCAGTTCTTGTTTGTTGTTTAAAGAAGAAGATGGATCACCACCTTCAAGTTCTTCGATCTTTTTCTGCATTCATAGTGTGGGCGCTCATGTTTGTTATTTTAGGAGTCTATGAAAAAAACGCTAATTAACGCTATATTAAACGAACTAAACGAACTAAACGAATTAAACGAATTAAACGAATTAAACGAATTAAACGAACTAAACGAATTAAACAAACATAAATAATAAAGAAATGAAAAATTTGATGTTTTATTCGTATTTATATTTAATATTAAATATATAAGGACACGGCACGTTCAATAATAAAAAAAA
>LKMJ01006543.1_pt1 | contig 10985 bp, 9 predicted proteins | sample 643391 | NCBI WGS metagenome assembly LKMJ01 (sample SAMN04112250, study PRJNA286221) | soda lake metagenome | biome: soda lake; feature: Kulunda Steppe; material: water; isolation source: sample PL-Br10 brine of Picturesque Lake | place: Russia: Kulunda steppe | collected 2010-07
AGCGGCACGTTCGTCGGCGAGTTCGACGTTGCGGAGACGCTCGAACGGACGGACGCCGACGGCGTCACCCTCTTGGAGGCGCTGGAGGAGATCGGCTACCGGGGCGAGGAGCCGTGTGAGCCGCGGGAGCCGTACGACAGCTACCTCGAGTTACACGTCGAGCAGGGGCCGAAACTGGAGGAGGAGGGACTCTCGATCGGCGCCGTCGAGGGGGTTTTCGGCATGGCGTGGCTGGAGCTGACGATCCACGGCGACGCCGACCACGCGGGGCCGTCGCCGATGCACTCGCGACGCGACGCGCTCGTCGCCGCGTCGGACGTCGTCGGGGCGGTTCGCCGGCTCTCGAACCGCGTCGCGGACGACGTCGTGACCACCGTCGGCGAGCTGGAGGTCGAGCCCGGATCGATCAACGTCGTCCCCGCGGAGGCCCGCCTCACGATCGACGTCCGGAGCTACGCCGACGACGTCGTCGCCGAGATGGTCGAGCACGTCGAACGGGAGGTCGCGAATGCCTGCGCACGCGAGGGCGTCGCGTACGAACTCGAGGAGATCTGGCGGATCCCCCACACCGAGTTCTCCCCGCGGGTGAGCGGGACGGTGCTGGACGCCGCGGCGGCGGTCGACGCCGACCATCGAGCCATGGTGAGCGGCGCGGGCCACGACGCCACCTACCTCAACGAGATCACTGACGCGGCGATGATCTTCGTCCCGAGCGTCGACGGCAAGACCCACAACGAGGCGGAATACACCGAGTGGGCGGACGCGCTCGCCGGCGCGCGAACCTTCGCGGAGGCGACGCTGCGGCTCGCCTCGGGGACGGACGACGCCTGAACGCCTCGATCCCTCTCCTCGCTCCCGGCGGCCGGACGCTCCAAGCGACTCCGTATGCACAGACGCCGTCGCGCGCGATTCCGAGATCGGTCGATTGTTCATAACTAATCGCGGTCGGGTGACGATTCTATCCATACACGGTCAATAGCAGATTCTGCGTTCGGCGCGCGCGACTCCGACGCGCGCGAGGGAGCGTTGCCGGGGCGGCGCCGAGCGGTTCCGGCGCCGCCCCGGCGAGCGAGGCTGGGGAGGTGTGAGGCTGCGGCACGGAGCCGCCGGGTGGGAGTTAAAAGGGCAGCCGGGGCGGACGATCCACGGCGACGCAAGCACGTATGAGCGGGTTCGGGCGGTACGTGGGGGGAACCGCACAAAAGCGCGCATCGAGCCGCGCGAGTCCGCCCGGCCGGGGCGTTAGGGCGGTGGAAGTCGAGTACTCGTGCTCACCCCGCCAACCACCCGTTTATAAGCCGATATTGACCCCGTTAACCACCTGTTTATAAGTCGCGATCGACCTCGTCACCGGCTCTTTTATACCCACTCCCTCGCTCGTACGGTCTGCTCCCGAGAACGTTCGGTACACGAGCGCGTTCACACGGCGGGTTTACGACGATCCCGTGAGGGATACCGCCGCGTGGGCCGTTCTACGACGCCCTCGATCGATACACATCGAGGTGCATCGATACGGGTCAGTACGGACTCGGCGCCGACAGGTCGCGTTTGAACGTGTGACAGTACCGCTCCATGCCGTTTGACTCGTAGAACCGGTGGGCGTCGTCGCGCCAGTGGCCCGAGGCGAGTTCGACGCACGAGCAGTCGCGGTCGTCGGCCCACTCGGCGATCCAGTCGAGAAGCCGTCCGCCGTGGCCGTTTCCGCGCCGCGGCTCGTCGACGACGAGGTCGTGCACCCAGGCGTGTTTTCCGTGATAGAGATTCGTCTCGACGACGACGCCGGCCAGCGCGACGAGCTCGTCAGACGCGTCGTCGTAGAGCGCGAACAGCTGGTACTCCTGTTCCTCCCGCATTCGGTCGACGATATTTACGAACGTCTCCTCGTCCACCGGCCGGAGCTGTTTCATCAGGGAATGACACGCGCGAACCTCATCGCGCCCCGTCACCTCGGTGACCGTCGTCGATTCCGTCGGGTCCATGTCGGCCCCTGGACGGGGGCCCACTTAGTGCCACGGTCGAAACGACGCGGGGGTGGGACGGCCGGAACGACGCGGTCAGGATCGTTGATGCCGCCGGGAAATGAGCGAGAAGTGACCACGCGTGCATTCATGCACCTTATATTCGTATTAGATCCTCCAACCGGCACCAAGTGGCTATACGAAGCGTTAAAGGGCGATGTCCAATTTTCTTGGAACAAGATGTCTCAACCAGACACATACACCGTCACTTCCGCACAGAACGATCACGGATGCGTCACCGTACGTGCCCATCCACGGAACGCGACCTACCACGTCGTCGACTACGCGAACGAGACGGATCGCGAGCGCATCGCCGACCTTCCGGCCGGCTCCGTCGTGAAGCTCGATCTCTCACGTGCGGGCCGCCGCGGCAACGTCTGGTGTGCGGAGTCCGTACGGACGGCCCACACGGACGGCGGCGAGTAGGCGGGGACGACCGGCTCCGGGCGACGGTCACGGACGGGCGGCGAGCGTCCGTTCCGTGGCGTTCGGACGTTGGGTTTCGGGCCGGACGCCGGGATTCGGGCATCGGAACGCGGACGGTACCGGGTGTGGGTTCCTTTTTCGCGATCACGACGGCAAGACCTTAGGTCCGTCCACGGGAGTGTTCGATCATGGCCGACCGATCGCCACCACTCCACGGCGTACACGAGGACCGCGGCGCGAAGTTCACCGGATTCGGCGGCTGGGAGATGCCCGTCGAGTTCGACTCCATTCGTGCGGAACACGCCGCCGTCCGCGAGAGCGTCGGTCGGTTCGACGTCTCACACATGGGCGAGATCGAGGTCGCCGGGCCGGACGCGACGGGGCTCGTGAACCGGCTCACGACCAACGACGTGGCCGCGCTCTCGCCGGGCGACTCCCAGTACGCGGCGATAACGGACGAGGAGGGCGTCATGCTCGACGACACCGTCGTCTATCGACTCCCCGACGGCACTGGCGCGGGCGACGCGGCGGCAACGATCGACGGGATGGCCGGCGACGACCTCGCCGGTCCCGACGGCGACCCGGCGTACCTCTTCGTTCCCAACGCCGGCCACGACGAGGAGGCGTACGACCGGTGGGTCGACCACCGCGACGAGTGGGGGCTCGACGCGACGGTCGCGAACACGACGGCCGACTGGGCGATGATCGCGGTTCAGGGGCCGGACGCGGCGGCCGCCGTCGTCGAGGCGACCACCGCGGGCGGCGTCGCCGGGCTCTCGAAGTTCGAGGCGACGGTTGCCGACGTCGCGGGCGTTTCGAGCTGGGTCGCGAGAACGGGATACACGGGCGAGGACGGCTTCGAGGTGCTCTGTCCCGCCGACGAGGTCGGAACGGTCTGGTCCGCCTTCGACGACGTCCAGCCTTGTGGCCTCGGCGCGCGCGACACCCTTCGGATGGAGATGGGCTACCTGCTCTCGGGACAGGACTTCGATCCCGACTCGGAGCCGCGGACGCCCTACGAGGCCGGGATCGGCTTCGTCGTGAAGCTCGGCACGGAGTTCGTCGGCCGCGACGCGCTGGCGGCTCAAAGGGAGGCGGGCGTCGAGGAGCGGTTCGTCGGCGTGACGCTGTTGGAGCGGGGCGTTCCGCGCGGCGGCTACGCCGTCACCGACGGCGACCTCACGCGGATCGGCCACCTCACCTCCGGGACGATGAGCCCGACGCTCGACGAGCCGATCGGCCTGGGCTACCTCCACGTCGACCACGCCGCCGACGGCGACCGCGTTTCCGTCGTCGTCCGCGGGGACGAGAAGCGTGCCGAGGTCGTGATCCCGCCGTTCCTCGAGGACTGAGGGGTCGAGCCGCTCGGTAACCGTTGGGGACCGTAGCGGATCCGTTTCGAGGATCGGCCGTTCATTTATAAGTGGGTACGAACGGGTGGCGGGGCATTTTATAAGGGGATGCGACCGGTTCGACCGCTTCGGTTCGCATCGATCGGCCTTTTAATCCGTGGCGCCCGTACGGCCGATAATGGGAAACGCGGACCTACGCGACCTCGCGAGCATCCGTGAGGTCGCCTTCGAGGAGCTGGAGGGGAGCGTCGTCGCCGTGGACGCGCACAACTGGCTCTATCGGTACCTCACGACGACGGTGAAGTGGACGAACGACGAGGCGTACACGACCGCCGACGGTACGGAGGTCGCGAACCTGATCGGGATCGTCCAGGGGCTCCCGAAGTTCTTCGAACATGACCTGATCCCCGTAATGGTGTTCGACGGGGCCGTGACGGAACTCAAAGCCGACGAGGTCGCCGAGCGCCGCGCGCAGCGCGAGCGTGCCGAAAAGCGGCAGGCCGCCGCGGAGGAGCGCGGCGACGCGGTCGAGGCGGCCCGGCTGGAGGCGCGCACCCAGCGGCTCACGGACACGATCCAGGAGACCACCCGGGAGCTGCTTCGGCTGCTCGACGTGCCCGTGGTCGAGGCGCCCGCGGAGGGCGAGGCGCAGTGTGCACACATGGCCGCGACCGGCAGCGTCGACTACGCCGGCAGCGAGGACTACGACACCCTGCTCTTCGGGGCGCCCTACACGCTCAGACAGCTGACGAGCAAGGGGGACCCGGAGCTCATGGATCTCGAGGCGACGCTCGCCGACCTCGAACTCGACCGGCAGGGGCTCGTCGACGTCGCCATGCTCTGCGGGACGGACTTCAACGAGGGCGTCCGCGGGATCGGCCCGAAAACGGCGGTGAAAGCCGTCCGGGAACACGGCGACCTCTGGGGTGCGCTGGCGGCACACGACGGCGAGATACCGAACGCGAGGGCCGTCCGCGAGCTCTTTTTCGATCCGCCCGTTCGGGACGTCGAGTTCGATCCCGCGATCGAACCGGACGTGCCCGCCGCCCGCGCGTACGTCGTCGACGAGTGGGGCGTCGACCCCGACGAGGTCGCCCGCGGCTTCGAGCGGATCGAGGAGTCACAGGTCCAAACCGGCCTGGACCGGTGGACCTGAGCGGCGCGCTCGTCGAACACGCGGATCCGCGACGGCGGCCACCGCGGGTTGCACGACGGCGGTCACCGCCGCGAACGGACCTTTTATTTCCCCGTCCTCGGAAGCTATGGGTAGCCGTGTCGTGGACCGCGTACATGCCGTCGCTGGATTCGCCGCCGTCCGGCGCGTCGACAGCGTGGCGTGAACCGACGGGGACGCGACACAGCCGCATTCTCCACCAATGAGCTTCGAAGTACCCGACGAGTTACGGTATCTGGAATCACACGAATGGGCCACCGACGGCGACGTCGTCCGGATCGGCATCTCCGATTTCGCCCAGGACGAACTCGGCGACGTCGTCTTCGTCGAGCTGCCGGCCGAAGGCGACGAGGTGACCGCCGGCGACGCCTTCGGCGTGGTCGAGTCGATAAAGGCCGTCTCGGACCTTTATTCGCCGGTCTCCGGCGAGGTCGTCGGCGTCAACGAGGAGCTGTTCGACCGCCCCGAGCTCGTCAACGACGACCCGTACGGCGACGGCTGGATGATCGAGGTTGAGCCGGACGGCGAGACCGGCGACCTGCTCGATGCCGACGCCTACGCCGACCAGATCGCGTGACCGGCGTGATCGGCGATGCTCGATCATCGCGACGAGATCAGCTTTCGTCGACAGGACCATACCGATCCGGTCCCGATCGATCGATGACCGCGTCACGGACGCCAACGACACCCAACCCATGAACGTAGCTATCACTGGAGCCACACCATCACGATGAGCGGAAGCCCGTACGCACCACACACGCCGGCGGAGACGGCGGCCATGCTCGACGTCGTCGGCGTCGACGACGAGGAGGAACTGTTCGACATCCCGGACGAGGTCGCCTTCGACGGCGAGTTGGGGATCGAGCCGCGAACCGAACGCGAGATCCGCGCCGAGTGTTCGCGGCTGCTCGCGCGCAACGACGACCTGACGGAGTTCCTCGGCCGGGGCCACTACGGCCACTACGTCCCGAGCGTCGTCGACCACCTCGCGGACCGCGCGGAGTTCATCACGAGCTACACCCAGTACCAGCCGGAGATCACGCAGGGCTTCCTGCAGGCGCTCTTCGAGTACCAGTCGATGCTCGTCGAGCTGACCGGCCTCCCGGTCGCGAACTGCTCGATGTACGACGCGGCGACGGCGCTCGCGGAGGCCGCCACCCTCGCGGACCGCGTTCGATCGACGACCGGCGACGTCGTCCTGATACCCGCACAGCTCCGCGAGGGAAAACGCGCGGTGCTCGAGAACTACTGTGACGGCGCGGATCTGACGGTCGAGACCTATCCGATGGCCGACGGCAACGCGGACGTCGACGCGCTCGCCGACCGGGCGGGCGAGGACGTCGTAATGCTTTACGCGGAGAACCCGACCGTCCGCGGCTGCATCGAGGAGCGGCTCGCCGAGATCGGCGCGATCGCCGACGAGACGGACGCGCTGTTCACGCTCGGCTCGGACGTCGTCGCGCTCGCCGTGCTGCAGGAGCCCGCAAGCGTCGGCGCCGACGTCGTCGTCGGCGAGGCGGGCACGCTCGGCCTTCCGGCCGCCTACGGCATGGGGCTTGGCCTCTTCGCGTGTTCCGACGAGTTCATTCGACAGGTTCCCGGTCGGCTCGTCGGCGCGGGCGAGGACGCCGACGGGACCCGGGCGTTCACGCTCACGCTACAGACCCGCGAACAGCACATCCGCAAGGAGCGGGCGACCTCGAACATCTGTACGAACCAGGCGTGGGTCGCGCTCCGGGCGGCCATTCACGCCGCGATGCTCGGCCCCGATGGCCTCGTCGACCTCGCAAATGACTGTGTACGCGAGGCCGACATGCTCGCGGCCGCCATCGACGACCTCTCGGGGGCGTCCGCGCCGGTCCACGACCGACACCACTTCCGGGAGTTCACCGTTCGGACGGACCAGCCGGCCCCGGCCGTCTCCGGCGATCTCGAGGCCGAGGGCTTCGCCGTCCACGTCGTCGGCGAACACCTGCTGCAGGTCTGTGTCACCGACCTGAATGCGACGCGAACGGACGCCCTCGTTGAGGCGTTCTCGGAGGTGATCTGATGATCTACGACCAAGCGAGCTTCACCCGAGAGGGCGAGGACCTCAACGAGCCGCTGCTCTCCGAGAAGGGCGAGGAGACCGTCGACGTCGGCGAATCGTCGCCGCTGCCGGACGACCTCACGCGCGACGACCTTACCCTGCCGAACCCCTCCGAACCGGAGGTCGCGCGCCACTACACCCGGCTGTCACAGATGAACTGGGCGATCGACGCGGGGCCGTATCCGCTGGGCAGCTGTACGATGAAGTACAATCCCAAGTTCACCGAGGACGTCGCGGCCGACCCGAACGGCGCGGTCCACCCGGATCGGTCGGACCGGTCGGTTCAGGGGACGCTCAAGCTGCTCTCCGGGCTCCAGGAGTTCCTCGCCGACATCGGCGGGATGGACGCGGTGACGCTCCAGCCGCCGGCGGGCGCCGCCGGCGAGCTCACCGGCATCCTGATCGCGAAGGCGTACCACGAGCATCACGGCAACGACCGCTCGGAGGTCGTCATTCCGGCCTCCGCCCACGGAACCAACTTCGCGACCGCGGCGATGGCTGGCTACGACGTCGTCGAGCTGCCCTCCGGCGAGGACGGCCGCGTCGACGTCGAGGCGCTCGACGCCGCGGTGGGCGAGGAGACCGCCGCGCTCATGTTGACGAACCCGAACACGGTGGGGCTCTTCGAGCGCGACATCGCCGAGATCGCCGACCTCGTCCACGACGCGGGCGGGCTGCTCTACTACGACGGGGCGAACCTCAACGCACTGCTCGGCCGCGGTCGCCCCGGCGACATGGGCTTCGACGTGATGCATTACAACGTCCACAAGACGTTCGCGACGCCCCACGGCGGGGGCGGCCCCGGCGCCGGGCCGGTCGGCGTCGTCGAGGAGCTGAAACCCTTCCTCCCGAGCCCGCACGTCCGCGAGGTGAACGACGGGAGGGTCGGCTACGAGACCTACGCGCCCGAGCGCTCCATCGGCAAGGTCCACGGCTTCGCCGGCAACTGGCTCGTGCTGATAAAGGCGTACGCCTACATCGCCCGGCTCGGCGACGAGGGGCTGGCGGACGCCGCCGCGAAGGCCGTGCTCAACGCGAACTACCTCGCCGAGCGGATCGACCTCGAGGTCCCCTACGGCCCGTTCCACCACGAGTTCGGCGCGACCGCGGGCGACCGCGACGCGGCCGACGTCGCCAAGGGGATGCTCGATTACGGCGTCCACCCGCCGACGACGAAGTGGCCCGAGATGGTTCCGGAGGCGATGCTGACGGAGCCGACGGAGATCGAGAACAAGAGCTCCCTCGACGACCTCGCGGACGCGTTCAACCTGGCGTACGCGGACGCCGACGAGGTGCTCGCCGACGCGCCCACCCGAACGACGGTCGGACGGATCGACCAGGTCGACGCGGCGCGGAACCCGCGGCTCTCCTGGCAGGCGCTCGACGAGGAGTAGCGGTCGGGGACGTCCCGTCGTTGGGATTTGATCGGCAATACCGGGTATGCGTCTCACTTCGGACGACATCGTTTCGTTCGAGGATAGGCGCTGCTTCTTCGGTGGTCACTAGCCGCCCGCTCGGGATCCGGAGCTCATGCTCCCTCGCCGACATGGTCGACGCCCTCGGAGCTTGAGGTCCCGTACTTGACCGCCTCGGCCTGTTGTTCTAGCTCCTCGACATCCAGTTCGGCGATCTGATCGATCTCGCCGAGAATTTCCTCGATGTCATCGAGCCCGATGAGTTCGCGCGTCTCGGCGTCGAACTGTAGACTGTCCAGCCCCTGTCCGTTGGCTGCCACGTCGCTCCCCGAGAGGTGCTTGCCGTAGCGACCAACCAGCGACGTGAGCTCCTGCGGGAGGACGAACGTCGTCGACTCCCCCTGACCGATGGCTTCGAGCGTGTCCATTCCTTTGTCGATGATCGCACGCTCACCCATCGATTCGGCGGATCTCGCGCGCAACACCGTCGAGATCGCGTCACCCTGCGCTTCGAGGATCTGGCTCTGTTTTTCACCCCCCGCTCGGATGATGTTCGACTGCTTGTTTCCTTCCGCTTTCTCGACCGCACTCCGACGTTGCCCCTGTGCTTCGAGGATCGTGGCCCGACGTCTCCGCTCCGCTCCGGTTTGTTGTTCCATCGCCTGCTGTACTTCCTGGCTGGGATTGACCTCTCGAACCTCGACCGACTCGACGCGGATCCCCCATTCGTCGGTGGGATCGTCGAGATCCTTTCGAATGCGAGCGTTGATCTCCTGACGCTTGCTCAGCGTGTCGTCCAGTTCCATGTCGCCGATCACTGCCCGGAGGGTGGTCTGGGCGAGGTTCGAGACCGCCGTTTTGTAGTCTTCGACCTCCAGAAACGCCCTCTTCGCATCCATCACACGGAGATAGACGACGGCGTCCGCCGTCACGGGAGAGTTGTCCCGTGTGATCGCCTCCTGTCGAGGCACGTCCATCGTCTGGGTACGCATGTCGAACCTGTACGTTCGTGAGACGAACGGCGGAATGAAATTAATGCCCGGCTCGAGCACGCCGCGATACTCGCCAAACACGGTGAGCACTTGTTTATCATAGGCGTCGACGAACTGCACGGCGCTCCAGACCGTTACGACTGCCAGCACCAGTACGAACAGGCCAACGATCGCGAATACGGGAACGGTGATCTGCAGCGAGATCGGGTCATACATGCGTTTCGCGTACGCTCCGTGGCCGTATCAAGGAACGATATTTTCACATGCACCCGATCTTTTTATTATGTGGGTGACGCGATCGGTAGCGCCCGTCCCGGTGCAATCACCTCACGAACTCTCGGCCTCCGTCGTCACGCACTTTCGAAAGGACCACCGCCCGAAGCGGCGGGACTCCCGCGCTTAGAGGAAGCTCTCGATGTGGTCGGCGACCTCCTCGGGGGTGTCGCCGACGGGGACGCCCGCGTCGTTGAGCGCGTCGATCTTCGACTCGGCGGTGCCGGTGCCGGAGCCGGAGACGATGGCGCCCGCGTGGCCCATGCGCTTGCCCGGCGGGGCGGTACGGCCGGCGATGAAGCCGGCGACGGGCGTGTCCATGTGCTCGCCGATGTATTTGGCCGCCTGCTCTTCGTCCTCGCCGCCGATCTCGCCGCACATCACGACGGCGTCGGTCTCCTCGTCGGCCTCGAACGCCTCCAGGGCGTCGATGAAGGAGGTGCCGATGATCGGGTCGCCGCCGATGCCGATGGCGGTCGTCTGGCCGATCCCCCGCTCGGTCAGGTTATCCACGACCTGGTAGGTCAGCGTCCCCGAGCGGGAGACGAGCCCGACGTTGCCGTCCGCAAAGATGTTGCCGGGCAGGATGCCGAGCTTCGCCTCGCCGGGCGTGATGATGCCGGGACAGTTGGGGCCGAGCAGCCGGGTGTCGACCTCCGAGAGCCGCTTGTTGACCTTCGCCATGTCCTGGGTCGGGATCCCCTCGGTGATGGCGACGGCCAGATCGAGGTCCGTGTCGAGCGCCTCGAAGATGGCGTCCGCGGCGAACGCCGGCGGCACGAAGATCACGGAGGCGTCCGCGTCCTCGGCCTCGACGGCCTCGTCGACCGTGTCGTAGACGGGGACGCCGGCGGCCTCCTGGCCGCCCTTGCCGGGCACCGCGCCGGCGACGACGTTCGTCCCGTACTCGATCATCTGTTCGGCGTGGAACTTCCCCTCCCCGCCGGTGATCCCCTGGACCACCACGCGGGTGTCGTCGTCGACGAAAATGCTCATTGGGACACCTCCTTCGCGTTCTCGACCGCACGCTGGACCGCCGCCTCCAGCGTCTTCTCGACCTGCAGCAGGTCGGCGTTCAGGATCTCCATGCCCTCCTCGGCGTTCGTGCCGGCGAGCCGAACGACGACGGGCTTGGGCAGCTCGTCGTAGCCGGCGAGCGCCTCGTTGATCCCCTTGGCGACCTCGTCGCCGCGGGTGATCCCGCCGAAGATGTTGAAGACGACGCTGTCGACGTTGGGGTCGGAAA
>LKMJ01006544.1_pt1 | contig 10985 bp, 6 predicted proteins | sample 643391 | NCBI WGS metagenome assembly LKMJ01 (sample SAMN04112250, study PRJNA286221) | soda lake metagenome | biome: soda lake; feature: Kulunda Steppe; material: water; isolation source: sample PL-Br10 brine of Picturesque Lake | place: Russia: Kulunda steppe | collected 2010-07
AATGAGCCAAGATGCTGGTTACCGTTCTAATCATCAATTAGGTGAAGGGCGTGGCGAATACGTTGACTCGCTCAATGTAGAGAGTGGATTGGAAGCCCTCCAAACGAGCCCGGAGTTTCACGGAACCGTCGAGCCACTGGATGACCTCACTGAAATTGAAACCTGTGAGCACATCGCGCTGTTCACCGAGTCCTTCGAGGAGCGGTTCAGGACGGTCGGTCCGTTCATTCGCGGGGGCATTGAACGCGGCGAGCGCGTCATGTACGTCATCGACGACCTCACAGAGAGTGAAGTACTCGAGGCGCTACGGGGAGGCCGTGTCGATGTCGAAGCGGCGCTCGAATCGGGCCAACTGACGTTTCACTCTCTCGATGACACCTATCTTCGGACTGGACAGTTCGATTGTGACGATATGCTCGAAGTCTACGCCGATGCTATCGATGACGCGAAAGCGGAATATCGGGGGCTTCGTGTGACCGCGAGCACGAACTTTATTCTTGACGAACACGTTGCAATCGAGGATTTCATGGGCTACGAGAGTCGGGTGAACGATCTATTCAAAGGCGAAGACTGCATTGCTCTCTGCCACTATAATTGTAACAAGATTCCGACGGAAGTGCTCACGGACGTTGTCCGAACGCATCCTCATCTCATCTACAAAGACACGGTCTGTCACAACTTCTACTACACTCCTCCAGAGGAGTTTTTTGAACCCGAGGAACCGGCACGAGACGTCGAACGGATGCTGAACACGCTTGTCGACCGCTCCACAGCTCGAGCGGAACTTGACGAAACGATCGGGGAATTGGAAGAGTCGAACGAGCGACTCAAACGGTTTGCGTACGTTGCTTCCCACGATCTCCAGGAACCCCTGCGAATGGTATCGAGCTATCTCCAACTCCTCGAAACGCGGTATACGGATGAGCTCGACGAGGAGGCCCGAGAGTACATCGATATCGCAGTTGATGGCTCCGACCGGATGCGAGAAATGGTCAACGGACTGCTCGAGTATTCGAGAATCGACATGGAAGAGTCGGAATTCGAAGCTGTCGACTGTAACGCAGTTGTTGGCAACGTTTTGACCGATCTGCAGGTCCAAATCGACGAAAGGAATGCATCTGTCGTAGTCGACGAGTTAGCCACGGTCCTCGGTGACGACAGCCAGCTCGAACAGGTGTTTTCCAATCTCGTCTCGAACGCGATCAAGTACAGTGGGGACGAACCGCCACGGATCGAAATCAGTGCCGAACAGCAGGGTGATCGCTGCGTATTCTCGGTCGTAGACAACGGGATTGGGATCGAATCGGAGTACGTAGACCAGATCTTCGAGATCTTTAATCGACTGCACTCGAATACCGAGTTCCAGGGGACTGGTATCGGCCTCTCACTCTGTCGAAAGATCGTCAACCACCACGGTGGAGATATCTGGGTTGACTCCGAACTGGGAGAAGGAACGACGTTTTACTTCACTCTTCCCGCATCGAGCGAAGGACCGACGTAGGTGCCCGAGACTCCCCTCGAAGTGGTGGTGGTCGAGGAGAAAGTGGCGATATTTGATTCATAAAAGAGGGGTACGTAACAGCTGTCAGTCCACTCGAGAGTTGCTCCGGGATCTACTTCCCCTGTACTGGGTGTTCGGCTTTCCGTGTTGATCGCGCCTCAACCCGTACAGTATTCGCATCTTGTATGCAACACGCGGTTCGCGTGACCGCTAAATTGCATGAAAGCGCCAGTTCCTTGCCTCGAGCGCACTTGCAGTTTCAGTCGTCTGATGAGTCCTCGAGCACCTCATCCAGAAATGACGCCACCTCTTTGTTGAACGCTGCTGGCTGCTCGAGCATGGCCATGTGTGCGCTATCTGGGATAGTCACGAGCCTTCCGTTTGAGAGGCTGTCAGCGAGGTACTCGTGAAAGTGTGGCGGGGTGAGCTGATCGTCTTCGCCACAGAGGACGAGTGCCGGGAGTGAAATCTTCTGGAGTTGCCCTCGGACGTCGAACTCGTGGCACGTGAGAAAGTCCCGCTGGGTCACCTCCTGGCCACAGCCTTTCATCGCCTGGATAGATATCTCGCGCACTCGCGGATCGGGATCGGCGAACAACCGCCCCGGTTCGTGCAGGAATTCGAGTGCTCGTTCGAAGTCGTGTTCGAGCCACCACCGCAGATCCTCGAGGACACCGAGTTTGGCTCCCGTCCCGGTCAAGATGACTGCATCAAGACGCTCTTCGAGGGCTGCATTTCGCTCGAGTAAGAGGTGCATGACGACAGCCCCGCCAAGGGAGTTTCCCAGCAGCACCCCCGCGTTGGTTTCTTCGAGGACTGCCAGGACGTCGTCCCCGTAGGCTGAAAGCGTTGCATATCCCGGATCTGCATCGATATCGTCGGCGTCGCCGTGGCCACTGAGATCGAGTGCGACGATTGGATACTGGTCACTGAGTCGGTGTTGTGACTTCCATACGGCACGGCTGGCGCCACTCCCATGGACGAGACAGAGGCTGGGGCCTGCGGCGTCACGATCGGCCACCTCGTAGGTCGTCTCTCGGTCGTGGTGGACCACTGTCTGCATACCGCATGAAACGTGTGCCACCATGATAAGTTACCCTCACCGTGTCCGTGGTTGGACTCCATGTACTGCAATTCTACTGCTGTACCCCTATCGTGCCTGCGTACAGCATTCCGTTGGCGAAAGATTTATATATGTGAACGACTTACCCATGGTTAGTCACTATGAACATAACCCAACTATCCCGTAACGCGGACCACCTGGTCCGGCGGTACGAGTACGACGATGGGGCACAACTTGCGGTCGATTTCGGCGGTGAGTTCGCCGACGCAACCATCGATGTCGTCGACGGGACGGCCATTATCGTCTACGGAGATGAGCAACTCGAACTCGAACTCCCAGCAGGCGTGAACGAGGCACACACGTTTATGAAAAACGGTGTGCTCACTATCGACCTGGAGGACGCCATATGAAACTCACTGTTCGCCCACTCAAACAGAAAGATGCCGGTCGTGGACTGGCTGCTATCGACCGGGCATCGATGCGGGAAATCGGACTCGAGAACGGCGATTACATCGTTATTCAAGGGTCCGGAGATAGCCGAGCCGTGGCTCGAGTGTGGCCTGGGTATCCCGAGGACGAAGGTCGCCACGTCATCCGGATCGACGGGAGACTTCGCCAGGAAGCCAACGTCGGCATCGACGACCGGGTCACGGTCGAGAAAGCGGACGTCACTCGAGCCAGCCGTGTTTCGGTTGCCTTGCCACAGAACCTCCGTATTCGCGGGGATATCGGCCCACTGGTGAGAGACAAACTGAGTGGCCAGGCTGTCACTGAAGGGCAGACGGTTCCGTTCTCGCTTTCGTTCGGCCCAATGGCTGGCTCGGGACAGTCTGTCCCACTGAAAATCGCGTCGACGTCCCCGAGTGGCACCGTCGTGATCACGGACTCGACGGAGATCCAGATCGCCGAAACCCCGGCCGAGCAAATCGGCGCGCCAAGTGGCGCAGGCCACGATAGTTTGCCGAACATCACCTACGAAGACATCGGCGGTCTCGACAGTGAACTCGATCAGGTCCGTGAGATGATCGAGTTGCCGATGCGCCACCCTGAGTTGTTCCAGCAACTCGGTATCGAACCGCCAAAGGGGGTCCTGTTGCACGGCCCTCCTGGCACCGGGAAGACGCTGATGGCGAAAGCCGTCGCTAACGAAATCGACGCGGACTTCCACACGATTTCGGGCCCCGAGATCATGTCGAAGTATTACGGGGAAAGCGAAGAGCAACTCCGGGAGGTCTTCGAAGAAGCAGAAGAAAACGCACCGGCGATCGTCTTCATCGACGAAATCGACTCCATCGCCGCCAAGCGTGAAGACGCTGGGGGCGACGTCGAACGCCGGGTCGTCGCTCAACTCCTCTCACTGATGGACGGCCTCGAGGAACGTGGACGGGTCACCGTCATCGCCGCAACCAACCGCGTGGATGCCATCGATCCCGCACTCCGCCGCGGTGGTCGGTTCGATCGCGAGATCGAAATCGGTGTGCCGGACAAGGACGGACGAACCGAGATCCTGCAGGTTCACACCCGCGGTATGCCGCTGTCCGACTCGATCAACCTCGACCAGTACGCCGAAAACACTCACGGGTTCGTCGGTGCTGACCTCGAGAGCCTCACGAAAGAGGCAGCGATGAACGCGCTACGCCGGATTCGCCCCGAGCTCGATCTCGAGCAGGAAGAAATCGACGCCGAAGTCCTCGAGCGCCTCCGGGTCACGGAGAAAGACTTCAAAGAAGCTCTGAAGGGGATCACACCCTCCGCACTGCGTGAGGTGTTCGTCGAAGTTCCCGACGTGACCTGGAACGATGTCGGTGGCCTCACCGACACCAAGGATCGGCTCCAGGAGACGATTCAGTGGCCACTCGATTACCCAGAGGTCTTCCAGGCGATGGACATGCAGGCTGCGAAAGGCGTGTTGATGTACGGCCCACCGGGGACCGGCAAGACACTGCTCGCGAAGGCTGTCGCCAACGAGGCCCAGTCGAACTTCATCTCGATCAAGGGCCCCGAACTGCTGAACAAGTACGTCGGAGAGTCAGAGAAAGGCGTCCGTGAAGTGTTCGAGAAGGCCCGGTCGAACGCACCGACCGTGATCTTCTTCGACGAGATCGACTCGATCGCGACCGAACGTGGCGGCGGACAGATGGATTCGGGGGTCGGCGAACGCGTCGTCTCCCAACTGCTGACCGAACTCGATGGCCTCGAGGAACTCGAGGACGTGGTCGTGATCGCGACGACGAACCGGCCGGATCTGATCGACAACGCCCTGCTCAGGCCCGGACGCCTGGACCGCCACGTCCACGTCCCGGTCCCAGAGGAGGATGGCCGCCGGAAAATCTTCGAGGTCCACACCCGGAACAAGCCACTGGCCGACGCCGTCGACCTGGAGTGGCTCGCAAGTGAGACTGAGGGGTACGTCGGTGCCGACATCGAGGCCGTCTGCCGTGAAGCCTCGATGGCTGCCACCCGGGAGTTCATCCAGACGGTCGACCCCGAGGACATGGCCGACACGGTCGGGAACGTTCGGATCAGCACCGCTCACTTCGAGCACGCGCTCGAGGAGGTGCCACCGAGTGTGACCGCCGACACCCGCGAGCGGTACGAAGAGATCGAAGAACAGTTCGAGACGGCTGATCCCGAGACGGCCGACGAGCAGCTGGGACGGACCTTCCAGTAAGGTCGGTACCTCTTTTTGCGTCTCATCTCACGACTGCCCGGTGACTGTGGGTGAGTATCGGCGCGAGGACACGCTCACTCGAGCGCGGCCAAGACGTCTTCGGCGTGGCCATCCGGGCTCACCCCTTCGAAGACAGCCACGATGTTCCCGTCCGGCCCGACGACGTACGTGTTTCGGAAGACGCCGTCGAAGGTGTTACCGAACATCTGTTTTTCGCCGTATGAATCGTACGCACTCGCGACCGCACCGTCTTCGTCCGAGAGTAAATCGAACGTCAGGTCGTATTCCTCGGCGAACGACGCAAGGTCTGACACGGGATCGTCACTGACACCGACGACGGAAACGTTCGCTGCCTCGAGCGTTGGGCGGGCATCCCTAAACGAGCAGGCCTGTACCGTACAGCCCTCGGTGTTCGCCCGTGGGTAGAAGTAGACGATGAGGTGTTCGCCTTCGAAATCCTCGAGAGTCACGGTGTTCCCGTGCTGGTTTTGCAGTGCAAACGATGGTGCCTGATCGCCAATTTCGAGCATATTCCAGGGTTCATTCGAGTCGTGGTAGGCCTGTCGGTTCGAGAAATGCTGTCTCCTTGCTGTCCATCACTGCGTCTGCGCCCACATTTAAATACCAACACCTCTCTACGTTGGATAGACGACGATGGCCGGCCACGACCCACTCGAGGGAACACTCGTTGCGCTCTCGCATCCCCGCACAGACCTCCTCGAGTGCCTACAAGCGACATATGCGAGCCTGGCTGACCGTCATGGCCCTGAGAACGTCCTCGTGCTGAAACGGCACCCAGCAGGCCTGCAGGCCCTCGAAGATGCACTTTCGAACACTCGAAGTGAGGCGGTGGCCGTCCCACAGGTCGACTCCCTCCCCGAACACGCGTCGAAAGTCATCGAGCGGTACGACCCCACCCTCGAGCGACTCGAGTACGAAGAGCGGATCGAACTGATCTCGCTCCTTATCGCTGGTGCATCACGAGCGATCCCACCATACCTCGAGCGTGCACGCGAACAGGACCAGTTTGCCAGAGACGTCGGCCAACTCTTACTCGAGGCAACCCGTCAGCAGGTGTCGACGAATGATGATCTCCACCCGTGTCTCGAGTTTCTCTACAGTCTGAACGACCGGTTTCACGACGAGTTGACGGCTCGCGGATTCATCGAGCGAGCGGACGTGATCCCACGAGCAGTGTCGCTCCTCGAGTCGAATACGAATGACGTCCGCACCCGCACCGTGGATTCGATTGATGCCGTCCTCGCCGTGCAATTTGAAGAGTTCCGTAGCCTGGACCGACGATATCTGGCAACGGTGGCCGCCGACTGTGAACTCGTCTGCTTCGGCCAGCACCACGCCAGTGTCGAACGGACAGCAGTCGAACCGGGTTCACTGTCGTCACTGGCTCCAGGGCTGGATACACACCGTCCCGACACCGACCCTCCACAATCGCCACACGACCCGGTGATCAGATATCTCTCACTGGGCACAACGAGCCTCGAGACGCAACCTGGGAGCGAGACATCAGCCACCGAAAACCGTGCGACGCCGAACGCATATCACATCGACACGGATACCTCGGAGGCCCAGTCGAGAGCGATCGCCACTGAAATCGCGGCCCTGTGTGACCGGTCGGGGTACACCCCTGGCGAGTTTGCCGTGGCCGTGCCCTCCGCCGAACGCGTTCCACCCGTCCGCGCGGCCCTTCGAGAGGCCTCGATTCCGACGGCCACCATCGCCACTCCAACTCTGGCGGATGACCCAGCCGTCAGCGAGTTGTACGCCGTCGCTAGGGCACGGCGAACCCTCGAGCAGGGTGGCTCACTGGGCGACCTCGAGCCAGCGATCCGTGACCGACTCGAGGCACGGGCGACACTCGAGGCGCTCACTGCGACCCGTCATCGATCCGTGACGGAAACCCTTGATGCCTGGATACACACGACCGATCTCAAGGGACGGATCGCTCGGGAGGCGAACTGGGTCGACGCTCGGTCGCAGTTCGAGAACGTCGAGCGAGTCCGCTCGATCGCTCAGTTCGTCCAAACGACGGATCTCGTCGCCCCAAACTGGGATGGGTTGGTGCGGATGCTCGAACGAACCATCGAGTACGATGCCCCGCACGTCCACGCCGTCGAGGCCGAAACCGCCGGAGAGGGCGTCATGGTCTGTCCGATCGATGCGCTCGCCTACGATACCCGACCCGTCGTGTTCCTGACTGATCTGATCGAGGAGACGTATCCGGGGACGACGTTTCTCACCTCGCTCTTTCCGACGGCATGGCTTCGTGCAATGGACGGGTTCCCCGGTGTGACTGCACCGACCGTAAGCCAGCTCGAGACGACGTTCGAACCGGTTGCCGATGGGACGGCGGTCCCCGACCGGTTCACTCGGTATCATCTCGAGCGATCCCGCCGTCGGCTGGCGTTGGGGGCCCGTGCGGCTCGCGACCGACTGTACTTTACCACGTATCGACGGGAAACGGCAGGCCTTCGTCGAACCCGCGCAGAGTCCCGCTTCCTGACCACCCTTCGGGAGGCTCCAGGGATCGTGATAGAGACGATCGACCCGGAGGCCCCTCGCGGCGTTGCCCACGGTCGCCAACAGACTCGCGAAGCCATCCTGTCGGAGCCACGAGCGGGCCTCGAGGAGGTCCTCCGAGCGGCATCGATGGGCCATGACCCGGATCTCGCGGTATCGACTGAACGCATCCAGGAGATTGCCCTGCTACTCGAGGACGAGACCCTCGACCCGACCCTTCGGGAAGCAATACGAGCGCAGTTCGAACTTGCCGCGGGGGACGTCGAGCGATGACGGGTGAGCCATCGCCACCGAGGGGAACTGTGGCCGAGAGCGAACGAACGGAACCGATCCACATTGACGACGTGCGGACCTACGTCCACTGCCCCCGCCGATACCAGTACGCCGTCGTGGATGGCGTCACCGATGACACGGTCGCGCCACGGCAGGCCAGATTCGAGGCAGTACGGACGGCCTTGCGGGCGGCAATTCGGGCCGGTCCGGTAGCGGGCCTCGAGGAACGGGCAGTCGAACGGTTCACCGCCGCCTGGAATCGGCACACTGAGGATCTCCATTCCCCTGCACAACGAGCACACGAGCGTCGGGTGCTCGAGGCGACCATCCGAGCGTATGCCGAGACCGTCGGCGCCGACCATGCCAGACAGCTATGCGATACCAGGGCTGGCGGTGTCGGTGGGGAACTCGTCGGCAATGATCTTCGTGTGTGGACGATGATCGGTGCGTCTTCAGCGACCGACGAGGCTCAACGCGGACCCGCCTGTCGCCTCGAGACGCCACTCGATTACGCCTTCGTCGAGAATTCGACGCTCGTCGGGGTGCGATTCATCCCCACCCCTGCTCCGCTCTCGACCCTCCGATACGAACCCTCGTGGGAGGGGCGTATCGAGACCGCGTTCGACGAGCACGTCGATCCGGACACCGATCGATTCGAACCCGACCTGGTCGCCACGTTGCTCGAAACGTCGGCCGTGATCGATGGACTTCGACGGTTCCGTGACCGACACGACCTCGAGATGGTGCGCACCTGTCGGTACATGCAGATACCCTTGTTCGATTCGCGTGCAGTAACCGTCAACCGGATCCGAGATGAAGTAACGACGAGTGTGAACCCAGTCGATCTGACCACCTCATATCTCGATCACCATACTTTCGGGATGACGCTCGAGCACCGGAACGCAGTCGTCGATAGACACCTGCAAGCAGTCCTCACGGCCATCGTCGATGGCCGCTACGATCCGACCGACAGATGGGACCGTCGGAAAGACGAGACGTGCCCGTCCTGTGGATATACGGTCTGTTGTGTCGACCACATCACGTCGGAGGTGCGATTTGATGGACGATGAATCGGGTTCAAATGAGGGGGTAACGCCCACCCCTCGCCAGCGACACGTCATCGAGAGTGACGCTCCCAGTCTCTCCGTCGATGCTGGGGCTGGAACGGGGAAGACGACGACGATGGTCTACCGTCTCGAGCAAGCTATTACCGAGCGGGGGGTCGATCCGTCCGCCGTCCTCGTGGTCACCTTCGCGAACGAGGCCGCAGCGAATATTCGACGAGCCATCGGGGCCCGTCTCGGGCCGGACGTTGCCCCCGACGTCGACGTGTTCACGTACCACTCGCTGTGTTACCACCTGGTCAGTGAGTATGCGTACTATCTTGGGCTGTCACCCTCGTTCGACGTCGTTACCGAACGCGAACGTCGACGCCGATGTGCGTCGTTGCTTCGTGAGCGCGAGTACCCTTTCGTCGCAACCGACGTTCCAGACGACGAACCAGCGACGCCGACGACGCTTGCCGGTCCAGTCGATCGATTCATCGCCACGATGAGCCGCGAGAACATCGACCCCGAGACCCTCGAGGCGGCGCTTCCCGACGAGCGTACGCTCGGCCTCCTCGAGGATCTCCTCGGTTTGTTGCGCGAGAAAGCCGACGCGGATCTCTCGTTCGAGAACGAAGCTCTTCGCTACTTTTCACAACCGTCCCATCTCCAGGACGCCGAATCGGCACTGGTCGAATATGGAACGCGGCTCACCTACTGTCGGGAGAAGATCGCTGAAGCACCCAGCGCGTTTCGTGATCACCCCGTCGTTTCAGACATCGATCAGTACGTCCGCACGCTCCAGGGTTGTGTGACGCGTGTTCGCTCGAGACTCTCACTCGATGATCCCCGGACAAAGCACCTCCCGCGGGTTCTCTTCTGTGATCAACTGTATCGGCAACAGACGGCTACTATCGAGCAGACACCGATCGGTCGACTCGAACAGTACGTCAAGTTCCTGCGGGAGGCTCGGTCGTACACCGCTGTGTACGCCGATTATCGCCGCTCGCTCGAGCAAGCTGGCGCGCTCGACTTCGATATGCTCGTTGGGTTGGCGACCGAACTCGTCGAAGACGACGCCGTCGCCGAGGAGATTGTCGGCCGATGGGAACAGGTGTACTGTGATGAGTTCCAGGATACAGACCAGATGCAGACCCGGCTCGTTCGGGCGCTCACAGGTGGAGAAGATCGGCCGTCACTCGTGGCGATCGGGGACGTCGATCAGTCGATTTACGGGTGGCGTGGGACGGACCCGACGGGATTGCAAACACTCGGTCAGCAAGACGATGGACACGAGTCGATCTCGCTCGAGGAAAACTTCCGTTCACCGCAGGAAATCTTAGACCTGACGAATCTGTGCCAGTACGGCGAGTACGAGTCGAAGACGCTTCAGGAATACCGCCGTGACGAACCGGCAGACGAGACAAAACGGGTTCTCAAAATCGAAAGTGAGGAACTCAGCCAGACACCTGCCGAACAGGCCGGAAACGTTACAGCCCAACTGATCAACGGTGCGGTCGATGACGTCCCAGAGCGTTCCTTAGCGGATATCGCCATCATCGTACGAACGAACGCACAGGCCGATGCCGTCGGGGAGGCCCTTCGGGAGCGCCAGATCCCGTTCGAACGGCCAGGTGCCAGGTCGGGATCGATCTCCACTGGCATACAAACCGTACTCTCGTACCTCCGTGTCCTCGTCACGCCAGCAGCTGACGCCCATCTCCGTCGGGTGCTCTTGCTCCGATATCGTGTTCCCTCGAGCGATGTACAGAAGTTGGCCACACGGGACGAACGGCTTCTCGATAGACTCCAGTCGGCACCGTGGGAACACCCCGGTGCCTCTTACACCGAGGAAGGGGCACAGGCACTCGAGGCAGCACGTCGTGATATCGA
>LKMJ01006545.1_pt1 | contig 10982 bp, 9 predicted proteins | sample 643391 | NCBI WGS metagenome assembly LKMJ01 (sample SAMN04112250, study PRJNA286221) | soda lake metagenome | biome: soda lake; feature: Kulunda Steppe; material: water; isolation source: sample PL-Br10 brine of Picturesque Lake | place: Russia: Kulunda steppe | collected 2010-07
ATGCACCATGGCCACATGCAAAGGGGGAAAAAGAAGTTTTTAAGTGTGCGCCAACCACGCTCTATAAACTTTTCATCATCCTGTCCTGACACTGTCCCCTAATAGCTCAGGGTCGATCGACTTACATACTTTATTATCCATGGAACTTGCATTACAAAGTTCCGGTCAAAGCTTCTGCTACCTATGCTACTTGAAACACATGGAATATGATCCATTCAAAAAATTCTTAATCCTTGGATCCCGGGATGTGCTGAAGTGCTTCGCAAAGCTTCCGGCCGGTTGAAGCTTCATGACTGAACCTACGTTATATGAACTTAAAATTATTACTTTAGCCTTTCAGTATTTTTTAGGGAACATTGATCCTTTGTCCCAAAATTGCACTACATCTGCGCTGGATCAACGGCACTGCCAGTGTGCCACTCAAACCCCGGTAACTGGATGTCCCTATTTCTGGTTATGGGACTTCAAGATTGCCTGCAGCTGCTTTAGAAACCTGTCTATGAGGCCCGCGGCTTGGCACTGCAACTAGTTGCATAGCGTATTGGAGCTTGTTAGAATGCTCATGGCTAAGGTTGGGCTATGGTCTTGCTGAGACTCGTCGATGACGAGACTCGCTGAAACTTGGCGTTTCTTTGGGGAGTGGGGGGAACCCTCATTGGTGACGTGTGTCACTTTTCAGCATGGGAATCACCAGAGAGGCAGAAATGAGCCAACAAACCCCCAAACACCCCTAGATGTTATGAAGATGTACCGTAAATATCCGAAAACCCGACCGTCTGACGCAAAAATTAAATTCACCGTAAATTATGCTTGCAACTCAATTTCTGACGGTCAAAACCGTAAATTACGCCGTACCGTCAAATGAAGCGTCAGTAGTACATATAGTGACGCTATCCTGTAGTTTTGTGGACAGAGGCGCCTACGGCGCCTATGGCGCCTACAGCACCCACCTCCGCACCCCCCGTGCCTATGGCGCCTACAGCGCCTACAGTGCCTACGGCACCCATCTACGCACACCCCGCGCCTATGGCGTCTACGGCGCCTACAGCGCCTATGGCGCCTACGGGCCTTTCACCCTCGCTAGCGTACAATTTAATTTACATAGCGATCTATTTGAATATCGAATTAAAATTATGTTTATACACAAGCGCCCAACACCCATCGCAAAGCAGGGGGGTGCAGGGGGGGTGCAGCCCTTCTTGCTAAATGTTGTTTAAATGTTTCTCGGTTTGATTGGGCAAGGGGCAAGGTATTGGATTAGGGTTAGGGTTAGGGTTAGGGGCTTGGCCAAGCCTGCAGGCGCCGTAGGCGTCATAGACGCCATAGGCGCCATAGTTCTGGGTCCCCCAGAAATTCCTGTAGGCGCCATAGACGCCTTGGGCGCCGTAGTTGCTGTAGTTCCGGGGGTCCCCCAGAAATTCCTGTAGATGCCGTAGGCGCCATAGACGCCTTAGGCGCCGTAGTTGCTGTAGTTCCGGGGGTCCCCCAGAAATGCCTGTAGACGCCGTAGGCGCCATAGACGCCTTAGGCGCCGTAGTTGCTGTAGTTCCGGGGGTTCCCCAGAAATTCCTGTAGACGCCGTAGGCGCCATAGACGCCTTAGGCGCCGTAGTTGCTGTAGTTCCGGGGGTCCCCCAGAAATGCCTGTAGACGCCGTAGGCGCCATAGACGCCTTAGGCACCGTAGTTGCTGTAGTTCCGGGGGTCCCCCAGAAATTCCTGTAGACGCCGTAGGCGCCATAGACGCCTTAGGCGCCGTAGTTGCTGTAGTTCCGGGGGTCCCCCAGAAATTCCTGTAGACGCCGTAGGCGCCATAGACGGCTTAGTTGCCGTAGTTGCTGTAGTTCCGGGGGTCCCCAAGAAATGCCTGTAGATGCCGTAGGCGCCATAGACGCCTTAGGCGCCGTAGTTGCCTGTAGTTCTGGAGGTCCCCAGAAATTCCTGTAGACGCCGTGGGCGCCATAGACGCCTTAGGCGCCGTAGTTGCTGTAGTTCCGGGGGTCCCCCAGAAATTCCTGTAGATGCCGTGGGCGCCATAGACGCCATTGGCGCCATAGTTCAAGGTGTCCAGGTCGACCCAGACGGGGCTGTAGGCGCCAACTGGTTTCACCTAGTTTTTATATTTAAACAGGCATAGACGACAACTACAGCTTAAACCATGGCGCCTACAGACGGAACTATGGGATAGCGACACTTTCTCCAGTATTAAAGTGCACAACTCTGGTTATTAGTAGGGCCATTGCATATTGAGATTGGTTCTGGCTGACAGTCCCTTGGGTGCGTTGAAAAATATCGTTATATTTAGGGATCGGCGTTTGCTAACAGCGTTACATAGCGTAAAGCACTACATATCGCCATATAGCGCTAAAAAACTTTCAGATATAGCGCGTGCCAAAATTGAATCATGACGAGTAATGTAGTTATGAAAATGAATTGGTAGATATCTTTAATGGGGACGAGCCATAGATTATTTTGGGGACGGATGGCTTGCAGCCCCATGTCCAGGGCAGTGCCAATCCTGCAGACCTCTTCAAGAGGACGACAGCAGGTCCCCTTAGGAAGTGGTCTGACAGATTTACAATGTACATTTAGCCAGAGTGGGGCTGTATGATGAAGTGCAAATGTTGCAAGCCAACCTCAGCCCCGCGAACCCCTGGACGATGCAGCGTCACAACTGCATACAGCAAGCACTGGAAGCAGCAGGGGTTTGCACAATCCCCGAGGAGCATGCCAGGGAGGAGGAGGAGAACGAGGTGAGGAGGTAGACAGTTTTGGGAAGCCAGTGGCCAAGAAGCAGCATATCAAGTCCTTCTCAATGGGCCTCGCACAGCACAAGCAGGTCCATTGTCTCATGGCCATTTATTTCATCAATTATGATGTCCCCTTCATCAAGCTGGGGTGCCCTGCGCTTGAGTGAGTCCACGCAAGCACCTCCATGCAAGCAGCCATGCAGCGAGCAGTATTAGCACCAGCAACAGCAGAAGATTTTGAAGAGCAGACAGTAGAAGAGAGTAATCAGCGTTGGGCAGCAATCAGCACTTGAGAGCGGACAGCTAGGGAGTGCCATGGAACACACGCATGTTCTCACAATGCACCTGATCTGCAGGGCCAACCTGTCAACATTATATTTTCCAGGCATTTCAAGGGGATATCCAGAGCTGTTGTAAGCGTTAAGGGAATTGAGGAATGAGGGGCCCAGAGGTACCAAGGCATGTGCCCGCACATGAGAAGGAGTGGAACCCCAGTGCCAGATATAGCGCTATATCTCGTTGCTAGAAGCCCCCAGCCCCAGCAGAATTAATTTTTACTTTCATTTTTTGTAGGGGGGCATTTTACAGGGTACTGAACATCCCTCCGATTTTGAAGTGCAAAGTGGAGGTGGAGTTCTGGCAGATATGGCAGCTTAACTACAGCAAAATATAGCGCCGTATTGCTATGTAGCGCTGTACAGCGCTATATAATTGCCTCATATAGCGCGCTATGTTTTGCTATAGTTATGCGGATCCCTAGTTATATTTGTGCTGCTTACATTGTGCTTCATTTTCTATCTTGCGATTAATTATTTATTTCCAGCACCCTCTCACAACCTGCCAGGAATGTGATAAACTCCTTTTTAAAGAGCTCGCAAGGTATGGTTGTTTAGCCACTGCCCCGTCCGCACCCCCCCCCATGGACCCCCACGCCCCAAACAGGCAAAGGCCACTCTTCAATGTGGGTTGCACAAAACGAACGTGCTCAGAGGGCGACAGGCAGCCTGGGGAGCTTCGTTTCCGCCAGGACCCCACCCTGGCTCAGAGAGTTGCTGAGCGTGAGAGGGTGCCCGCTGCTGCTATTGCAGCCAGACCCCCTCCAGCTCCACCCAGGCCTGTGGGTAGGCCTAGGCTGGGGAGGCCTGCTCATCATTCATGAAAGAGAAGCCTGTGGTGTGGGTTCAGCTGCTGCCCTTGCGGCTGCCCAGCCATCAGGTGTATGTGAGCTTGCGCCTGCGCTTCTCAGGCAGAGCAGCAGCAGAGGCAGAGACAGCAGCTGATTGGGACAAGCAGCACCGGGTATGGCTCAGGTTGGAAGTGGGCTGACGAGGGTATGTGCACGTGCAGCTACGGGCCTCATCGTTCCCCAAGCTGAAGCAATGGAGTGAATGGGGAAAGGAACTTGCACTGAGCATGGCAGACGGTTTGGGAGGGGTGGGAGGTGCGCCACAGTGCGCTGGCTACAGCAGCGCTTCAGCAGCAGGTTTGGCACTTTCAGGGAGAGCCACATCCGTTCTTGGGAACACGTGCGCGTGCACGCATCACACTCAGGCACTTGAGGGTGAGGAGCCTGCCATGGTGCCTGAGCCAGTTGAGCGGGATGAAGAGCTGGACTCGCCCAGCATGGAGGAGGTGGCAGCCGAGGCAGCTGCTCAGCAAGCAGGGGCAGCAGTGCGAACGGGTGAAGCTGGCATTGAAGATATTGCAGCATTTGAGGATTTTGTGGACCCAGCAACAATCACAGAAACCAGGAGGGGTGCAGGCACGGGCTCCAGGGGTGGCAGGGGAAGGGGCTCTGACTCTCGGGAGAAAGCAGCTGATCAAGGAGCACAAGGCACAAGGAGAGGCAGGGGAAGGGAAAGGGGCAGGGGCAGGGGGCAGAAGAGGGTTTGGGAAGAGCTGAATGAGCTGGATTCAGAGACCTTGCATCCTCAGATGAAGAAATGGAAGACGGGGAGTGAGTACTGTGTGCTAGACAAGCAGGGAGTGAATGCAGACGCAAAACCCTGAAGTTCGTAAATATGGGCTTAAAAACAGAGGCCTCGCAACCCCTTGACACTCACAAATTGATAAATATAATTATCTTGGGACCTCGCAATTAGGAGTGCAAATTAGTAGTCGCAAGATCAAAGGAGCACAACAGTAGGCATGAACTTGTTGTCCATTTTGGGCGTGATTTGGGGGTAAAATGACGAAAAGCAATGCAGGGCGGTCTGGATGTGTTACACGTGGATGGTCCAACGCAAAATGTACTCATGGTTAAATCTGAAAAACCCTTGCTTCAAATAAATGTTAAAAGTGTCTGGTAGTGCAGAATACAGGCTGTGATACGCACAATTTAAAGGGTACTTTGGTGATCCTTTGTATGCACATGCACAGCGCAATGCTACAGATTCTATTTTCTGGCAACTTGGAAACATCATATACACAGCAAGCGTACAGGTGCATTGCCATAGAAACATGCATGCCCATCGAGGACATGCGTGCACGATATTAAGGTTGGGTCATGCATATTTTAAAGCATTTTACGCATTGCTAACAATGTCTAGAATTTGTGCATTGAAAAACCTACGTGTCCAATGCGGACCCCCCCCATCCTCAGTGTTTCCTGTGTTCCTGATCAGCCTTGCTCAGTGGAGCACTCCTTGGTGGTGGCGAGGCGTTGTTGTGCACAACTGCTGCTGTCATGCTTTCGAGCTGGCGCTGCGCTGCGTCACTCCTGCCTTTATGAGCTTCGATAGCCCTTGGCTCTCATCTCATCCAGTCCAAGCTCTCATCTCATACAGGACAGCCTCCAGGACTGCTTCATCTACTGTGCACTTCACTAACCCACTAGCTGGATTAATGTGCAGGAAGTGTTTTTTGAAGCAGGAAGCACCAGCTACAACGATGAGCTCGCAGTACCTGAGCTGCATGCGACTTGCCTTTCAGCTCAATGATGTTGGCATAAACTCACTCCTTCACCCTTTTCTTGGCACTTTGAACGTATATGTACATGTAAGAACGCATTGGGGTGATAACAGGTAGCTGGAGGGGCAGTTGAGGGCCCACAGGCCTCCCCTAACCCCCCAACCTCTACCCTCAAAATGACTCCTGAATGCGGACAAATTGACGTTCAATATGCGCACTTTTCGTATCATATGTACATTGGTCTGGGCAAATGGACATATAACCCAACCCTGCACGATATTCAATAATGCCTGTTACTCTGTAAGCACCGGATGGCAGTGCTGAAAACAAATTCATCACCTACGCTCCTTGTAGGCTGATACAAGATTATGATTCACGGGTTGGGAGCGAGGGTGAGCTTTCCGAGGAGGACATGCCTGAGGAGGTGCTGAACCAAGTGGAGGAAAGCTGCCCCATTGATCGCAAGCACTTTGCTGTGAGTATTTTTAGGGCAGACCTGCTAGCTGAACCACAGTCAGGTGTACCTTGTGCCTGACTATCCTTTGCTTTGCCTGTTTTCTAGCTGTACCACAGCCTTTGGCAGGAGCCCCTTACATGGCAGGAGCTTGCCTCTTAGATGGCATTGAGCTTGTCTTGTTGCAGATGTTCCAGGCAAGAGTGTCCTGCGCCCCAGACCAGGTCATCCGATACTGTTTTAAAGACGGTGCCGCACCACTCTGGCCAAGCCCAGCAAACCTGCCAGCCTTAGCTGATGTCCCTCCTTGTAAGAGGTGTGGCGCGCCACGCAAGTTCGAGTTTCAGGTCAGTGGCTTTTCAGCTCTGCAGTGCCTCGGGCCCCAGAAGCTCAATATTACTTGTCCTACATGTCAGGATTAAGTGGGATGCTGGCGATTTCTTGGCGAGGCCTTTTACCACTGTCTGGCTCCTGCCGCTATAATACATGCTGCGTGCTACCATGGTTGAACCATTTTGATATTAAGAGTGGGAGCATTGCCAGGAGTGCACGCAGTGAAACGTGCACGCTATAAGACGTCCATCATAGCAAGCCCCCCTGTTTGATGACTGGGACTACGGGCAGGGAGTGGGGCACGGCTTCAATCCGAAATTCTTTTTCTGCTTGGTCTGCCCCATGAAGTAACATAAAGCTCAGGATTATCAAGATTCAATTTGAACCAAGTAAACCAGGTGCATTGAGCCTTGGGGTATCTGCATTCCTTCTTGAATCTTGTTATATCCTTTGCCCCCACTTGTTGCCTCTTTCTACCGGTAGTCCCCACACTGAGTCGCCCCTTCCTTAGGCAAAGGTGGCCAATAAGCCCCTTCCGGGCACAACTTAAGAGCCACTGCAACGTGTCCTGACCTGAGCACACCATTGGATAGCTTGATTTTTTTCTGGTTCTGATGGTGACCTTGGAGTAAAAAATGGTGCGGTGAGTGGAAGGGAATTTTGGGAAAACAGATTATTAAACAGTGAAACAGCGCACACTTTTCCCGCACACAGTCCCAAACTCCGACCTTGACTTGCCTGCACATTTATAAATTAGGTCCATCTCCTGTGTGGATTTGGGCGTGGGAAGATCTGCCGCTGAGCTGTGCGCTCAGTCGAGGTAGATGTCAGGAAACATTTTGGCTCACCGCTTCCCACAAACACAGCTCCATTTCAATTTCTTTATTGTTTAAGCTTGAACTCAACCCTCAGGCTTGTTCTGGCTTGACAGCATGCAGGGGTTGCGGAGATATTGCATTTCCTGTGTCAGTACCCACATCTTGTAGTGACTGGGTCACCCACGGAACACACCTTCTGACCCCTACCCCAGACCTGACTTTGCAGCATCAGGCCTTGATGCAAGTGCAGCTTAAGTCCTGGAAAACAGCATCTTAGGAGCAAGTTTGGGAAGGTGTCATTCTCCTGCCAGAATGGTGCGAAATGCCAGATTGGCCAATGGCACGCAAGCTGCGCCCCCACCTAGCATTTTCCACAGTCTGACTCGTGAAGACATTTATACATGTCATGCATGGTTGGGGGTGGCAATGGGGTATGCATGAGGGCGGAGAAACAATTTGGCCGCGTGGGGGGGCTTCCAATGGTGGGGACGACCTACTTATATAATACATATGTATCTGTTTTTGTCGTCACTTTTTATAGCCATTCACACTCAAGCTCTCAGTAGCTTTATTTCACATGCATTCCAATTCCTCCCCTTTGCATGCAGGTGATGCCACAGCTCTTGAATCACTTGCAGCAGGATGAAATGGACCCGTCTGCTTTAGATTGGGGAACCATTGTAGTGTACACCTGCAGCAAGAGCTGCAGTGGGCCGCCAGGTGGTGCCAAGTATGATGAGGAGTTTGTTTGGGTACAACCTTCATGAGGCCATACTTCCTCATCAACTCCCTATTTTTACCTCTGAGTGAAAGGAACGTACAAGCAGACCCTGTATTCCAAAGGAGACTAGATGTCAAGAAAAATTGTAGTCAGCGATGAATTGTAGTCTTAGTGCCTGAGTTAGTTGATGGCAGGGATGGAGCATTCGCGCATTTTGAATCATTCGCAAATTCATATTTTACCATATCATTCGCCGAACTGTAAAAGATTGATTTGCGGATTTTAAAGACCCTCCCCAAAATGAGTCCTGTGATGCACCTGTTTTGCACCGTTTTGCACATTATAGTGGCCCCACGTTATTAACATAGTCTTAAGCATTGTTGTGAAATATATATATGTGGAATATGTATATGTGGAATTAGGGGGTGGGGGGAGGGGTGAGGGTCAGCTGGCGTCAGTTAATGCCTCCAGCTCTCGAAGCGCACAGGCAAACGTTTGACCAAACCATTTGCGCGCTAAAAATCCAAAACAGGCGAATGCTCCATCCCTGGTTGGTGGGGGCTATGCTCGAGGTGTTCTCTTTGTTTAGCTCTCTTTTAAATCCCCTTTTTGTCCCTGAATGAAGCCTTTCTCGCGGCTGTGCGAGAGCATTTCTTCGTTTCCCCATGTAAAACGAGGCTGCATCGATATAGGGAAAGGACAAGGGTTACATAGTTATATCTGCTGATCGAGGGCAGCTAAGCTGAAGCCAAACAGTCGACAAAACAAGCGGGGAAGATTGCGGTCACGCACAAAAATTCTCAACCCTCCAAAACTTTTTTCACTTAAATTCACCCCCCAAATTGCACTTTCACTTTTTCACTTTGGGCGAAAATGGGGAGTGGGTCCCATCCTGGGGTGAGTCCCATTCGTGTACATAAACCCCAAAAACAATTGTGTTTATATGTCGGAGAGGGCATGTAAATGCCCTGGGAGTATGTCTGAGGAGATTTCCCAGTAGGGTAATTGGACTTTGTTGGCATGCACACGGCCTATCTAGCTCCTACTTATGCCCGTTCAAGTTGGCATGCATGGTGCGTGATGCAAGCTTGTGCGCCCCTGGGTCATGCTCCCAAACACACAAAAGCCTTTGACAAGCAAGATTTGCCCACTTTTGCATAAAAGGACTGTGCAAAACAAGGGAAACAAGCAATTTTCCTGCCTTTTCAAACATGCATCTCTTGAACCCTGCGCATGTGTTGTCCATCCCCCCGGTCAGGTTCCGCACCCCCACCCCTAACCCTCTGCGCAGGGGGTCCAGCCTTCCAGGGCTACATGGATTACAAACTTGATTCATGCAGCTGCAGCATTAGCTGGTGATGGTTCTGCAGGCTGATAGTTCACAGAGCTGATGTCTAATATTGGTGTTTACTAGGCTTCTACTATAGCTACTATAATAGTACTTGTGGGGTGCCCATCATGGTGGAGAATGTCAGGCAAATAGACAACAAGAGGGATGGTCGACCGTTGTCATCACGGACTTTTCCTAGGCCTTAGACTGTCGATTTGAGGATCACTTACTTGCAAAAAAGGTTCTCTCTCTTGATGGACGAGGACAAATTCTCGTACACAGGCTAGGACTGATGCACCATGGCCTCATGCAGAGGGAAAAGAGTGTACATTGGTTAACCACAGTTACAATGCTTTGCAAACTTTTCATTATCCTTTCCTAGCACTCTAGATCTACCCTGATGGCTGATGTGTCAATTGAATGTCTTGGAAGACCTTGCAGGCCATGAGCCAAGTGCTTAAATGAGGGCGCCTGCAGCATCGCAGGCTCCTTATGAAAAGTGCAGTCTGTATCATGTTGCACCCCGATAGTAGCATGAAATCCTGTCACAAAAAGCTCTTCGGATCCTATTGTTGGTCTTGGGAAGCAAGGGGAAAAAGGGACATTCCTGGGAGGGAAACAGGAGAAATGTTAATACTAATTACTATAAGTTGATGGTGAGACGCAAAGAGCTTGAGCTGGATCCAAGGTGCACACAATCTGCTATTGATGCAGTGGCCACCCAATCCCATCAGTCTAAACCGGGTCTTACTGTTAGGATATGAGCATTGCAACAGGAGATTGCAAAGCTGACCAGTGCCAGCCACGAGGGGCCAGAAGGGTTGGGGTGCAAGTCCCCCTGCTCATTCAAAGGAGTAGGAAGGTGCCAAAGTGGCATCTGCCACTGGAGTTGGTCGTACCCTTTTGTCCTGGTCTGTCAGACCGTTACACTTATGCTCAAAGTTGCTGACTGGAATCCCAGACCTATACAGATGGCAAGAAGGCAAAAAAGAAGGCAAAAAAGTTATTGGGGCAAGTGTCTACCACCCCAGCTTGGGCAAGTCTAGCATGGTCGAACCTAGTGGTGCTGGTATAGCTAATACTATAGGGTGGGAGCTGGAAGCTAAAGCTCTGCAAAAAATAGAAAACAATTGTTGTACCCAGAGACGTAACCTCACCTGTTCAAGGACACATCCTCAAAGTTCTCCCGATAAAACGTTCATCACTCTCTTTCCCACAACTTCCTTTATAAACTTAAATACCATGCTGGAATTGCCAGTAATGAACGTGCAGACGCCCTTGCCAAATACCAAGCCTGCCACGTGAAAAGTCTCCCAGCTCAAACAATCATCCGCACTGCAGGCCCTGGTGGCAATTTCTTCCCTGTTGATAGCTGGCTAGCTCATGAATTTAAATAGCAAGGATCTGGCACTGGCGCTTTTTCTTTCTTTTTCTTTTCTTTTCTTTCTTTTCTTTCTTTCTGGCACTGACGCTCCTCAGCACAGCATCAGAATCACTTACCTTCCCAATCTCCGAGCCGCATTGAAATCAAATCACACATGTGTCAGGTGGTCCTGACTACGGGAATCGGGGTACACGGATAGGACGGACGGAGGACTAGAGTGTGAGCTTGGGCTAATGCACCAGGGGGGAACCTAGCCTACGGAATATTACTTAATTATATAACTG
>LKMJ01006546.1_pt1 | contig 10982 bp, 12 predicted proteins | sample 643391 | NCBI WGS metagenome assembly LKMJ01 (sample SAMN04112250, study PRJNA286221) | soda lake metagenome | biome: soda lake; feature: Kulunda Steppe; material: water; isolation source: sample PL-Br10 brine of Picturesque Lake | place: Russia: Kulunda steppe | collected 2010-07
GGGTGGGTACGACGAAACCGGCCCACGCCGTCGGATAGCCACAGGGTATGCATACTGAATGATCGGTGTCTCTGGGGGATATGCTCCTGGTATGTCGGGCTCCTCTCGCGGACTCCGCAAGAGGATCCAGGAAAAACCCGCTTACTCGGCAGTACTCGTCGCGTCTTATAAAAATCTTCGCAATAGTACGGGAAAACCGGGACAGTATCCCGACGTGACCGGCGATCAGAGAGCTGATGACCGGAAATAAAGTGGTCCGGGGCGAATCGAGTGGCATGCGACTGACACCGGCGACCGTCGAACAGGAGTACGAGTGGGTCCGTGCGCGCGACGACATCGTCGTCGACCTCATCAACGACACGCGCTCTGATCTGGCGCAGATCTTCGAAACGGCAGTCTCCCCGGTCGATGCCGGGCAGTATCGCCGGGAAGTCGACGCCGTCTTCACCGACGGTGATCTCGCCGTCAACGTCGCTGCGCTCATTGCCATCCTGCGCGACCTTGACGTCCATGACGATTACCCCGGGTTCGTTGTCGACGAGTTGCTCGGGCGGCGACTCGCCGGAATGATCTCGGGGAATCAGCCATTCTCCCTGCTGGGGGAGGCCACATTTCACTACGTGGACATCCATCACCACCCCGAGGACGGCGATGCTGGCAGCGACGATCTTGACGCCGCGCTCGCAGCGGGCTTCCAGACGCGCCTGCCCGGCTGGGACTGGACGACCCCCGAGAGCCCGTTTGCGGTCGACCGCTGATCTGCATGGGAACTGTCACCCCTAGCCAGCCGGGTACGACTCCCGCAAATACGTTGTCAGACGATCGACTGTCTCCCCGTCGTAGGTCCAGACGCCGTAGTACTCGTCGCGCTGTCGCTCCTCGGCGACCAGTGCTGTGGCGTTAGTGCCAGTGGCATCCCGATAGACGACGAACCAGAACTCGCCGATCTCCTGGTTGTCGATCGCAATCGTGGTCACACTGTCGACTGCGGGCGGCGTCGAGTCGGGCCGACCGTAGACGCGGACGTCGAGATCGGGTTTCTCGCCCAGCCGCCGGTACAGTTGTAGCTGTGTCCGGAACACCGACAGCGACTGAAAGCCAGCGTGGATCTCGCCCCGACCCGTTCGCCAGGCTCGGTCTTCGATCTCTCTGGATGTCGCCAGGAGTTGTTCGCGATCGGTCGTCGCAAACGGTCGATCCCGGAACAGCCCGAGGAACTGTCTGTAGGCCGTCCGGTCGATATCCTCGTCCCAGGGAGGGCCAGTCGGCGGGACGTCGACACTCGTCAGGACATCCAGCCGACACAGGACGAGACCGTCATCACGCTCGACGACGGCGAAGCCGGGCGCGAGCGAGGGGGGCAACGGCTCGTACTCGATTCGCACGTTTCTGGTGACAAAGCCCGCGAGTGCATCGTCATTCGGCTCCGGACTGAACAATCGAACGGTCGTGCGTGCTCGTTCGATAGCAGTGAGGATCTCTCGAAGTGACGAGATGCGTCCGAGTGCGGGGGGATCGGTGGTGAACTGAACTGGACGGTCCTCAGCCGTGTCCGGGTGCTGCTGGCTGCGCTCGCGGGGCCGTGTCTCGTCGGTGAGATCGAGTACCGTTGTCGGAATCGACCCAGCACTCACTCGGTGGGTATCGGTATCGTACTCCACGAGCCCAGCGCTGTCCAGATTCGGCAGATGAACGTGATGAAGTTCGGTCCGTATCCGACGGTACCCAGCATCGGTCACGACCTGTTTGCCGCGCTCGCGCATCGACACGCCCGCAACGACGAGCGCCAACTGGTCGAGTTCAGCCGCCCCAATCGCCGACAGATAGCGCAATACGATCTGTCGAGTTGGGTGTGCTACCGACTGCATGATGGCCTCGTCGATCCCGTTTGGCGCTGGGACGTTCTGATCGCTGTACCGGTCATGCTCGCCCCCCATACATCACTATTTATAATGAAGAATACTGGTTCTTTCGGTGCTCACGAACGGGGGTGAAGACGTTTCTCGATCCCCGCTCGGATCGGTTCGTCTATTACCCCGGACGAACACACGTCGTACAATGAGCGAGCAAGAGCTCGGTATCACCGAGAGCAAGGAGTACGCGACCGGCGACTGGTACGCCGAAGTCGTCCAGAAGGCGAAACTCGCGGATTATGCACCCATGGGTGGATTCATCGTCACACGCCCCCGCGGGTACGCCCTCTGGGAAGCGCTGCAGGACCGCCTCGACGGCTGGTTCAAGGACACCGGCGTTACGAACGCTTACTTCCCGATGTTCATCCCCGAGAGCTTCCTCGAACGGGAGAAAGACATCGTCGAAGGCTTCGATCCCGAGGTCGCGTGGGTCACCCACGGCGGCCACGACGAGCTCGAGGAGCGCCTCGCGGTCCGACCCACCAGCGAGAGCATCATCGCCCCCTTTATGGCCGAATGGACACGGAGCCACCGCGACCTACCGCTGCGCCTGAACCAGTGGTGTAGTGTCGTCCGGTGGGAGGCGACGGAAACGAAGCCGTTCTTCCGCACCAAGGAGTTCCTCTGGCAGGAGGGCCACACGGCGCACGCAACTGAGGACGAGGCCTGGAACGAGACGATGCTCCGGCTCGACCAGTACGAGAAACTGTTCGAGGAGGAACTCGCGATCCCGGTCATGCGCGGCCGCAAGCCCGAACACGACAAGTTCCCCGGCGCACACACTACCACGACCGTCGAGGCACTGATGCCCGACGGCAAGTCCGTCCAGAGCGCAACCAGTCACTACCTTGGAACGAGCTTCGCCGAGGCGTTCGACATTACCTACACCGACGAGAACGAGCACGAGCAGGTCGCACACACCACCTCATGGGGGCTATCCTGGCGCTCGCTGGGTGCGCTCATCATGACCCACAGCGACGATCAGGGGCTCGTCCTCCCGCCGACGATCGCCCCCACGCAAGTCGCCATCGTCCCCATCTGGCAGGAAGACACGAAAGACGAAGTGCTGGAGTACGCCGAGGAGATCACCGAGGAGCTGGAGGAGGCAGGTATCTCGGTCGAACTGGACGACCGGGACGAGCGCAACCCCGGCTTCAAGTTCAACGAACACGAGCTAAACGGCGTCCCGGTCCGCTTCGAGATCGGCCCACACGAGGTCGACGACGGGGAGGTCACGATTGTCCACCGTCCCGACGGCGAGTCGATCGTCGAGGATCGCGAAGACATCGCCGAGACGACCGAAGAGCACTTCGACGACGTCTACGATAAGCTGTACGACGCGGCCGAGGAGAATCTAGAAGAGAACGTCCGCGAGGCCGAGAGCCCGCCCGAGATTCTCGGCACCATCGGCCAGCACGGCGGCTACGTCGAGTGTGGCTGGTGTGGCGACGAGGCCTGCGAGACCGTGATCAAAGACGAGATCGCCGCCGAGATCGTCATGTGCCCGCTCGACCGCGACGAGGAGCCGGTCCACGACGAGTGTGCGATCTGTGACGACGAGGCCGAGGAGACGGCCTACTTCGCGCGGACGTACTGAGCTCTCCACGTCACTTTTTACGCTGGTTCTCTTCGAGCTGCCGGGCCTGCTCTTCGACCTCGACGAGTTCCCGTTCGACCTCGGTATCGGGTCCGCCGTGTGCAAATCGCACAGACAGGTCGAGGGGAGACGGGGCGAACCCCTCTTCGTCTTCGACATCGCTCTCGTCGCTCCCACGGTCGAAGATCGAGAGAAACGCCTCCCAGAGGCTCTGACCCATATGAATCCGTTTTACTATCTGCCACTAATACATTGTGGTAACTTCGGAAACTCGCATAGAATCCGCGGAGACGGCGACGCCGTCTGTCAGGGGGGCCAGTCGCCTGTCGGAGTTCGGGCGATCACTCGTCGGCGTCCAGGTCGTCCTCCGCGTAGGCGTCCTCGTACCGTTCAACGGCATCCTGATACCCCTCGCGGGCCAGTTCGTAGGTCTCCCGCAGATCGGTGATCGGCGTCTCGGTCGCGTCGACCCGCAGATCATCGTAGTACGGCTCCATCTCGGCATCCTCGGTGCGTGCAACGATCAAGGCAGCACTCTGGATCGGGAGCTCCTCGCGTTTGTCCCCACCCTCCGCGTGGCCTGCGGCCAGCGCGTCGATCAGGCGCTCGGCCAGCGGTGCCGGTCCGTCGGCGTCAAGCGGGTCGACCGCCTGCTCGTGCGCGACATCCTCGTAGGCGTCGGCCACGCTGTCGATGACCTCAGGGCCGGTCAGGAGGTTGCCCGCGACGGTGTAGCTCTCGCCGTCGTGGTCGCCGAACCAGTCTTTGCACTCCTCGCCGGAGAAGGTATACGAGCCGTCGGCGTCGACGCCGTGAAGCTGGCGCTGGGCGCGCCCGTCGTCGGCGTTCAACAGCGCGTCGAGTGCGTCCTCGACCGCCAGCCCATCGTCGAGATAGCGGACGCCGTCCCGGCCGAGATCGACGTTGACGAGGCTCTGGGTCGCGACCGCCCCGTTCTTGCTGGCGAACGGACAGAGCGTCCCGACGGCGGGCAGTCTAGTCGTGACAGCAACGCCAAAGCGGGTCTGGTCGTCGCCCTCGTCGTCGGTGTACTCCTCTCTAACGCAGATACTGAACGTCATACACGACTCTGGGGAGCCCGGTGCGAAAAAACCATCCCCGCCATTTCCTGCGATTGCGTCTGACGTAAGAACTATACTTGCTCCCCCGGAGAAGTAGTGATATGGGACTGATGAGTTCGATTCTCGGTGACCGAAACTCCCGGAGTGCCGAGGACTACGTTGAACTGAACCTCGATGAGTTCGAGTCCGCCGCGAGCGACGCCGCGATGCAGGTACATATCGCGGAGATCGGCGGCCAGAAAGACGTCATCGATATCAAAGACGCGGTCTACGACGGCGATCTCGTGATCGCCGATATCACTCGCCTGCGGACACAGGACAGCACGGTCGAACACGTCGTCGACGAACTGCGACAGGTCGCTCAGGAAGTAGACGGCGACATCGTTCAGAAGGGCGACGATCAGTTGATCGTCACGCCGACGGGCATCAAGATTAGCCGGACGAAACTCGGCGACAGCGCCTGAGGAGTTACCAGCGGCCGTCCTTGAAGTCGCCGCGTCCGCCCTCGGTCCGGTCGATGCCCATGATGCTCTCTTTCTGATCGATACCGAAGGCCTCGCCGGAGTCGGGGACGCGGACGGTAACCTCTCTGATCTCGGGATACTTCTTCAGAAGCTCTGCCTCGATGTTACCGGAGGTGATATCGGCGACGTCACAGCCCGCACAGCCCCCGCCGAGTTCGATAACCACTTCGCCGGAGTCGGGATCGGCCTTCCGGACGTTGCTGGTGCCACCGTGCATCTTGATGATCGGCATCTGCTTTACCAGCCAGGTCTCGATCTCCTCGGCCAGGCTCTCCCCGTCGCCCGCCTCCTCGGACGCGTCGGTACTCATTATCATACGGTAGGATCCGGAGCATGGAAAGGGTTCGGGTTTCTGGCGTCTGGAGGCGTAACGTCCATCATTTACGATGTTTGTTTTCGGGGTCGGCACGCCTCGCGTATCGCCATGCGCCGAGCCCCACGCCGAGCGCGCCGACGCCGACACCAAAGCCCGGAACCGGATCGTCGCCGGAGTCGGCGTCGCCCCCGTTTTCGTCAGCATCCTCGGACTCGTCGTTCCCATCGGTCGCTTCGTCGTCACCGCTGTCGTCAGTCCCTTCGGGGGGGTCGGTCAGCGACGGCGGTGACGCCTGCTCGCCCGGTTCGTCGGGGAACGTGTAGAGCGCACCGGCCGGCGCGAGCTCGAACCCACGGTCGCTTTCCGCGCTGCTGGCGACGAAGAACTCGCCGGGGATCCCGGACTGTGCGGTCCAGAACACCGCCTCCTCGGGCTCGCGCCACCAGGCGAGCTCCTCGGGGTTCTCGGGATCCTCCACGTCGTGAATCTTGACGCCGCCGAAGTACCACGCGGAGTAGAGCCGCCCCTCGACGATGTCGAAGTTGTGCGCGGTCGTGAACTGCCCCTCCTGAGTGTTGTCGAACGACTCGGGAGCCTCGATGTGTGAGAGATGGTCGGGATCGGTCGGGTCCTCGATATCCCAGAGGTCGATCCCACCGGGGCCGCCAACGAGGTTCCCGTCGCCGTCTTCGGTCTCCCAGGCCTCCTTGCCGACGCCGAGCAGTGTGCCGGCCTCGTCGACCTGTGCGTAGTGGGCGTTGCCCGGCGGCGCGAACGGCTCCCAGAGGGCCCGCTCGTTGTCCATCGCTTCGAGCTCCTCGCGCGTGTAGTCGCCGAAGTGGTTCACGTATTCCGGATTCGCCGGATCGCTCACGTCGAGGATCCAGAGTCCGGCGTCCCAGTACGACAGGTAGGCCAGATCGTTCTGTACGTAGATGTCGTGGATCGGGTAGAGCCGACGGTTGACGCCGCTCCAGTCGTCCTCGTGCTGGAGCAGGGACCATCGTGTGAGTTCGGTTAGCTCGTCGTCTGCCGTATCGACGATGGCGATCGGGTTCCCCTCGTCGCCGTGCTGTGTGAGGTAGACGATGCCATCCTCGAAGAACGTGTTGTGCACTGCGTAGCCCGGTTCGTACAGATCGAGTCCGACGGGATCGGCCGGATCGCTCACGTCGTAGAGCATCACCGTCGGCGTCGGGGCTGTCCCGCTTTCGGGGCCACCGACGACGAGTCGATCACCGTCCGGCCAGAGGTCCCAGATCCCGGTGATCGGGGCGTCGGCCGGAATCTCGCGCTCTTCGGCGAGCAGTTCCGGCTCCGCGGGGTCGGAGAGATCGACGGTCACGAAGCCATCGGTCGCGGCGACGTAGGCAATCTCGCCGTCGACGACTGCGGCGTCTTTCGCGCCCGGAATCTCGACGCTCCCGAGCGGTTCGTAGCCGTTGTCGTCCTGTGCGGCGACACGTCCAACAGCCGTTCCGGCGAGGATACCCGCACCGGCACGGAGGAGGGTTCGGCGGCGCATACGTCTCATGAGGTCGAACGGAAAATAAAGCCCCCGATCAGTGGAGCTTCGCCCGGTCGCCAGTACCGCGGGTCATCGCACTCGCGAGTGCGCCCTTGACGACGACGTCGTCGCCGAGCGTGGTCAGCTGGACGTCCGGGACGTTGGTAAACACCATCTCCGGGAGCTCCTCTTTGAGCGGCCCCAGGACGAGTTCTTCGTTGTTGAGCGCGACAGCCCCGCCGACGTAGATGACGATCGGCGCGTATGCATGAATAATGTTGGCAACACCCATCGCATTCCAGTGGGCGACCTGATCGATGACGTGATCGGCGAGCGGGTCCTCACCAGCGTGCTTGAAGACATCCACCGCGGAGAAGTCCGGATCCTCGACGGGCAGGGAGGTCTCGATCGGATCTTCCTGATGGATCCACTTTGCGTACTTGGGAATATTGTTGCCCGAACAGTACGCCTCCCAGTGGCCGTCTTTTCCACACCCACAGGTAAGTTCGCCCTGCGGGTCGACAACCATATGACCGACCTCGCCCGCGTTGCCATCCCAGCCGGCGAGGACGTTTCCGTCGACACAGACACCCGCACCAATCCCGCTGGAAATCGTCAGATAGGCCATATCGTCGGGGTTACGATCACTGTAGAACCGTTCGCCGATCACGCCCGCGTTCGTGTCGTTATGCAGATAGACCTCGTCGCTGTCGATCAGGTTCTGTATCGGACCGGTCAGCGGGATCCGATCGATCGTGTTCGGAAGGTTTGCCGGATCCATCACGGCCCCCTCGGCGAGGTCGAGCGGACCGATCGAGGCGATCCCGGCAGCAGTGATCGCTTCCGGGTCGACGTTCGCGTTCGCGCAGGCCTGCCGGAGCACGCCGAGTACGTCTTCGGTGACGGCGATTCCGGTCGGGCCGCGCGGGGTCCCCTGATCGTGTGAGCCGACGATAGTCCCGTCGTCGTCAGCGACGACGGCCCGGACGTTCGTCGCGCCTAGGTCGACGCCCGCGTAATGCACCATGTATCCCCAAAACGAGCGCGGTCGTACTTAATTACTGAGTTTCCCTCGCGCCGTGGTCATTGTCGACACGACCGGGTTACTGCTCGCGGACAAAGGTGACCGGACACGGCGAGTTGAGCATGACGTGCTGGGCGACGCTGCCGAACACCGCCTTGCCGGTCGGGGACCGCTTGCGCCCACCGACGATAACGCGGTCCGCGTCCGTCTCAGTCGCGAGATCGACGATCGTCTCGCCGTGTGCGCCGACTGCACCGCGGATTTCGTAGTTGATACCGTGGTCGTTCAGCACGTCGGCCAGCGAACGGATGGTCGCGTGACGCTTCGCCGTGTCGTCGGGCGATACTTCCGAGAGTTCGGTGTTGAACTCCAGCTGGTCAAGGACCTCCTGATACTCCTCGTCGGTGAAGACGTGTGCGAGGTGGACCGTCGCACCCGCTGGTTTGGCGACTTCGACGGCTGCTTCGGCGATCTCCTCGGCTCGGTCAGCGTCACCGGGTCCGACTGCTACGAGAACTGACTTGAGAGTCATACACCCCAGTTCACAACGACCCGTGTTAAATATACTGGCGTGGCGGAATACCACTGAAAGACCGTGTTCTTTGACGCTGGAGCGCCTGTCTCCTATATGATCGATCCCGAGCTCGATGGACGGACGGTCCTGGTAACCGGAAGCGCACGCGGCGTCGGCCGCGAACTGCTGCTGGCGACCGCCGAGCGTGGCGCGAAGACGGCGGTCCACTACAACACGAGCGAGGACGCCGCCGCCGCGGTTGCCGAACAGGCCGCCGAACTGGGCGCGGCCGATACCACGGTTGTACAGGCTGATGTCACCGATCCCGAAGCGGTAGACGACCTGTTCACGACCGTAGAGGCCGACCTCGGGAGCGTCGACGTGCTGGTCAACAACGTCGGTGGGTTCGCACCAGTCCACTGGTCCGAGATGGACTACGACACCTGGCAGGGAATCTTCGCCACGAACGTCCACGCAACCTATCTGTGCTCGCGACGCGCACTCCCGGAGATGCGCGAGCAGGCCTTCGGCCGAATCGTCAACGTCGGCTACGCCTCCAGCGAGAAGGGGCTGATCAACCCCAAGAACGCGCCCTACTTCATGGCGAAAGCGGGTGTCCTGATGTTCACCCGAATGCTCGCAGCCGATACCGCCAACGACGGGATCACGGTCAACGCCATTTCGCCGTACGTCGTCGAGAACTCCGACGAGTTCCCCGACGAACTGCCGCGCGGGCGTCCCGCGGGGTTCGAGGATATGGCCCAGGCGATGCTCTTTTTCCTCGACGAGGATAGCGACTACATCAGCGGGGAGAACGTCGAAGTCGACGGTGGATGGCTGCCCGAGGACGTGTAACGCGATAGGAGAAAACGGCTCTGTTGGAATCCACAGTAGCTGATCAACCACTCACCCTACTACAGTGCGAATGCGTGACCCAGAAAGTATTTACGAGCCGACAGGTGATTGCCGGCATGAACCGTCGTACGTTTCTCTCCGCCGCAACACCGGGATTCGCAGCGGCAACTGCGGGCTGTACGGCTGCCGGGTACGGACGGTGTACGGCTTCGTTCGTCCCCCTCGACGAAATCCACATGTCGGAGATCCGCTCCGAGGTCGAAATCGCGCTAGAGGAAGGCGAATACGCAGCATATGACCTTGGATACCCCGAACTCGTCACGGATGATTCGACACTGTGGGACAGAGGTGATAATCGCTACTACGAACACCACGTCGACGAATCCCTGCTCAGAGACGTGCTAACGTTTGAGGAGGTGACGCCGGCGCGGGAGCGACCTGTCGAACTCAAACTGAGTAATCAGACCGACAGTTCGTTTGACGCGAGCGCCACGATTGCTGTAGACGGCGGCGAGGCGGTTATCAATAGCGAACTCACCGTCGAACCGACGGATGAGCTGAACGAAGTCGACCGTATCTCGGCCGACGAGTGCGTCGGCGGGAGGGGAGCGATGCAACGCGCCCCGGGCGTGGCGTTCCCCGCCGAAATGCGGGACTACGAAGTCACCCTCGATATCGACTCCAGCCGAGTCACCCTTGATATCGACTCCAACGAAGTCATCCCCATGACTGACTCCAGAGACTCGGAAGCGTCCGGTGGAGCGATCTGCAGCGTGACCCCGTGGATGGAGTACCTGTTCGTGCAAGTCGGGAGTGACGGCGTCCTGTCGGGGTCCATCCGAGAGAACGACAACGCATTCTTCGCCTCGGATGCTGTTGATAGCAAGGACGGCATCCACTGGGAGTGTGCGGATCCACTATCGGGTTGGCCAGAGTACTAATCACTGACGACGAACCACAGGGTTCGATTCCATATTCCCGACAAGGACTTCTTTCGCGAACCTGCCCGTTCCGTACCAGCGCGGCCGACTGGCACGCGTTGGCGGCTCCGGCGGTTGCGGTGGCGCGCGCTGGCTGGCGCTCGTCGCCAGCCAACACTGTGCGAGGGACGGTGCCAGAGGCACCGAGGCTGGGGAGGGTGAGGCTGTGTGGGTGGATCGATTCGGGGGCTTTCGCGGTAGAGTACACCAGCAAGTCTTGACTGACAGAGAGCGATTCGGGGGCTTTCGGAGTGCCAACAACGAGCCAGCCAGTCCAGTCTCCGGAGCGTCGTGCCGATACCACTATCAGGCCAACACTCATACGACCGGGCATGACCGACGATTCTCAGGCCGAAGCCGGGACGGCCGAAGGACAGGGTCCCGTCGAGATCGACGAGGAGATGGCCCGCCATCTGGAGAACAAGCGCGACGAGCTGTTCGAGAAGTTCGAGATCCGCGATGGCTTCTCCGAGGAAATCCTCGAAGAGGCCAGAGAGCGAACCGAGGGCGTCGAGCAACAGATCGCCGACGAGGTCGACGAGCGCGAGGACCTGCGGGACATGACGACGTGGACGATCGACCCGATCGACGCACAGGACTTCGACGACGCGGTCTCGATCGAGGAACGCGAGGACGAGTACGTGCTCTGGGTCCACATCGCCGACGTGAC
>LKMJ01006547.1_pt1 | contig 10981 bp, 15 predicted proteins | sample 643391 | NCBI WGS metagenome assembly LKMJ01 (sample SAMN04112250, study PRJNA286221) | soda lake metagenome | biome: soda lake; feature: Kulunda Steppe; material: water; isolation source: sample PL-Br10 brine of Picturesque Lake | place: Russia: Kulunda steppe | collected 2010-07
CAAAGTCCTTCAAGGCCTCTAACATGAGGGCAGGGACTCGGTCCACTATGCCTGTAGCTTGGCTCAGATCAGAGCACCGGCGCAGCTGCTTGCTGACCGACAGCATGACCGTCAAGGCGGCCAGACACACTGCCGCCCACACCAGGGGGTGCAGCTCTGTAGCAGGGGGCTCCAGCAGCCAGACGTGCTTGGGCAGTAGCTCCACCCCCTGCGGTCACCAGCAGCTACGGTAGCTGCCTCTGCAGGACCCTTCTGACCTCGCGCGCTCCAGCGTGCCCCCAGAAGCCATGCTCCCTGAGCTGGAGAGCACGCACTGCGCTGGGGGCAGCTTGGGCCGGCAACCAGCCGCAAACGCAGCCCACCCCCTTTTTTGGCGCCCACCCATGGCCCCCAGCCCTCACCACCCCGTGCTAGATGAGGCGCCACCACACCCCCTTCCTGCTGTTCTCCCAGTGCAAGCGCTTCCACACGGTTCGGATGCGGGCTGGGAGGGCCCACACCAGATCCCTTGCTTCAGAGCGTGGATCTGGAGCGGGGAGGTCTGCAGCTGCTAAGGCCACTGCTGACTCCGCGCACTGCTGCCATGCCTTCTGCCTAGCTTCTGCTACATCCTGCATTTGAATGGCCGTGACTTGCCTGACTGTGAAGCGGTTGAACGCCATGCAGAGGTTTCCCGCCTGATCTTTGGGGAGGGCCTGGCAGGCTGGACAAACTCCCTGAGGCTGCTGCTAGTATGGCTGCTGCTGCCCCTGATGCTGGTGCGGTTGCTTTTGCTGCTGGCTGAGCTGGTGTTTTCCACGGGAGGGCCATGCCAGATCAGCCAGGATGTGTCTGGTTGCTGCCGGGGTTGGGGTGGGTATGGCTTGACTCCCATCCAGATGCGCTGCCCAGCCCTGTGGGAGGGCTTGCAGGACCGCATTGACTTGCTGGAGAAGCTGAGGGCCGTCTGGCTGGTTGGCATGCTGCTGAGGACTTGCTTGCGCATCCCCTCGGCCAGGATGGGCTGGGTGTTGAGGTTGGGGAGGCTAGGCAGCTGCCGAGGTGGTGGTGGGGGGTGCGCGCGTCTGCAACAGCACAGGCTGCTGCCTTGGGGGCAAACTCTTAGCTTGTTGGCTTTTCTGGCAGTTCTCCTTTTCCTAGCGCTTTTCTGCTCTTCTGCCTTTCCTGCATAAGGACATTGCTGTGTCCGCTCGCGTCGTGTAACAAACAAAGTCTACTTTGTTTCTAGACTTATTCAAGTTTATAACTCCAGGTGCTGCCTGTGATTTCTCTAGCAAAGCCTTGTCGCTCCAGGTTGCTCATAGTATTATCAGGTAGGGCGTGCTTCAGAATTCAGATTGTGTTTCTGGAACGTCGGCCATTTGTTTCTTCTGGTTCCCAGGCTTCCACGTTACTTTGATTAGCTCTTTGTCAGATTTTCATAGCTCATCTTTTCCTTGTTCTGCAGTTAGGTCAGTGCAAGCTGGGCAAACCCATTTATCATTTTTGGCAACTTCCTCTCTCTGTCTTTTGGTATAGCAGCCGGTGTTTTTAATTCAAGGCACACCCAGTGCCCAGTGGTAAATTTGCTTGCAAAAGTCACAGATGTACATATCGTCAACTTTGAAATGGCGGCTCAATTCTCCAAGTCCAAGGCTTGGAAGAGAAAGCAAACCTCATGCACACTCAATGGCAGACCGAGCTTTTGGATGGGTGCTCTCAGGCGTGAAGCCAGCCTTTCTGAAGATAGGGAGCTCCCACCCTTCTAAAATCACGGCCGCATAATGGGTGAGGTACTGTTTCTGCTGAAGAGGCACTATGTCATGCCTGCCCCTTTTCTTGTCTGAAACAACCCTGAACGAGTCAATGTGTGTGTGATATCTAGGTCATGGTAGCAGATTGCACTGATGGCATGATTGAGTGTTGTTTCTCTAGTTATCTGCTAGACTTTGTTACCCTTGTCGCTATAAAGCTCTGCGCTCCGGCAAGAGGGATTCACGGGGTTGCTTGGTCCATTGTGTGTATGAATCCGTTTCTATGTGTAAGAGTCTCCTCCTCTTTATGTCTATGATTAATTTGACTCTGGGTGTATTGACTGGGTGGGGTGCTAGAGTGGGTTAAAGGCAGAGTAAGTAGGCTGTTTATGTGGGCAGTTATTTGTGATGTTTTGTCTTTATAATTAGAGCGCAATCTTCTACTAGGTGGGTCAGTATCGGTGTATAGATAATCTGGTGCCTCCATATCATTTTTTCGGACTTGTTGTGTGCTGGTTGAAAGAAGTGCCTATTGCTTGCCTAATGCTCAGTGCTTGAGGAAAATGTCCAGATCAGTGGTAGAGTCAATTGGGCTTGTATATATTGCAGAAGGTTGGATTGGTGGATAGGATAGGCGGCCTCCAAGTGAGTGTGTATAGTGGATTGTGGAACGTGGTTGGGAACGGGGAGTTGCTTGCGTTGGGGGTGCTCGAAAGATGCTTGTTGGTGGGTCGGTTGGGCCTGTATCAGTGGTGAAGGTGGGATCGGGTGGGCAACTGAAGTGGGTGTCTACAAGTCCGCTGATGTGTGCATTGTTGATCTTGTGGTAGGCACTGCTCTGGCATAGAGGGTGTTGGGGTCGACATTATTTCTGAATGTCAAGGATCACAGCTGCAGTGAGATTTATCAAAGGAGGGAGGTTGACATAAGCTGTTAGTCTGTTGAGTGTTACCTTGCGTCTGGACAATATCTTAGGATGTTTGGACTGAAGCTGTGCAATCAAGATAATATGATTTCTGCTACAGTTGGTAAGGTCATGGAGTCCATTTACGCCAAGGCTCCAGAGAAGTTAAGTGATGAAGGTGATCAAAGTAGATAGGGTGTGGGGTGGTGGCTTGCAGAGTGAGAGGACTTCATTTTCAAGGATATTGGAAGCCCACATGGCTCAAAAAAGTTTGATTTTATTGGCACACAATACCAACAGGACTTCACCCCAAAGGCTTTCATCAAAAATTTCAGCAGATAAGGTTAGGTTAGGTTAGGTTACATAGCTGTATCCGCCGAACGAGGGCAGCTTAGCTGAAGCCTAAAAGGCCTGCAACCCTTAACCAAAACTAAAGCGCTCAAATCAGGAGAAAGGTAGTGTCTGGAAGCAGATGTTTTGGTGAATAGCAAGACTGAAAACCGGAAGAAGTTTCAGCAGATGAACTTCGATCATGTTTTAGACCAGCTGTTATTTGTACACTGCCAGCTGGAACGCAGGATGGCCATCAAGCTCACAAAATCTCACAATCCAACCTGGATAAGGGGCCTGGCTCGTGACATTCCTGAAGCGAATTGCGAGGCAGTGAAGCGAATCACAAACACATAAGTAATAGCCTACTTCTCAATGCCCGCCACCCAATAAGAAGTTTGAAAAACTTCCCTTGATAACTGACACATACATACTTCAGAGTTGTAGTACTCTCAACCACATTCAAGAATCACTCTTTCCTACACAATCTAGCCTACAATCATGTTAGTCAAAAAGGTGCCTGATTGGAAGGAGTGGGCATAAACAGACGGCAGCTGCCAGAGTCATCAAGGAAAGCAAATGACAGGGGCAGGCACATACCATCCTGCTACCTCTTCTGTCACATTTCTCGAACCAAATGGTATGGGCATTACGAACACCATTGGCAGGGGTGAACTGGCTGCCACCACAGCTGCCCTTCTTCACGTCCACACACGTATCGCCACTGACAGCCTCTCATCCCTCCGCCAAATCAGGAAGCACTTGCTGTACCTACACTTGCTGTACCTAACCCTGAACTTCACCGCCACCACGTACAAGGGGATATTCTGAAGATGCTCAAACAAACTGCACGCAACTTACCGGACCCTGTACACCTTTTAAAGGCTCAATCCCATGCTGGCATTGCTGGTAATGAGTGCGCAGATGCTGTGGCTAAGTATCAGGCAACACAAGTTGATACGAGCCATGCAGACTCAGGGATGCTGTGTGCCAGCATTGCCATTGCACCAGTGGTGGTAAACCTTTTCATGACATAACCTGGCTTGCCTTCGAAAGGAATACTCCCTTTAGCGCAAAAGTGCGAGCATCTTCAGACCCACTTGCCCTGAAGCTCCAGTTTTTAGATCTCCACAATGCTCTGAAGGCACACATGCAATCTAAACAGAAGCTTGGCCATGCAAACCCTGCGACCGGTTACTATTCTATCACCAGGGGTGTCTTCCCATAGCCCACAAAAATACCAGCAATGCATCCTGGACAATGCTCAATCTGTCCTTAAAGATGTTACACATTTTTTACTCCATCCAGGCACATTTTTACTCCATCTAGGCACAATGTTTTATCAGAAGCATGCTGTTTGCTTTGAGATCTCGACTAGTCTTCAATGCCCCCTCTGTCATCACTCAGACAGTGCCCTACTTGTACACATTCTGTCAGGTCGTCAACACCAGACCATCTCCAGTATCATTACTGAACGCCATAACATTGCTTGTAGACTGATCATTAAAGCTACTGAAGTAGGCTCCCTAGGGGGCTGTTTTGTCCAAATGGATATTGGCAGCAAAGACCGCCTGGCATTACAGAACGCACAGATCCCTGAATGATCCCGGAATTGCTTTTCCCAAGCCATTCCCGTACTAAGCAAAGACTCACTGCCAGTCATTCAGATGCTAAACCGTATAGCGTCTGCTAGTGACTAGTAACGGAAATGCCTATCAAAAGAAGAAATGTAACGGATGCCCACCCTTGATATGCATTAAGGTCTAGCAGTAGGGCAGGGTTTAGAGGGGATGGGGGGCTCTCAGCAACAGCAACAGCCTACCAGCCTTTGTCCAGGGTCCATAACCCTGGAGCTCATACCCAATCAGCGGCACATCCATCTCGTGGAAGTCAAGTACTGCAAAGACACCAGGCCTAGGAGCCAGCTTGTGGCCGCCAAGCAACAGCACAGGGCGCTTTGTCAACATCTCCGCCGAGCTGCCGCTAATGTTACCTTCCACTCTATCCATTTGGGAGTGGGTGGCACCATTTACAGCCCTTACAGCATGGAGCCTCTTAAAAACCTTGGTTTTGGTCCACAGAAAGCTACCAAGCTTGCTTTGAAGCTTCATGCTCATTTGGTTCAGTGCACTTAAAAACTTGTCAGTAAGACGTGCACTTGAGAAAAGTTATGTGACCTCTCGTTGTCAAGGTCAGGAATGGGGTACTGGGCGTCACCCTCAGGAGGTTTCTGATCTCCATTGACTTCTCTTGTTTCTGTTTTGCTGGTGGAGGGGTTATATGGTCACCTAGGCACGGTACCTAGTGTAAGGGTATGATCATTGCAACAGGAGGTTGCAATTGTTTAACGGTGCTAGCCGCGAGAGGCCAAAAGGGTTGGAGTGCAAGTCCCCCCGCTCCTTCAAAGGAGTAGGAAGGTGCCAAAGTGGCATCCACCACCTGAGTTGGACGGACCCTTGGAACCCGGAAAAAGGAACTCATTGACAGTCTGATTAGACAAGGCATGTGAAAGGTAACCATCGATCACCACATGCCCTCGCACTCTGCTAACTTAGACCATCACCAGCTGTGTAATATGGAAAGGGACAGAGGTTCCCTCACTCAGCCAAAGAAAAGGCAGGGATGGAAAAGGGATTCAGAATCAAGGAGCATGGATTCCACACCTAAAAAAACTTAAAGAGCACACGCATACAAGTGACACAGGAATAGCAAGTCCGAGCAAGTAAAAACTAAGATTCCTACAGAAAATAAGGAGATCCGGTAATTGGAAGTTACCAACAGTAGTAAGGTGCAACGCCTACTGGTCGTAACTACTGGGCCAAGTCTTTGCTTGTCAGCCCTTTTATGGCCATATACTGCTCTACTGAATACAGTGACTGGACCAATGCTGCCCGTTGCACTTCAGATGGGAATAGGATGGCGATGTAACCTTCTCGAAGAGGCCTGTTGCAACAAAGGAGCGGGAGCATCCTAAGAAAGCATTATCTTAAGGCCTTGAAACAGTTTACATTAACTTGGACCCACATCTGTTTGTGACCAGTTTGCATTCTTCAGAAATAATGAATAAAGATTTGTCAGGAACAATGCAAAAAAGGGGTATCTAGTTGCATGCTCTTGCAATGAGGAAGAGCAAGGCACAACAGAGTCAAATCATGCGGGGCCATCCAGCAAACCATTTTTCCATAAACGTGGCTCAAGGTAAGACCCGGGTGCTGCATGCATACAAGCAAAATTTTATGTCTACATCCCAACACACTTTACCTCTTCAAGGCCAAGCTAGGAGATTGCTGCAGGCGTTGGTTGACTTCCAACAACTTTCCCGGGGCCACGGCTCGCACAGGGATACTATGTACAGCATGTGAGCATCATTTATGGCAGTGGTGTTGGTAAGCATGTCATCCGTCAAAAGCTTGCGAGAGCGCAGCAAGATAAGCCAAAGCCATGATAAAAGCCAGGAACGTAACAACGCCTGGACAGTATTGTTAGAATAAGGCAGCCCTGGCAAGGAGGAAAGCTGGCGTGTCCTTCAGAGCACTAACATAGAAGGCGGCAACCTGAAATTCCCAGCCGCTGTAACATAGTTGGAACTTACAAACAAAACAGCACGAAAGCTCCCTGAGATTAAGCAGCAAAAAACGGACCGTGATTGGCTGAGGCAATCAGGTATTCAACTGATTCACATTTTCTTGACCACTTCAAATGCACATAGACCATTGACGTGCCTATCGAGGTCAAAGGGCACCAGTCCAAATGTGGCGCTCCGCGCACACATGGCACCTGCCACATGACATCCACGGCCCCGTGCACTCACTGCGTGCCATTGCTGCCCTCTAGCCTGCATAGCACACTGTGGGCGTCCAGCAAGTTGCCTTGTGCCTTCTTTTTGCCACTCTGCCTTTGTGTGGCAGTCCGTTTGCCGATGTCAAAATTAATGGCAGCCTGGAGGGCAATTGGAGGTGGGTTCCAGGGTAAGCATGCTGGGGCTTCTTGCACCATGCTTGTAACACATGTGCTCCTTGACACAAAGGCACAGGAGTAGCCTCCCTCAGTTGCCCTGCTTGCTTGTCAGTCTTCCATCCCAGCTTTGGGCTGTGCGGCTTCTGACATGATGGTTGGCAGAGGGTACACCTTCAAGACTGACACTCCATGCACTAGGAACATCTTGAATTCGGGAAGTGGGCGCGTCAGTGCTCATGACTTCGCGCTGCTCAACAAGGCCCAGAGCGCAACTGCATCAATGGATGAAAGGTGGTCTTTGGCGTCCCACCAAGCCCGAACGTCCGGCTTGCATGTGGACCGCAGCGGCTGCCATAATGGCTCCTGTGCATGAGACCTGGCTGCGAGCCTGTCACACTTTTTGATGTGCAGATGCAGCACAGGCAGCAGCAAAGTTGAGCATGGCAGGCACTTACCAGCTGGTCTGGAGGAAAGGGGAGGGTGGCGCCCGGTTCTGAGGGGCCCTTGTGCCTCTTGGGCTGCCTCACATCCTCGGGCTTCTGCAGGACCTGCGGGCCTTGCAGGGTCAGCAAGTCCTTTGCTGGTGCCTTCACGATGATCTGCTGCTGCTGCTGCTGCTGCTGCATGCAGCACAAAGAAGGCCCGTCAAGACACAACAGCAGCGATGGCTGCAAGCGGCTGCTGCCACTCTCCTCAGCCTGGAGCTGATCGCTGCCTTGCCTGGTCGAAGCTGGGTCTGATCCTACCTGTTTCTGCTCCATCGTGACTGAGACGCTTGACATTGGCTGCTGCATACCCTGCTGCTCCCCATGGTCTGGCGATTTGTGCAAGGCCCCGCTCGCACTGGTTGCTACCCCGTGCTCAGCAGCAGCACTCGCCAAGGCCCCGTGCTTGCCCAAATCTGCAGGCGTAGAACTGACCCGGTGCTGCTCCTGGGGTAACTCAGTGGCGCTGTTGTGCTGATAGGCATGCAATAGGACATGAGAGGGCGCAAGACCCACTATGGCCAAGCCATTGGGCACAAGGTACACATACTGGTCATGGCCTTGCTGCCCTCCAACATCCAAGGCAAAAAGGCGCACATACTTGGCCTGCGTGTGAATGCGACGACTCAGCTTTTTCTGGCATGCATTCACAGATAAATCCAATTAGTGCTTAAGTTAATGCTACACCAGGCATGCTTGAGCAAAATGCGTTTTAAGCGTTGCGTTTGCCCGCAAGCACATGTACACGCGTGACGTCAAGACCAACAAACCACCAGATCCGCTAGTTAAGCAAAGAGTGCATGAGACAATCAGCAAAGAACCAACCTCAGCTACGGATGGGGGCTGATCCGGCAGCTCGTCCAGCTGGTCATTCCAGTCATTGACTACGCTAGCTGCTCCCAGCTCCTCCTCCTCCATCTTTACTATATCCGGAAAGGCAATTGGAAATTATCAATTTAATTTGTTGCAATAATGGCCGAAAAGAAAGAACGGACTATTTAGTAGCTAGGTCAAGGCATGCCCAGCAGCGCCTTACAGCTGCTGCTTAAAGCAGCACTGTATTACAGAGACCCCCAATGCTCCACATTCAGAACCCTCGCAGCTCCCTCTAAAGCCTGGTCTGTGCTGTGCCGAACCTGCTCTGCAGACATGCTGCAAGCATGCCGCACGGGCACGGCCCAGGATCAGCCTGCAAAAGTGAATCGTGTCCCATTGGTACTTCCTCATGAACTTTCTCAACACCGGTACCAGATGCACATGACCCAGAGCGCACAGATCACCAGCTCGCCCTTGTCAACCTGCAGCGTGCACTACAGGAGACAGCTTCCTCAGATACAGGCACTCCTTGGTGGTGAATTTGAAGCAGGCGCAACCTGCCTACTGTGTTCCAGTGCAGCTGCCACATCCAGCACAGCGGCCCACAGCAGCGGGGCCTTCAGCAGCAGGTTGGCAAGTTTCAGCAGCAGCAGCAGCAGCAGCAGCAGCAGCAAGCAGGCCAGGCCTGAGCATGAAGTTGGAGCATCAAGTTTGCAAAGCTGGGAGGATGGTGGCCACAGTAGGCAGGGGGAGCCAAGCCAGGAGCTTGCACGGATGATAGAACGCCTTAAGACACTACGCGGAGCTGAGGAGCTTTTGGTTTTACAGCGCAATCATTTCAGGCAGGTCAACGTGAAGGGAATGCACAACTTTTGATCACTTGGAGATGTGCAAGCACGCGGACGTGCACACGTGAACGAGCATTCCAAGGTGCATGCTCATACACATGCGCAAGCGTGCGCGCGCAACTCACGCATACTCGCAAAAATGCAAACATACTTACGCACATTCTCACGCACGTACGCACATTTGCACACATAAGTATACACACACGCTTGCACACAAAAGCATACACACACGCTTGCGCGCGCGCACACACACACACACACACACACACACACACACACACACACACACACACAAACTTGATGTCACATGCAGGGCTGAGCATGTGGCCCAGCTAGTGGGCCGCTTGCCTGAGTTGGACTTGGACGTCGCAAATGCACAGCTCCGCATCAGCCAGCTCCTCAAGTAGGTGTGGACGCATGCAGGGCACTGATGTTTGACGACAAGGTTGCTCAGGGAGCCCAGTATGCCGGTGCTCGTCTTATGCGACCTATTCCTGGACGTTTGGATTCCAGCAGTGCCTGCAGCTCCAACGAGAGCGCACCATTCAGTCTCATCACCCCCTGCTCGAGACCCACCTTCCTCTCACCACCTACCAAGCCTGCACTTGCAGCACTGCCTTCCTCAGGAACCCCTTTGCCACTTGCACGCGAGTGTACGCATTGAGCATGGTGCGCCATGCGTTCGTAAACGCTGTGCTGTCCGTCTCACCAGCACCTCTATTTGGGCTGGCCTGTCCCCCCCAGGCTCACTGGAGACGCCATACGCAAGACGCGAGTAGCGCTGCACGGACCTGAGCTGGCCAGCTGTATAGCCTCCTATGCACGTCTCCGGGCAGTGCCCCCAGGTATGCAGCCACGACCTGTGAAAGTACACTTGTGCGTGTAAACATGCATGCGCGTGCATGTTGTGCCTGGTGCGTGCAAGCATGCCCCCGCTCGCGTGCATGTCATACCTGGTACATGCAAGGATGCCCCTGCTTGCGGCCTCAGCCTGTGCATGTGTGTGTGTGTGTGTGTGTGCAAGCATGTGCGTGCATACCATGCCTGGAACATGCAAGGATGCCCCTGCTTGCGGCCTCAGCCTGTGCGCGTGTGTGTGTTTGTGTGCAAGCATGTGCGTGCATGCCATGCCTGGAACGTGCAAGGATCCTACTGCTTGCAGCCTCAGCCTGTGCATGTGTGTGTGTGTGCATGTGCGTGCATGCCATGCCTAAAACGTGCAAGGATCCTACTGCTTGCAGCCTCAGCCTGTGTGCAGGCCTCTCTCTCCCTTTGATGCAGCCAGCAGTCTCTGTTGCCCAGGGGAGCAAAGCCCATCTATATGACAGGCTTAAGTACGTGTGCCACAGAGGCACAGTCAATTGCACTCTGAACCGCACATGCCACCAAGGCACAGTCAATTGCACTCTGAAGCGCACATGCCACCAAGGCACGGCCAATTGCACTCTGAAGCGCACATGCCACCAAGGCACGGCCAATTGCACCCTGAAGCGTGCGTGCCACCAAGGCACAATCGATTGCACTCTGAAGCGCACATGCCACCAATGCACAGTGCAAGGCCACCAAGGCACGTGCAAGTTGTGTGGCTCCAAACGCTCTAGTGCACAAATCGCACTGCTGTCAAGGGGTCTACTGGGACCGCTCTGGTCCTGTGCGCAAACCACCGCAGCTATTTGATCTCTTCAAGCTCCTAAACCTGGCATCAGCACAATGGAATGGAAGCTGGAGGAGGTTATAGGCAAGGGACAGATGCGATTTGCTGCTATAATGTATGGTTGGACTTGCAATACAGCCCAGGACGAGTGGCATGTCCTCTTGGTGCCCGCCCTTGGCATGTAGATGCCCGCCCTTGGCATGTAGATGCCCGCCCTTGGCATGTAGATGCCCGCCCTTGGCATGTAGATGCCC
>LKMJ01006548.1_pt1 | contig 10981 bp, 12 predicted proteins | sample 643391 | NCBI WGS metagenome assembly LKMJ01 (sample SAMN04112250, study PRJNA286221) | soda lake metagenome | biome: soda lake; feature: Kulunda Steppe; material: water; isolation source: sample PL-Br10 brine of Picturesque Lake | place: Russia: Kulunda steppe | collected 2010-07
AAGACGTTATATTATTATAGGAGAAAGACGTATAAGTAATTATTGGTGGGCTCTTATTGTTTTGTTAGGATCTTCTGGTTTTTTATTAAGTGGTATTTGTTCTTATAATTATACTTATAACCCGGAAGCTCCTTGTCTTGAAATTAAATGTGAGTGGATCTTACCTTAACAAGCATGTTCACGCGCAGCAGGCGATGGTTCTCAGGCTTACGCGTGACTTCAATGTTGGCGATGATGGAGTCGTTGGGTCCGCATTCCAGGGGAGGCTGCATGTAAAATACCTGCTGGCCCCAGTGTGTGGCCCCTGGAGAAGCAGTTTACCACAGATTGACCCGTGTTGGTGGAGGCAGCATTGCTGACAGGGTTGGGTCAAGTGTAACCAATGCGAATCAAAAATGGTTGGAAATCTGCAAAGCCCCTCAAGCATCGCACTACCACCTCTCCCCTACTGTTTAATCAGGGGCCTCAGCCTTGTTCTCTGCTCCCATGCACTTCTCAATTGCCCGATGATTCTTCACATCTGTGCATGACTGCAACTGACACTGTGCTTCTGTGGAGCAGGCAGGCTGGAGCAGGCTGCTCTTGCTGTTGCTACCTTGCTCCATGCATCAAACTCTCTCAACTCGCCCAGGCTAGGCTGCAGGGTCTGCTTCATCTGCTGTAAATTTGGTACCCAAATTTGGTTACATGAAATGCATAAATTATTTGCTCCTTGATGCGAGAGACGCCAACAATGCAGGTATGCTTGCACTGCGCCGCATGCCGTTTGTTCTTTAATTGAACTCCACAGTTGTGGCATAAACCAACTCCTTTCCCACATCTTCTGACAGAAGAAGTCATGTAGTCTTAAATGTAGAATAGGGCAGCTGGGGAGGTGGTCGAGTATCACAGGAGGTAGAAGGGGGATGAATAACACAATATAAAATCCATGCTCCCCTTCATCTTATAATATGAATGTGGCTGCATTTTTTTAACATGTGCGCTTGGTTCAAAGAAGTAAATTCATGATTTAAGTCAGACATTTGAGCTTTCTGTGCTACCACATGGCCATCTATGCAGCCTGCATTATAAACTTGTTTTAAAGAATCTACAGAAAACAGGTACCTTAAGATTTGGTCATGAAAATTTCATTGCACTCTACGCATTGCTATAAATATCTAAATTTCAGCATTGAAAAACCCCAATGCGAACCCCCCCTCTCCGGGCCTTTCCCGTGTTCCTGCTCATCCTTGTGTCAGGCTGGCGCTGCGCTGCGCTGCTGCTGCCGCCGCCGCTGCTGCTGCTCCTGCTGCTGCCTTGCTCTGAGCATGGACGGGCTTTTTTCTCATCCAGGACAGACTGCAGGACTGCTCCATCCGCTTGGACTTTACTACCCCACAAGCTGGATTTATTAGCAGGAAGTTTTCCTTGATGCAGGAAACACCAGCTACAAAGACATGCTTGCAGAACTTGCACTTCACCTTGAGCTGGTGCGACTAGTCTTTCAGCTCAATGATCTTGACATTTCCCCATTCCTCCCCCTTAAATCTCAGCATTTTGATTCTGTATACATGTGAAGATGTGTTGGGGTGGTAATTGGGATGGTAGCTGGGGGGGCAGCTAAGGGTCCACAGGCCCCCGCCTTACCCCCCCAACTCTGCCCTCAAAAATGACCCCAAAATGCGGACAAGTTGACTTTTAATATGCGTCTTGTTTGTGTCATACGTGTATTGGTATGGGCGTGTGACAGACCATGGACGTATGACACAACCTTGGGTATCCTAGATGGTGGATAATAGAGATGGAAACCAGCAGGTTCCGTGCAACATAGGACAATGCCAGGGATAATTGGCCGTACACTTCCACTTAATCGTTCATGCCTGACGCAGAAATAGCATTCCAAAGGGTAGGTGACATGGGACAAGAGATGAGAATTGTTCCAAAATGGGCAGGGAAGTAGAGGCCTCAAGTGAGGTGGGCAAGGTCTGCATGCTCAATGAGCTTCACGCATAGCCCTTGCCCACCTGAATCAACCCTGGATGTGCACTATCCTTGTGTGTACACATCTTGACCTTGCGCACCTGTTGGGTCAGGGGCTGTCGACAGCTTCACATCCACATCTGCAGGGTTCTCATCTGAGCCACTGTTATCAGGTCGACACATGAATAGCTTAATGTCAAGACAAGAGTGGGCAAAAGGGGCAGGAGGGCATGAGGATGTGCTGAGTCTTCAAAACAAATCAGGCTCTCCAGGCAAAATTATGTGTCCTTTGACCTCAATTAATCAGGGGCGTGCAGACCAGGAATATGTTTGTAACAACTGCCCTTAAAGCTGCAGAGCAAAACTTGTCTTAATTGCTCGAGATAAGCACATATCCAATTAGCCTCATGCTCAAGATGACAAACGAGCTCTCATTTAAAAAAATGGAAATATGTAGGGCTGCCTGGGCTTAAAGCCTGTGAGTAGAAGCTTGTGAGTGAAGGCTTGCAGTGTGCTTCACACATCCTGCTGGAACAAGCAAAATCATTGAATCATATCTTCGTCACTTGACAAGCCCACGTACATACTTCACTGTTCGAATCTGCGCACTTACTTGAACCGCACATCAAAATAGCCACACAAGCCCTCAACCTGGCCTCCATCCGTGACATGCATGACAAACTGCTCTTGAAGAGGCGCCTGTAATTCAAATCAAACATTCGAAGCATTGACCGGGGATCCGGAGAGCAGGTGTGAAAGTAGCTCCATCAACGCGTGTCATCAAGAAAATCACTTTGACAGCCACTTGGCAAACGGTCGATTGCAAAACCAAGACAAGGCATCCTGTCACATCACATACACGCCCTCGTTTTTGTGAATAAAGCCAAACATATCTGTTTTCCCGCGTTTGTCAGGAGAAAACGTATCTCAATTGGAATGCATGCAGTATATCAGATCAAAGCATCTTTCATGGCTCTTCACATATACTCAGCAAGCGGGCATTGCACTATGATGCATTAGAATGTGATGAGCTCTGCCGTTTGAGCATCTGCCGTTTGAGCATCGAGCAAGACAAGAACCTGCGAGCTATGCCCACCTGCAACTCCTGGAGTGTGAGCTTGTGGAGGTCATACTTCTTGACACATGCTGGGGAGCCTAGCAGCTGCTGTGGGTGAACATTCATCCACTGGGACGTGTGCAAGTAGTATTCTTTTTGCTCCTTGTGGAATGGCTCGGTCAAGCAGTCCATGTCAACCTGAAACCATGGAATAAATTACTTAAGAAAGATGGGACGAAGTACAAAAAAAGAACAACTGCTCAGGAGGTGAAAGCACGCTGCAGCCAGTTTGAAACCACCACAGTGCAAGCTTACCTGATAGAACTCCTTCATCTCTTGCATAAACTCTGACCAACCCTCCATGCCGTTCTGCAACAGGCAGCAGCATGCAAAAGGTATGGATGGGCCTATGTCCAAGTAGTTGGTTGAAGCCTGCACAAAAGGATGTCTTTCAAAACGGTTGCAATCTGTCTTGAAAGAGTGACAGGTATGCAAGTGCCAACGATAGAAAGACAATCACAAAGCATATTTGCTCGTCCAGCCTGTAGGCAAGATACTAACGAAAATTCTCTTCAAAGAGGGTTGCCTTGTGATACACACTCCGGAAATGACCATGGGTAAGTCCTCAAGGGATCTCCAACAAGAAAAGGAGCCAGCTTCTGGTGTGCACTGCGCACCCGGAACTCATTAAGCTTCTGCGAAGCCATGTGTGTCCTTATCGGAGTCATGTAGATGTTGGCATGGCTGGGGTACATAGCACCTCCTGGTTTTAGGAATTTGTCACGAGCCACAAGCACGCTGTCCAACTGCAAGGATAAATAAGCAGGTTCATCTCAGGTACTGATGCTGCTTGGTTGTACATTGTGCGTCTGAGCGTGTGTACCTGGTCTAGTTTCAGTCGGCCCTGTTTCTACTGGCCAAGTTGCTTTACCTGAGAAAGCACGCCTATTTCACAATACTATTTTACTGAGTGCAACTTGTTTGTATTTGTTTATCAACCATGCATGCACACGTAAGAACAAGCTCGACAGCGCCATCAAGAATGGCAGCTCACCATGGATTCCCTCAGCAAGAAGTAGCCCATCCACTCTGAGACGATGATGTCCACCTAAGGGAACCAAGACAGGAAACAAATGGCCATGCCATAGGTCCACGTTGCAACGCGGAGCTGGAAAAGGCACTTGTAGGATGACACACACAAACATACACACGCAATGTAACCACCCTAGGCTGCCTCTATTTCAAACAGCTTTGCAAGGAAAAGACATTGTCTCCAGTCTGCTCATGCTCGTGGGAACTTACCTTCTCAGGCAGATCAATGGACTCAATTGTTCCTTGGACAACCTCTATCACATCAGCTAGCTGCGACCGCGCAGCGGGCAGGGTGCAGTCAGCCTCACATCATAAAATCAGCTCACAGAGCCTGAGCATATAATTGGTTGGTTATTTGTAAGGAAAAAGGAGCTTATAAGTTGGTCGACTACCCTTACGCATGGACCTTTAACCCCTTTCTGTCGCACTCTGCCTCAGGGCTTGCACACAGCCCGGAGCAGGAATATGGATGAGCTATTCTGACAGCTTATCCAAGTTGTTTGCTTCTGTACATGTGGCACGCTCTTTCCATTCGAGGGCTAGGGTGCATGTTCTGCAAGATGCATGCCTGAACCAGATCCTGTGGCCTGTGAGGTTGTTGAGAGCAGGAGGGCCCACCTTGTTATGGGCAATGAGCTTTCTTGCGTCATTCGCCACGGAGGTGGCCTCCACAGCAAACACCTTCCGAGCCCCTGCCTTGGCAGCAAAAATGGACAGGATCCCGCTGCCTGCACCAACATCCAGCACCACTTTGTCCTTGAACTGGCGGCGATTTGACATGATGGCCTGGTAGTACGCTCCTGTCCGCTTGTGGTCCTCCAACATCTCTTTCTGCGGGAAAGCAATGCAGCAAGGGCATACAACAAGGGGCTCGGGTGACACACACATGACAGCTGTGCCCACAAATCGCCGTCCTTGGGCAACACATCAGTGCCGCATGCTGGCACATTCATGAATGGCGTGCAAGCAATAGATACTTTTTCACACTTGGCCATCAGTATGTGACACATATCAGCAAACGCTGGTTTACTTTTTGGAATAAGCATCATAGAACATTCCTGTCAAGAATGAACAGGATTTCGAATTCCTTCTGACATACTGCCGCAAGCCTCGTCCTAACAATTTTAATGCAAGGCAGTTGCGGTATGGTTCCCATGCAAGGCTGTCATGGCTGGCAATGTGCAGGCTGCGACATGGACAGGGGCATCCATGTAGACATCCTCCGAGCCCTCACCACTCACTTGATGGTAGAGGAAAGAATAGGTGCAAAAGTAATTTGCATAGTCCGTCTGCAGGGACACGAAAAGCGAGCAGAGCGACGGCTCGCATGACAGAGCTGTACCATGATGCAAGAACGAGGGTACATACAAAGGAGGCACACAGGTGACGCTGTAAGAAAACATGCGTATGCATGGCCTCTATGCGTGTGCTCAGCCTGCCCACAGAGACATGCATGCTCTCTGAAAACATGCCTCAAGGACCCATTTCACTCGCCTCTCCTGGGGCCTTGCCCTCAAGTTTGAGTTCCTTCATTCCTTGCTCATTTGGCCCTCCTTCCACGTTAGACATGGCGGCCCTTCGTCTGGGGAAGGATCGGCTTGTCTGTTGGAGTGCGTGTCGGATTGTCCTTCCCGCAAGATTTGAAGGTGTCAAACAATTTTCTATCATGCAATTGAATTAAAAGAAGGGTTTGAATCCTTGACTGACGGCTGATCTTCGTCCGACCAGCATTGTTCAACCGGCATGAGGTGATATTTGCTGCGACTCGGTAGCTTGGAGGTATCCTAGGTACAGCTTGTTATCCTCTGGGCATGGCTCTTCACTCTCGTGTTGGCTCACAAAGTAAGTTAAAGTAAGTAAAAGAACTCACATGAAAACCCCCTTTCTAATTAGACCTTGTAAGGTCTACAAAGACAGCTAAGAACCCATTCCAGGAAAGAGTCTATTGTCAAACAAAAGAGCAAGGAGAAAGACCCCATCAAAGAAGCCAAGCAGCCTCTTCCAAATTGAACTGCTGACTCAACCTGTCATCAATTGCCTTTCTTGGCTGCTCCAGACTCAAACTGCACCAGGAGGGCCTCCACCTGTGCATGGCCATAAGGAGACATTTTTTAGCTCTACCTGATGTTGCGCCTGTCTGCAATGTAGAAATAGAGGCCTCACCTTAGGCTTAAATGCCTTCTCGCTAAAATAGGAGTCCGCATGAAAAAACGCAGCCACGCTGTCTGTGAATGAAACCTCCCTGCACGAGACAATTGAATAAGGGCACGATAAGCCATATAAGTGGACAGGAAAACGCGGCATTCCCAGTCCGCACCCTCCTCTCACACCGTTAGTTGCATTTGTTTGACCATGGCTGCTTCTGTCATGTATGTCAAGCTTACCAAAACGCACCCGTGCACGCACGCATGCACGCACACACACACACACATACACACACACAGCCAGGGAGCAGCAACAAGTTGGCAACGCACAGTCACACAGTTATTGATGCTCTTAGAAAACCAGTATCTCACCTATATGACCCACTCTTCTTCGGTGCGTTGCTGCTAATCACTAATGTATACTTGTCATCATACTTTGCCATGCGAGAGGAGAGTCTGAGCCCCGAATCTCCAGGCTGCAAACAGACATACATGGCAGGGCAATAAATGATGTGTCAAGAGGTTGAGAGGAAAGGGGCCAAGAGGTCAGGACCATTGTAGTTCTTGTGTCAAGCCCTGCTCATATCAAGGCTGTCAACAACTGGTGCAGTGAAGGTTTCAAGGTAATGGGCCAATGGGGAAAAAGCCTTGAATTCTGACACTGCTGCTGAATCTGATGCATTCATCATACCTAAGTGCCCTACCTTGCGAGGCTTGCAGACGAGGTAGGCATCTCCTTCGACTCGTTGCGAGTAATTGTTGATGGCCATGGTTAAGGCTGAGTAGCATACTACACAGAAAGCCACGGACCACCAATTTGCAGGGAACTTTCCCGGCCCAAATTGGGCATACAGTGCAAACCCAATCCTGCAAATGAGAAGCACCCCGAGTTGAGTCAGAAGCTCTTGTTGAGAAGCTGCTGCTGCTTCCCTACGTGTCATTGCAAGGCACTATATGAAATGGCAGATTGAAAGGCATGTGCGGTGCGGTTACTCACGCTATCAAGCCCATGACAATCTTGGTGTTGGCTATGGACACATCCTCCTCATAACCCCCAGCTAGAACCGCCTTCACATGAAAAGGGAAGGAAGATACATCGCAGTCATGGAGTAGATATGGGCAATAAGACGTTGTAATGTACAAGTTGCAGCAGCGAGGCACTGCTGGTCCGCTCTTCTCAAAGCATGAGAATTGGCAGTCCATGCCGTTGGCCAGCCTTTCAGACCCACATCTCTAGCACACTCATCCAAAGCGGTCTTCAAGGAGTTACCATCCAGCAAGTTCACTTTGCGAGGTTCTTCTTGCGCCTTTTGGGCGCCTTTGGTGCCCATAGTTCAAGAAAATCACAGCCTTCAGCTCAAAATTACTTAGAATAATTTATTTATGAATTGTCCCAATTCTCCCGTTATCCAATATCTAATTCAAACCACTATTATGTCTTTATGATCCAAAATTTTAACTTCCAAAAACAATGTGAGCGAGGTAGCATGCAGCTGCTTCCTTGTGGCATAGCGCTCAGCAGGAACAGGGTTATTGCGCATGTACGTGGAGGTGCTTGAATCTCAAATGATTTGCCACAAATGTAAATGGCTTGGTTTTGGGGCCTGACTGCCTGGACCTGCTCATGCAGGTGGATCTGGATTGCTTCTATGTCCAGGTGAGCGTTATTCTTGCAACTTCATGGTATTGGTCTGGTTCTATTCAAATTCAATCACATGCGCTCACATACGCACGTGTGCACGCACAGGTGTGCGCGCATGCGCGCGCACGCACGCACACACACACACACACACACACACACACACACACACACACGCACGCACGCACGCACGCACGCACGCACGCACGCACCCACTCACGCACACGCACACGCACACCCACATGCACACATGCACACGCACACACACGCGCACACACACGCACGCGCGCACACACACACATGCACACACACACGCACACACACATGCACACACACACACGCACACACACGCATGCATGCACACTTATTTTCACATTCCCCATGCACGCATGAACAGGTTGAAATCCAAAGAAATAAAAAACTAGCTGGCTTGCCATTAGCTGTCGTTCAGTATGATCCTTTTAGCAACCTCAAGTGAGTGATGTCATTATTCAATCCTGGACACAAGGCATGCTCCAGGGAAAAAGTAAAGACCTCTCAATGTGTTCATCAGATGAAGACCTGAACAGCTGCTAAGCAAAATTTTGTACAAATCCATGTAACAAATACTTTGCCTTTGCATGCGAGATTTTAGGGATTTGGAAGCAAGCGATGAAAGCAGGCTGAAAGCTTTGAGTGATAAAGTGGGCAATAGCATCATTGCACTGAGCTATGAAGCCAAACTGTGCGGTGTTACGAGGTGGGTACGGTTGGTTTCTTTCCAGGACATTGGAGCCGGTGCCAACCTGTTCCTGATCCTGTTCATGCTTGACAACAAATTTGTGCTCTGCTGCTGCTCCTGCTGATAAATTAGCACCTACACATCCTTGAGATCTAGACCAAGCTTGATCTATGATCTTGTTTGCTTACAAAAATGCAGGACAATGTCTGGAATCAAGGCGCGCGCCCTTTGCAAAGATCTCCACTTAATTCAAGTCCCTGTTGCGCATGGAAAGGCATGTTCTTCACCTTGCACACATAGTGCTTGCAGTGCTTGCATCAAATCGCTATGCACATGATTTCATTTGTCCATTCCTAGCAAAAAGAGTAAGAATGATGGTCGTTGCATAACTCTCCCTTGCCATAACTCCTCAGATAAAGAATCGTAAAAATCATCTTCATTGTTTTCTATGTCTGCAGGCAGACCTGACCATCTACAGAGAAGCTGGTGATAAGGTGCAAGCAGAAATTCATTGTGCTTGCATATGTGCCATGACGAGTAATATTTGGCCTCATTTCATTTGTTTGCATTCCCTCACGTACAGGTTGCAAAAATTCTGGCAAGCTGTGCTATCTGTGAGAAAGCTTCAATTGATGAGGTGACGTTTGAAAATCAGGTGTTTCCTGTATGCCAACTGCCTGCTTGATGTGAAAGGAGGCATTTTGAAATGTGTCGTGAATGCAGGTATATTTGGATGTAACGGAAGAGGCAGCTCGCCTCCTTAGCATGATTCCCTCAGGACCCCCCCCCCTGGTGAGTTTAAGCCATTGTCTCAGAGGTATTCTATAAGGCAAGGTATCCTGCTACCATGGTTTTGATTTGCAATGCAGTAGGCTCTAATGATGCCCAATACATGATGGATGGCTTAGGTGGATGGTGTTCCTTATGGTGCCCGCAGCCAGAGTCCTTGCAAGGCGTACACCTTATGTGCCCAGCTCATCACAAGGTCGGTTAATCTACGTGTCTTGATAAGTTTCCTGTACAAAGTTACCCACACAAAAGTCATGAGGTGCAAAATGGCAGAGTAGTGAGTTGTCTAACGCAAAGGAGGATATCAAACTATGTGCTAGTGTGAATCATGCAATCTGCTCTAATTTGTTTAAGGGCAAGCATAGTGCCCTTAAACTGGCTTTCTGTTGCCTAACTTTTGGTCCTGGCTGAAAGTTGTGTAGCAGGAAGCCTGCTAGTGAATTACGCATGAAACCCAATGACAGTCCCAAGGACCCCATGTCACAAACGTCATATGTAAGGTTGGGAAGGGGTTTCGCCCAGTCTCTTTGGGGGATGAGGAGGACCCTCGTCACCGACGAGTGTCATCTATTTGACTTGCAAACGCCATAATTGTGCAAAAATGTGCTAGAAAACCATCAAATTCTCCCAAGCCATCAAATTTCATTGATAAATTTTACTTTAATTTTAGATTATTTCAGAAGATGAATTACGATGAGAGACGAGGTGGTGTGGGAAGATGAGGAGCGTGATGATGTGATGAGCTTGGACATGGGTAATGGGCTACCAATCCGTCCAGAGAGCTAGAACTCCTGCCAATGCGTCTTCAAACGTGTGAAAGAATGGAAGGAGAAAGGGAAGGAGAGCACTTGGCAGCAGCAGGCACTTCAGACCCCACCATTCAGTGTGTCAACTTCTTGTGCCTGTAGGCTTCCAAGCATGGCTTCCCCACCCTTGCCACAGTGCAGCTGCTAAGCATGCTCCCACAGCTTGTGTCTTAAAGCGTAACTGGTCAGTTTGGGGCCAGATGTGCACCAAGCGCTGCTCAAAGCTTGCTTTGGTGCGCGCGCGTAAGCTGATTTACATCTGCTGCAACTCAAGGACTTATCTTTGGGCGACCTGGAGTCCAGCCTGCAGCTCCTTGCAGAACAAGATGAAGAGAATGCCAAGGATCGAGCAGCTAGGTCGATAAGGGTGGAATTGAGGGGGGTGGAACAGTGGGGGAGAGGACGGAACTGCCTGAGACTCATCCTGGCCTCTGGCATGACCAAACCTGTTAACACATTTGCTTTTGATTACATACTAGTTCCATGAAAATTCTCAGGACCAAAGGACGCGCCTGTGAAGAGCAGTTTTCGAACGATAATCTGCAAGGATGTAAACAGCGCCGGTTTGGGAGGTCCCCACTGGTAAAATTCGTGTAGAATTTGCATTTTTACGTATATATCGTCAATTTGGCCTGGCAAAACAGAAGCAGGACTAGGGGGGTCTGGGGAAGACCAACTCGCCCCCCAACTTCCATCCAACTGGCCATTTAACAAAAAATACCTCCACCTAAGGTCCCTGGGTGGTGCTCGAGGAGGAGGAGGAGGAGGAGGGGG
>LKMJ01006549.1_pt1 | contig 10980 bp, 7 predicted proteins | sample 643391 | NCBI WGS metagenome assembly LKMJ01 (sample SAMN04112250, study PRJNA286221) | soda lake metagenome | biome: soda lake; feature: Kulunda Steppe; material: water; isolation source: sample PL-Br10 brine of Picturesque Lake | place: Russia: Kulunda steppe | collected 2010-07
GCGTCGTACTCGTCCAGTCCCGAATACCTGAGCAAGAACACGTCGTACTCACCCGTGAGCAGTATGTCACGCTTGAGTTCTGCCCGAGCGATCGGCTCGTGGGTGACGGTGATCCCGGCCGCCTGGAGATTCTCCCGAAACTGACTCAGAACCTTGGCTGCGAGGGCGTCGTCGTCTGCTGGAACCGTCTTGATCGACAACGACACCTGTTCGGGACCAGTCTGCTCGGCTTCCGACCAGAACCGATCGGTGCAGCCAGCGAGTGTACTCGCACCGAGGACACCCCCTGTCGCAAGTAGTTCCCGCCGTCCGAGCCCCGGCCCTCCGTCATCCATCTGCCCCACCGTAGGGTATCACGGAGTAAATGAGTTACTCTCGTGGCGAAAGTCAAATGCGGAAGTGAAACAGACGGCGGATTGAAACTGATAGTATTCAGTATGTAACGAGTAGAAGATAGTCATTTATTTGAGTATGTCTGTCATAACAATACGTTCGATCACTGAGAGTACACTTGTGGAACCCGTTTCCGACCAGCGGCCTGACAGGGAAACGGCCACACAATACCCATGAACTGTGCACTCATCGGTTTCGGACAGGCGGGCGGAAAGATCGTCGATGCGCTCTGTGGCGGCCCAGAGACGCGGTGGATCACCGCTGCGATCGCAGTCAACACCGCGACAACCGATCTGGACGGCCTAGATCACGTTCCACGGGAGAACCGAATCCTGATCGGACAGGCACGCGTCAGGGGCCACGGCGTCGGTGCTGACAACGAACTCGGCTCGCAGGTTGCCAGCGCAGATATCGACGAAATTCAACACGCGATCGACCGGATGCCAACCCACGAGATTGACGCGTTTCTCATCGTTTCCGGACTGGGTGGCGGAACGGGATCGGGCGGTGCGCCCGTCCTCGCAAGACACCTCAACCGAATCTATACCCACCCAGTCTACGGCCTCGGAATCCTTCCGGCAACGGACGAAGGCGGCATCTACACACTCAACGCAGCCCGATCGTTCCAGACGTTCGTCCGCGAGGTCGACAACCTGCTCGTGTTCGACAACGATGCGTGGTACAGTGCTGGAGAATCCGTCGAAAGCGGCTACGATCGACTCAACGAGGAGATCGCACAACGGCTCCGGCTGTTGTTCAACGCTGGCGAGCTGCGTGACGGTGACTGCGTCGCCGAAAGCGTCGTCGACTCGTCGGAGATAATTAACACCCTCTCCGATGGCGTGTCGACGATCGGCTACGCCAGCGAATCCGTCGGGACAGACGACGGTCTTCTCACAGCAGTCACTGGAAACAACGGCTCTACAGACGGCCTCCTCGGAACAGTTACCGGGAGGAACAGTCCCGATCAGGGCGAGTCGGTTACCCGACTGACCAGCCTCGTCCGGAAGGCAACGCTCGGTCAACTCACGCTGCCGTGTGACGTTGCCAGTGCCGATCGCGGACTCGTCATCGCCACGGGCCCACCGGAGTATCTGAGCCGAAAAGGAATCGAGCGTGGTCGCCAGTGGCTCGAAGACGAGACGGCAACCATGGAGATCCGCGGCGGTGATTTTCCGCTCCCCGATGCAGACGAAGTCGGCATCCTCGTCGTCCTCTCCGGTGTCACTGACGTCCCACGAATTGAGCGACTTCAGCAGATCGCGATCGACTCACAGGAGACGACCAAACAGGTCCAAGCGACCGCTGACGACGACTTCGAGGCGTTGATGGACACGAACGGAGAACTCGACGCGCTCTTTTAGCCGCGGGCAACCAGTGGGCCACACCCCTGTACGCGCTCACAAACATTAAGAGAGTTGATAGTGTATAACAGCGAGAGAGCCGTTTCCATGGGAGCGAGTCACTCGCCGTTCCCTCTCTCGTCACTCGTCGACAGCGTGATCACCAATGCCTGATCGAAGCCTCCACCTGCCGGTTGCTGCACAGCCACACGTTGACTCACTGACCGAGCTCGCACGGCTTGGAGAACGCCACGGCTACGAGTACGCATGGCTTCCCGAGACGTGGGGCCGAGACGCCGTGACTGTTCTCACGGACATCGCCCGCGAAACCGACGAGATCGGGCTCGGACCCAGCATCGCCAACGTCTACTCACGATCGCCAACACTGCTCGGCCAGACTGCAGCCACGCTCCAAGAGGTCGCCGACGGCCGCCTGCGGATGGGAATCGCCCCCAGTGGCCCCGCTGTCATCGAGGGCTGGCACGGCGTCGACTTCGATCGGCCGCTTCGGCGAACCAGAGAGTACATCGAGATCATGCGGCTGGTCACAGCCGGCGAAACCGTCACCTACGACGGTCAGATCTTCTCGCTTGCCGGGTTCCGACTGCGCTGTGATCCACCCGAAGAGCCCGTCCCGATCGACGCTGGCGGAATGGGGCCGAAATCCGTCGAACTCGCCGGACGGTTCGCCGACGGCTGGCACGCAACCGTCCTCACTCCCGAGGGACTTGCAGACCGACTTGGCGATCTCCGCCGCGGGATCGAACTCGGCGATCGAGACCCCGACGACGTCCGCGTCACCCTCTCGCTTACCGCCTGTGCACTCGATGATGGCGAGCGAGCACGCGAACTCACACGCCAGCATTTGGCCTTCTACGTCGGAGCGATGGGGACCTACTACCGCAAGTCGCTCTCACGACAGGGCTACGAGCAAGCGGCCAACGAGATCGCCACCGCCTGGGCCAACGGCGACAAACAGGCAGCGACCGACGCGGTTCCCGCAGAATTGCTCGACGACCTCGCCGCAGCCGGCCAACCCGATCGCGCGCGCGAAGAACTCCGGAAGTTTACCTCGATCGACGGCGTTGACGACATCGCGATCGGCTTCCCTCGTGGCGCCTCACGTGGGGCGATCGAGTCGACGATCGAAGCGTTCGCGCCGAACCGGTAATAGCAACCCGCTTACTCGATCGGCAGTGCAGTCGTCTCGATCGTCTCCCGGCGCCCATCGAGGACGCCGAACCGATCGCCGCGACGCCGTTCGAGCCAGTACAGAAGCCGCTCGGCCCAGCGAAGTTTGTGTGCTTTGTACCGATCGACCGACGGATCGTCGAGATCCCAGCCGACGAAAACGAGCCGGGAAGCCCCGAACTGATCTGCGAGGAACGCGGCCCGATCGCCGTCAGTGAACCCACCGAAGTTGGCCACTGGGCCAGTCGGTTCGGCCTGCGTCGTCGCGAGGACGAACTCGTCCGTACAGTCGGGGACGATCGATCGGACGGCCGGCACGTTGTCGCCGTGGGCGTGGACGGCAACCGGCGTCCCGCGGCGGGTGAGCCGGCACACCGTCTCCGGGTTCTTATCGAGATCGGTGACCATACAGTCGACCTCGACACCGCCAGCTTCGAGGGCATCGACAGCCGTCGACGCTGCGATAACGAACGCCGCTTTCTCGGCTCGGCGATGGGCACGCTCGGTCTCGATCGACGGCCCGGCACCCGCGATGGCGACAGTAGCCCCCTCAATCCCAGCGAGTCGATCGATGTCGAACGGCTCGGAGAGGGCAGCGAGAACGTCGCGTGCGTCCTCGTCATCGGCCCGATCGTACCCGAAATCACGGCAGATTGCCTCGTAGACAGGCTCCCACTCGTCGAATTCCATGGTGATACTGCGGACTGGAGGAGTATGTATGATGGGACTGGCGGAGTATTCTGGATCGGCGGAGTATGTATGATGAGACTGGGGGAGTATTCTGAACTGGCGGAGTATGTGTGATGAGACTGGGGGAGTATTCTGGATCGGCGGAGTATGTGTGATCGGGACTGCCGAAGTATGTGTCATCAGGAGTGTCAAAGTGTGCTACGCTGCCGATTGCAACCGCTTTCCGGCGACGACGTCTCCAAATAAAGAGATCCGTATTGTGGGCCGGGAATCGCCCCTCAAAGTACCCCTACCCAAGAGGCTACCCGGCGTCCAGTTCACGTTTTCTAAGCCTGCGATATAAGTTTTCTCTTACCAGAACGTCCCGCAGAAGTCGTTTTTTGCCGTTGTGTCGCGTCGTACTCCGCTACTCAATATGACTCAGACGATCAGTCGAGCAGTTCGATCAACAGATCAGCGAGCCGATCGGACTCACTCGCCGCTTCGTCTGCGACGGCGGCGATCGTCGCCGCCGATCCGATCAGTAGTGTCGTTCCATCACCCGCTATGTGGACGACTGCTCCTTGCTCAGCCGCGGTCGATCCGAGCTGGTGGCGGCGATCGGGAGCCAGGCCCTCGATTTCGATCGCCGACACGTGCCAGTCGTCTGCGATTGACGGGTCGATGTCGTACTCGCCGATCTGTCGGCGGAGGTCTCGCTTCGAGTGGACATCGAGTCGTGAGACCGAAAGGTCGGCTGTCCGTTCGTGCGCTCGTTCGGTAAAGGCGTCGCCGATCAAGGCCGCATCGCGCGTCTCGGCAACATCGTGCGTACGGATTACGTGTGCCCCACGTTCGACTGCCAACGATGTTGCCGCCAGACTGACCGGCAACCGCTCGTCGGTCTCCCGATCAGCGAGTTGTCCCAAGAAATTCTTCCTGTTGATCGAGACCAACATCGGCTGGCCGAGGGCCCGAAACTCACGGAGCCGTCGGAACGTCTCCTGATCGTCCGCGACGGTTTTGGCCTCGCTCCAGCCGCCGAAGGCCGGATCGACGATCGTCTTGTCGGTGAGGCCGTTCTGTTTCAGCGCCTCGTAAATCTGATCGACGTAGTCGGCTTGCTCGGCCCACGCGGGCGATTTTCGCTCGGCCCAGTTGGTTTCTTCGACGGCTCCGGGCCGTTCGATATCCGGCGGACTGGCCATCTTTGCGACAGCCACGTCATACTCTTCACAGACCTCGGGGAGTGCCGGATCAGCAAAGCCACAGATGTCGTTTACCATGTCGAATCCGCGATCGAGTGCTGCCTCGGCCACCTCGGCATACCGCGTTTCGATCGAGAAGATTGCCTCACCGGAGACGCTCGCGATCGTTTCAGTGGCGACGTGGAGGCGTTCGAGCTCTTCTTCTGCAGACAGCACCTCGAAGCGTTTGTTCGCAGATTCAAGGCCGATATCGACGATATCTGCACCTTCACCGATCAGCTCCTCGTCGACGTACTGGGCAGCATCACCGGGGTCGTCGTAGACGCTCGGATCGTAGGGCGACTCCTCGCTGACGTTCAATACGCCCATAATCCGCGGTGGATACTCATCACCGATCCCGAGTCCGGCTGCGTCGACGCTGTTCATACCTCCGCTGAGGAAGGCAGACAAAAAGGATACGCGGTTCCGGCGAACGACGGGAGCGATCGAAGTCGATCGGGTCAGGAGTGCGATCGACCAAGCACCGATAGCGGCGAATCGTCAATCCGGTCAGGAGTGCGATCGACCAAGCACCGATAGCGGCGAATCGTCAATCCGGTCAGGAGTGCGATCGACCAAGCACCGACAGCGGCGAATCGTTGATCGGCGCAACAGCGCCGGCCGTTCCGAGGCTAACTCCCGTTCGAATCCATCGGTCTCCATCGATCGAACAGACCAGTTCGTCGGTCAGCTCCGGGTGGCCGATGTAGTGATCCATCGTCGCAGGGCCGTTGACAGCCAGTTCGCGGGTGGTCCCATCGTCGATGATCCGCGTTTCGACTCCCGGAACCGTCTTTCCGATCGGAGAGTCGCCGGTGACGGCGACTGGCTGCTCGTCGGGTGCCGTCTCGATATGGGTCAGTCCCGTCTCCGGACAGCCGAGGACGCGGGTCGATCCGCTAACCGGTGTTTCGATCGAATCGGCAGCCGGCTCAGCGACGATGACGGTGTTTCCATCGGCCGTTTGTGACAGCTGGAGTGACTCGTACTGGGTTGGCGTGACGAACGTCCGCGTCGCGGTGCCGGCGTTCAACAACGAACTCACCGTATCGGGGTCCCAACTGGTGTGTGGGTGGTGCCGACCGCCAGTGAACAGGCCTGCGTACTGGCCACCGCTCAGCAGTGCGGCGGTCGCACCCGAGAGAAGTTCGATCGGATTCGATAGCGAGAGACTGCCGAGGTGGTGCATCGGGCCATCCGAGACGGCGATCGATTTACCGGCTCGGGCAGCGGCTGTCAGCGCGGACTGATCGTAGACGACTCCGAGTGGCTCACCGCCGGTGTGTCTCCCGTAGGCGACTAACCCACGGTCAACGTCCGATCGGCTGACGACATCGATCCCACTTCGTGTTCCCGTCGTGTTGATGCCGTCGTTGTCGAGAAACGTTGGGAAATCAATTCCCATGCCGCCACTACAATCGACCGTGATGGCGAGACGGACCGCCTCAGCACGGTGGAGAATCGAGAGAAACGGCGTCTCGTCAGTGACGTACGCGGTTCCGTCAGTCTCGTTTAGCGCGACAACGACATCATCAGCACTGAACTCCGTCGGGATCGTCACCGGAACGCAGCCGTTCCGGAGCGTCCCGTAGAACGCAATCAGAAACGCACGCGGGTTCGAAACCCGGATCGCAACGTGGTCTCCAGCAGTAATGTCGTTCGCTCGAAGGCCGCCAGCGAACGCATCCGTCTTCGACCAGAGTCCAGAGAACGTCAGCGACTCCTCACTGACGATTGCCGTCTTGGACTGGTTTTTCATTGAGATTTGCTGCAGTCTCTTTATCGGATTCACCATATATTACCGAGTTGTGTGAATAACTTATTAGCCTTCTGAACATACAGTGCAACATTGTTCAGTACTGTCTGTCATAGGTAAGTATCTCCTAAAACAAACAAAGGATTTGATAAGTAGAAAATAATCACGTTATAATTGGCATTTTTTCTCTATGCCGGTAGGAAATACTTATTTTTCAAGTTGATGGTTGTGGATTGTTACGGACAACTCTGGCACTGGTGCCGATACTCCGTCAACTGCCCCGTGGCATCCGCCTCGTACCGCCTGTGAGAAGCCCGATCGATCGCGAGTAGTCGCCGGGTGAGAAAACAGCCCGATGTGGGCAGTCACCGAAAGCGCGAACCGCAGGTCATACGCAGCAGTGACCATCTCAGTCGGTAGGTGCAATAGTCGAACCACGAAGACTATCTCTCTCAGTCCGCCGTTGTGTCTTCGAGGACGGCAAGTCGAGAATCACGCAGGAGGACCTTCTTGACGATCGACGGATTTTCCAGCAGGCGATGTTTGGCGTGTGCGCCACGTCCACGTCCACGGCCTTCGCGTTCGGACTGAATTACGTTGAGGAAGTTCTGTTCCTGGAGAATTTCTTGAACGCGGCGTTCGGAGAGAACGTCGAAATCGAGTTTCCGCGCGATCTCTTTGTATTGGTTGTAGATAATCTTCGTCGGAAACTCCTTTTCGGTGCTGTTTTCAGTCAGCAACGTCAGCGAGTACAAGATCGCTTTGGCTTGCTGTGGCGAGCCCTCAATGAGCTCGTTGAACCGATCGGCCTCGGTCTTTTCTTTTGCATCACGGACGTGGTCTGCGGTGACCCGCGTCTCGGTTCGTTTCTTCGCGATGCGGCCGGCGTTTCTGAGAATGTCGATCGCCTTGCGCGCGTCGCCGTGTTCCTGAGCGGCCAGTGCAGCCGTCAGTGGGATCACGTCATCAGAAAGAACGTCGTCGTGGAACGCGTCACGGCGTTTTTCGAGGATTTCGACGAGTTGGTTGGCGTCGTAGGGTGAGAAGACGAGTTCGTCACGAGAGAGACTCGATTTGACCCGTTCTGAGAGGTGGTCGGGGAAATCAATCTTGTTCGAGATTCCGATAATGCCGATGCTCGAATCCGATATCCGCCGGTTCTCGCCTGCCCGCGAGAGTTTTCGAAGGACCTCGTCGTCTTCGAGCATATCGATCTCATCGAGAATAACGATTGTCACATCGGTACAGCCGTCGACGGCCTGCCAGAGGCGTTTGTAGTAATCACCGGTTCCAAGCCCGCGGTCGGGAACGGTGACACCACTTTTATCCGGCTCGTTGACGATCTGGGCGATCGTTTTGACGATCGAGGCTTCCGTGTTCTGTTCTCCACAGTCGATGAAGGCGTACTTCACCGTAACGTCGTCGTGTTGGGCTTCCGTGATCACACGCTGGGTGACCGATCGGGAGATCAGCGACTTGCCGGTGCCGGTTTTCCCGAAAATGAACAGATGGTTGGGTTCGCTTCCGAATATCGCCGGATTCAGTGCGTCTGCAACCCGCTGCATCTGTTCGTCACGTCCGACGATTCGGTCTGGGCCGGGAAGATGTGTGATCTCGAGCAGTCGCTCGTCGGCAAAGACCGGATCGTCGTACCGAAACAGTGGATCACGATCGTCGTTCGCAGCCATTGCAGTACCACGAGCCTTCTGACTGGACTGAAATAAACCTATGGAGATCGATCGCGGGTGTAAATCATACAGAAGAGGAGTCAATGGGACGTACTAACGCCGTTTCGCCGACAGTTTCGGTCAGTCGCCGCCCTCGCGTTTGTGAGCCACGACTCCACTCGCAGCTGGGTAGAGAGCGGATTCATATTGCACGGGCACCCCCCTCGCGGATGTAACTCTCGACAACCACGACGAAATTTCCCGTCGATTCGGACATCCGCCCAACCGTGGATTGGATCACCCCCCACACACCCCCATCGCGGATGTAACGGTGAATGGGTGGGGGGAGGGTCGGCTCGATCGGGGTTTTCGGCAATATCTGATGGGTTTGCAGCCGATTTTACATCCGCGAAATAGGTGTGTTGCCATCCAGACCCCCCACACGGATACAGCGTTACAAACGCGAGGGGGGTGTGTCCCCCCTCTAACAACCCCCTCAAACGCCGTTTAGAGCCACTTAGAGTGGGTGATAAACTCGATTTTACCGATCGATTGATCGACCGATCGGTGCGAAACTAGTGGCAGTTCTAGTCTCATACACTACTATTCTAGTCCAACGATAGAGCGTAGTGTATAGAACTACTACTAGTACACATACTAGTATATTCGTAGGTCTCGGTAGGATTCAACAGGTCGCCGTTCAGATCGCAACCCGCTTCGGTCCCAACACACCCATCGTGGATTCCCGCTTGCGTCACCGAAACCGAACACGTCATTTTTGACACCACAATTACTACGTGCTGTATGAACGGCCCACCAGACACATCCGGACTCCCCGCCCACTTCCAGACAGCCGCTCAGCAGCCACTGAAACAACTGTCATGACTGACGGCAACCCAATAGCTCCCCGCCAACGAACACCACCGGCCGTCGCCGTCGTCGATGCAGCGACTCCCGGAAACGTCGGTACGATCGCCAGAGCAATGAAGAACTTCGGCTTTACCGACCTGTTGCTCGTCGATCCACCTGATCTCGACCCCGACGGTGACGCCTACGGATTCGCTGGACACGCCAGAGAAGATATCCTCCCGAACGCGACCGAACTCAGTTTCGACCAGCTCGTCGAAAGCTATCACACGATTGGCTGTACGGCAGTCACCAGCGAAAACGACCGCAGTCACGTCCGGTTTCCGTACTCGACACCCGCCGAACTCGCCGATCGGCTCCCCACTGTCGAGGCACCGACCGCACTCGTCTTCGGACGCGAGCGGGTCGGGCTCACGAACGAGGAACTCGCCCAACTCGACGAATGCTGTTCGATTCCGGCCAATCCAGCCTACCCCGTGCTCAATCTCGGGCAGGCTGCAACCGTCACCCTGTACGAACTCCGATCGATCGCCCTCGATCGGAGCCAGCTACCGGACGTCGAGCGTGTTCGCGCACCCGAGGTGACGATCGATCGGCTCTACGACCAGTGGGACGCGCTCCTCGAATCGATCAACCATCCGGCGGAAAAACACGACAAGACGATGCGAATGCTTCGACGGATCCACGGCCGTGCGGATCTGACCGAACAGGAAGCACACACCCTTCTCGGTATTCTCCGACGAGCGACCGAGCGTCCGTCCGATCGGTGACGGCAGACAGCCGATTGATGTTCCTGTTTCCGAACCACTCTTAATCGGTACAGGCTCCTGTTCACGAAACAACCAGTGGCCACCACAGTAATGTATCACTCTTACTCACTCATACTGGATGATCGATCGACACCGACGGCGGACGCTACAACTGTTCGGATCGGCTGCTGGAATGGCGGTTCTCGCTGGCTGTTCGTCGAGTGACGATCAGAACGGCGACGACGAGTCAGATGATGATGAGTCATCGATCGGCGAGCTTCCCGAGTACGCCTCACTGCTCCCCGAAACCGACGGATCGGCGTATTTTTATGGCGCGATCGATCTGGCGACGATGACCGCACTGGTCGACGATGACGACGTCGACGCGGGCGAGGAGCCGACGGACCCACTGCTCGGGAATCCGATTCTCGTGGCGTTTCTCTGTGCGTTCGGGTTTACCGAACTGAGTGCGTCCCCCAGCGCCGAGGCGTTCGCGGCGAACGACGAGACTGACGGCGAACAGACCCTGCTGTTCGTCGACGGCGTCTACGCGTTCGTGGGGAGCTACGCCGTCGACAGCCTCCGATCGGGGCTCGACGATGCCGGCTACGTCGCCGATCGTGATGAGGAGGCATACGGCGTGTACAGCCACCCAGAAACTGACGACGCTGTCGCGGTCAGCGAGACCGTGTTCGTGTTCGGACAGCACGGCGAAGAGTTCGATGCCGTTGAGGCCGTCGAACGCGTCGTCGAAACTGCGACGGGCGAGCGCGAGTCACTCTCCGAGACAGACGACGAGTTCGAGTCACTGCTCCGGGCGGGCACCACTGGCGGCATCGATCTCTGTCTGTATACGACCGACGACGAGTTCGCTGCAGAAACGCTCGACGACGACCAGCCCGAAGACGACGCCGACGATCTCAGATACGAGTTCGAACCGTTTACCGGTGCACGTGGCGTCCTCCAGCACCTGTCGCTTCCGGATATCGACGGCCGTGCTCGCGCCACCGCCGTCGTCGATTACAGCACAGACGATTTGGTCGACGAAGAGCGTCTCGAAGCCGGACTCGGAACGGATGCCGACACCGTCTCGTTCGA
>LKMJ01006551.1_pt1 | contig 10979 bp, 9 predicted proteins | sample 643391 | NCBI WGS metagenome assembly LKMJ01 (sample SAMN04112250, study PRJNA286221) | soda lake metagenome | biome: soda lake; feature: Kulunda Steppe; material: water; isolation source: sample PL-Br10 brine of Picturesque Lake | place: Russia: Kulunda steppe | collected 2010-07
CGGCCATCGAGGACCGGATTCGAGCGAATACTGGTGAGGTGGACTACCTCGACCGTATCATGGCCCGGAGGGTGGCAATTGAGTTGCATATCGTCTCGAAGGCCAGCGACTACGTGGAGAATGTTTCTGGGCTGACCGAGACCATCACGACCGAGCATGGAGACCGTGGAAAGAAAGCCGCGCTACTGTCGGAGATTCGCCACCGAGACAAGGACATCATTCAGATGCTCAAATCTATTGGAGTCCTCAATGACCCAGAGAGTCAGAAAGCGGATGCCGTTAAGATGTGGCGGAACTTCATCGATAGCGGTCAACAGTGAATCTTTGCGATCTGTAGAGTATGCTAAATCATTAGTGGTGTTGCGGCCAAGTGAGCCATATGCTGTCTGTTTCCGAGGCCCAACTTCTTTTTGCAGGTCTGGCGGCTCTCTTTGCGTTTCTCTCTGTTCTCGTTGGCGTCCTGAAGTGGCGATGGGATGCCGCTGACTCAGAACTCGAACGGGAGAGAAAACTCGAAAGACGGTTTGTTGGCGAGTCAGTGAGCGTCGACTACGATCATCAGGAGATGCCAGATCGTGACGCGCGCATGCTGGAGAGTGCTCTGGATGTTCCGACGGGAAGTATGGGCGAAATGGGTGGCTTGTTTGATGACCCTCACTACGAGTTCGAGTTAGTCGATATTGTTGTGAGTGAGCGAAGCGGTATTGGGTACGGCCTGTCGAAACTGACCAGCGGATTCCAAGGAACGTCCAAACTGACGATAGCATCATACGAGGTCGGCCCTATGTCAGTCGGAGGCACGTCGCAATTCCCGCCAGATATTGAGCAGGTGAGTGGTCTTGATATGGAGACGGAGATAGATTACGAAGAGTGCATCATCCATGTCCAGGCCGATAGGGCAGATGAGCAGGGAGTTGAGGAGGCAATCCAGCAGGTACTCTCCTACTTGGAATCCGAACTCGGTGAGGTATTGGTTGAGTGGGGTTATCCGGGTTCTCGTGAAACCTCGTAGAATGCCGTGAGAGCCGAGTGAGTCGAAGGCCGAGTTTCCCGCTTGATGATTTTAGAATCCGCTAAGGGCAACGTAAAGAGCCGAGAATAAGTCGAGAATGTCGGGTCAGTTATTTATTACGGTGGTTCTTTCTTCGGGAGGATTTTCGCCCGGTGAAGTACTATGTCATCGTAGATGTCCTCAAGCTCACCACTCCCCTGCAGGTCATGGTCGTCGATACAATCAGGGCAGAGACCAATCTTGAGCGCAAATGCCCGTGTCACTTCTCCTCTCTTTTTGGGAGGAATATCCATTTTGGCTACGTTTTCATCCGATGTAACAACCAATTCCGTTTCTCCTTTTCGCTGAGTATTTCCCTGTTGACCTTTCTCGAATAATTCTTCCCCGCAAAGAGCGCATTCAATCGGTTTTTCATAACTCATGTCAATACCTGCATTTTGGAGGGCATTAGTCGTTTCTCTGGAAGGGTGAGGTACGAGTAACTACAAGGGAGTGCCGAGTCAAATGTAGGGTGAAGCGCCCGAAGGCGTCGGGGCGCGAGTGGAACCATGGTCAAATCTAATCGGGATATATGCGAGAGAATCGCTGTAAGGCGTAGCCTCCTTGCGAATGTTGTCCGAGGTGAAAATCCATGCCGCCTCCCGGATTTGAACCGGGGACAGCTCGATCTTCAGTCGAGTGCTCTCCCAGTCTGAGCTAAGGCGGCCCACCTATCACTCCGGCCATCCGCTAAAAAAGGATTTCGAATTGGCTGTCACCGCTGGGCTACCAGTGACGCAGGCCCCGCTGAATATGATAAACCAGGATACGCCGCTTCCTGACTGGACACCGACTAATAACTAGTGCTGATATTCAAGACACGCTTTTGCAGGCTGCGGAGTAAGAACTGCTTATGCAGGCAATCTCCTCACCCGATACGGACTCACAACTCTCGGCCGATACGATCCTCGAGCTACTGGCGAACCGTCGTCGCCGCTATCTACTGTACGCTCTCCGTGACCGCGATGAGCCGATTGAACTCTCACGGCTCGCCGAGCAGATCGCTGGCTGGGAACAGAACCAACCCCCCGACGAGGTCGCAAAAAACGAGTACAAGAGTGTCTACGTCTCATCGGTGCAGTGTCACGTCCCGAAGCTGGCCGACGCTGGCGTCGTCGATCATAATCCAGATAACCACACCGTCATCTTAGGAAGTCGTTTCGACCAGCTCGAGCCGTATCTCCGGGTGGTCGTCCAGGACGAACCCGAGAACTCGACGCTGCAGGCAGCCCTCGAAGAGGAGGCTCCAGACAGCTTCTTCGGACAGCTCAGAGAAAACGTCGCCCGGCTTACCTGAGAAACTAAGACGTTCTGAGAGTGGGATCGGAAATCAACCAGTGGGTTCTGTTATCACGCTCCGTGGGTCAGGTTTTGACCAGCCTGTACAATCCGTGCTGAACTGGATGTGTCTCCGACAGCGAGCAACTGCGGACACCCCACAACAAGTCGACAGACCGCGTGGGCGATATGCTTACATTTCGGCAGTGACTCCTGAGGTGGTTGCACACTGGCCGTGTCCTCGTCTCGACAGTCGTGTTGGGTACCAGTATGCATCCGATAAGCGAAGCATACTGCACATGTCATAACATATTTTATATCAGCACTGGTAACCACAGGTAGTGAGCCAAGTGCTGGCACTACAGCTGACTGCACTCTTCAGTGTGGTGAGTGTCGGATACATTATTTTTGGTGCCTTTCTTTTCAGACGCTGTGATGGGATCGGTGTCAAGAGTCTGAGTCTCTTTTCAGTCTTCTGGGGGATAAAATCCCTCGCCACCGCTATCTCTCTGTACATTTTCTTGAGCTTCGGGATTACCGACGGCGTGGAACTCACCCAGCTCGGAAGTACAGTCCCGGCGGTGCTCCACCCCGTGTTGATCAGTTCCGACCTCGTTTCAGGCCTGTTTGCAGTCGCTGGCATCGTTGCCTGGCTCTGGTTTGTCCTCCAGTACACCCGACGAATTGGCCAGCGTGAAAAAACTGCCATCACCGTACTGGGTGGTGGGACGTTTCTCGTATCGGCACTGAACGGGCTTATTGGTGCCGCAGCTGCCTTTGGTGTCCTCAGTATCTCGCCATCCGTCCGAACGAGTTTCACACAGTTTGCCAACGTCTTCGAAGTCCTCGGAACGAGCGTCGCGGTTGGCGTCGGGATCGCGTTACTCTATACGACCTCGACCCGCCACCAACCGTTTGAACAACGGACTGTCGTTGGCCTTTCGCTCGCGATTGTCTTTCCATGGCTCGTTGGGTATTTTTATCAGTTCGCGCTCGTCACCGATTTCGTCTCGGTCGGCGCACTGTTTACTGGCTCGCTCGCGCTTGGACTCGTTGGGCTGTGGCTCAGTGTCACCCGAGACGGGCTCTTCGAGCAACTACCAGCCTCTCGAACTGTCGGTCGACAGACTGCCTTCGACGTCTCTGATGCCGCGATCGTCGTCGTCGACAACGTAGGTAACGTCTCAGATCTCAATCCAGCTGCCAGCGAACTGTTTTCGGTTACCGAACGCGACAGTATTGGGAAACCACTCGAGACGCTCTTGCCGGAATCAGTCGACGGAGCCACACTCCGCACCTCGGAGCCAACCACCGTTGAACTCCCGAATAGCGGCCGCATTCTCGAGGCGATGACGACCTCGGTGACCGACGACAGCGGTCAACTGATCGGTGAGACAATCGTGTTTACCGACATCACCGACGAGCGTCGCCGGCAACAACGGATTCAGGTGCTGAACCGGGTCCTTCGGCACAATCTTCGGAACGACCTCAACGTTGCCCAAGGCTACGTCGACGTCATGACGATCGAGGGTGCCGAGACCGAACAGTATCAAGAAAAAATCGAAGCTATCTTCCATGACCTCGTAACGATCGGCGAGAAAGCACAGCGTACCGAAACCGTACTGGCTGCCGAGCCACATGTCAACTCCTCAAGCGAGCTGTCAGCAGTCATCGCTGATGCGATCGCGTCCGTCGAAGCCGACTACGGCGAGACACCGGTTTCAGTGACCGTTCCAGACGACACAACCACCCGCATTAACCCGGTCGTCATCCGGGCGATCGTTGAAGAATTGGTCGCCAATGCGGTCCGCCACAGCGGCTGTTCGGAGATCACAGTCACGTACGATCCGGACGACGTGACACTCACTGTTGCCGACGACGGCTCTGGGATACCGAATCAAGAGATTTCGGTTCTCGACAACGCTGAGGAGACGGCCCTCGAGCACGGCAGTGGACTGGGGCTGTGGCTGATCAAGTGGGGGACTGATAGCTTTGGGGGCACAGCACGTTTCGATACTGGTCACGATGGAACGTGTGTTCGACTGAAACTCCCGACTGAACTCGTCGACTAGGCGTGAATCGCCCAGAATCAAGGGGCTCTCGTCGTGGTTTTGGCCTCTTGTCACCTTTAAACTGTCACGAATGGATGACGGAACTCCGGTAACAAATAAATCGTCAAATAATCGAATACAATTAGTCAGTGAACAGTCAGAACCGATGTCCACTCAGAGCGAGTAGCAAGTGTCAGTAACTGGCTCGGATAACAAACTCGTCAGAGGTCGAGGGCGCTCTACACCGTCGTGAACGGTGGCACTGACAGTATCCTCACAGCCAGCGGGTGACCACCACTGTGGGTGGGTCGTCGAGACCCGTTGTATGGACACTGCATTCTCGGCTCGATCCCTCCAAAGACCGGTCGGCCAATCACCTTCCCTACGGTCTGCAGTAGTTGCTGGGGGTAATTTCCGGAAAATATGTTTATCAACAAGTATATTTGTATGTGATTTTTGTTTTTAATTATACAGGCATGGAGTTCGCTCTCCGGGTAGTCCAGCTAACGTTCGCAACTGGGGCACTGATCGGGCTGGCTCTCACCGTGGTGCTCTGGCGAGACCGAACCAACTACCACTCCCCATGGCTCGTGTTGACTGTTTTCAGTGGTACCATCTTCATCCTCCTCCACCTCGGTACGACGGTCAGTTCGGAGCTGGTCGCAGTTACGTCGACCCGGTTGCTCTCCCCGGTGATGGGGGCTGCACTCGTCGTCTTCATCGTGTTCGTCCTCGAGTACACGGGTCGAAGTCGGTACGTCACGACGCCAGTGCTCGTCGTGCTGGCGTGTTATCCGCTTTCACTGGGAATTGCCTCGTTGGTGAACCCAGGGGACGTTTATTACATCAGTCTCAACCCGAACGCGCCGATCGGTGTCAGCGAGGAGTTCGGGATCTGGTTCTGGCTTCACACATCGATCGGGTACGTCGGAGCGCTGATTACGACTGCAATGATCTTCGAACAGTTGCTGCAGACGCGGCGAACAGTCTATGTCGGCCAGGCAGTCAGTCTCGCAGTGGGGATGGTCTCGGTGTTCATGTTCAACGCGTATGCTGTCTTCATGCCGGCGGTGTTCGATACGACGCCACTAGGAATCATGGTCCTCTTTCTCTGTCTGGGAATCGGCTTCGTAAAATACGACCTCGGGGACATCACGCCAATTGCCCACGAGGCAGTTATCGACGCGATCCGCGATAGCGTCCTCGTCATCGACGACACCGACACGATCGTCGATAATAACCCAGCAGCGAGCCGGCTCCTTGGAGATGATCGGTCGCTCATCGGCACGACCATCGAGGACCTCTTTGCCGAGCAGCCGGAACTGGTCGAGTTCTACGAATCGATGACAGCGACGGCGACAGCCGACACCGAACGACTCTCATTCGGTGACCGGCATTTTACTATCGATGTCGTGCCAATAACTGACAGAAGAACACAGGTCGGCTGGCTCGTCATCGTCCAAGACGACACCGAACAGGTTCGCCGCGAACGCGACCTCGAGCGACAGATCGATCGGCTCGACCAGTTCGCGACAGTCGTCAGCCACGACCTCCGGAACCCGATCTCGATCGCCCGTGGATTCAGCAAGCAAATCAAACAGACCGGCGACCTGTCTTACCTCGAGAAGGTTCTGAACGCGGTCGATCGGATGGACGAGATCGTCGACGAAGTCCTCACACTCGCTCGCACCGGCCAAGTCACCGACCCGTCACGGGTGGAACTAGCACCCCTCCTCACGGAGGCGTGGGCAACCGTCGAAACGAAGGAGGCGACCCTCTCGATGACACAAGCAACTCGATCGGCCACGATCATCGCAGACCCAGCACCCACCAGACGACTCTTCGAGAACCTCATGCGAAACAGCATCGAACACGGGGCAAGTGAGGCGTCAGCCACAGACCTCACCGTAGAAATTGACGTCGAACACCACGAACTCGGTACGCTCACGATTACGGTCGCCGACGACGGATCGGGAATTGCTCCCGAGGTTCGCGATGAGCTCTTCCAGGAGGGATCGACAACCGGGGGGACGGGACTCGGGCTGGGAATCGTCAAACAGATCGCTGCGGCCCACGGCTGGACGATCGAGGTCGGCGAGAGCGACGACGGCGGTGCCGCATTCGAACTACACGACGTTGGGGTTCCGATCTCCGAGTCGTGAGCAGGCAAACACTCTAGCCGCGCGTTATTCCATCGACCGAGTCACCGAGTTCCTCAAAAACGAACTCGTGAAACGACTGTAAGGCAGCGCTCTCGTCTTCGGTGAGTACCACGTCACTGGCCGACAGCGTTGCGAGGCCGAACCCGCGCGGGTCGGTGAGTCGAGTACCTGACGGGAGAGAAGTATCTCACCAGCGTCGAGTCCGGTGACGAGTGACTCGAGGTCTGCGATACCGATCAGGGGTTCTCCAACCGGAAACTCGGGGTAGTGGTACTCGCCGTCGGGTGGATCGTTCTCGTCACGCCAGCTCTTCGCGTAGACGTTCCGGTCCTCGAGACCGGCGTAGTCGGCGGTGAGATATCACAGCAGTGACTCCCAGTGGTCCTCGTCGTACTCACGATAGGGGAAGGCCCGCCGGAGAATCGTCTTGCCCTCCTGTTCGGGCCTGACGTCGGCGAGTGGCCGCTCGAGATTCCGGTAGATATCGTTTGTGAGTGATTGCAGCGGTGAGACGTACAGACAGTAGCCGCTGTTTTCGAGGCCACCATCAGTCGATTCCGCAGTGGGTGACTCACAGCGGCTCTTTCGATACAACGAATCGATGATCGCGGTGAAACTCGCAAGCGTCTTCCCAGAGCCCGTCGGCGCACAGATCAGTGTGTTCGTCCCCTCGGCAATGTGGGGGATCGCACCGCGCTGAGGCGGTGTAAAGAACCCCTCGTTCTCGGGGACGAACGCACCGAACGCCTCGAGCCACCACGCCTGGATCGTGGGCTCGAGGGTGGCGAACACGTCGGCGTCCGTAATCGTGACCGCTCGAGGTCGAACGGCAGCGTGGCCGACTCGACCGGGAACTCATCGGACATTCCGTGTAGGTCGTCCGGGGACAGGTCGATAAGAGCGTTTGGACACCGGCCCGGGTTCGGTGAGCCAGTACGTCGAGGCAAGGAACCCTAACAATGTTGGGCAGCAAGAATATACATAGTGCTTATGATTATCAGGCATGGACGCTGTCACAGTCACGCTTCCTGCACGCCTTCGGCAACACTACACGGCAAAGCTGGGAGCGATTTTTACTCTCGTTACCGTCGTGACCATCGCGTTCGGTGGGGCACTGTGGCTCGAGATTCAGGCTGCAGTCGAGACAGGGTCGCCAGGGGCTGTCGCCGACGTCGGGCTGTCGGCGATTCTGGGTCTGATCGTCCTGACGGTGATTAACCTGGGGCTGGTCGCAGCGACCGTTGGAGGCAACACCGCAGCCTCACTCTCGACACTATCGGCCAAAGCGACCGCGATGGGTGAGGGCAACCTCGAGGTCGACCTCGAGAGTCGTCGCGAGGACGAGATCGGCGATCTGTATGACTCCTTTGCCGAGATGCGTACCTCACTCCGTGAGTCACTCGAGGAGACCGAAGCCGCCCGCAAAAATGCCGAAGAAGCCACAGAGCGCGCCGAAAGCGCACGGCGTGACGCCGAGAGTGCCCGCGAGGAAGTCGAGCGCGAACGTGAACGTCTCGCTGCGGTCAACGAGGATCTCGAGGCTGATGCTGAGCGGTTCTCGGCGGTGATGGCCCGGTGTGCCGATGGCGATCTCACCGCACGGATGGACGCCAACGGCGACGACGCGATGGCCGAGATCGCGACCTCGTTCAACGAGATGATGGACGGCATCGAATCACTCGTTTCCCAGATCCAGGGGTTTGCCGTTGACGTGACGACGGCGAGCCAGACGGTCCGTACCAACGCCGAATCGGTACGTGCGGGCAGCCAGCGGGTGAGCGAGACGATCGACGACATCGCTGACGGGGCCACCGACCAGACCGAGAAGATCCAGGAGATTGCCGCCGAGATGGACGACATCTCGGCGACGACCGAAGAGATGGCTGCAAGCGCCTCCCAGGTTGCTCAGACCTCGGCGGCCGCCGCAGCGGCAAGCGAGAACGGCCTGGAGACGGCGACCGAAGCGATCGGGGAGATGGAAGCGATCGAACGCCAGACCGACGCCGCCGTCGAGGCAAACGAGGAACTGTATGAGGAGATCCAGGCGATCGGTGAGGTGACCGAAATCATCACCTCCATCGCCGACCAGACGAACCTGCTGGCGCTGAACGCCTCGATCGAGGCGGCCAAAGCAGGTGGCCAGGGCGACGGGTTCGCTGTCGTCGCCAGCGAGGTCAAATCACTCGCCGAGGAGACCAAAGAAGCGACCCAGGACATCGAGGAGTCGATCGAGCGCATCCAATCGAAAACCCAGACGACCGTCGAGGACATCCGCGAGACGAGCGATCGCATCTCGGGTGGCGTCGCAACCGTCGAAGAGACCGTCGACTCGCTCGAGCGGATCGTCGACGCCGTCGAGGAGGCAAACACTGGGATTCAGGAGATCGATACCTCGACCGACCGGCAGGCAGAGTCGGCCGCCGAAATCGTGAGTACGATCGACGAGGTCGCCGAGATTTCCGAGGAGACGGCGGCGGAGGCGACCGATGTAGTTGGGGCCGCCGAAGAGCAGTCCAGTGCTGCGAGCGAGGCCGTCAAGCAGGTCGAGACACTCGACAGTGATGCCGAGACGCTGCTTTCGGCACTTGAGGACATCGAGGTATCGCCACCCGAAGCCAGCCACGAGACCGGACTCGCAGTCGAGCGCAGTCCGACACAGGCCGCCACCGATGGAGGCGAGCCACGATGATCGAGCCGACGACCTGGTTCTGGCTGGGTGCCGTCGGGATGGCCGCTGGGACGATCGTCTTCGGGTGGGGTGGCCTCGCCACAGAGCGAGCCTACCGCCAGTACTACGCGATTCTCGGCGCGATCAGTTCGATCGCGATGATCGCATACGCCCTGATGGCCCTCGAGGTCGGCTGGCTCAGCGTCGGGGACGGCACCGTGTTCGCCCCGCGGTATATCGACTGGATTCTGACGACGCCCCTGCTGTTGTTGTTCCTCGGATTACTCGCGGGCAGCGACCGCCGGGAACTCACCGTCGTGCTCGGTGTTAACACCGTCGTCATGGTACTTGGGTTTGGGGCTGCGCTGGTGACAGGGCTGGTTGGCTATGCACTCTTTGCCGTGGCGTCGGTTGCGTACGTTTACCTGCTGTACCTGCTCCTGGGACCGATGACGGCCCGGGCAACAGAGCAGACGACCGGGCTGACCTCGCTGTTTACTAGCCTGCGAAATCTCACGGTGATCCTCTGGTCGGTCTATCCGGTTATCTGGCTACTCGGTCCAACGGGCGTCGGCGTGCTCACCGTGACCGTCGACATCGTCCTCATCACATACCTCGACGTGCTGACGAAAGTTGGCTTCGGGCTGGTCGCACTGAACGCAAGCGCCGTCATCGAGTCCGAACTTGGAGAGTCACTCGCCGATGCGGCCCCGAGCGCCATAGATACACAATTTTGAGTAGAATTAACATACTAAATAGAATTGAAATACGAGAAAGCTTGATATTTATCGAGTTCGTAGCTATTCGTACTGAATGACTTCCAGCTCCACTCCATGGGCACCCGGGCAGGACGAACTGCTCGGCGCGCTCGGGGAGTCAAGCGGGCTTTGGTATCTGACCGAACATCTCCAGGACGCGATCGTGGCGTTCGAACTCGTAAATGGAGAACCGGTTGTTCGGTACGTAAACGAGGCGTTCGTCGAGACGTTTGGCTACGAACGGACAGTAGTACTCGACGAGCCCCTGAACACGTATATCGTTCCTGAGTGGCTGAAGTCAGAGGCGAGTGCTCTCGACGAGCGAACCGAAAACGGGGAGGTCAACTACCAGCGTGTCCGCCGACAGACCGCAACTGGCCTCAGAGAGTTTCTCTACCGTGGAATTCCGTATGCAGACAGTGAGCAGATCGATGGCGTTGCCATCTACACCGACCTCACGGCAATCGTCCGTCGAGAACGCCAGCTCAAGGTATTGAATCGACTCCTGCGACACAACCTCCGGAACGAACTCACCGTTATCAACGGCGGCGTCGAACACCTCCTCGCCGAGGTCGAACGCGAGGACGAAGCGGTCACTACCCTCCAGTCGTCGCTCGTTGTGGCAGTAGAGAATTTGCTGTCACTGACGAACGAAGCCAGTCACATCAACCGCATTCTCGACGCCGACTCCCCGGACCCCCACGAATTCGAGGTCGTCCCACTCCTCGAAGAAAGCGTCGCGGAGTTCCGAGAGCGATATCCGGCAGCGACGATCGAGGTGGTCATCCCTGACTCGATGACACTGCTCGCGACGAGTGAACTCCAGACCGCTGTCGAGAGCTTACTCGAGAACGCGATCGAACACAACCCGGCGGCGAACCCACGAGTCAGACTGACACTCGAGCCGGTCGGTGACGAACAGTGGGCCGATCTTACCGTCTGTGACGACGGGCCGGTGATTCCACCCTCCGAGCAAGCAGTTGTTACCGGCACAGCCGAGATTACCCCCCA
>LKMJ01006552.1_pt1 | contig 10975 bp, 7 predicted proteins | sample 643391 | NCBI WGS metagenome assembly LKMJ01 (sample SAMN04112250, study PRJNA286221) | soda lake metagenome | biome: soda lake; feature: Kulunda Steppe; material: water; isolation source: sample PL-Br10 brine of Picturesque Lake | place: Russia: Kulunda steppe | collected 2010-07
CTATTTCGACTGATAAAAACGGTTGAAAGGCGGGAAATAAAACATTTAAATAACAGAAATCAGGTGAAAAATACGCGCTTGTAGTCTTGCATATCAGGATTTGATCGGATTACCGTATAACTCGATTGCGTGACTTGATGGATCAGATCGTCTCTGGGGAATTCGACTAGATCTGCTCCCTCACACACACCGTGTCCACCCCTGACACCATCCGCTCCAACGCGTCCGTATCGATCCGGTCAAAAAATTGGATGTACGGCTCGAGATGGGCCTGCACCGAGAATGTCAACGTTATGTATCCGTCTGTTGGAATGCATCGATATCCTCCTGTGAGTAAACGCCGTTTGGCTGAAGAACGATTCCGGTGAACCGGTTGCCATCCTCTGTAAGACTCGCAAGCTGGGAATCATTATCTGGGGTAATTTTCTCCCAAGTCATTTTGCTCCTCACCATCCCATCGTCAGTTGAAAAGTGGGTGATTCGACAGTTTTTGTCTTCGGGCTCATCGACCACTGATACCTCGCGGACTGTGGCTTCTTCGATGATCCGGCTACAGATTTGGCCCCAGTACGGGAGACCAGCAATGTGCTCACAGTCTTGATAGTCGTCCCCACAAATCGAGCATAGAAACTGGTCAACCACTAACCCGGGGCTCAGATACGTCTGTGGTGGGAATACAAACGTCTCGATCCAATTGTACTTCTCTCGTAAATTCTGTATATCCTTAGTCCGCGTAAATGTATGGGCGACTTGGGCGGATTGTATGAAGTCCTGGGCATCAACTAATTCGCTCCACGCCGTTCCCCAGTCCTGGTTCTTCAATGCGAGCCACATATTCAATTCAGCGCGCACCGCTTTACAGCCGCATCGCATTGCAAGCAGGAGATTCGCGGTGTCCTCATCGCGCTGTTCAATCGCTTCTTGTTGGTGACCGTTCACCGTCTGAATAAATTCAGTTAGGTTCTCGACAGCCTCCAACTGGAGTTCCGTATCTCGTGGAAGAAATGTCAGGGTCTGTGCGTCGCGAGCCAAGTCCCGATACTCGGTAAGTAAAGGAACCCCGTTCTCAGTCATCGTGATCAAGTTCCTCATCTATCTCTGATAACACAGTGTCGAGGTCGTCCGGGTGGCCTTTGTACTGGAATGTTTCCCACTCACTATCTGCTGTTTCTTGTTTGATCGTGATGTCGACTTCGCGCTCAGCTTTTGCAATATAATAGTCACCGATCGATCGGATGGCTGTCTTAATGACATCCTTGTTCTCCCGATAGAGCGCATAGGAAACAGCCAATGCAGGAATCCCGATTTCGACCGACCGCTCAACGGCGATAGACGCCGAGTCGTCCTCTGTCGCCAACTGACACTGGACATCTTTCGAGGCTAAGACTTTCCGAATCGTATCGGTCTCATTTTCATAAACGTAGAGTTCATCGTTATCCAGTTCCACCCGTTCACGAGGGAGCAGGTAAATCGAATCTGCATCTGTTGGCAATCCCTGAAGAATTTCAGGATAAGAAGGCTGTAACATACTATACCGTTCACAGGTGGTCTTCAAAAACTCTCCCTGTCTGTGTACGATTCAAAGAGCTCTATCGGTTATCTTCTCTTCGAAGAACCATGATAGTCTCTTGTCCGAGGTAGACCAGGATTCAGGAGATTCTCCAGATATCCACTTTAGATACGACAATCTTGTTTTGCTGGATGAGCACGAAAAGGGCTTGTACCGATAGGTGTCGGTTACGAGTTGAATAGGGAGTCCGCTAGGTCGCTGCAGTATTGGGGGTTATCCTCGTCTTGGTGATGGGTATTCGGGATGACGTCACCGTCTACCTGGAGTTCGGGTGTTCCGTCACTGTCGGTGGTGAAGTAGGCGATGTACCAGATCACGCCATTCAGATTATCATCCAGTAGTGACCACCCTTGGAGAGCGTCATCGGGGTCACGAACGAGACGATCGTCGACGGCTTGGCCTGTCTCACTGTCGTACGTTAATTGGATTTTCAATGACCCGTAGAGTGAGGATACGACCTGTTCGGGCATGATTTCTGATGGGTATCCCCCCCTTAGACTGTCTTGATGTGGGCCTGCACTTGGTCGTCGACGGCTTCTGTGGTGGCGCTGATCAGCTGGTCCCGAAGTTCTCTATACGTGTGTTCATCAGATGAACTCAAGAGGAGCAGAGATAGAGCGGACTGGTTAGCGGAAAAATGCTATACAGAGAGGGAAAATTCAACGGGAGATCTCTTCAATAGAGTTCCGAATATGCATTAACTACCTTGTCTCCATGCGTGGGGAGTGCGTGGACGGTGTAGTGACCATAATTAACATCCTCAAAGACTCCTGTATCGTCATTAGGGTGTACCTCTCGGACCCGATGAAGTTGTAGAGTCTTCATTGTTATTTCGCCGTCAGAGGATTCATAGTCTCTGATTTCAACGTCAGCACCAGCAGGAACTTGTCCGATTAGCCCACCGTCCACATTCGGTGTGTTCTTTGCTGGGAAAAAGACAAGACCGCCATCACGACAAAGTTCCCACATTTTGTCCATTGATACATCCCAGTCCTCTTCACTGATTGCTGCGTCTGAAATGTGGGCACCGACACCCCAGTCAATTCCAAAACGACGCTCTTTGTACATCTGTATCTTACCCTCGTCAGAGAGAGCGTTCTTGTCCATAGCAGCTACGACGATACTAAATGGGGCGTCGGTATCTCGTGGGTCAACAAGCATCCATATGTGACCAGTACTGGTTAGTAGATAAATGTACTCTTGCAATCATTTAGTTGATGTGCCTGGTATTCTGTAGGATTACCCTGCTGTACAAGCGTTTGCAGTGTTATATGTCATATATTAATTGTATTTTGTATCACTCGATTTTGTTATTTGAATTATGTCCTCTCGTATCAATCACCGTTGATTCTATCTAAAAGGCTAATACTGGATTGATAGACCACTGCTTTACTCACTTGTGTGTCAAGTTTTATCAACAAGGAGCGGTATTGGTCGGTATCCGATATCGCGCCAAATATGTCGACACAAACAACTCTAAACTACCGCAAGAATCGCGACTTATTCTCAAATTACCACCTTGACGAGCACCTGCCGGAAACAGAGGCATGGGACCAAGTGGACGATGAGGAACTCCAAGCAGCGTATGATGATATCAAACAACTCTGGGAGCGCGAAAAGAGCACTGCTCCAAAACGAAACGAATCCCAACTTGAGGAAAAGTTTATTCGGCCAATGTTTCGAAAGTTGGGTATCTCTTTTGAGGTCGAAGAGAGTACAGAAAGTACACAACGACGACCTGATTACGGCTTTTTTGAAAACCAAGAAGATGGTGTCGACGCGTTCCAGCGTCGCGAAGAGGGCGGTGATTTCTACAAAAATGCAATTGCAGTTGCTGACGCAAAGCGATGGGGTCGGAAGCTGGATACGCGAGGGAAAAAGAAAAGAGACTACGAAAATCCAAGCCATCAGATTGACCAATATCTCCGTTTCACATCAACTACGTGGGGTGTTCTCACCAATGGCCAAAAGTGGCGTCTCTACTACAAACCAACGAGCCATCGACTGGACTCTTACTACGAGATAGACCTTCCAACGGTTCTCGAACAAGGAAGTCTTGATGATTTCAAGTACTTCTATCTTTTTTTCCGTCGTGAAGCATTTGTGCCAGATGTATCTGGTGACGCATTCCTTGACGACGTCTATGAGGAGTCCAACGTATTTGCACAGGAGTTAGGAGAAGATCTCCAAGACAACATCTACGAGGCAATTAAGCTCCTCGCAGAAGGTTATCTTCAATACTCTGAGAATGATCTTGATGAAAATAATCTCAAGTTGATTCACGATAGCTCACTCATCTACCTCTATCGGATCATCTTCGTTCTCTATGCAGAAGCAGAAGGTCGTGATCTACTTGATACAAATAATGAAATTTACGAGTCACAATACAGTCTCAATCAACTGAAGAAGGAGGTTGCTAACGAGATCGAGAGCGGTGACCCGAAGTATCGTGATTGGCAAAGTAATCTTCAATCCCGTTTGGATGAGCTTTTTACCCTCATCGACCAAGGGAGCCAGTCGCGCGGGATTCCCCAGGAAGACCTGTATATTCCTGCTTACAATGGTGGACTGTTTCGAACTAATCCCGACAAGTCTGGGAGTGAGGAGGCACGGTTTCTCGCGAACAACACAGTCGGTGACGAACATCTTGCTCAGGTCATTGAACTCCTCACACGAAGTGAGAGTAGCAACGGTGATGGGAAAATATTCGTCGACTATTCGTCGCTTGATGTTCGCCACCTCGGAAGTATCTACGAAGGCCTGCTAGAGTACCAGCTTAACGTCGCTGATGAGCCATTGGCACTCGACGATGGAGAATACGTTGTAACCGACGGAAGCAGCGAGACTATTGTGGAACACGGTGATGTGTACCTCACGACAGACAGTGGGGAGCGAAAGTCTACTGGGTCATACTACACTCCAGAGTATGTTGTTGAGTATATTGTCGAGGAGACACTTCGTGGGCAAGTAGACGAGATTCGCAAGGATGTCGTGATGGATGAAGAGTATCAGGATGGGGGATACGCAGCAGAGTTTGCCGAGCGTGTATTCGACCTCAAGATTCTCGATCCAGCGATGGGGAGTGGTCACTTCTTAACCAGCGTTGTAGACTACCTCGCTCGAGCTATCATCACCGAGCAGAATCGGGAAGCCGACGAAAAAAATGGAGATGTTATCGATGATGAGCATGACATCAACTGGGCTAGGCGGAAAGTGGCGCAACGATGTATATATGGAGTCGACATTAATCCGCTTGCAACAGAGCTTGCAAAGGTTTCTCTATGGCTTCGGACACTCGCAGCTGAGCAACCACTTGCGTTCCTTGATCATCACCTGAAAACGGGTAACTCGCTTGTGGGGAGTGATATTCAAGATGTGTTAGTCGACAATAATGAATCAAAAGCCGAACAGGGTCAACTGACGCTTGAACAGTCTTTCGCTCACACGAGGAAAAAGGCTTTAGATCATGTCATGGACCGGTTCTCGGAACTCCTCGCAATTGACAACGAAACACTTGAAGATGCGAAGGAGATGGAAGATGTGTATCAGTCTGTCCGGAGTGACCCGCTGTATCAGAAGCTCCTTGCAATGGCTAACGTTCATACGGCGGACCAATTCGGGCTCGACATCCCTAGCGATGCAGACAAGCGGATGGCAGAGGCACTTCGTGGCAACTCGTGGGAGGATATTGAGGGACAAGATTGGTTCCGTAGTGCGCAGGCGATGGCTGACGGTGAGCACTTCTTCCACTGGGAGCTTGAGTTTCCAGTCGCATTCTACGACATTGATGGAAACCGAATGGAGAACGCTGGATTCGACGCTGTGATCGGGAATCCACCGTATATACCAACAGAACAGCTACCTGACGAATACAGAGAATACCTGACAGATGTATTTGATGAAGTTCTACACAGAAAGTACGATAGTTCTATTGCCTTCCTACAGCAATCTTTCCAGCTTACTAAGCTAGAAGAGGGGCTTGTCGGCATGATCACTCCGGTTGTTTGGGAGACTGGTGAGAATTATGAACCATTCCGAGAATACAATTTTATATCAGGCAATGTGGGACTTCGTACAATAATTAACCTCCCCTTCGACATTTTCAAAGGTGCGTATGTAGATACGAATATTGCGATATTCTCTCCGGGGGAGAAAAGTGACATATTTTCTGTTCGTGAATTTGATAAGAGAGAAAGTATTTCGAAAAGTAACCCCTTGAAACAAGGACATACTAAAATCCCGACAAATTATCTAGAAAGTGATCCTGGATACAAAATATACTTTGACAAAGAGTACTACGAACTTCTCCAACGATTTGACCAAGAGAAATTTGGACGTCTTGGTGACTTCACTGACGCTCGTCAAGGGATTGTTGCTTCATTTTATGATTATTCTAACTCAAAAGAGTCCGAATTTCACCAGCCATACCGTGAGGCAGACGTCTACAGGTATGAATTTACAACAACTGAAGAGAAGTATATTGATTTTAGCGAAGAGGAATCATTACGGGAATATTATACTCAACCACGGATTTTGGTTCGTCGGATAGTGAACCGTGATGATCGGCTGATGGCAACCTATGTGGAGGATGACTTTGTAACAAAGAAGGACCTAAATCCATTTATCAAACGAACGAAAAAACATGATCTTAAATATATCTTGGCATCTCTGAATAGCTCGCTTCATTCTTATCTTTACGTTATGTCCTCTGCCTTAGCCACAAAAGATGACTTCCGACAGACTACACTCTCTGAGCTTCGAGCACTTCCAATTAGAGAGATTCCCTCCAATACCAATGAGAGTGAACAAAACACTCGTGCAGAAGAATTTCTCAATAAATATCGAGACTATATGAACACAAACCAAAATAAACCTACTCTCCCGGAGGGGCTTGTTGCTAGTCATGACACTCTAGTCAGTCTAGTTGACATAATTATGGAATTACGTAATGAGCGTAAAAGCATCAATCTCAACCTGTTCGATTATCTCAGTAACTACTCAGAAGGACCTAAACTCCCTGATATTGGCTTCTTCCAGCCGACAAAATCGAATATCCTAGATGCTACAGCAGCAGAGTATGAAAAATTACAGATTGAACGGACTAAAGTGGAAATTAATGAGTCATCTCTTACTGTTTATGCAACCGCTCGCTACAAACCGGAAGACGAAGATGAATTTAAAACCGATACATACGGGTACACAGAGACAGAGTTTAAAGAAGCATTCACACTCACTAATCTTTCGGACAAGGACGCAGCCCTTATTAATGAATTCGTCCCAGTCGCCGTTGAAAAAGCGGGTGGCTTCGCGGACTTTCGGGATAACGCCACAAAGACGAGTTCTTTGATAGACCGGCTCAAATTGATGACACTCCCCGATATTGACGACGTCGACGACGACCTAGAACGATTCATCAAGGTCAAAAATCGCGCCGAAGAGCTCGACGAGAAAATCGAAAAGACAGACAAAATGATTGATGAGATAGTGTATGACCTATACGACTTGACCGACAAAGAAATCGAGATCGTGGAGTCCGCTGTAGCTGATGACTGACTTTGATGTTGGCGACCAGATCACGTTCGCCGGTGGACGGGGTGAGATCTCCAAGATTGAGGAACGGCCGAATGGGAGCCATCTACTGCACGTCTACACCAGTGAAGGCAAGCTCCAGAAGCTACCGAGTGGACTTCCACATATCAAAAGGGTCGACTCGATTGTCGATCGCCTCACTGCCAAACAGATCGCCAACCCGGTCCACCACGACCTTCGCGAGCGTGCTACCCGACTCGACCTCGCATACCGGTATGACCGGTTCCTCTCACTGACGAACAACCGGATTAAGATCGAACCCTACCAGGTCAAGGCTGCGTACGAAATCCTGAATTCGTACGACCATCGGTACCTCATCGGTGACGAGGTCGGCCTTGGGAAAACCATTGAAGCAGGAATTGTTACAGAGGAGCTCATCGCTCGTGGTCGGGCCGAACGTGTCTTGATCGTCGCCCCAGCACCTCTCACGGTACAGTGGCAAAAAGAAATGCGTGAGAAGTTTGACCGCAACTTTGTCATCTACAATCGCGACACAGTCCGGACGTATCGCAAGTCGCACCCGAACCAGAACGTTTGGCTTCAAGAAGACATTATCATCACTTCGGTCGACTTTGCGAAGCAGGATGATGTGCTTGAGGCACTGAGAAATCTCGAAGAGGAATGGGATCTTGCCATATTCGACGAGGCGCACCACCTTACTGCTCGTCGATCGAGTGACGATTCGGTCGAGCGAACTCAGCGCTACAAGGTCGGCGAAGCAGTGGCTCACAACTCAGATGCACTCTTGTTAATGACTGGCACGCCACACAAGGGCAAGTCTGACCAGTTCTATTTCCTAACCGGCCTACTGGATCCCTACCGCTTCAGTCACGAGTCAGACATCAACCCTGAGGCTCTTGAGGATCTAATGATCCGTCGTCTCAAGGACGAAATGTACGAGACCGATGGAACTCGAATGTTCCCTGAAAAGAACATTGAAGCCCTTGGTGTCGAAATGTCCCCAGCTGAGCAGAAATTATACGATGGCGTTACTGAGTACATTCGCGAATACTACAACCTCGCTCAACAGGAAGAGAACCAAGCTGTCGGCTTCACGATGGTCATCTACCAGAAGCGACTCGTCTCGAGCATTTACGCTATCCGTAAGTCGCTGGAAAACAGAATGCGCGCGATCCAAAGCGACGCTGTCGCCGAAGACCTCCCCGAAGATGTCCAGCAACTGATTCCGCGGTATAGCACTGAACCAGAAACGATGACCGATGCAGAGAGGGCACGGGTCGAAGAGGAACTGGAAACAGTGACGCTCACACAGAACCAGTCACAGGTCCAAGCGGAACTGGATCGCGTCAAAGAGCTCTGGCAGCAGGCGAAACAAATCAAGACAGATCGGAAAGCACAGATGCTCAAGCAGTTCGTCGACCGAATTCTCGATGACGATCCTGACGAGAAGATTCTTATTTTCACCGAGTACACGGATACGCTCGAATATCTTCGTGACGAAATCTTCTCAGACTACGATGTGACCCAGATATATGGCGGTCTCGACCAGGCCCAGCGTCGACGAGAGATGGCCCGGTTCGAGGAGGAAGCAAACCTAATGCTTGCGACCGACGCAGCGCAAGAGGGTCTCAATCTACAATTCGCTCACATCATGGTCAACTACGACTTGCCGTGGAATCCTACTCGGATCGACCAGCGGATGGGTCGCCTGCATCGGTACGGTCAGGAGCACACCGTTGAGATTCGCAATCTGTTTTTCAAAAATACACGGGAGAGCGAGATCCTCAAACTCCTCGTTGAGAAGATGAACCAGATCGAATCCGACCTAGGTATGCGGTCAGACGTCCTTGGTCGTGTCCTCGAGGATGTCGACCTCGATCAGACGATTATGACTGCAATCGCGAAGGACCAGTCCCAAGACGAGATAATCGCCGATATCGATCAAAAAATCAGAGAGCGAAAAGAGGCTCTTGAGACAGTCGAAAACGAACTGCTCATTCGCGATCGATTTGATCTCTCTGATGAGGACGAAGAGATTCTCGATGTAATCGACCGAAGCCAACACGGCGATGTGAGTAAGGATGATATCGAAATCCTCGTTCGAGAGTTCTTCGACGAGTTCGGAGGTGACATTCGAGGTGTTCGACCAGGACCCGCTCGGTCTGAAGGAGATATTTTTCAGCTGGAGGTGCCAAATGTGCTATCTGGTGGTCAGGTCTCCAACCAGTACAAACAGGCCACATTCACGCGGAAGGTGGCTCGTGAGCAAGATAACATCGACTTCATTGCACTGGATCACCCGCTCGTCCAATCGCTCATTGACTTCTGTCACGACTCAGATCGTATTGAAGGCGAGGTTGCTGTCAAAGTAGCAGCCGATGAGGAAGCCACACCAGGCATTTGCTTCACATACCGACTCGGGTACGTCTCGGGTGCAGGGGATGCCGTCACGGAGAAACTAGCCCGACTATACGTCACTATAGACAGGGAATTAACAAATAACATACCAGCGTACACTGATACGTTGTCGCCGAACGAGGTCAACCAGTCACAGGAACTTGATCAGTTAGCAAATATTGCCAAAGATCTACACAGTGTTGCCGACATGAGAGCTTGGGATGAGGTCGAATCATTCGCTGAGGAAGCTCGTGAAGAGCGTGAGCGAGAAGTCGAAATCAAGCGAGAACATGCTGAGCGACACTTCCAAGAACAGATTGAGAAATGGGAAGAACGACTGAATCAGTACCAAGATCAAAATGGGCCAAACAAAGATATGTCTGCACCGATTGGAAATGCAAAGCAACAGTTGGACTCACTCCGTCGTGAACGTAAAGCCGAATTATCTCGGCTAGAAGAGGAGCGACATGTGACTCCAGAAGAGCCGGACTTAGTTACAGCAACGTATGTTGTCTCACCAGTAGAGCAAAAATGATACCTATGCTATTAATTTTTGATATATGTATTGACATCTGATTTTATAGTCAGCAGACATACGCTCCCAAAATATCATTACTGTCCACGTCTAGAGTATCGTTGAGCAGGTCTACGAGTACCATGGTACCGCTCATTACGACCTGCTCATTTCTCAATATGCATGAACTAGCCTCTATCAGTCTGAATCTTTATAAAATAATCAACTAATACGATTTGAGCAGTATTAGCGTGTGCGGTTGAATTGGTCAGCTCCTTCGTAGAACCAAAAGCCACCTTCGCGCATGGCTTGGCCGACTATCTGATGCATCGAAACCATGTCATCAAATTCCGATTCGTTAATATAGTCGAATATGTCTGCGAGCGGGACTACGGTTTCGTGGTCAATCCGGATTGGATCTCTGCCGTGTTCCCTAACAAACGCCTCGCTATCAAGCGGGAAATCCTCGTCTTCGTCGACCTTCTTTGCGATTACCGCGTGGCCGTACTGACGTCCCCCCTCACTACCTTGTTCCCCATCAGGATCGTGTGGCCAATCCATACCGTATAATATCCATAGTGGATCCTTAGTCTTACGCTCTTGACCACAAACGGCCTGCCTGATGGTTCAGTCAGCATCGTATAGCTACCGTGATCACTTCCAATACAAATCAGAGCGTTTCTCAACTTTCCGGTCGAACTATGTGGTTTCAAGTATTATCTTGGTATTGAAATTGATAAATAAAGTCAGGAGGTCACCGTGTATGTTTCTCTTTCCAACATTACGGTACCCACTCTGCTTAATCGAATTATGCTAGAACCCGATTAGGATCTCGTGAGGATGGCGTCGACCATGGGCAGACCAGGATCAAGTAGCCCACTTTTTAATCGCCTTCTCTCGTCTATCTGACTATGACTTCAGGCTCAGTCGACTCTCTGGAGGAC
>LKMJ01006553.1_pt1 | contig 10975 bp, 12 predicted proteins | sample 643391 | NCBI WGS metagenome assembly LKMJ01 (sample SAMN04112250, study PRJNA286221) | soda lake metagenome | biome: soda lake; feature: Kulunda Steppe; material: water; isolation source: sample PL-Br10 brine of Picturesque Lake | place: Russia: Kulunda steppe | collected 2010-07
ACTCGACGAGGGTGGCCGTCTGTGGGTGTCCACTGGAACACAAGGGGGTGAGTCATTGAGTGGCCTCCAGGGTGGGCTGTTCCGCAACAGTTTCGTGGGTTGTGGGTGTGTGGTACATTGCTTCTGCTCACAGAAGCACGGTTGGCGGCGGTGGAGCGCCGCTGACCACGATTTGTCAGTGGTCGGGTCTCGTGCTTCACTTGCTAGTCACCAATCTGCTTACTTAACACTTACTTAGTAAGTGTGTGGAAAGTTCTTTGAAGTAATCGAACGAATATACTCATACGGATGGCACAATCAACAGTCGGTATGGTCGATTTGGACGAACGCGATTATGCGGTTTTGCGGGTAATGGCCTCTGGGCGAGCAAATCCCTATCTTATCCGTGAGCAAACTGATCTTGATAAAGGAGACGTCAATACCGTGCTTGTCCGACTTGGGCGGGCAGGATATATTCAGCAGGTCACACGCGGGTTGTATGAGATCACTGAGAAGGGAAGTTCGATTATCGACAATGAGTAATTTTGGTCAATAAGTGGAGCAGGTTGTCTACGAAATCAACCGGCAGGTAGCCAGTCGTGAGGACGTTAACGAAGGTGAGCTGTTGGTGTTTTGGTTATTTGATAGTAGCCGTCGTCGGCTTCATTACAAATTAATCGCAGAGTTTTCGCTATCATTCCGAGGCACTTTTGACTCTCAGCGGGTCATTCCACATCAATGAGAATTCTGGTCACAGGCGGTGCCGGATTTATTGGCGGCCATCTCGCTGAACAGTTCGTGCGCGACGGCCACGATGTCGTCGCTCTCGATACGCTCGAACCATTCTATGATGTCGGTATCAAAGAGAAGAATATCAATATCGCCAGCGAGGCTGCGACGAACGGAGATGGCGAGTATGAGTTCGTCGAAGGTAGTGTTACTGATCCAGAACTTGTTAGACAACTCGTGGGCGATATTAATTACATCTATCATCAGGCCGCCCAGGCTGGTGTCCGAGCCAGTGTCGAAAATCCAGAAAAGACGACCAGAATCAATATTGACGGAACGTTCACGCTACTTGAGGCAGCACGAGCAAACGATGTCAAACGGTTCGTAAATGCGAGTTCCTCGTCGGTCTACGGCAAGCCTGAGTATTTGCCATATAATGAGGAACATCCGACGAACCCTGTCAGCCCGTACGGCGCATCGAAGCTTTCGGCTGAACACTACGTGAGGGTCTACAACGAGGTGTATGATCTTCCGACAGTTTCGCTCCGCTACTTTACTGTCTATGGTCCGCGAATGCGTCCGAATATGGCCTTTACTAATTTTGTCTCTCGCTGTCTTCATGGCGAATCGCCCGTGATTTTTGGCGACGGTACGCAGACCCGTGATTTCACATACGTCGACGATATTGTTGCGGCGAACCGCCGACTGCTTGAGACCGACAGAGCTGACGGTCAAGTATTGAATATTGGGTCAACAGGTCGGATTACGATTACGGAGTTGGCGAAGGTGATCCGCGACGAAATCGAGCCATCGCTCGAACTCGTGTATAATGACCCTCGTGAAGGAGACGCCGAACATACCCACGCGGATGTCTCCAAGGCAGCAGATCTGTTGGATTACGAACCGAGTGTTTCGATCGAAAATGGTGCGAAAAAGTTCGTCGAGTGGTATCGACAGAACCAGGAGTGGTACGATTCGCTGGTTCGACAGTCGTAAATATTGTAACTTGATTTGTTCACATATGATGGTAATGTAACAATTCGTCAACGCTTTGATTCTAATTTCCAATTTTTGGTATTTCTCCGTCTGCAATATCCTTGTTTCCTGTAATGTACTCGCGATAGTACCCGAGACCGCGCATGCTTGTAAGACTAGTCGAAAGCACGCCGAACGCAACTCTATCTTTTGCTGGAAGGTCAGATTTAGGATTTTTAATACCACTTGGGCGAGGAGGTATCCCTGGCGTCCCAAAACGGTCTGGGTGACACCGTTGGAGCTGACAGTGGCCGCGACCAACTCTGCTGGCCTTATCAAATAAGTCCGTGAGCCTATTTCTGGTTGGATGATACACTGTAACATCTGAGGCAAAGTGGATATTGTAGCCTGCTTCGAACGCTCGCGTTCCAAATTCCACATCACCGCCTGATTGAAGTCGATAATCGAACAGTCCAATGTCCTCGAAGACTGACCGATGGATCGTCAAGCAGCAAGTTGGCGCAAAGTGTTTCTTCTCGATATATTGCTCAACTGGGAATCCCGTGTGGTAATCGTATAACGAAGCAACTGTCGGATCGTCTGGTAGTACTAATTCGACATTTGAAGCCATGTAGTCTGCGTTGCTTTCTTGGAATTCCTCAATTACCGATGATAACCAGCCATCCGGAAGAATCATGTCTGCATCAACAAACGCTAATATTTCACTATTGGTTGATTGAATTGCTGTATTTCGTGCGGCAAATTGAGAATGTTCTTGCGGCTCGTGGAGAAGTGTTACATTTTTATGTGCTTCTTCGAACTCAGAAATCACAGACGCTGTGTTGTCTGTCGAACCGTTATCAATCATAATGAATTCCGCACGAGGATCTTCGAGCGGTAACGAGGAGAGTGTGTCTCGGACTCCTTCGGGATCATTATACACCGGCGTAATAGTCGAAATTAATTTATTCATTTATCAAACCTAAAATTTGGATGATAATAAAGACAGCGAACAGTATGCGACAAAGTTTCGCTGTATATTTGTTATAAATATAAAAATCGATAAATAGGAATGCTGCGAAAGTGTATAGTAGCCATTATGCTTATCAGACAATATGCATAAAAAAGTATCTGTTATTATACCATACTCGGAATCTATTACTCCTAGACATCAGTTAAATAAGGCAATTAACTCTGTCAAATCACAAAATATTCCCACAGAGATATTTATTCAAAAAGAAAATGGTGTTTCTAATGCGCGTAACGCTGGTCTCAAAGCATCTAACACACGATATGTAGCATTTTTAGATGCTGACGATGTTTGGAAAGCCACAAAATTGGAACAACAACTAAAACAAATTCATAAAACCGGATGCGGTATCTGTTTGACAAAAAGTGAGAATTTTGATGGCGAAATTTATGATCCTGTTCGAAATTCTGAAGAAGAATTTGTGAGAGATTTATTTTTAAATAATATCATTGGGTTCACATCTACAATTCTTGTTGACACTAATAAAGTAAATGCAAAGTTTAATCCAACTCTTTACCGACGAGAAGATCATGCTTTTATAATTCAAGCTGTCCAAGAGGCAGGGATCTGCTTTGTCCCAAACATTCTTGTTTATAGACTTGGAAGAGGTTTGAGTAGTAATGAAATAATTCACAAAAAAATACAAGCTCACAGACATTTTTATGAAATGGCAACAGATCACTATCCATGGTTGAGCAAATACAAAAGACAATATTGGCACGCAGTCTATGCATGGGCATCTTTATATTCAATAAGTAACCCACATTCAAACAGCCGTATCTCTTATTTCTTACGAGCTTTGTTTTATAAACCGAGTTGGCCAATCACACTAATAAAATTAATATATAATGAATTAAGAAATTGATATATCTTAAATATTGTGACTAATGTTCGATCAAATATTGATTTATTTGGTCGCCAGCGATTGGCTAAATCAGCGAAACATCGAAGTACCGAAATCAATTCAATACATCTTGCAAGTCAGGATGATCCTGTAATTTATGACACTTTGTGGAGGAGTCCTTGTTGTAAATGTTATCTCGAAGTTCTTGCCATTGTTTGTGTCTACAAACTACCTGAGCTGGGATCTCCAAGTCTAAAATTTGTGCAATGGCAAATCTGTGCCGCCCGTCTTGGAGATAAATTTCACCATTTTGATCTATTGAAACAATAACTTCTAATAGTTCACGATAGCTATGATAACCATTCCATCGCGAGCCTTTATTTTCAACTTGGTAACCATTATTTTTAATATCGTTGTACAATTCCTCAATATATTTTAACTTTTTCCAAATGTCTTCTTCTGTGAAGTTCTTTTTTTGTTTGTACGTTTGAAAATATACGGTATTTTCCCACTTTTTTTCTTGGAGATATTTCTGCTTAATTCCTTTAATTTTGTAGTCTTTAGAGATATGCTCAGCTTCTTCATTATTCCAATCATTTTCAATCCTTCCTAAACCATATTTTGGACTTTTTAAAACATTTTTAGTAATATATTCAATATCGTTTGGTTTAATATTGATTCTCTTATACGGATTTGAAACAGCGTCGTATTTGCAATTATTTGAAACGTATTGTATCTGAGTACATATTCTAAATACAAATTTATCACTAATTCGAATAATAAAATCAGTAATTGGTTCAATATTTGAGATATTAAGGCTCTTACAGACTCTTCCAAGTAATGTCTTTACTTTTGAGACTGACATAACTTATCTTTCAGGAGGGGTAAAGTTGACATTTATGCTTTTCGGTTTAGTATAATATTTTGATGATTTATGCGTATTTTATTAGGATCTCTTAAAGATAGTAATTTTAAAACAATTATTCAATCTCTTTTAAAGGACTGTATTAACTTGAATATTACTGGCGATAGACTTGCTATTGACCTGAGTGACCTGCGAAAGATTTTATTCCTCTGAAAACATATTGAGTGTGATGAATAGTAACTCGTTGAGCTGCTTATTAACATAATTTGACCACGCAGAGATCTCTCACAACCAGCACAAAACTTGCCCCGATAAATGTCGACCATATTATAAATAGTTCAAAATGAATTATGTTGAGATCATTGGGCCATCAGGAGCCGGAAAAACTACCTTTCGAAAGAGTCTCACGGGAATAATACCGTCAACAGTTTCCACCAATACAGACATGATCAGTTGTTTCATGTCCAAATATAAAGTTCCATTAGTTAGACATTGGCCAACCAAAATCCAGTCAACATTGCTCAAAAGACATATTATTCCAGAATATCGTAGCCGTTTCTGTGATCAATACCCTGAAGCAGAACTATCTGCACAAAAAGTAATTGAATTAAGTCCTGGTGAAAAGACAGAACAATATTTGAATAGAGAAATGGCAAGATATCAATTATTTCAAACTTGTGCAAACAAAAAAGAAACAATGGTGATTGATGATGGGATATACCAGTTTAATCTCATTTTAGTCGAAAAAAATTTTGATGTTTCTGATATAGTGGATGTCTATCCGAATCCAGACATACTTATCTACATAGATACTCCACCTAGGACGTGTTTGGCAAGGCAGGAACAGAGACCACGAGGAAGGGCCAGCGCATTTGCTGGTTTAAACACCGAAACTGCATTACGAAGACTTGAATCAATGAGGAAATCGTCTGAAAAAATGTGTAATGAACTAAAAAGTCGGGAAACGGTAGTATTCAAAATTAACTCAGAAAAAAGTCAAACAGAAGTTATACGTGATATTGCACGCTCTCTCGAAGGTCAATAAATTTGTTAAATTAACCACAAACCATTAATAAAATAGATGATCAGAAACGCTCAGAAGGTACACAGTATAAGGATAAACTCCATTAAACAATAATGAAAAGTTATAAATATTTAGATGTTAATCGTATTTTGATGAATTATAAAAGAGCCGTGAATATATACCGAGAAGAGGGATTCACGTCTCTTGTTTCTTCTATCCAATCATACTTCTTCAACCGATATGAAATCCAAGAAAAATTTTATAAATCAAAATTAGCTACTACTGAGTTTAAAAGTTATCAAATTAAAGACACCAATATAGTAGTCCCTCTCAAAAAAGAATATCAAATTGAGAGGTTTTGTACTATACATAATGAAAAAACAATGATTGAGGACATGGTAAATGAAATAAATAAAAACGAAATAATTTATGATGTTGGTGCTTATATTGGGTGGCACACATTAACCGCAGCATCAGTTGCCTCAGAAGGTACGACAATTGCCTTTGAACCACATCCTAAGTCATATAATCGACTCACCGAAGTGGTAGATGCCGCAGCGGAAGGCGACACTCAACTTTATAACCTGGCACTTTCAAATGAAAATGGGAGAAATAAAATAAGCGAACAAAGTAGTGCTTCAGCACGGCTACTTGACAAAGATCAATGTGGGATTGGTATTAAAATAGTCGCCGGTGATGAATTCATTAAACAAGAAAAAATACCGCTACCCACCACTATAAAAATAGATGTAGAAGGAAAAGAGGTAAATGTTCTTGAAGGATTAAAAAAGACAATTTCACGACCTGAATGCCGGCTCATCTACTGTGAGTTACATCCAGAAACTGCACCAGAAGGTGAAGAAGTTAATAACGTAATCAGAGAAGTCTTAGAGCAACATGGCTTTGAGATACAGATATTACAACACAACTCAAAAGAAATCATAAAAGCTGTCAAATAAGCGAAACTATTTTGATCTCTCTATTTGGCCACGTATAATAAGTATTTTATGTTCAATGGTTAATAACGGCAGTGTGATGTATATGTCTTTAGTTTCAATCTGTGTTAGTTTGCTTCATAGAAATCGGCTCTTTAATTGTAGACACTCATCGGAACTCATTCATTACGTTAAACAAAACTGAAGTTATTAGATTGACTCCTATGAGACTTGGACAAACATCCGCCGTTTATTTTTTCTGGCTCTGTTGAAATCCTTGAGAAGATACACGTTTGGCCAGTATTGTGATCATATGCAGACTCTCCCGAAGTCACGACTGCTCCGGTTTGTCGAGGAAGCACTTCAGTTAGCGCAACGTGCTGTAGCTCGATACTCTTCGAAGTTCTCGAAACAACGCTACACGCTTCATCAGCATATCGTTCTCCTCTGTCTCAAAGTTCGGAAGAACACAACGTATCGTACACTGCTCGACGAGCTCATTGAAATGCCCCGAATTCGGAGTGCGATCAACCTTACCGAACTCCCTGCGCCGTCTACGCTATGCAAGGCGTTCGACAGGCTCGATATGGCCGTCTGGCGTGTGCTTCTCAATCTCACTGTTTCACTGCTCCCGACTAACGGTGTTGTGGGGATCGATGCCTCGGGGTTCGACCGCAGTCACGCCTCAAAACACTACACGAAACGGGCCAAATTGACGATTCAGCAGTTGAAAGTCACACTCTTAGTCGATACCAGAGAGAACGCAATTCTCGATCTCCACGTCACAACAACCCGAAAACACGATACGCAGATCGCACCATCACTCATCAACCGCAATGCGGCTGAAGTTGATGTTCTTCTTGGAGACAAGGGATACGACGATCAGCAGATTCGATCGATGGCCCGTGAGAGCGGGATTCGTCCACTCATCAGACATCGTGAGTTCTCCTCACTTCAGAAAGCGTGGAATGCTCGGTTGGATTCCGAACTTTACGGCCAACGGAGTCAAAGCGAAACAGTAAACTCCGGACTCAAACGAAAATACGGCGCATTCGTCCGCTCACGACGCTGGTGGAAGCAGTTTCGTGAACTCATCATTGCGTGTCTTGTTCACAATCTCGATCGAGCCATCTAACAATTAGTCCAGGCGTAGGTGTTACCAATATGATCGAGGAGGAGTTAAATGCTCATGCTGCACTGATTGTTCCCGAAACATCAATAAAATATACAATAATGTCGATATAATGCTCGCTGTTTCAATAACTCCAGTTTACTGAGCCAGCAACCACCACTATATGAAACCAGAAATAGTTGCATTCTTACGTATTGGAACTATATATGGTTATATGTGTGAGTAGGGCCGACTGGCCTATATGACTCGTACTGGCAATCACGACTGGGGTAGGATGAGGCGTCGTACAGCTCTCACCACGGTAGGAGGTCTCGTTGGTACCACCATTGCAGGCTGTTTGGGATCTAATTCTAGCTCAGTACGCGTGTTATCAGCCGGAAGTCTTGCACATACGTTCGAAGATCACGTCGGGCCGGCGTTCGAGGACGAAACCGGTATCGAGGTTCACGGGGAGTATTACGGAGCCAACGCAGTAATGCGGATGGTCGAAGATCGAACGAAACATCCCGACGTCATCGTGAGTGCCGACGCAACGCTCCTTCGGGACCGGTTGTACGGCGAGTTCACCGATTGGGATGTCGAGTTTGCAACGAACAGTCTCGGTATCGGATACAACAAGGAGACAGAAATTGGACAAGGCCTCGACGACGGTGAACCCTGGTACGAATTAGCATTGAAAACGGACGAAGGCGACATTTCGATCGGTGATCCTAATCTTGATCCGCTCGGATATCGCGCCGTCCAGGCGTTCGAGTTGGCAGAAAACGAGTACGGCCTCGACGGATTCCGAGACCAAATGATGGATCTCGTTTACGAGGAACCGGAGGAACCACAGATGATGGCCGGCGTCGAAACCGGCTCTCGGGCAGCATCCATTGTATACCGCAACATGGCGGTCGATCACGATATGCCGTTCGTTGAATTCGCCGACGAGTACAATTTTGCCAAGCCCGAGTTGGCTGATCACTATGCAACGGTCGAGTTCACGACGGACGAGGAAGGATACACTGCCGAAGGGAGACCGATACTGTATAACGCGACGGTGAACAACGAGGCCGACAATCCCGACGCTGGTCACGAACTCGTACAGTTTCTCATCGACGAATCCGACATACTCGTGGATGCTGGGCTGACGGTCGGAGACAGTTTGCCGCGCCCAGAAGGTAACGTCCCAGAGGAGATTTCCATATGAGACTCGCCAGATTCACTACGAGCCACCAGTCGAACCGACTGCCGGAACTGCTCGTTCCTGCGCTCCTGGGCGCTCTCATCCTCGTCTACTTCGCCATCCCGTTCGTCGCATTTCTCGCACGAACCGGCGTCGCAAACGTTCTCGCAGGCTTATCCACCCCAGAAGCGCAACAAGCGATTCGCAACTCACTGCTTACTGCTCCCGTTTCGACACTGATCGCAACTGTCTTCGGCGTCCCGCTCGCGTACGTCCTCGCTCGAACGTCGTTCGTCGGAAAGCGACTAGTCGAGGCGTTCGTGATCTTGCCGCTCATCGTGCCACCTGTCGTCGGTGGTGCGATGATTCTCACCGCTGTCGGTCGGTTCACTCCGATCGGTTCTGCGGCAGCGGCCCTCGGAATTTCGCTCACTGACAGCTTGATTGGTGTAATTCTCGCACAGACGTTCGTCGCTGCCCCGTTCGTGATCATCACCGCTCGCGCCGGATTCGGCGCGATTGATGAGCGGTTAGAACAGGCCTCTCGTTCGCTTGGATACGGGCCACTCTCGACATTCTGGAACGTTTCACTCCCGCTCGCTCGTGGGGCAATTATCGCGGGAATCATCCTCACGTTCGCACGAGCGATCGGTGAGTTCGGGGCGACGATGATGGTCGCGTACAATCCTCGGACGATGCCGACCCGTATCTGGGTTGACTTCATCGCTGGTGGTATCGATGCCATCGTTCCCCTTGCACTCGCGCTCCTCGGAATTACCCTCGTGGTCCTCGCAGCAGTACAGCGGTTTGGTCGCGTACCGACGGTGATCGACCAATGATTCTCGAAGTCGATCACCTCACACAGCGATACGGTGACGAACTGGCAGTCGATGACGTTTCCCTCGGACTTGACGAGGGCGAACTCGTCGGGCTTCTCGGCCCGAGCGGTTGTGGAAAGACGACGATTGTCCAGGCAATCGCTGGTCACGTCCAGCCAACGGCGGGGCAGGTAGTACTCCGTGATCGAGACGTAACCGGAGCGCCGCCCGAGGATCGTCACGTCGGGATTGTCTTTCAGCAATCGACGCTGTATCCCCACATGACTGTCCACGAGAACGTTGCCTACGGCCTCGAAGCCCGTGACATCGAACCGCACCAGCGGGATGAGCGAGTGAGCGAGTATCTAGAACTGGTTGATCTCTCTGAGCAATGGGACGCGTATCCATCGGAACTGAGTGGCGGTCAACAACGGCGAGTCGAATTAGCCCGAGCACTGGCACCACAACCGGACGTGTTGTTGCTCGACGAGCCGCTGTCGGCGCTTGACCGGCAACTACGTGTCCGGTTACGCGACGAGATCGCCCGCATTCAAAACGAAACTGGCGTGACGACCCTGTTCGTCACCCACGATCAGGAAGAGGCGATGGCGCTTGCCGACCGGCTTATTGTGATGAACGATGGTTGCGTCTCCGGCTCTGGAACGCCCCGAACGCTGTACGAATCGCCACCGAATCCGTTTGTGGCGTCGTTCCTTGGACGATCGAATACGTTCCCCGCGACAGTTGTTGCTCAGCGACCGCCCACCCTCCAGGTAGGAGATCAACAACTGGCTCTCTCCAATAGGGAAATCACCGTTTCAGAGGGAGCACCTGTCACGTGCCACGTCCGTCCAGACGGTCTTTCTGTGACCTCTCCTGGTACGACTGGTGGAAACGGTACGGAACCCTCGCTCCCCGGTGAAGTCGTGTCTGTCGCGGACATTGGACGGCGATATGACGTGAAGATTCAGATCGATACTGCTACTGAGTTCGTGGTGGAGACTTCAGAGGGTCCTCCGGTACCTGGTGACGAAGTCGTGGTTGTACTGCCACGAGACCGAATTACGATATTCAAATCCCAGAGTCACGACTACGGTAGCATCACTGCTGTATCGGAAACCGGAGTGTGACCGCCAACAGTTCCCTTCTCTGAAACTATATTTTTGATGTCCTCTGGTGATACTACTGAGAACGACTTCGTGTTTGGTACGGGGTTAGGTTTGACGTAGTACATTCCAAACAGGTGATACAAATCTCAGTCTCCCGATATTGATTTTGATCAATCGTACCTGTTGTCAACAGTAGATTTCCGCAAGTGGGTGTCTAAAGAAGAGGATTTCAACAGAGCCGACACGTCTGATCATATCGTGAGAGCACCGTTGCCCGAAACTCAGGGTCGACAACTCTGGCATGAATCGTCGTTTCGTACGTGCCAGCGGAATACTTAGACTCGCCAGTTACTGGTCCATCGATAGG
>LKMJ01006554.1_pt1 | contig 10974 bp, 13 predicted proteins | sample 643391 | NCBI WGS metagenome assembly LKMJ01 (sample SAMN04112250, study PRJNA286221) | soda lake metagenome | biome: soda lake; feature: Kulunda Steppe; material: water; isolation source: sample PL-Br10 brine of Picturesque Lake | place: Russia: Kulunda steppe | collected 2010-07
CCTACCCTGCAAGCGCGCGCGCGTGCGTGCGTGCGTGCGTGTGTGTGTGTGTGTGTGTGTGTGTGTGTGTGTGTGTGTGCGCGTGCGCGCGCGTGCGCACGCTTGTCGACGCCTGCACAGCATTCTTGCTGCCTTGTTGGCTGCGCCCTGCATGCCTTTGGTGCAGTGCAAAGCCCTTTTGCCTTTTTTGAGACACATGCGCCCTCAAGCCACTCGGCCACACCCATCCGAGTGGGTGGCCACAGTGTTGCCTGTAGAATGGAAAAGGGCTCGCCTGTCAGGCAGGCAGGGTGCTTTGCAGCGTGTTTTTTCCCACACGGGCATGTGGTGCGCGCGTGTACAATTGCAGGAGAACCACCATCTCCGTGCGGGGTTCCGTGTCCTGCTCAGCCCAGACTACAACTTCTTGTCGCACATGCCCCAGCACGACTACGTGTGCGTCAGAAAGGTAGGCACGCGCGCGTGTGTGTGAGAGAGTTTGTTTTTGAGTTTTTTGGGGGGGTTGACACGCACTGGTCGCTGGCCTGTACCTGCGGGACGTCCTCCTGAGTGTGTGCAGCTGCTGCAAGTGCGCCTTGGCTGGCCAACCCGTCTCCATTGCTGGCGCACCTGTCTCCTCGCCTGACGCATTCACTGCGCTTGCCGGCTCCCTTCTGCATCTCCTGCGGACCATCGTTTTGACTTGCACTCATGACTAATATTGACCTAGCACCCTTCTGCAGACCATCGTTTTGACTTGCACTCATGACTAATATTGACTTAGCACCCTTCTGCTGATCATCATTTTGACTTGCACTCATGACTTATATTGACTTAGCACCCTTCTGCAGATTATCATTGATTTGCACTCTGCCGGCTCCCCTCTGCACCTCCTGCAGACCATCATTGACCTGCTCTCATGACTGTCATTGACTTGCAACCTCCTGCAGACCATAGTTGACTTGCACTCATGACTGTCATTGACTTGCACTCGTGACTATTGATGACTTGCACTCATGACTGTCATTGACTTGCACTCATGACTATCGTTGACTTGCACTCATGACTGTCATTGACTTGCGCTCATGACTGTCTTTGACTTGCGCTCATGACTGCCGTTGACTTGCACCCTCCTGCAGACTATCATTGACCTCGTGCTCGCCACCGACATGAAGCAGCACTTTGCACTGCTTGGGCAATTCAACACGGTACGTGTGGCGCCTCACATGGTACCCCTTTGCAATTCAACACGGTACGTGTGGCGCCTCACATGGTACCCCTTTGCTTGGGCAATTCAACACGGTACGTGTGGCGCCTCACATGGTACCCCTTGGCATGGCGCCTCACATGGTACCCCTTGGCATGGGAAGGCCCTACAAGATGCATGCAATCACCTTAAGCGCCCTTTGCGTACAAAGGTTTGACGTGATCTCCTTTGCAAATGAGGGTCTGATACAAAGGAACGTGCTTGTGCTGCCTGCAACGCCACGCTCGGGACATTTTGTGATGGCAGCGCAGGCACTCCTGCAGCACTGCTTCTGATTCCACAGCACATGCTGACTCGACAGTGCAAGCAGTGCAGCACAGGAGCATATGCCCGCTCTGCGTGGGATGCTGCACGTGCACACCCACAGACCCTGAAGCACAGACAAGCCCACCGCCGCCGCTAATACCCGGGTGCGGCCCCGCGCGTGCGCAGGTGCTTCAGCATGCGCGCTTTGGGTCCAGCCTTTCCGGCTTGCTCCGCGTGCGCCCTGTGTCTCAACTCGCGTCAAGCAGGCCCCTTGCGCATCGGTGGGTATACTGGCCCTACTTGGCCTGCAAGAGCAGGACATGGCAGATGCGGTAGCAGCATGCATGCACACACACATACACCCACATGCCCAAACACGCACGAACGGAGTGTGTGAGTGAGGTCCCTGCATGCACTGGAGTGTGTGAGGTCCCTGCATGCACTGGAGTGTGTGAGTGAGGTCCCTGGATGCACTGGAGTGTGTGAGTGAGGTCCCTGGATGCACTGGAGTGTGTGAGGTCCCTGGATGCGCTGGAGTGTGTGAGGTCCCTGCATGCACTGGAATGTGTGAGTGAGGTCCATGGATGCACTGGAGTGTGTGAGTGAGGTCCCTGGATGCACTGGAGTGTGTGAGGTCCCTGGACAAACGGAGTGTGTGAGGTCCCTGCATGCACTGGAGTGTGTGAGGTCCCTGCACGCACTGGAGTGTGTGAGGTCCCTGCACGCACAGGGAAGGCAGCATCAGAAGCAGCAGCTCTCTGGCGGCCGCGGGCGTTGACAAGAAGCTGCGCAGGCGTGCCGGCCCCCCTCCAATTCCTACATGCACATAGACCGGGACCCTGGTTGCAGCTGGCCATATATTTGCTGCCCAGGCCGCCACTGCCTGGGCACAGCCCTGAGCTAGGCGGCACACAGCCTGGCAAAGCACGATCACACGCACGCATGCACATACACATGCACACACATGCACACACGCACTTCCAGACACACACCACGCATATACTCACAGGCACACACATACACGACGCATATGCACACATGCACACACACACACACCACGCATATGCACACATGCACACACGCCCCTCCAGACACACACATACACACACACCACGCATATGCACACATGCACACACGCCCCTCCAGACACACACACATACACACACACCACGCATGCGCACATACACACACACCATGCATACACATGCACACAAACACGGTACCCCAGTGGGTAACCCCACACATGCATGGCCTGCCCCGTGTGCAGCCCCTGCACCTGGCCGCACACGGCTTGTGCCAGCCCCACCCCTTGAACTGCACGCACCCTCCCGCAGGACGAGTGTGGACCTGCAGCCCAACAGCAACCTGTCCTTCACCAGCGCCCACTCCACTACCCGCGTGCGCGGCGCTGCCCCCGGCTCCTCAGCACACCCCTCCAGCCCCCTCTCTGCTCACGTTCCCCGCGTAACGCCCCCCCAGCGCGCATGGGACGACCGCAGCTCGCATTCTCACCTAAGGCGCCCCGGAAGCCCGAGCAGCTCCGCGTCCCTCCAGATGCGGCGCAGCGTGACTGTATCAGTCACTGCGGATTCTGCATTGCTGCAGCGGCAGCGCGAGCTGCGCAGCAGCAGCACGTCAGTGCCGCTGCTGCAGCGCGGGGAGCGGCGGCACGGCATTGGCGGGGCCAGCGTTGGCAGCTGCAGTAGCAGGGAGGGGGCGGGCAAGGAGGAGCTGTCAGGAGGCAGCTTGCACTCGCACAGCAGGTCCTCCCACTCCTCCATTGGCCCCCCCGCTGGGCAGGTCTGTGTGCGCGTGCGTGTGTGCATGCGTGCGTGCGTGCGTGTGTGTGTGTGTGTGTGTGTGTGCGCGTGTGTGCATGCGTGCGTGCGTGCGTGTGTGTGTGTGCGTGTGTGTGTGTGCACGCATACCCTTACACTGCATGTCCTGGCAACGCTTGACAGACCCCCCCCGCTAGGCAGGTGTGCAAGCATGTAGGCACTTGCCCAGTGCTATCCCCGTGTGTGGGCGCTTGGGTGTGTGACCGTGCACCACAAGGTTGTGTGCGCATGCCTCTTGGATGTGTGTGGGTGTGTGCAGGTGTGTGCATTGCTTTGTTGATGCCTGTGTGGCATATGGAGTGTTTGAGAAGGGGGGGGCAGCTCCTGTGCAGGTGCGCTGATCCTGCTGTGCATTGGCCAGCCCAGAGAGGTCACAAAAGATGTATATGCAGTATAGATGGCCGGCAGCCTGCATCAAGGGAATGGGCTCAGGTAGACACACACACAGCTTGGGTTAGGGATGCCTATTCAAATCCGAGCTTCCCTAGCGTGCATCCTTGGCCCTGCTATGTACGCCTACCTGCCAAGAGCAACGTGAAAAGGTCCACCTCCGCTCCAGAACTCCATGAATGGCCAAGCACTGCAGGGCCAACACAACAAATGCCAACCCAGCCGGGCTGAGCAGCTGCTCCAACTGAGCTGCCTGGGCTCACACCGTGTGTTGGATGTTCGGTTGTATCATGTTAGATGCACGTCACACTTCTGTGTGATGCCTTCCTGGGGCAATCAAGCACTGCTGCTCTAGCTGAGTACACGTTCTTCCTCCAGGACTTGTTGCAATTGATTCCCTTCCTGGTGGCATTTGATCACTGCTCTTCCAGCTTTTCCAAGTGCCTTTTCCAGTTGCTGCTCTTCCAGCCTTGCTGGTTACCTTGAATCCCCTCTGATTGCTGCTCTTCCAGCTATGCCGGGTGCCTTGAATCCCCTTAGATCACTGCTCTTCCGGCTTTGCCAGGTGCCTTGAATCCCATTAGATCACTGCTCTTCCGGCTTTGCCAGGTGCCTTGAATCCCATTTGATCGCTGCTCTTCCAGCTTTGCCAGGTGCCTTGAATCCCCTTTGATCGCTGCGCTTCCAGCTTTGCCGGTTACCTTGAATCCTTTTGATCGCTGCTCTTCCAGCTTTGCCGGTTACCTTGAATCCCTTTGATTGCTGCTCTTCCAGCTTTGCCGGTTACCTTGAATCCTATTTGGTCGCTGCTCTTCCAGCTTTGCCGGGTGCCTCAGTGTAAGGAATGCCCAAGGAATAAGGGGTCTGTGGATGGGCTGGCTGGGGAACAATCCCGATGTATAAATGTATGGCCAGTCCCCAGTCCATCTCGAGCCGGACCCGATGGTTGGGTTGTCGGAGGAAACCTGGTGATACCATTGGAGGCCTCTGATTTTGTGATACCGTTGGAGGCCTCTGATTTTGTTACATGGTAATACCATTGTTACATGGCGATACCGTTTTGTGATACCGTTGGAGGCCTCTGATTTTGTTACACCCAGATAGCAAGGCTCGCACCTTCCCTGGATGCAAAAAAGTTGCGGGTCCTGCAGCAAGTCCATTTTGACCAGCTTGTGAGCTACTGCTTTGTCTTCTCTACTCTCGATGCCCGTTGTCAATGCTTCTCTCAGAACCGGGTCGACCCTTTGGGTAAACCCTTCAAGAGTCCAATTCCAGCAAGTCATGCGCCACCACCCGATGCACGCACACCGCAGGGCAACAGCTGGCTGGACATTGCTGCCCTGGACCACAACCAAAGGGTGCTGCTCCTACAGATCGCGCTGAAGTCTGCAGACCTGGGGCACCTGGCCGAAGACGAGGCAGTGCATCTCAGGTGCGCTGGGGGACACGCACTTGATGCCCTGTCAGGAATGAAAGTTGGTTGGTGAGTCAGTTGGCAGGCGAGGCCTGCTGGCATGTTTTGCGGCCTCCAGGGTACACTGCTCCTGCTGCCAAAGGCGTGCCTTCCCTCAGCACAGCCACTGTTGTGTCAGGGCATGCCGCAGAAGTGCCAAACGAGAGTGGTTTGCAAGCACGTGGCACAGCCCCTGCTGTATCTGGGCATGCTGCAGAAGTGCCAAACGAGAGTGGTTTGCAAGCACGTGGCACAGCCCCTGCTGTATCTGGGCATGCCGCAGAAGTGCCAAATGAGAGTGGCTTGCAAACACGTGGCACAGCCCCTGCTGTATCTGGGCATGCCGCAGAAGTGCCAAACGAGAGTGGCTTGCAAACACGTGGCACCCTGTAGAGGTGGGCACCCTACAGGAGTGCATCACAAGAGCGGCTGGCACCGGTTAGCAATTGCAACCTCCTGTTGCAATTAGCATACCCTTACATGCATCACAAGAGCGGCTTTTGCAAACACCTGGCTCGGTCCATCCTGGGAATGGCGCCCTGCTCAAGTCCTCCCAGCACCCTCAAACACAGTCACTCACCAGGACAGCACCCTCATGGTAGTCCGTCCTCAGGACAGCACACCAGTAGTCCATCCTCAGGACAGCACACTAATAATCCATCCTCAGGACAGCACACCAGTAATCCATCCTCAGGATAGCACACCAGTAGTCTGTCCTCAGGATAGCACACCAGTTATCCATCCTCAGGATAGCAACCCAGTGGTCCATCCTCAGGATAGCACACCAGTTATCCATCCTCAGGATAGCAACCCAGTAATCCATCCTCAGGATAGCACACCAGTTATCCATCCTCAGGATAGCAACCCAGTAGTCCATCCTCAGGATAGCACACCAGTTATCCATCCTCAGGATAGCAACCCAGTAATCCATCCTCAGGATAGCACACCAGTAGTCTGTCCTCAGGATAGCACCCTTACAATGGTCACCCCTCAGGACAGCACCCCTTAAGCAATGAATGCTCCGGATGGCACCCCGGCAGGGGCTCGTCCTCAGAACAGCACTCCCATGATGTCCATCCTCTGGTTAGCACCTGTCAGGTAGTCACTCCGCGGACCAGCACCCTCTACTGAGTCGGCACTCTGGATAATAGCTGCTTCTATTGAATGTGTTCTATCCTGGCTATGGATGCTAGCTTGGCAGCTGCTCGTCTGCCCGTGTGTGCTCGATGGTGCCCTAAGCGCACTCAGTGCTCTCTCATGCGCGCAGACGTGCCGCACTGGGTTGCCCGAGTGTGTATATCTACTTGTCCTTGCATGTCTGAATGTGGGTGTCCCTGGGTTTTGAGGGCGTGTGTGAGGCTGGTGTTAGGTGAGAGTGAGCGTCATGTCATGCGTGTGAGTGCACGTGCTGACTAGGGTGGAGCTGGTGGTGGTGAAGGGTGCGGCTGAGGCTGCATGTGTGCGTGTACGTGAGGGCAAAGAGGTGCTAGCATGATGGTGCGTGTGCTTGTGCAGGTGGGTGCACTGCTTGCAGGAGGAGTTCTACCGGCAGGGAGACAAGGAGAAGGCGATGGGGCTGGCAGTCAACCCGCTGTTTGACCGGCAGAAGCTGGGCATCATCAAGTCACAGCTCGGCTTTTTTGAGGTCGTCGCGATGCCGCTGTTCCAGGTGCGCACTCTGAAGGGGTGCGGGGATGGGAGCTTTGCTGTCAAATTCTTGACACTCACACCGCAAGTTCTGGGCGACCTCTTTGCCTGTGCGGCACCTTCCCTGGAGCACCACCCTAGGGCTGAGCCTTGTCCTGCTGCTCTAGGGACTGCGTGCGCTTGGCAAGGCGCGGGCTGCTGTGCAACTACACTGTCAGTGGCATGCTTGGTGGCCATGTGGTTGCGGCTGTCGCTGTGCACGTTGCGGAAGCTGCTCCAGTTATGCTCACACCCAGATGCTGCTTCTGACGTGCTGAGGATCTTTTGAGGGCAATTGGATGTAGGACTGGGCAGGGATCTTTGCCAGACTGTTCCCACAACGCGCAAGCGGGCATGGCCTTTGCATTCGACATATGGGGATTGCCCAGCTAAGTCAGCTTTTGCTTGCTCCACAGGCGCACTGAAAGAGCGTCATCTGCTTCTTGCTGCTACTGCTGCTCCTGTCAAGCAGGTCACCATTCCAGAACTCGCTTCCGTGCAACCTCGCGATCCCACCGCACCCTCTTCTCATGCTATCACTCTATCTGTGCTAACATGTCTGCTGGCACTTTGTCACACCAGATTACAACTGGAAGGGGAGGAGTGTATGTAGTGATCCCTGATGCAGGAGGCACCTCGAAAGACCTCTCCTTGCATCCCCCCCTTTGTCCTGGTCCCATTCGTCCACGCAGTCGCTATAGAGCACAGCCTCTGCATTTATTCTGACCATGCTGTTCCCCTGTTGATGTGGATGCGCGTCCTGCAGGCGCTTGTGAAAGCTGTGCCGGGGGCCCAGCCTCTGATGGATGCTGCAGCGCGCAACTTCCAATTCTGGAAGCAGGAGCAGCAGCGCCAAGGGGAGGGCACCCAAAGATGAGGAAGTCAGGGGTGGCTGCGCCAAAGGACGTGGTGCAGCTTGGAGCAATGCGCCCAAGGACGTGGTGCAGCTTGGAGCAATGCGCCCAAGGACGTGGTGCAGCTTGGAGCAATGCGCCCAAGGACGTGGTGCAGCTTGGAGCAATGCGCCAAAGGACGTGGTGCAGCTTGGAGCAATGCGCCCAAGGACGTGTTGCAGCTTGGAGCAATAGGCGGGCGCAACACCCTGTGCGTGCCACGCTGGCATCGCCACAAAGGGCGATGGCGCAGCTCGAGGCTCACGGACTTGAGAGCAGCGCTGGTGGGTGGGTGCGCATAAGCAAAGAAGCACCGCACAAAGGAGTTGTGCAGATTGGGCAGGTCAGAACTGGTGGGATGACAGCAAAAGGGCCAGGGGGGCGGCACAAGAGGTGGAGAAGTGCCGGAAACAGCAGGTACAATTGCTGGATGAGGTTGATAGAGGGTACTGGGTGGGCAAGGGCACATGCGACAGCCAAAATACTGAGACATGGCTGGGAACTGGGCAGAAATGTGAGTACAGCTCAGGACGCATGCGCGCAAAATCCCTCTAATAAGGTGCAATGCGGCATGGTCAATGCGGTACCTAGACCATTTGTGTGTGGGGGGATATGCCACAAAATAAGGGTTGGTGTGGCACCGGAGAGTTGGGATGCAGGCCAGGTTGGCGGCATGCGACAAGTGGCTGGTGCTGAAGCTCCTACTCCTGTATCCTTGCTCATGAGACACAAGTCGTTGCTCATGGGACACAAGTCATTGCTTGTGAGGCACAAGTTGATGCTCATGGGACACACGTCGTTGTGTGTGGTAAGCTGGTGCGCATCCTTTATGTTTGCAGGGTGTGCTAGGGATGGCAGGGCGTATATTTTGATAAATTTCTTGTGAAGATCGTTCCACTCAGATCTGTGCACTCAACAAGCAGCAAAATGCAGAGCTCTTTTGCAGCCGTTAATAGAGAGTGCAGTAACGGCTGAGATGCCGCGGCCCGCGTGGTAAATGAGAGCATGGATTTGCATGCATGTACAGCACCAGTGTTCATGCTTTTCAGGCAACAGGTGTAGATATCAAGCAGGTGACCATTGCATGGTTGTGTGGGATGGAAAGCAGTGACCTGCCTTGCCCCACTTACCTGGAGGCACCCTCCCAGCCCCAGTAACTGTGCCACGACCAGAGCATCCTAGTAAATGGAGTGGCACGGCAGCCACAGCACGGTCGGAGGAGCTGTTGCGTTGCTTATTGACAGTGTCCTGGGGATGTGCCATAAAAAGCAAACGTGCTGTCAAGTTCTGTTGTGCATAGGTTGCGTGTACGTTGCAAAGGCCAACAACTGCCAAGTATGTGAGCTAAACACTCTTTGTTTGAGCCTCAAGAATGGTGAGCTGCGTCTCACAAAATTAAGTAGTTGAATGCTCTTTGTGCCCTGCACTTACTTTTCTGTTTTCACATCCAGTGCGGGATGTTCTTTTTGCCACACCCTTAGATAACCTCGCATCTCTATCATAATTCTTCACTTCGCATGCATCTGCTCTACATGCGTTTGTCTGGTCAGCCTGCTGCGCGCACATCCGCCTTTGGTAAGCACGTGCGCCTGTGGCTGCTCCACACATCCATCTTGATCCATGACTTTGACTGCCTGAACAAGTCCTGTTGAAGACCTCTTGAGATGCACCACAAGTCATATTTCCTCACCCTCCATTATTTTTGTGTCACAATCATCTCTTCCCATTCTGCATGCAACATCTTTTTTTCCTGCATCTTTCTCCTGAAGAGTGGTTACAGCACCGATCAACTGTTCTTTGCAACTCATATCACTCATCTTTCTCTGTCAAGTGCTGATTGCGGTCAGCCAATCTACCCTTCCACCTACGCCTTTTTTTCATCGAATTTCAACTTGCAATTGCAATACTTGTATGATGATGCACCAAAATACTTGATTATTTGAAACGATCGTGTTCCAATTTGTGTGAGATTCGAGAGCCTGAGGTTGTTTATTCACTGAAAGAGAAAGCTTGTCTGTCGTGGCAAGTGTATTCTGTGGCGCATTCAGGCCGCTGGATGGTATTTACAGGGAAAATGCCTGATAGCTTGGTGCTGCTTCTCCTGGAAGGCTTGTCAAGATTGTTGTGAGGACTGAGTGATGAACCCAACACTAAAATATGCAACTGGGCCTATGACTGACATGACTGACGTACACAACTGGGCTTATCTTGGCTGGCAGAGTCACTCCTTTGATTGCTGTTGGAAGAGTTTAGAGTTTAAAAGGATTAACCGCCAGCCAGATCGTTAGGCTGATTGCTGTTGGAGACTTGCTTGTTTTCCTTCCTTTGATTGCTGTTGGAGACTTGCTTGTTTTCAATAAAAGACAGGCTTTTGAGTTTGCCTTCTTGCTTGTGGTGTCTCAAAAACAGTATCATATGCATTATCAAGTTGATAAACGTCCTTGCTCCTTAAAGAATGCAGTCATAACTTCCACTGGGTCTTGGGCGTGTCTGACTAGCATGTTATGTTCCTGCTTTTAAGCTGTTAACGGCCATACTAAGTGGGATCTTGGCCACGTGCAGTTTGTTATTAAGGTCGAATGCAACAGGGCATGTATGCTTTAAGGCAAAAACTTGAGGTATAATTTCTATAAATGGTTACATCATGTGCCATGATGGTGCCTGCCTTCACCCGGAAATCACATAGGTATGGGCCTTCTTGCATACAAGTCACAAGTTAGGGTTAACTGCCAGCTTGGTCGTTAAGCTGTTTGTTTTCTAAACAGTCAAACAAGTTGTTGCTGGTCTTTGCCAGCCAAAAAAAGTCAATAATGTCTGAAATGAAATGGCAGAGTTTGTTGTGCCGTTGAGAAAGAAAAGCTAAGACAGTCTGACTAGGCATGTAAAATAATATCAGAGGGGGCTATCTGACCAAAAGTCCGGGCACGCTCCTTTTTTGATGCAAATTGTATTTTAATCATATTGTCACGCTGAGAGACTGCTGCATCCAAACTAGGCTCGTAGCATGACCATAACTATATAGTTATGATATATCTTGAAAGCATGATTTGATATTTTGCATGTTCAGTGGTGTTGCATGTGTAGATGCAGGGTGTTTTGTCTTGCATGCAGACTCTTGGGCAGCAAAGGGTTCAGTTTTGGGCGCTTGTGGAGCATCGGCGGGAACACCCCCCTGTGTGCTAGCACACACAACTGCAGAGGCCGATGCGCATGGAACATGGC